>Ga0247841_10008457_pt1 | contig 14799 bp, 19 predicted proteins | sample LaCruzMarch2015__2_FD_192410 | JGI IMG/M metagenome (GOLD analysis project Ga0247841, IMG submission 192410) | Freshwater microbial communities from meromictic Lake La Cruz, Castile-La Mancha, Spain - LaCruzMarch2015_18m | ecosystem: Environmental > Aquatic > Freshwater > Lake | place: Spain...
GAGGGATATTTTTGTAGAAGCATTGGTTCAACAACAAATGAAGCTGTTGAATTCTACATCAATGAATCTCAACAGAAGCATTGGAATTAATTACACGCCATACCCTTTAGGGTATGGTTCTTGACATGAATTGTCTAAATTGAAGAGTTATTTTTATAGGTGTTGGGGGAGAAGGAGGTAATCAGATATATCTTCTACAATAATAATCTTTAATTTCTTAATCCAGACATAAAATAGTCTAGGGGGCAGTCTATTGCTCCATCAACAAGTCTAATTAAGACAGGAGTAGCACCATATTTACTACGGACTCTTTTTGTTATTTCTATTAAATCCTTGTCATTATCAACAACAGAAGAATTTGTAACTGTAACATATTGTCCATTAAATTTTTCATAAAGAGTAGCTCTATTTTGATCAAACCATTCAGAATCAGAACGGAAAGCATCTATCCAGGTTTTGGCTGAATTTTTAGGTGGAGATAATTTAAGTTCATGAGCAAGTCGTGAGCGATAGTTGCTTCTTTTTAAATCAGCAGTAAGCATTTCTTCAATTTGGGCTTTTGTCATAAGAGTTATTATTCTTGCTTGTTCTCTTTGTTTGGGTATATTCATATCTAATTTGGGTAGCATAGACAGAACTAATAAAGTCACTATTTAAAATTAATGATATTGGAGTATATATCAAGAAATATGATAAGAAAGATAATATATACCCCAGTATAGATTTGTTTTTAAAGTCAATAAGCATATTATTAGCATAATGAATCCCAATGAATGTTATGCTTTGACTATATCTGGTGGACCTAACTCTAATTCAGTAAATGTTTTGTATACTGAAAAAGCAAAACCTGTTGTTGATAAAATGGTAGAAGCGATTAGAAAAGTTGACTGTACTATTGCGTTTACCAAGGGTACAGCAGAAATCATAAAAGGCAGCGGATTAGAAGACGAGATTACTGTTTCTGATGTTGAAACTATTTAAAATTAGTTAATTCTGAATAAAAAAGTTAAAACAAAAAGGCTTTTTAAGCATACATTTGGTATAATATATATGATACTTGGAATAGAATCAACAGCTCATACCTTTGGAATAGGGGTTGTAGATAAAGGCAAGGTTCTTGCAAATGTTAGAAAGATGTATACAACAGAGAAAGGCGGCATAATTCCTGTTGAAAGTGCCAAACACCATAATGAGATAAAAGAAAGTTTGTATAAAGAGGCGCTTGAAAAAGCAGGAATAACAGAAGATAAAATAACTGCAATTGCTTTTTCGCAAGGGCCGGGATTAGCTCCGTGTTTACTTGTTGGTTTGAGATTTACTAAAGAACTTGCTACCAAGTTGAAAATTCCAGTTATTCCTATTAATCATTGTATTGCCCATCTTGAAATAGGAAAAATGACAGGGGCTTCTGACCCGGTTTTACTCTATGCATCAGGGGCAAATACCCAGATAATAAGTTATGCAGAGGGAAAATATAGGATTTTTGGAGAGACTTTGGATTTAGGAATTGGAAATTTTATAGATACCTTTGCAAGATATGCAGGACTTGGATTTCCAGGAGGGCCTAAGATTTCAGAATTAGCAGAGAAAAGAGTAAATCAAGGGAAAGTTGATAAGAAAACCGATGGGTGTTCTTATATTGAATTACCATATTCAATAAAAGGCATGGATGTTGCATTTTCAGGATTATTAACAAATTTAAAACAAAAATTAGAAAGCAATAAGTACAAGTTGGAAGATTTATCTTTTTCTTTGCAAGAAACAGCTTTCGCAATGTTAATTGAGGCAAGTGAGAGAGCTTTGGCTCATTTGGGTAAGAAAGAGCTTCTTCTTGGTGGGGGAGTTGCTTGCAACACAAGACTTCAAGAGATGGCAAGAATAATGTGTGAAGAAAGAGGTTGTAAATTATTTGTTCCTGACAGAAGTTTACTTGTTGATAATGCAGGAATGATAGCTTTCCTAGGGGAGATTATGTTGAATAAGGGAATAAAAGTTGATATTAAACATTTAGATAAATTAGATATTAATCCAAGAGAGAGGACTGATGAGGTTTCTGTTAGCTGGAAGTAATATATTGAGTATATTTTCTACTATATAAATACTTAAAAACACCAATAAATACAAATTAAAATGGTAAAGAGACTTCCAAATACAGATGTTTCATTAGAATTTGAATTAAAGCGTAATATAGGTTCTAATTTATTAGATTTTATTGAGTTAATTCTTGATTATACAACAGATGAAAAAGATAAACATTTTCATAGAGCTACTTTTGACACAGTTGCAGTTGATGCTTATTTAATGAGTGAAAGAGATGTAAAAAATAATCAACCCACAAGGCAGGATGAAAGATGGGAAGATGCAAAAGCTCTTCTTGCTGTAAGAGTAAGGAAATATATGGATGAAAAATATGGCATGCCTCTTTCTGAGCAAGAAGAACATGAAATTGGAAATAAAAGAGTTTCTCATTATCAATTTGCAGATGGCTACATTAAAGCTCCCAAGGGAATAAAATATATTGCGGGAAATATTAAAGATATCTTAGATTCGATTGAGGTAGGTAATTAGTTAAGGAATTTATTCTAAAATCTAAATATTTATAAATAGGGTTTATGAACTTCTAAGATGGAATACAATAGAGTTAAAGAAGAGCTTGGAGAAATTATTCGAGATGAGAGAAATAACCCAATTCTTGTAGATACAACAGTATTCTCACCTGTGAATCCTACAATAACTGATATGATATATAAAAAAGCTTTTGTAAATATGAATTCAAGAGATTTAAAAGTTGTAAGAAAATATTATTCTTATATTTTGGCTATGACTGAAGATGAGTCAAAAATAGTTAGTGTTCCTGCTGTTATTCCTGAAATTTCAAGATTAAAAGAAATTATAGGCAGCCAAGTCAGTGAGTTGAATAAGATTTATGAAGGTCCTATGCGAGATGCAATAATAGTTAAAAGAAGAAAAAATTCAGTATATCATCCACGAATGCAAGATACTGGTTCAGAACTTGCACAAATTTTTTCAAGAATTGATAGAACATTGGATATTTTTAAAGTTCGAGCAAACAATTATCAGTGGATTGGCACTCAGGAATATTTTAAAAATCGAGCAAGAGGTGGTGCAAAACATGGGCATGCTTTAGGTCATATTAAAAAAATAGATGAAGCTGATGTAGAGTTAGTTGCAGCTAGCCTTTATGAAGTTTTTTTTAAGGGCACTTCCCCTTATATTTTAAGTTGTGATAGGGATATTGATATAATTTTAAGGTATACTCTTGCAGGGAATAGTTTTTCTAAGGAACAAAAAGATTTAGCAAATTGCAGGATAAAAACCTACAGAGCAAATGCAAAAGGTTTATAAACCATCTTTATGATACTTAATTATAGAAAATTTAACGATTTTCTATCTCCTAAAACTCTAACGAGTTTTAGATATCCAATGACTAAATAAATTAGGAGGAGAAGATGGATTTCTACTCTATAATTGAAAAAGCAAGAAAAACAGGAAAAGTTGATAAAGGAACAAATGAAGTAACAAAGGCCATAGAAAGAGGCACAGCTAAACTTGTTGCTGTAGCAATAGATGTGGAGCCAAAGGAAATTGTTGCTCACCTTTCAATTTTATGCCAGGAAAAAGGCATAAAATGTGTTGAAGTTGACAGCAAGAAGAAACTTGGCGTTGCTGTGGGTATTTCTGTTGGTTGTTCTTCTGTTGCTGTTATCCAAGCAGGTGACGCTGAAAAAGATATTCTTGCCTTATCAAAGACAAAATAAATAATAATCATTTAAAATGGGAAGCGACAAAAAACAACAGAAAGAAGTAAAAGCAGAAACAACAATAAAAGGCTCTGATAAATTTTCAAGAGTTGCTGTTCCTGCTATTGTTGAAGAATTAATAGGAAGAACAGGATTTAGAGGAGAAATTACCCAGGTTAAGTGCAGACTTCTTGAAGGAAATGAAAAAGGAAGAACAATGAGAAGAAATGTTAAAGGACCAATAAGACCTGATGATATTTTAATGTTAAGAGAAACAGAAATTGAAGCAAGAAGAATTAAATCAAAAGTTACAAAGGGGGCTTTTAGTTAAGATGGATACTGCAACTCGAGCAAGATATTATGAACTAATAACTATGAAGCCAGACGAAAGGTCTTTAGGGGTGATAGAAAGAGCAGGGATGAGCTATATTAGTCAAAAAGACGCATTGTGTATTTTTGAGGTTGGTGAAGGTTTTGAGAATGGGGCTATTTTTTCACAAGAAGAAAATGAATTAAGTTCAGAGCAAATGAGAATTTTAAATGAATTAAGATTAAGGTGGAGTCCTGTAGAATTGGAGGTAGCTGGTTGCTAATTAATTATGCCTAAATGTTCATTTTGCAAACAACAATATGAATTTCCAAGAGGAATGACAGTAGTTAGAGCTACAGATAGTATTGTTAAACATTTTTGTTCTTCTAAATGCAGAAAGAATTTTGAAATGGGAAGAGACAACAAAAAAGTTGATTGGGTTAGAAAATTCAAGCAGACCGAAGTAGATAAAGTTGAGCAGTTGAAGAAAGAAGAAATGGAAAGAACAATTGAGAAACAGGCAAAGGACGATGCAGCTCGAATTGACATTGGGAAGAAAGTCGGTGGGAAGTAAGATTTTAGATTCAAGTAAATTCTTTATAAAAAGTAACCAATATAAATCTTATAATTAAAGAATTTTATTAGTAATTTTTGGGTGCAAAGAGGTTATTAATTAAAACATCAATGGCATAATATTTCATTAAATCTTGAACATTGAATTATATACTCTAAAATATATAATAGAATATATGGATTTGATTTTTTCTCAATTTATCGTCGGTAAATTGAAAAATAGTGAGGGAAAGGTTTATAAATACCCTTTGATTTTATATGCTAAGAAAAAAGAGCCGATTACTCTTTTTGGATAAAATTTAACCAAAAAAAGCTGAGATTTAGAGGTAAATATGGCTGAAAACTCTGAAGAGTTTTCAGGCTCTTTCGTTGTAGAGGACAACTCAAGATGGCTGAAAAATATAATGCAGAAGATATCAAAGTAATGGAAGGGCTTGAGGCAGTTAGAAAAAGGCCTGCCATGTATATAGGAAGCACGAGTAAGGAAGGGCTTCATCATCTTGTCTGGGAAGTTGTTGATAATTCTGTTGATGAATGTTTAGCAGGGATTTGCTCGGATATTAGAGTTACAATCAATAAGGATGGCAGTGTGACGGTAGTAGATAATGGAAGAGGTATTCCTGTTGATATTCATCCTGTTTATAAAAAATCAGCACTTGAGATTGTTGTTACTAAACTTCATGCTGGTGGCAAGTTTGATAAAAAGGCCTATGCTATTTCAGGGGGTTTACATGGAGTTGGGATTTCTGTTGTAGCTGCTTTATCAAAGAAAATGAGAGTAGAAGTTAGAAGAGATGGAAAAATTCACATGCAGGAATATGAAAGAGGAAAACCAAAAGAAAATGTTAAGGTTATTGGAAACTGTGAAAAAGGACTAACAGGAACAACTGTAACTTTTACTCCTGATACAGAAATATTTTCAACAATAGAGTTTGATTATAATATACTTGCAAATAGATTTAGAGAGATTGCTTTTTTAAATGGGGGCTTAAAAATTATCTTAACTGATGAAAGAAAAGATAAAAAAGAAGAGTTTTATTATACAGGCGGGTTAATTGAGTTTGTTAAATGGATAAATAGGAGCAAAGAAGCAATTCATAAACCCATTTATTTTAAAAAACAGACAGATCAAACTATTGCAGAGGTTTCTGTTCAATATAATACGGGATATCAGGAAAATATTTTTGGATTTGTAAATACAATTAATACTGTTGAAGGTGGGACCCATATTGCTGGATTTAAAACTGCTTTGACAAGAGTTATAAACGATTATGCAGTTAAGCAGGGCGTTACAAAGGATAAAGGAGATTTAACAGGAGATGATGTTAGAGAGGGTCTTACTGCTGTTGTTTCTATTAAGATTCCAGAACCTCAGTTTGAGGGGCAGACTAAAACAAAGTTAGGAAATAGTGATATTAAAGGAATTATTGATTCTATTGCTACAACTGCTTTGGCAGAATTTTTTGAAGAAAATCCACAGATTGCTAAAAAGATTGCGCAAAAATCTTATGAGAGTGCGAAAGCAAGAATTGCTGCTTCAAAGGCAAAAGACTTAGTAAGGAGAAAATCTGCTTTTGGTTCAGGAGGGCTTCCTGGAAAACTTGCTGATTGCTCGAGCAAGAAGAAAGAAAGAACAGAATTATATATCGTGGAAGGCGAGTCAGCCGGTGGAAGTGCAAAGCAAGCAAGAAATAAAGAATATCAGGCAATACTTCCACTTAAAGGAAAAATTTTAAATGTTGAAAAAGCAAATCCTGTTAAAGTTCTTAGTTCAGAGGAAATAGCAAATCTTGTAACTGCAATAGGCACAAGTGTGGGTGAACAATTTAGTTTGGAAAAGTTAAGATATAATAAAATAATAATTATGACTGATGCAGATGTTGATGGTGCACATATTAGGACTTTGCTATTAACTTTCTTTTTTAGATTTATGCCTCATTTAATTGAGAATGGCAAAATCTATATTGCTGTTTCTCCATTATATAAAGTGAGAAAGAAAGAAGATATTTATGTTTATTCTGATGAAGAACTGAAAAAAGTAACTGAGAAAATGGGAGCAAATGCTTTAATTACAAGATTTAAAGGTTTAGGAGAAATGAATGCAGAACAATTATGGGAAACAACAATGTCTCCTGCGACAAGAATGTTAAAAAGAGTTACAATAGAAGATGCAGTAGAAGCAGATAGAATATTTTCAATATTAATGGGTGATGATGTTGAACCAAGAAAACAATTTATAATTGAAAGAGCTCACGAAGCTTTTGTTGATATTTAAAATGAATGGAAAACAATTTTTAGAATACATGGAAGATTGGGTGAAAAAAAGAGGTTTTAGAGATAGCAAAGAAGCTCTCTCCACTGCACTTAACTGGCAGTCAATATTTAGAGAAGATTTGCCAAAAGATTATTATCATCCAAGAGATGAAAAAATATTAAAAGCAGGAATTGACTTAACAGAAGAAATGGGAGTTCCTAGTGTTAGTAGGCAATATGTTTTGCAAGTAATGAATGGGGGTTATAATTAAACAAACAGGAGGAAAAAATGGCTAAAAAGAAAAAAATAGAAACACAACAGGCAGAAGACAAGAAAGAAGAAGAGACAGAGTGTGAATCAGAAGAAAAAGAAGAATGTTGCTGTTGTTGTGGAGAAGATAAAAAATAAAATGGCAGAAGAATTAGGCGATGAAGTAGAAGACGATGGGGAAGAAGTTGAAATGATTGACTTAGTTTACGATGATAAAGGCATTGATGATTTAATTAAGGACCTTCTGGAATTGAAGAAGAATAAAGATTGCTTTATGATTCCTGTTGATGGGCTTACACAGGTTGTGATTCATCATGAAGATGATCCTGAATTAAAAGAATTAGAGGCAGAAGAAGAGGAGGATGAAAATGGATAAGGAAGACAAGAAAAAAGTAGAAGAGGAAGAAGAAATAGAAGAAGAGGAAGAAAGTGAAGAAAGCAAGAAAGAGCTAGCTGCTGAAAAAGGTGTAGAAAATGCAGAGATTACAGAAGAAATGGAAAAAGCGTACATAGATTATGCTATGTCTGTTATTGTTGCAAGAGCTTTGCCTGCTGTTGAAGATGGACTTAAGCCGGTGCATAGAAGAATTCTTTATGCAATGGATTTGCTCGGATTAAAGCCTTCAAGCCAGACAAGAAAATCAGCAAGAATTGTAGGAGATGTTCTTGGTAAATTCCATCCTCACGGAGATATGGCTGTTTATGATTCTTTAGTAAGAATGGCTCAAGAATTCTCATTAAGATATCCCCTTGTTCATGGGCAAGGTAATTTTGGGTGTTTCACTGCAGATACAAAAGTAGCTCTTGCTGATGGGAGAAGCTTATCGTTTAAGGATTTAGTAGAAGAACAAAAACAAGGAAAGAGGAATTTCGCATTTACTATTGATAATAATGAAATTAAAATTTCAGAAATAAAAAATCCTCGAAAAACAAAAGAAAATGCCGAAATAATGAAAGTAATTTTGGATAATGGCGAAGAGATAAAGTGTACTCCAAATCACAAATTTATGTTAAAAGAAGGGATTTATAAAGAAGCTAAAAACTTAAAATCAGGAGATTCATTGATGCCTTTATACTTCAGGCTGTCTACCAAAGACGATGATAAAAAAGCTATTGGTTACAATATGGTTTTTCAGCCAAAATTAAATTCATGGAATTTTGTGCATATTCTATCGGACAATTGGAATGTAGAAAGTGGAGTATATCAAAAATCTGCAGGAAGAATAAGACATCATATTAATTTTAGTAAATTAAATAATAATCCAGACAATATAAGAAGAATGGGCTGGAAAGAACATTGGCAAACCCATTATAATTTTACATCTGAAAAGCACAAAACAGATGAGGATTATAGAAAAAAATTGGCAGATGGCAGAAAAGCTTTTTGGGAAAATGCAAATAATCGAAGTGAATATTCAAAGAGGATGACTGAGAGAAATGTTAAAAATTGGCAGAATAGCGAATATAGAAAAGAGATTACAATTACTTTAAGCGAAGTAAATAAAAAATATCTTGCAGAACATCCCGAGAGAGTTGAAGAAATAAGAAAAACTGCTTCAATAACTATGAAAAAATTATGGCAGGTTCCTGAATATAAAAAATTGTTTCATGATATAATCTCTGAAAATAATAAAAATAGAGAACATAATTTGACCGGTAAAAAGAAATTTGTAAACATTTGTAATTATTTGAAAAAAAATGGTTTACTAATCAATAAAGATAATTTTGAGAAGGCAAGAAAAGAAATATTCGGAACAAAAAGTTTTACATCCTGGGATTTAGGGGTTAAAAAATATTTTGATAATAATCAAGATTTGGTTTTATGTGAAATAAGCAAAAATCATAAAGTCGTAGGGGTTGAAATTTTAAATAAGTTTGAAGATGTTTATGACTTAACAATTGAACGAACTCATAATTTTGCTCTTGCTTCAGGGGTTTTTGTTCATAATTCTATGGATGGAGATAGTCCTGCTGCTCAGAGATATACAGAGGCAAAACTTGCCCATATTTCTATGGAGTTGTTAGAAGATTTAGATAAAGATACTGTAAAATTTGTCCCTAATTTTGATAATACTATGGAAGAGCCTGAAACCCTTCCTGCAAAGCTTCCGAATTTGCTGATTAATGGTTCGAGTGGTATTGCAGTTGGAATGGCTACAAATATACCACCACATAATCTTACAGAAGTTTGTGATGCTGTAATTAAATATATTGAAAATCCTGAGATTACAATAGAAAAACTCTCAGATGTTATTACAGGACCGGATTTTCCAACAGGAGGGAGTATTTCAGGAGATATTCTTAGTATTTATAAAACAGGAAGAGGAAGAATAACTATTAGGGGAAAACTGGCAACAGAAGAGAAAAAAGGAAGATATAGGATTATTGTTTCTGAAATCCCATATCAAGTTAATAAAGCAGATTTAGTTGCTGAGATTGCAAAACTTGCTCAGGAGAAAAAGTTGCAGGAATTATCAGATATAAGGGATGAGAGTGCAAAAGGCAGAGTAAGAATTGTCATGGATTTAAGAAAAGGACAAGACCCTAAATTTGTTGTAAATAAACTTTATGAATATACAAGATTGCAGGATAGTTTTGATGTTAATTTACTTGCTCTTGTTAAAGGAAAGCCTGTAACTCTTGATTTAAAGAGAATTCTTGTTGAATATGTAAAACATAGAAGAGATGTTGTTATTAAGAGAACAAAATTTGACTTGAAAAAAGCAGAAGACAGACTAGAAATTGTTAAGGGATTAATTATTGCTTTGAAAGATATTGATAGTGTTATTGATTTGATTAAAAAAGCTGCAAATACAACAGAAGCAAAAGAAAAATTAATGAAGAAGTATGATTTGAGCTTAAGACAGGCAGAAGCTATTTTAGATACAAAATTATCTGCTTTAACTCATTTAGAACAAGATAAATTGAAGAAGGAATCAGAAGATTTGAATGCTTTAATTAAGGATTTGCAGAAAATTTTATCTTCTGATTCAGAAGTTTTAAATGTCATTAGAAAAGAAGTTCTTGAGCTAAGAAGAAAATACGGAGATGAAAGAAGGACACAGGTTTTACAAAGAGAAATTAAGGATTTTGAAGAAAAAGATTTAATACAAAAATCAGATGTTGTTGTTACTATAACTGATAAGGGTTATGCAAAGAGAATGGATGTTAAAACATATAAAGAACAGAAAAGGGGCGGTAAAGGAGTTATTGGAAGCGATTTAAGCACAGGAGATTTTGTCAAACAACTATTAACTTGTTCAACTCATGATTATTTATTGTTCTTTACTTCAAGGGGAAGAGTTTTATGGTTAAAGGCGTATGAACTGCCTTCTGCAGAGAGATATGGAAAAGGAAAGGCGCTTGTTAATATGTTAAGTTTGAAAGAAGAAACAATACAGAGTGTTATTGCTGTTTCTAAGTTTGAGGATTTCTTAATGTTTGTTACTAAACTTGGAGTTGTTAAAAGATTGGAATTAAAACAATTGTCAAATCCAAGAGCTTCTGGAGTTAGGGCTATAAATCTTCCTATGGATAATTCAGATAGTCTTGTAAATGTTGTGCCTATTAAAGAAAAGCAAGAAGTTATTCTTGCTTCTAAGAATGGACAGGCTGTTAGATTTAATTCAGAAGAAGTTAGAAGCATGGGAAGGGCTTCATACGGAGTTACAGGCATTACATTAAATAAAGGCGATGAAGTTGTTTCAATTGAAGTTTTGCCTTTAGATACAACAAAGACAAAAGATACTATTTTAACAATTTCAGAAAAAGGTTATGGAAAAAGAAGTGAGATTGAAGATTATAGACTAATTTCAAGAGGCGGAAAAGGTGTTATTAATTTGAATGTTAGTGATAAAACAGGAAAAGTCAAAAAGACGGTTTCTGTTCAGGACAAAGATTCTATTATTGTAACTACAGCAGGAGGAATGGTAATAAGAAGCCCTGTTAAAGATATTAGAGTTATGTCAAGGGCAACACAAGGAGTTCACATAGTTAAGTTAAAGGACGGAGACAAAGTTGTTGATTTAGTTAAGGTTATGGAAGCTGAGGAAGTTATTGATGCTGTGGTTAAGTGATTTTGGATTTTAATAGTTATATTTGTTTGGGTTTCTGAGGGGAAGTAAGTTTTATTAATTTTAGGGTTATGATGGGGAATAATTTATTAGCTATAAACAACATAATTTTCTCCGAAAACTCCTTGAGCAATACCTTCTAATCCCCTTGCAATGTCATATTTTGCGCCATTATGAATATATCTTCTTTTTTCCCACCATTTGTAAACTATTTCATCATGACAAGTTTGCACCATTCTCCCAAAATCTTTAACAAAATGAAAATCTAAAACAACAGGATTAATTTCAACCCAAGAGTGTTCTATATCTGCGATTCCCAACCCTAGTTTTTCTTCATAATATCTTCCATCACAAACCCTTGCGTCATACCCTTTCTTTCTCATGCCTGCACAAATCATTCTTGCAATTTCATGGCATACAAATGGTTTAATCTTATTGGGCATGTCTAACTCCCATATTACATTTAAAACTTCATCAAAGTCTTTTTTTAGTTCTGGCAGATTTGATGGCGGAAGTCCTAGTATGTATCTTATATTATTAGTTAACATGATTTTATGCTTAGATTAGGGTTTAAATATTTAATTATAATTAATAATTTCTCTAATTAATCAAATATTTAAACTGTATAATTAACTATAAGATATGAAACCAATTCCAAATCCTATTATGGTTAATACCGGTGAGCAAGAAAGAGTTGCAAAAACCATTGATGACTTTTTTGTTGAAACAAGAGACTTTGCAAAGAAAATCTATAAATTACGGGAATCTGAATTTCAGATAAAATCAGGAGAATTGGCATACTCCTCCCAGATAACAGATGATAGAGTTACTTATATATCCTATAAAGATATAATTCTTGCTGGTGTTTTTGAAACTCGGACTGAATTTAATCGGGTTAGATATACTTTCTTTAGAAATCTTGAGGGGTTGAGAAATATTTAAATTTCAATACTTGTAGGAATGCCCAAAAACTGGCTTGCCCTTATTAAGTTTAGCAGGATATTTTTCAGAATCATAATTCATACCCAATCCTGCAATTAATTCTTTGCCTGGCATTAAAAATAAAACCATATCATCATTTCCGAGATTTTTAAAATTCCATTTGCTACCATTATGCATTAATCTGCACATATAAGAATTTCTATAAGCTTTTTTACCATTTGTTCTAAAATTAATTGTTTTTGCATTATCAGGAGTCCAGAGTCTTCTTTTAAATGCAGAACCATAGCCATAAAAAAACTCATCAGAATCTTTATCTGCTCCTAAATATTTTCCCCTTCCAAATTCTCTTTGAATCTCTCTTGATTCTATACTAGTTCCAAATCTTACAATTCTTTCATTAAAAAATTCATCATCTATTGAAAGACAAATCCCTTTTGGAATAATTATTGGCTTATCTTTATCTTTCCTTTTAACAGATATTCTTGATAAAATTTTATCATCAAGACAAGCATCTTTTTTTAGCTTAACTCCTGCAAAATTAGCATAACAATAAAGTATGACTTCATGCTCATATGCGCTTCTTACAGAATTAATCTTATAAACCCCTGTTAAATCTCCTTCATCTTCATCAAGAAAAAAATCTTTTCTTTTTGCAGGGCAAAACTCCTCTTCTTCTTTTTTAGGATCAAGAAATTCAAAAGCTTTTCTTATATGTGCAAGAGAATATTTTCCAGGATTATTCATTATTTCGTCAAGTGCCTTGCTTATATATTGAGGAGATTTTAAAGCATCAAATGTTCCTTCTGGAAAAATGCTAAGAAGGGCATGCTCTCCGATTTTTTCACATACTTGCTCAAAAACTACTTCTCCACTTTTAGATAACTCTTGGACTTTTACTGTTTTGCCATCATTAGGGAGAATAATGGGTTCACCATCAGATTCCTCATTATCTCTTTCTTTATCCCCATTAGGATTTGAGAATGCTTTTTCAGGGTCATAACTACCTTGTCCTTCAAATGATTTTGAAGGGTCATAACCTTTATTATTATCTACCATTAAAACAATATAAAAATACCCTTTTTAAATCTTACATTGTTGGAATGTATTGTAAGATTAGCGAGATATGAGTTATAAAAGAATAAAACAAATGATTTCCTACCAACTACCCCATATCAAAAAAACAAAGGGCACCCCACACTAAAGTGTGGGGTTTGGACAGCCCTTTGTTTTTAGGATGCTCAGAGAAATACGAAGGTGCAAAGCAACTTCTCCACCCTAAAGGGTGGAGTTTATTTCTCTGACATTACAGATAAAAGAGGTTTATAATAAAACCAGAACATCCCAAAACTTATAAACCTCTTTACATTGTATAAATTATAAAAAGATGGCAGAAGAACAACAAGAATACTCCTATGAGTTAATGGGAAAACTAAGAGATATAGAAGAAAAACAATCTCTAACAAGGGATAGAGTTCTATTAATAGGGAAAAATCTCATAGATGCAAGAGAAAAATCAAAAGAAGAAATAGAAGAATTAAAAATAGAAGTTGAAAAACTCACAAAAGAGATGACAAAACTAAAAGATGTTGTTCAAAATATAATGGAAGAACTAGATGAATTTGCAAGAAAATCAGAGCTCGATTCAATACAAAAGCAAATGAATATATTTTCTCCACTTAATCTGGCAAGAATAGAAGATGTTGAGAAAATGATTACAAAACACAAGCATTAAACTTATAAATTAAAAATCAAAAAGATTAAAAACAAGGAAAACTAAATAAAGATAATAAAAAAGAGATAAAATGCCACTACTAGATACTGTAATAAAAATGCAAGGGCAGGGAATAGCAGATAAAGACATTGCTAAGAGGCTCCGTGAACAAGGATACTCTCCAAAAGAAATTCTAGAAGCAATTTCCCAGTCAAAAATAAAAGTAGCTGTATCAGGACAAGCTCCTGTTCAGCAAGTCCAGCAATCATACCAAGAACAATATCCTCAACAAGTTCAGCAAGTTCCAACACAACAATATCCAGACCAATATGCATATCAAGCCTATCCACAAGCACCCCAAGACAATGAAACAGCAAGAGAAATAGCAGAAGAAGTTGCAGAAGAAAAAGTTTCAGAATTAAGAGAACAGGTTTTATCTTTTTCTTCTTTAAAAAAGCAATTTGAATCCCAAATTCAAGATTTAGACAAGAGATTAAGACTAATAGAATCTTCAATAGACAAAATACAAATGGCAATTTTAGGAAAAATTGCAGAATATTCAAAAGACTTGCAAAATATAACAACAGAACTGCAGTCAACACAAGAAACTTTCAAGAAAGTTATTAATCCCACAATAGACAAAGTTCGGGAAGTCAGGGAAACAAAAGAAAAAAAGAAAAAATAGTCAACGTAATTCTAGTCTAAACCTTGTAGCTAGTAATCCAAAAAAATTTATCATCTTGTGCTTATTATTTCTTTAGGAATTAAATTAATAATATTGTGACATCCTCCGTCCCCTAAAGGTTTGCCCTGATGGGCAAATCCTCGCCTGATGGCTCGGAGGACGGCGTCCTTAAAATGAATGATGCTGTTTCTGATTCTTGATATAGCTCAATGCTCTTTCA
>Ga0247841_10008458_pt1 | contig 14796 bp, 12 predicted proteins | sample LaCruzMarch2015__2_FD_192410 | JGI IMG/M metagenome (GOLD analysis project Ga0247841, IMG submission 192410) | Freshwater microbial communities from meromictic Lake La Cruz, Castile-La Mancha, Spain - LaCruzMarch2015_18m | ecosystem: Environmental > Aquatic > Freshwater > Lake | place: Spain...
CCCTTTTTCCCGCAACGAGTCAATTTCACCGGGTGTCCGGATACTTTCAATAATACAGTTATTGCCCAATTTGGCCGCCTTAAAATACAATTGATCAGTAACATACGATGGTCCATGTTTTCCGCGCAATTCATTTGCGACCATCACCATACTGTCGCGGTTCTCAACCATACCCCTTCGCTGAATCTCCCCGAGCAAAAAGGCCCGTACCGAATAATGCTCAAATCCTTTCTCTGCTGCCAGATAATCCACAACTGTGCCTTTGCCCGCACCCAGGGTGCCTGTGATTCCAATTATCAGCATGATAAAACCCCTATTTTAAGATCAAAACCACGAAAAGAAACTCAAAACTCAAAGATCAAAACTCAAAAACACAAATCAAAGATCAAAAATAGTGCTAACCATAATTAACACCGCATTCCTGTCATGTGTTGCATTCGCTACCTCGCTACCTCGCTACCTCGCTACCTTCTTTTCAACTCTTCAACTCCTCAAATCTTGAGTCTGCTCCGAAAAGTCCGATCATTTGGATCCTGAGCGGAGTCGAAGGATGCAAACACCTGTCAATAAGGACACTTCGACTTCGCTCAGTGTCCGGTTTTCCGTTAAATTGCCTTTTCGGAGTGGACTCAATTTTCAAATTTTCAAATCTTTCCCTCCTTCAACCGTTCAATCCACTTTTCAGCGATGACTGGCTGATAAGTTTCAAGTTTATGGAACAGCTGTTCAAAATCATCATCCACTAAAAGCATATTTCGATGTTCGGGACGGAGAAATTTTTCTTCCACTGCCTTATCGAGCATCAGGAGTAACGAATTAAAAAACCCATTGATGTTTACCAACCCGATGGGTTTATGTATTATGCCAAGCTGGTTCCATGTGAGGACTTCAAAAAGCTCATCCAACGTGCCAAAGGCGCCGGGAAGTGCCATAAATGCGTCGGACAGGTCGGCCATAAGCGCTTTGCGTTCCTGCATGCCCTCAACAATATGCATTTCGGTCAGATCTGTGTGCGCAACTTCTTTTTCGACAAGTGATTTTGGCATGACCCCGATCACTTTTCCGCCAGAGGCAAGCATAGTGTCAGCCAAAATCCGCATCAGTCCGACATTGGCTCCGCCATAAACCAGGGTAATGTTATTGAATGTCAGATATTCAGCCAGCTTCTCAGCAATTCCGGCATATGCCGTTCCTTTTCCCATGCTGGAGCCGCAGAAAACACAAAGGGTTTTAATCATGCAATAAGTCCTGAATTAAACCAAAAAACATTTTTATGCCTGTCTCCAGGATTTCATCCGGGAAATCATAGTACCAGGTATGCAGGTCAGAATGATTTTCGCCGGCGCCAAGTCCGAACATTGCGCCCTTGAATCGTGAAGTAAATTGTCCGAAATCTTCCGACCACCGGAATGGCTCTGCCAATTCAATGAGCGCAAAATGATGCCGGTTGGCAACATTTCTGATGGCTTGCACTGCCTTGATGTCATTTTGAGTAGGATGGAATGGCTCAAATCGTTTGATATTTTCTTCCAAATAATACTGAGTAGCTATTTTAGCGACAGCTTTACTGACATTCGCATCCAACTGTTCAAGCAACGTATTTTCTGTAGCTCTCATGGTAAGGGCAATTTCAGCCACCCCTGGCACTGTTCCGAACCCAAACCGGCCAATCTTTGCATAGGTAATCGTGATTTGTCCAAAATCTGTCTGGAACCTTTTACGGTCAGCCAGCTTAGGGAGTTTTTCCAGGAGTTCAACAACTGCGGGTAACGGACTGATGCCCTGCTCAGGATAGGCAGCATGTGATGCATGACCTTTCAAATGAATGTGCAACCCTTCGGAGGCCAAACTGAATATCCCTTCCCGAACCTGGATCGAATTCCTTGGATATCCCGGCAAATTGTGTAAAGCAAATACATAATCGGGGGTTATTTCTCGAAATTTCGCATCGTGCAGCACGGCAAGAGCCCCTTTCCCGACCTCTTCAGCGGGTTGAAAAAGCAAAATAACCTTGCCATTTCTGATGGGATGCTGATGAAGTAAGAAGGCCAGTCCTGATAAGATCGCCATATGTCCGTCATGTCCGCACTTATGGGATAAAGATTTTTTGGGAGAAGTGTACGGAATTTCAATGTCCTCTTCAATCGGGAGCGCATCCATATCGGCCCTGAACAGCAGCGTATTTCCTGGCTTTTTACTGTCAAAAATCAATGCCAGGCCCGTTTTTCCTAATTTTTCAATGATTCGTGAGGGCTGAAACCGCGAACAAAACTGCAAAATCAGGTTGCCTGTTTTAAATTCTTTTCCTGACAATTCAGGATTGTGATGCAACTCTTTTCGAAAGGAAACAAGTTCGGGAAGAAAATCACTCAGTGCTTTCATGGTAGTCCCTGAATTTCTTTACTTTTGTTGTTAAACCGGGATTCAAATATAAGCAGAATGGAATTACGATTTACGATTAATCACCAATACGAACCATATGTTATATCCACTGAAGTTTAAACCAGTTTTTAAAGACAAAATCTGGGGTGGTCAGAAAATTAAAACAAGCCTCGGACTTGATTTTTCTCCACTTCAAAATTGCGGGGAGGCTTGGGCTTTGTCGGGGGTTCCCGATGGCCAGACCATTATTTCAAATGGCTTTCTGGAGGGAAATGAGCTCAATGAGATTCTTGACATCTACATGGATGAACTGGTAGGTGAACGGATTTATGAGAAATATCCGCATGAGTTCCCGATCCTGGTAAAATTCATTGATGCAAATGACTGGCTTTCCATCCAGGTTCATCCTGATGATGCACTTGCAGCCCGCCGAAAAATTGGAAACGGAAAAACAGAAATGTGGTATGTGCTGGACGCTGATCCGGGAGCGGAACTTATTACAGGATTTGCCGGAAAAATGAATGCGGCCTCCTACCTGGAACACCAGAACCAAAAAAAATTGAAAGATGCGCTCAATTTCGAAAAAGTTGCGAAAGGGGATGTGTTTTTCATACCTGCAGGCAGGGTACATGCCCTTGGTCCAGGTATTCTCCTTGCAGAAATTCAGCAAACATCCGATACAACTTATCGTATTTATGACTGGGACCGCCTCGATGGTGAGGGGAGGTCAAGGGAACTTCATACCGACCTGGCCCTCGAAGCAATTGATTTCAGTCCGGTCGATTCTTATCGCACAACGTATCGCCGGGAGATGAACAACTCAGTCGCCCTGGTAGAATGTCCCTTTTTTACAACAAATTTACTGGAGTTTGACTGCTTAACTCCTAAAGATTACAGTGAGCTTGACTCATTTGTAATTTATGTTTGTGTTGAGGGGAAAGCCGTGTTACAATCTGGCGAGGTGTCTGTTCCTTTGCAAAAAGGAGAGGTGGTTTTACTTCCGGCCACAACAGAATTGATCTCCCTTTTTCCTGAACCATACATCAAAGTTTTGGAGGTGTATATCCTATAATTTTTCTACCTTTGTGAATTAAAAAACAGCAGCATGATGAAGGCTATTCGTATCTTATTGCTTCTATTGTCGATCTCCACAATTACATTGGCACAGGAGAATATATTTACCTATAATAAACTCCCTTCGGTCAAACTTAAAACCATCAAGGGTTTACCATTTATTTCCGACAGCATAACTAACGGTAATAAGCCGGTTATAATCAGTTTCTGGGCTACCTGGTGTAAGCCATGCGTTCGGGAATTAACCACGATATCAGATGTTTACGATGATTGGGTAGAAGAGACAGGTGTCAAACTGTTTGCCATTTCGGTTGATGACTCCCGTTCATCTACGCTTGTCGGGCCCATGATCAATGGCAAAGGATGGGATTTCACGGTGTTGCTTGATCCCAACAGCGATTTTAAGCGTGCCATGAATGTTGGCCCCATACCACATACATTCCTTCTGAACGGGAAGGGCGAGGTCGTTTTTCAACATACCTCATTTGCCGAGGGTGATGAACTTGGCCTGATTGAAATGGTTCGCAAACTCAACCGTGGCGAAGAGGTTAAATAATCAAGAAATCTTACGTTCAATCTGTTAAAATTTGAAAAAATTGAATACTAGAATCTGCTATTTTCTGGGGTCAATAGTTTTATTGTTCCTCATTCCTGAGATAGCCAAATCGCAGGATTTTCTCAAAGGAAGCGAGGTTCACGGCAGTATGCAGGCCGATGCTTCCTATTATCTGACTGATCCCCGGACCGGAATTACAGATTCGACGCTTGATGGGAAACTAATCCGGATGAATGCATTCACAGAAGTTAATTATTCACTGGGAAATTTCACTGCCGGAATGCGTTTTGAGGCATATCTGCCGCCGCTTATCGGTTATGATGCCCAATACAACGGACTTGGCGTACCCTATTGGTATGTTAACTATAAAAATGATTTTATCGATATCACAGCGGGAAATTTTTATGAGCAATTCGGATATGGCATGATGTTGCGTACTTACCAGGAATGGACACTTGGATATGATAATTCTCTGCGCGGAATCCGGGTCAAAGTAATGCCGGTTAAGGGGATCACCTTTAAAGGCGTCTATGGCGTACAGCGAAATTACTGGGAACCTTACAAGGACTACAACCGTGGAATTGTAAAGGGATTTGATGCCGATTTTTTTCTGAATGACATTTTTACAAGCCTGAACGATGCCAAAGTCAAACTGACCCTTGGGGGCTCCTTTGTCAGCGACTACCAGGAGGGTTCAACCAAGGATATTCCGTACAACGGACAGATTCTTGAGCTTAAAATGCCGGAAAACGTTTCCAATTACGGAGGCCGGTTTAATTTAAACATAGGTGATTTTAATTGGTTTACCGAGTATGCCCATAAAATTAACGACCCCTCGGCCAGGAATAATTATATCTACAAAAACGGAGATGGTTTATTTACGAATTTATCGTATTCAAAACCAGGACTGGGCATCTCCCTGATGTCGAAATGGATCGATAATATGAGTTACAAATCTGACCGTTCTGTGACCAACAACATGGTCAATATCAACTACCTGCCTTCTATTACCAAAGAACATACCTATGCGCTTGCAAGCATGTATCCATATTCCACACAACCCGATGGAGAAGTAGGCATTTCGGGGACGGTCACACTGCATTTTCGTAAAAATTCAACCCTCGGAGGTAAAACAGGTTTGTCTGTTGCGGCGAATTTTTCACAGGTTAATGGCATCAAAAAAACTCCGGTTAATGATACAACCATTGTCGGTCAGATCGGAACCGCCGGATATACCTCCACCTTTTATGGAGCCGACAACATTGTAAATTATCAGGATGCCAATCTGGAAGTGACCAAAAAATTCGGAAAAAAATGGAAGGGAATATTTACCTATCTCTACCAGACATACAATAAAGATGTAGTGGAAGGTCATGCTGCAGGGGATTATGGTACCATTTATTCTCAAATCGGTATTGCGGATGTGGCCTGGAATATAACCAAGAAACATACACTTCGCTGGGAATTACAGGGTTTATGGACAAAGCAGGATAAAGGAAACTGGGTAGCCGGTGTGATCGAACTCACAATCTCTCCGGCTTGGTTTGTCTCTGTGATGGATCAGTATAACTATGGAAATAGCATTGTATCTGAAAGGCTTAATTACTACACGCTTAGTGCAGGGTATACAAACCATTCGACCAGGATCGCACTCTCCTATGGCAGGCAGCGCGAAGGAATTATTTGCGTTGGCGGTGTTTGCCGGTTTGTTCCTGCAACAAACGGACTGACGTTGACAATTACAAGCAGTTTCTGATGTTGTCGCTGAAAACAATAACAATTTGAACGGAAATTGAAAATGATTTGAAACATCCATAAAGTTGCATTCATGGTTGGTATGAACGTTGTCCTTAAAGGTATTTCATGTGACCATTAAAACCAAATTATAACAAATGAAAACGATTTTCCAGATATCCACCTTCCTGCTCTTTGTGACCATTTTGCTTCAGGCCTGCACAAAGGTCAGTGAACCTTATTATAGCGTCAAATCTGTTTATGTTGATACGACCAGGCGATCAATATTACTTGAAGACTATACAGGTCATTTATGTGTGAACTGCGCCCCTGCTTCAAAAACAGCAAATTCGCTGCAGGAACTTTATGAAGGACAAGTATTTGTGATTGCCGTTCATGCCGGTGATTTTGCCAAGCCAAACAGTGACCCAAGGTACGTTCCCTACCTGTTATCTGACTATACCTGCGAAACCGGAAACGAATGGAACAGTTACAGTGGTTTTGAAATCGAAGCCTGGGGATATCCCAGGGGGTTGATCAACAGACGATATTACAAAGGAAGCATCTCTTTCGGTCCAACCGACTGGAACCAGGCCATCCAGGCCAGTATTGGACTACCCAAGGTGGCCATAATGACTGTTAATAACACATATAACAGCCAAACAAAGGTGTTGAATTCCAAAGTTGATATGAAATTTCTGATCAATTATTCAGGCAAGGTTAATTTAACCGTATGTTTGCTCGAAGACAGCATTTACGGAGGACAATTAAATAGCATCAAACCTGATTCAACGCCGATCATAAAAAATTTCAGGTTTATGCATATGCTGCGGGGTTCTCTAAACGGGACTTTCGGAGAAGAAATCACCGTCAATCCTCAATCCGGGAATATATTAACCAAAACCTATTCTTTTCCTTTTACGGGCACTGATTTTAAGGTGGCTCATTGCAATGTGATTGCCTTCATTTCAGATGGAGATACCAAGGAGGTTCTGCATGTTGCCAAATCGTCTGATATTAAGCCCTGATAGCACAGTTCAGCTTACCGGATGTAATTGAGAAATCAGTTTATCAGTCGAGTTTGATCTGTCCGGGATGGATTTTCTTTATATTGTACACGGGATACCATGCGGCCATCAGACCTATCGCCATAACGGTAATAAATACCAGGATAAAATCGGGAAGCTGCATATGAACCGGGTATGAGTTGACAATGAAACTGCTGTCTTCTGTTCCCAGTCTCACCAGCCCAAATCTTATCTGCACCCAGCATATGATGGCGCCGAGCGAGAGTCCTGACAATGCCCCGATAAATGAGATCAGCAGGCCTTCAAACAGAAAGATCCGGCGGATCAATCGCTGACCTGCACCCAGACTTTGTAATACGGCGATATCTTTCTTCTTATCCAGGATGAGCATCGACAAGGTTCCGATCACGTTAAAGGTTGCAATGATCAGGATCAGGGTAAGGATCATAAAGATATAATTTTTCTCTGAAACCATTATCTGGTAAAGAATTTCCTGCTGCTGATACCTGTTTTTTACAATAAAATTTTTCCCTGCGAGCTTCTCAATCTGTTCCTGTATTTTATTCAGATTTGCCTCCCTGGTCAAACTGATTTCAACAGAGGTTCGTTCCTTGTCATATGCCAGGATTTTTTTTACAAAACGCAATGGCATAATGGCATACTTGATATCATATTCATACTGAATCTGAAAGAATCCTGATGGGAAAATAACATCGGAGCTGAAAGCGTTTTCAAAACCACCTGAAAATGATGCATCCCTGCGGGGCACAAAAACGGAAATCGGATTTAGATAATCCTGTAAGTTCACTCCAAGTGTTGCAGCTATACCATAACCCAGGAGTGTCAGATCTTTATCGCCATCCTGCAGGGTAAAGGTTCCTTCAACGATCATCGTATCCAACCCACTCATCTGTTTGTATGCTTCGCTTACCCCTTTGATGGTGACAATACTCTGATTATTCTTGTATTTCATCAGCGCATCTTCTTCAATCACCTCCGTAATGTGAAGGATGCCTGGTATTTTTTGAATCTGTTCAAGAGGAAGGTCGTTCAGATTAAAAGTTTTCCCATGACTGGCTGTAATCTGAATATTGGGATTGAATGAGCTGAACAATGATACAACCAGTTTGTCAAATCCATTAAATACGGATAGTACAATAACCAGGGCCATGGCTCCAATTGCAACACCCACAACTGAAATACCTGAAATAACATTAATGATGTTGTGCGACTTTTTTGAAACCAGGTAACGACGGGCTATGTAGAAAGGGAAGTTCATTTCCAGGCTTTAACAATCAGTCCTGTACCGGTTTTGAAGGTCATTTTAGTATCCATCCAATTGCAGATAAAAGCCACAGGATAAGTGAGGATGTAATAGAATGGAAGCAGGATAAAGAACAGTTTGGTTGAATTCAGCATCAGGATGGGATACTTCATCGAAAGTTGCCAGGCAATTTTACCCGGAGTACCATAAGTGTAACGGGCTTCGGTTTTTGCAAAACCGGCACGTTGCAGTTTTTCCCTGATATCGTTTATGTTGTAACCGTCGCGAACATGTTCATCGATGAATGATTCACCCTCCCCATGTTCGTGAACATCGGAACCACCCTGGTCTGAAGGGGTCGATATCAGCAACAGCCCATCCTGCGTTAATGAATCATAAAAATTACGGAATACCGCTTCATCGTCAGCTATATGTTCCATTACATCAACGGAAAGGATGAGATCAAACCGGTCGGGTTTCGAAAATTGAGTAAGATCTGCTATTTCGAACAACACGTTTTTTCGCCCAATCCGGGTGAAAAAAGCATTGCAATCGGCAATCTGTTCATCTTTGACATCCACCGCATCGATGAACCATTTTGAGTTGAGACCGGTGAGGAAGTATGAATATTGTCCAAATCCCGACCCCGCATCCAGTATAAAACGCTGTTGGTCTCCTGCGGGCAGTGGTGTTTCATCAACCCATTTCCTGATCTCCTTTCTGACATGCCAGGCTCTTAATAGTAATAAATCCAGTAGTTTATAAAAAAATATCCGCAAAAACGGAGAACTGTTAAATATTTTTCCCAGCGATTTTTTTATCGGGTCGTACTGCATATCGCAAACTCAAAAATGAAACTCAAAAAAACTCAAAACTCAAAAAAAACTCAAATCTTCAAATACTTCCTCCTCCGGTTCACAATTTCACCAACTTACCAACTTACCAGCTTGCCAACTTACCAACTTACCAGCTTACCAGCTTACCAACTTACCAACTTACCAGCTTACCAGCTTACCAACTTACTTCAGTAAGCTATCAATATTCTCAATATAATCAAGCGAGTCATCCAGGTAAAATTGAAGTTCGGGCATAATGCGCAGTTGATTGTGCACGCGCTGTGCCAGGTGATGACGCACCTCACGGCCATGGTGGCGGATCTTATCGAGCAGAACCTGTTTGTCGGTAGTAATAAACAAGCTCAGGTGGACTTTAGCGATGGCAAGATCCTTACTGACCTGAACCTTGGTTACTGTGATTAAAGCCCCTTCGAAAAGGTTCCTGCTTTCCTGCTGAAAAATAACACCCAAATCCTTCTGGATCAGGCGGGAAATTTTTTGCTGACGTGTCGATTCCATTGCGCAAAGTTAATAATTATTTTCTGTGAAGGGATCAATGGATTAACCTGCTTTATTTCATGTTAAACTTATATCTTTGCAGCAATGAAGAGCTTTTTTAAAATATTACGTTATGCAGGGCCATACTGGGTTTATGCCATGCTGAATGTAATTTTTAACATCCTTGCGGTTTTATTTTCCCTGGCCTCGTTCGGATTATTTATCCCCGTGCTGCAAATGCTTTTCCATCAGATGGAAATACCTCATTCTGCTCCAGTTATGCGATTGGAAATCAATGCGATAAAAGATAATTTCTATTTCTATACAGGGCAAATGCTTGAAAAATACGGAAATGAGAAAATGCTCATCTACATTGGCATCGTGATCATTGTCCTCTATTTTTTAAAAAACCTTTTTCGATATCTCGCCATGTATTTTCTGGCAGTAGTTCGCAATGGCGTGGTAAAGGATCTGCGCAATGATCTGTATCTCAAAATTCTGATTCTTCCTTTATCCTATTTCAATGAAAAGCGGAAGGGTGATATAATTGCCCGTATGACTAATGATGTTCAGGAAGTAGAATGGTCAATTATGAGTTCGCTGGAGATGGCCTTCCGGGATCCGATTACCATCATTACCTACCTGGTCACACTATTTGTCATTAGTCCGTCACTAACTGTTTTTGTTCTTGTACTTCTTCCGGTTAGCGGAGTTATCATCGGCAGGATTGGGAAAAGCCTGAAGCGGACATCCGATAAAGGACAATTGCGCATGGGAATCATACTCTCCATGATTGAAGAAACAATTTCAGGGCTTCGCATTATAAAAGCCTTTAATGCCATTGATTTTGCCAATAAGCGGTTTCAACAAACAAACAATGATTATAATCGGTTGATGATTCGATTATACAGAAAACGTGACCTGGCATCTCCTCTGAGCGAATTTCTGAGCGCCTGCGTGGTTACAATCGTTTTATGGTATGGTGGCAAACTGGTATTTACTCCTGGAAATTTCCTTGATGCCGCAGCTTTCCTGGTATATCTCGGAATATTTTCCCAATTGATGCCCCCGGCAAAGGCGATTACCCAGGCCTATTATAACATTCAGAAAGGCGCAGCATCGGTCGAACGTATCGAACATGTACTGAGTGAACCAGAGGTTATTGAAGAAAAGACAGATGCCTTGCATAAGCATGATTTCAGCCATGAAATCGCTTACCGTAATGTGAGCTTCTCATATGTGAAAGAACCCGTTCTTAAAAAAATTGATCTGGTCATTGAAAAAGGTAAGACCATCGCCGTGGTTGGACCGTCGGGCGGAGGCAAATCAACGCTTGTTGACCTGTTGCCCCGTTTCTATGATTGCCTGGGTGGCGGTATTTTTATTGATGGAATCGACATTCGCGACTTACGGATAAATGATTTGCGTGGGTTGATGGGAATTGTTTCGCAGGAGACCATTCTTTTCAACGATACTGTTTTCAACAACATTGCATTTGGTATGGAAAACGTAGGTGAGGAAGCGGTGATTGCTGCTGCTAAAGTTGCCAATGCTCATGAATTCATTGAAAGAATGCCCTTGGGATACAATACCAACATAGGTGATCGTGGCACTAAACTATCAGGTGGGCAGAGGCAAAGGCTTAGTATTGCCCGTGCTGTTCTCAAAAATCCACCGATCCTCATTCTTGATGAGGCAACTTCAGCATTGGATACTGAATCGGAACGACTCGTTCAGCAAGCCCTGGAAAACCTTATGCGCAACCGAACCTCGGTTGTCATTGCGCATCGTCTTTCAACTATTCAATTCGCTGATGAAATCATCGTACTTCACAGTGGCGAGCTCGTTGAACGGGGAACTCATAACGACTTACTCGGAAGAAATGGGGTGTACCGTAAATTATACGAACTGCAGTCGTTTGTATAATTTCCAATTTGGAGTCCACTCCGAAAAGTCAGATCAACTGGATCCTGAGCGGAGTCGAAGGATACAAACACCTGATAATAAGGACACTTCGACTTCGCTCAGTGTCCGGTTTTCCGTTAAATTGCCTTTTCGGAGTAGGCTCAATATACGATTTACGATATACGATTTTCGGGTGGATGAATCAATAAAATTTTGTGAAATAAGCACTTCTCACTGACATGTTGGCAGGAGAACTAATGATATTATTCATGAATGACAAAAGAAAAGGAAGATTAATATTGCTGATCGTTTATCTGATCGCGTTTAGCCTGGGTTTTTGGGTTAGCACAGTTAGCAATTATCCGATACTCGTCAAATCGGCTGTAGCCGTTGGAGTTATTGTAGCGATTATTTTCATGGGCAGTCTTGATTTCAATAACTCCAGTGTGTTCGACGCATACTGGAGTGTCGTATCTCCTCTGATGGTACTCTATTACCTTGTACTGGTTGTAACGGAACAATCGCTGGTTGGCGCAAATAATAGCCCCGGCGCCGTAACAGTGACGGTAAATTCAGCTTGTTTCGATTTTCCCGGACTCAGGGACCGTTTGCTGGGTTCTCCCCGCATCATCATTCTTTTTATACTGACAGCGGCTTACAGCGTGCGCCTTACCTGGAATTTTTTACGCAGCTGGCCCGGTCTGAAACATGAAGACTGGAGATATCTTAATTTTCGAAAGAAAAGCGGAAAAGCTTATTGGATAATGAGTTTTTTGGGACTTCATGTTTTTCCGGCTCTGATGGTTTTTGGTGGCACGCTCTCCATCTGGGTAGTAGTTGTTCATGATTTCCATCCGTTAAATGTTTTAGATGTGTTAGCTGTCGTTGTAACCACTGTTGCAATTCTGACAGAGGCTTTAGCTGACAATCAACTGCGGAAGTTTGTCATGCAGAATAAAGATTCAGGTAAAACGATGAACCGGGGACTGTGGGCGTTTTCGCGGCATCCCAATTACCTGGGTGAAATTCTTTTCTGGTGGGGATTGTACCTCTTTGCAGTTGCATCAAATCCATATATCTGGTGGGTTATTGCAGGACCTGTAGCCATCACACTGATGTTCCTGACTGCCAGTATCCCCATGATTGAAAAACGAATGTTGGAAAGTAGGGTTGATTACAGGGAATATATGAAAAGAGTCCCGATGCTGATTCCCTGGAAAATTTTTTATAAAAGTGTAAACGGCTGATTTTGCTATTTCTAAATTGCCGCCATACAGATCAAGGCTCCTTCCAGTTTCTTCTTTACCACTTTCACACGACCGTCAAAATCATTGACAATCAACGAAAAGATCAAATTTCTTCCCGTGACGGTGTGAACATACCCGGCAAAACTTTTTACACTTGCAATGGTCCCTGTCTTGGCGCGGATCCGCCCTTCGGCAGCGCTTCCCTTCATGGCCTTGCGCAATGTTCCCGTCATCCCGGCTAAAGGAAGCGATTCATAAAAAGTCTGGAAAAAGGGAGATGTTCTCATCGCATACAGCGCATCCACCAGTTGTTTTGGAGAAATAGCATTATTCCTTGATAATCCATTGCCATCATAAAAATTCATACCATCGGTTTCAACTCCTTTGGCTGTCCAAAACTCCATGATAGCCTTCGCACCGGCAGCTGTGGTTGCCGAATTGTAAACTTTCCCGCCAATCCTGCGGAGCAGCTTCGACGATCGCCAGTTTACACTCATCTGGTTCGTAATGGTGACCTCCGGGATGATCTGTTTGCCAAAGAATTCCAATGCAGCTCCGGTAACAAATATTTTCAGCGTGGATGCAGGGATCATTGGTTGTTTTGCATGATATTCAGCAACGATTACGGGATCTTTACTGGTAATATCAACAATCATATACCCGATGGAGGCATTTTTAAGCAAAGGATCCTTTTGAAGTGTTTTAAATGCTTTGAGCAATGTGTCATATGAGATGCTCAACTCTTTATTCTCAGGGACTGCCAATCCTTTTTTTACCGCAGCCTTGCGATTGTCATTCTGGCATGAATACAGTAATACAAGAGGTAAAAGGAGGAATAAAATGAGTCGGTTGGTTTGCATGAATTTCAGGTGATGAATTTTGACAAAGATCGGAAAAATACATTAACCGGGGAGCCAGGCCGGATGAATTTAGCTAACATAATTGTTAAATATCCTTAAATATCTAGATATATTTGTATCATAAACTTTTTTTTTAATAGTTTTGTTCTTTAGAATCAGATTAAATAGGGTGAATCCATGATAAAAAAGGTACTTGTAGCCAACCGTGGCGAAATCGCGGTGAGGGTAATGCGTTCATGCCGGGAACTTGGATTGGGCACGGTTGCGGTCTATTCGGAAGTCGACCGCAAAGCCATGCATGTGCGATATGCAGATGAAGCTTATTGTATTGGTCCGGCGCCTTCCCGCGAGAGTTACCTCAACATTGACACCATCATTGAGGTTGCGAAAATATCAAAGGCTGATGCCATACATCCAGGGTATGGATTTTTATCTGAAAATGCCGGATTTTCTGACCGTTGCAAAGCGGAGGGCATCAAATTTATTGGTCCCGACGGGTATGCAATACGAACAATGGGCGATAAAATCACGGCACGCCAAACCATGATTGCCTCTGGGGTTCCGGTTGTTCCAGGCACCAAAGAGAAACTTTCAGATGAAACAAAAGCGGTTGAAGTAGTTAAGGAAATCGGATTGCCCATCATGATTAAAGCTTCGGCAGGTGGTGGCGGGAAGGGAATGAGGCTCGTGAAAACAATGGACGACCTGATTCCTTCATTGCGTATGGCCAAATCGGAAGCCATGAATGCATTCGGCGATGATTCGGTTTATATTGAAAAGTACATTGAATCACCTCATCATATTGAATTTCAGATACTTGCCGACCAGCATGGCAACGTGATCCATCTTTTCGAACGTGAATGTTCTATCCAGCGGCGTCATCAAAAAGTAATCGAAGAAACACCCTCTCCGCTCATGACACCTGAACTGAGAAAGGAAATGGGCGAAAAAGCAGTAGCTGCAGCAAAAGCAGTGAACTACGAAGGTGCCGGAACCATCGAGTTTATTGTCAGTGACCAGCTCCAGTATTATTTCCTGGAAATGAATACGCGCTTGCAGGTAGAGCATCCCGTTACCGAACGCGTGGTTGGCGTTGATCTTGTTAAGGAGCAGATCAATATTGCCAACGGGTTGCCGCTGTCATTCAGGCAAGAGGAACTTCGTCAGCACGGACATGCCATTCAGTGCCGAATTTATGCCGAGGATCCGGATAATAATTTCATGCCCAACCCTGGGGTCATCAAACACATAACAGTCCCACTCGGACTGGGTGTGCGTTACGATGGCTATGTTTACGAAGGATATGAAATCCCCATGCATTACGATCCGATGATCTGCAAACTCATAACCTGGGGGAAAACACGGAAAGAATCGATCGCGCGGATGCGACGGGCTTTATATGAATACAAGAT
>Ga0247841_10008460_pt1 | contig 14794 bp, 8 predicted proteins | sample LaCruzMarch2015__2_FD_192410 | JGI IMG/M metagenome (GOLD analysis project Ga0247841, IMG submission 192410) | Freshwater microbial communities from meromictic Lake La Cruz, Castile-La Mancha, Spain - LaCruzMarch2015_18m | ecosystem: Environmental > Aquatic > Freshwater > Lake | place: Spain...
TATTTCTAATGCTTTTATCATTTCTTTTAATTTATCATCAAAACTATAATCTTTAGTTTGCAAATCTAATTTTAATAATTTTATGACATCTTCTTTCTTTTCTTTATTAGCAATATAAATATCAAAATTTAATTTTCTTTCATCTTTCACAGAAGAATGGAAAATACCACCTTCTTTCGTATATTTCTTATTAAATTCATCAACTTCCTTTTTATCTGCCAAAAAACTCAAAAAACTTTTAATTTCATTTAATATATTATTATCAAATAATGTTATTAATATTTTTTTAAGTTCTAAATTAGATGTATAAAAATCTTCAATAAAATCATTTATATCTTTATTATCACTTCCTTTAAAACTATCTAAATTTTTAACTTTTTCAACAAATGGATTATATATTTCTTTTATATTATCATTATTATTAAAAGATAATAAATAAGCAAAATATTTAAATTTATCATCTTCTGTTATATGAACTAATTTAATATTTCCTAATAATTTAAGGAAATCCATTTTGTATTTTATGAATTGTAATAATAAATTAAAAAATATTTTTTTATTTTCATCTTTAATATCTTTAATAACTTTAATATTATATTTATATTGTATTAATATTATTAAAATTTGTAAAAATTTGGTATAATCATCCTTTATTGCTTTAAGTATGCCTTCAAATACAACATCATATTGTGTAATATCAAGTTTTTTAATTGTTTCAAATATATCAGGTATTAATTCTTCCGTTGTTTTTCCACTATTTTTATTTAAAACACTTGTTATCTTTTCTATTAAAAAACTAATGAAAATTTGTTGTTTATTTCCTTTAAATCCAAATCTTTCCATAAATGTTTTTTTACCTTTGTATTTATCTTGTAATTCGTCAATAACTTTATCTAATGTCAAACTTTCCTTATCCTTATAACTTATAAATTCTTTTAAAAATAAATATTCATCATCTTCTAATAAATTCATATCAGTTATTCCTGAAATCTTAGCAAAATCCATATGTTTAGCATTAATTCTTGAAATTGATGCTCTTGAAAAATCCTTATCATCAAAAATACCTTCACCAAATTCATTTAATAATTTATCTATTTCAAAATATTCTTTTTTATCTTTTAGTTCTTTATCTTTAATTTCATTAAGTCTTATTTTAATTTCACTAACTTCTTTATCTTTCAAAGTAAATAATGCCATTTCTATTAAATTATCTTTAAGTTTTTGTATATCTTCAGCAATTCCACCACCTTGAATAATAGGACTGGTATTTAAGGTTAAAAGAGAAGCAGAATTAGTATAATTTACTTTAATAGATTTTTTAGAATATTTGTCATATTTATCTACATATTCTTTTGATATCAAATTTTCTATTAATTGTTCTACAATTAAATAATATTTATTTTGTTCATCATAATCATATTTAGCAAGATGTTTATAAACGTCAATTTTAAATAATAATTCTAATAAAACTAATAAATATTCTTTATTTATTTTTGATTCAAAAATAAATTCTTCCTGTTTCAATTCTTTCTTTTTAATAAGTCCCAATTTAGCTAATAAATTTTGTTCTGGTTCTTGTAATTTATTATATAAGAAATCAATATATTCCTTTATAAAATTTCTCAAATAATTATTAATGATTTCTTTATTTTTCTTAAGTAATTGTTTTATAACTGGTATTTCTGTTTCTGATATATCTATTAAACTTATTTGTTGAATTGTTAATCTATCTTTAATAATAGCTAATATCACATTTATTTCATAATTATTCTCAAAATAATAATACTCATATAAATAACAATAATAAATAATTATCTCTTTTATATCATTCAAAACGTTATATTTATCTTGAATTAATTTAATATCTAATGTCTCCTTCTCTATTTCTTGTAATAATTCCTCCAATTTTTCATCACTCATTCCTTCTAAATCTGTTGCTAAATCTTCTCTATTCTGTTCCTTTAATTCTGCTAATCTTCGTCTATCGCGTTCTTCCTGTTCTCGTTTCTTTTTTTCTTCATCTTCTCCCTCAATTACTACTAACTCTTCTTTTTTTCTCTCTTTATTTTCTTGTATTATTATTGCCTCATCTTGAGCTTTTTTTTCTTTTCTTTCTTCTATTCTATCCTGTGCTACTATCGCAGCATCTCTTAAGTCATCTCTTTTTTTTTCTCTTCTTTCTTGTTCTTGTTCTTCAGATTCACGACCTCTAGGTCTTTCTTCTTCTGCTTCTTGTTTTCCTTTAATTCCAACTTCTTCAATAGGAATACGAGAAGGAGTGGGAGTAGCAATAACTTGAGGTGTATATAAAGGATTTTGATGTTTTTTGATAGTTAAATTGATTAAATTTAAATATTCCATTATTTGTTTTTCATCCTTTAAATCATTAATGGTTACTAATATAGAATTGAAAGATTTAATTAAATCATCATATAATTTATCAGAATTTTCAACTAAATCAGCAATTTTCTTAAAAACTTTTTTAAATTGATTATAAATATTGGTGGATATTGATAAATCATTTTCATCGGGATTCTCAAAATTAAAATTGGTTCCATAAAAATATTTATGGAGTTTATTTAATTTCAATTGACTGTTTAAATCAAATTCTTGAGGTTTTTGTTTTAAGGATTTAATTAAACTGCTATATTCAGTTATTCTTGAAACAATAGTCTTATCATTATAACTAGGAATATTAGTTTGAATAATATCCCTAATAAGTTCTAATAAAAGACTATGTCTTTCAATATTTATACTATCCATTTAATTAATTAATCTATTTAAATTATTTTATTAAAATTTTATGGCTATAATACTTGTTAATATCCAAATAATTAAGGAAAACATTGATATAGCATCATAAACTTTCTTTTTTTTATCATAATTAAAACTTATATTTTTCTGTATTTGATTTTTATTATCCTTATCAATATTAATAATATATGGAATAAATAATAATATTATTATTAATGATATATGTATTATTAATCGCAAATATCCATTAGTATATATATAAAAATAATAAAATAGATTTGGAATAGTCGCAATACCAGAATTTGTAAAAAGTTCCATTATCGGATATGCTATTATTACATTAATAAACATAGTTATAAACAAGAATAATATTAGATACATCAAACAATAATAAAAAAATGCATAATTAAATGAATTTATTAAATTAGTAGTCAAACCCCAATCTATAAATAATAATGATATATATCTTATTATAAAGGTTGTTATTATAAATACAATCCTATCCATCATCTTTATTTCCATTATTCGTGGATTAACCGTATCCTTGAATTTATCATAAATACCTCTTGCCTTCTTTACCATCTCTGGTTTTGTTATTGCTTTTTCCTCTGATTTATTTGTTTCCGATGTGTCTAGTAAATCTTCAACTGTTCTAACTTTCTTTTCTTGATTTAATTGAGGTATTGTTTCATTAACTGTATCTATAAATTGTTTCATTGGTTCTTCACCTTTATATAAAATACCATCAGCACCACCTGAAATCTTAACCATATCTTTAATTTTACCAACGGCATCATCAGATAAATTATATCTATCTTTTAATGTATTTGTAATATTTCCAGTAATTTCAGTTATTTTTTCTTTATCAAAATTTTCATTAACTTTCTTTAATATATTTACAAAATCCGCTACTTTCTCATTTAATTCCTGTTTATATAACTTAGCCTCTTTCGTTTTATAAAAGAATTTCTCTAATACCTCGGGATTCGATAATCCACTTACAAACTTCACATAAAAATTATATCGTTTAGGACTTAAGGACTTCAAATAACTATCCTTAAATAATATTGATGATAAATCAAATATAGATATTGATTGTGATGTTGAATTTGCCAAATCCTTAAATCCAAATAATATTCCACTATTCATTATTATTATATCTATTAGATACGTAGATAAAACTAAAGTAAATTACTATTAATATATAAAAACCATAAACTAGTAAATAATAATAATATTCCTATAATTCCTATTATTATATATATATAATATACTGGAAAATTATATTGAACTATTCGTAATATAAATATCATCAGAAATATATAAAAGATTATTAATGTTATTACTATCGGATATATATTAAAACTATTGTAATTATTAATTTCTCTATCTGTTTCCTTATTAATCTTATTAATTAGTTTTTTAATTTTTTCCTGATTTGCTACTGGCAATTCTTTCAATTTGCTTAATTCATTTGCTTTCATTGGATAATATATAACTGGTAATTTATCCAATGGTATATAATTAATATCAAAATTATCTATAATCGCCATTTCTTTTAAATTATTCGGTTCTCCTACAAAATAATTATTATAATCAGTCATAGTTATATAATTAATGGTTCTAATAAAATAATAGCAAATATTATTACTAAAATTGTAAAAGACCACGAAACATTATTCATACTAATATTCATCTTTTTTAATTCCATTGAATCCATTGTATTATATTTACTTTTTATAAATTCATTCTTCAATTCAATTATTAATTTCTCTAAATCCCCTCCTATATGTTTATCCTCATCCTTTGCATACAAATTATAATTATTTATTATCTTATTTATTATATTTCTCCTATCTTCCATTTTAGTATTAATCGTCGCAGAATAAAACTGAACTTGCCGTATATATACCTTAATTATATTTATATACTTTTTAATGGTATTATTAAGTCTTTCTAATATTTGATAAATCATTTTTTTATAAAATTCTATTAATTTTTCTTCATCTGTTGTTTTAATAGAACCATCCTTCTTTAAATATTTATTACTTAATTCTTTTATTTTTTCTTCTTTATTTAAAAAGTTTGTATAATCACAAGCAATCTTAAATATATTAAATAACTCTATAAATATTTTTCTACATTCCTTTAATAATTCCTCATAAGTATCAAATGCCTTATTTATCAAATGCAAATTTCCCTTATACATGTCTGTAAATTTCTTATTTGCATCAGTTTCTTGATTAATATCACTTTCTTTATATTTATTATTATCTAACTGTAAAGGATTTTTATTTATTTCAGCTGAACTAGGAGTATTATTATAAACATAATATTTAAAATTAGTTTTTAATTCTATTATTCTATTCTTAATCGCTGATTCATTGCTATACATCAGTTTATTAATATAATGTTTTAATAAATTATAATTATTTATTATATTATCAGTTGGTGTAAAATAATTTTGAGTTGAATAATAATAATTATATTTATTATAATTATCATCACCACCTATTTGTGATGTATATGTGTTATTAATAAATGTATTTGAATAAATAGTAACATAAAATCTTAATTGAAAATCTAATATAACATTTTTATTAGCAATAGCAGGAATTGAAGGTTTAGCATTATCAGTGATAGTCTCTGAATTTTTAATATTATTAATAAAATCACTTTCGTTAAAATCAGGAGTACTTAAACTAAACTTAAGTGTGTTATCTATTGATTCTCCTGATGTTTTTTTATAAAAACTAAGGAGATTATTATCTATATTAATTAAAAAATTGAAAATAGTATTTTTATTATTTATAGAATTCTTATAATTGTGTATTGGTTCATATATCAAATATTTATTAATATAAGTATTATAATTAAAAACTGCATTGGTTATTATTAATAATGATAAAACACCTAATATATATATAAAAGCAGTGTAAAATACATAATCACCAAATTTATTTTTATTAATCTTTAAATAATAACTAAAGATTATTATAATGACCAATAAAACAAAAAAAGTTATTATCTCTTCTTTATCGGCTCCTATTAATTTTGGAAACATCGTATATAATATATATACCACATCCGGAAATTCCATTTTATTATTCTCATAAATATTATACTTATCCTTGTATTTTTTCATATCATTCTCATAAATTCTCAATTTCTTATAATAATCATCAATCTTCTTTTTAGTTTCTTTATAACTAGTTTTTTCAGCATCAGTCAATTCTGAATCAGTCTTTTCCTTAAATTCTTTTAATTCAGGAGGTGGATTGATAGGAATGGGTTTAATGGGTTTTTCTTGTTTATAAACATCAAAAAACATCTGATTATTATTATTATATAAATTAGCTACTTTAGTAATATTATTATAATCATCAAAGGTTTTATTATAAATATAATCATTCATATAAAATATGATGATAAATGTGGTATATACTAATGCTTTATCTAATTTATTTCTGGTGGTTTCTTGTTCTAATAATATTACGACTAGATAATAAACTAATGCGATGAAAAAGAGGATATGGAAAACTTTCATATAATAACCAGATTCCCACGTCAAATCTAGTTTAATTCCCACTTTTAATATATAAATCAAGGGATATACCACAATTAATATGAATAATATACAATAATTAATTAAACAATTTGGTATATATTTATGACAATCACCACAAATACACTCAAATATTTTCTTTAAATAGGATTGATTATTAGGGTCATCAATCTTACAACTATCATTATTTTCAATGAAAATATTATAGAATAAATAACCGAATGATAATAGAAATAAGATTGATAAAATAAAAATTGCTATATATGATAAGTAATTTATCCAAGTCTTATTAAAAACATCTTTATCCAATTTATATTTATCAATTTCATTATAAATTCGGAATCTTGCTGTTTCATATTCCAATTTATCATCTTTACATACCTTTTCATTTATAATACCATAATTATAAAGATAGGTATAACGATAGGAAAATTGGGTTAAATTATAAATTTCATCAATAATAATTAATAATCCAATTATAAATATGATACAAATTATAATAGTTCCTATGGTTTTTGCATTATCATTATTTATATTTAAATCCATATCTATTTAATAATTATATTTATAATAATAACTAAAAATAATGACATTATGGAACAACTATTGTATGAATTTTAATGAAATCATTACGAATATTGATGAATATAATAAAATCCTCAAATTTTCCATTAATTATAATTATAATCTTCTTTTCTATTCTACTTACGGTTTTCCATTTGACTTATTCATTGACGAAATTATTAGACAAAAATTTAATATTTCACAAATTTATAGAAAAGAGAGTTGGTGGAATAAATCCATCATTTATAATGAAAACCAATATTTCTTTGAAATTGATTTGAATAATCCTAATATGAATAAGAAATTTAAAGATTTAACAGAAATGCTCCTATTTATTATCAAATCGAAATGTATAAATAAACAAAAACATCTCATCATTATTAAAAATATTGATAAATTAAATGAATACTTCTTTTCCTTTCGTATTATCTTAGAACATTACTATAATAATTGTTATTTCATTTGTACCACTCATCAAATCAGTAAAATTGAAAATCCTATTAAAAGTCGTTTTTTTATGTTTCGCTTTCGTCTCTTTACCAATCAAGAAATTCAATGGATTTTTAAAGAATATCTTAAAACTTCTTTGAATTCTTCATTAATCAAAAATAACTGCAGAAATATCATTTTTGCTATCTTTATAGGTCAAATAGAAATTAATGAACCTCTACTCATTTCTGATGACCTCTGTAATCTCACCTATCCTCCTTTAAAAGATTTCCTTAAATCAAAATATGATTTAAATGATATACGTCAAATTTCTTATAAATATAGTCAATATGGTTTAGATATAAAGGATTTAGTAATGGATTTGATGTATATAAATAAATATCCAAAGACTTTGATAATAAATAAGGGGATTTTATTGGAGTCTTTGCTTATACAATCAAATAAAGGAAGAGAACCGATTTATTTAGAAACTTTATTAACTCAATTATTGATATAAAAAATTAAAAAAATGAATAATTATTATAAAGAATAAATAAGAATATGGAATTTTGCGATATTTGTTTTAATATGATTTATATTAAAAGTAGTGGTTGTGGTGATAAATATAGTAATGATAAAGAAAAGGAAATTTCAGGATACGAACATAAATTGATTAAATTTTGCAAACATTGCAAATTTGAAAAAGAAGAGGAAACCAAAAAATCCATTAAAGTTTCTGAAACTATTTATACTGAAGATGACTTACTTTATAATCAACAAATTAATCAATATTTGCGTTTTGACCCTTCATTACGAAGAATTAAAGATGATAATATTAAATGTACTAATTGTAATATTCCAGATGAAGACAGACAAATAATTCCTATTAAATATCATCCTGCACATATGAAATATTTCTATGTTTGTGATAATTGTGGTTTTACTTGGAGAGAAAATAAAAAATGATATATATAAAGGAGATTTAAAATTATATAAATAATGGCAAATGAAAATAAGATTTTACATTATACTAAACAACCTTTTGATGAATGTAATAAGATTTTAGCTAGTTTGGATAAACCCAAAGTTAGTAAACTAATTATGAATAAATATGAATTTAATGCTATTGTTAGTCTTAGAACTACTCAAATTGCACATGGTGCTATTCCTTTCATCGATATCAATGAATCTATTAAATCTAATATGGATTTAAGGAAAATTGCCATAGAAGAATTGAAACAAAATAAGATTCCTTATATAGTAAAAAGACCATTACCAAATAATAAATATGAATTTGTGAGAGTTCGAGATTTAAATTTGGTAGCAGTTAAATATATGTTAGATATGTAAATATTTGATATAAATAAAAAACTTATTTTTATTTATATAATTATGGTTTTTTTTTCATTAATTCTCGCTTGCACTACTGAAGGTGGAATAGGAATTAATAATAAAATTCCTTGGAATATCCCAGAAGAAATGGCATTATTTAAAAAAATTACTTCTGATGTCAATTGTTATATTAAAAAAAATGCTGTTATTATGGGTCGTAAAACTTGGAATTCCTTATCTAATAAACCTCTTAAAAATCGTATTAATATCATCATTACTTCCAAAACAGACGAAATAGAAACCGATAATTCAAATATCTATTCCTTTAAATCCTTTGATGAATCCTTGGAATTTTGCAATGATTCCATCTTCGTCAATAAAATTTTTGTTATTGGTGGCAAAACTTTATATGACTTATCCTTAAATAATCCAAAATATTCATCTAAAATCGATAATATCCATTTATCAATCATAAAAAAGAAATATGAATGTGATACCTTCATAGACTTAAAGAAGATTATCAAAAAATACAATTATAATATAAATGATGTAGTTTTTCACTCAAATTTTATCTATATTAAATATCTAAATCCAATATAACCTCATTATTCGATGTATAAGTTATATTTGATTGTTCTATTGATGTTATATTTGAAGTTTCTATTGGAGTTATATTAGAGGTTTCTATTGAAGTTATATTTGAAGTTTCTATTGCAGTTATATTTGAGGTTATATTTGAGGTTATATTTGAGGTTATATTTGAAGTTTCTATTGAAGTTATATTTGAGGTTATATTTGAGGTTATATTTGAGGTTATATTTGAGGTTATATTTGAAGTTTCTATTGAAGTTATATTTGAGGTTATATTTGAAGTTTCTATTGAAGTTATATTTGAGGTTATATTTGAGGTTATATTTGGGATTGTGATACCCATTAAATTATATAAATTATTAATTAAGATTTGTTGATTTTCTATAATTTTATATAAATCTTGGACGGCGCATACATTAAGTGTATAAATATAACTTTTGTCTAATAAATGGAAATCTTTAATTTCTTTACCATAAACAAAAGCTTTAGTTCCTGATAAACTACCATAAATTTTAATGGAATTTGAAGTGATAGCACTAATATTTGTTATTTGATAATCATTTTGTATATCTGTTTTTATTTTTATTTTATCTCCTAATGCTAATTTATTTGTTAAATCTTCAGTAGTTATTATTTCATCATTAATAATATCATAAGATTTAAAAACATTCGGAATAAATCCTGTTTCTATTTTAACTGCGTGTGGTATTACCTTCTCAATCTGTTGAGCCATAAAACCATAAACTAAATCTGTTCCTCTCTCTTCCTGATCTATATAATTATAAGTCTTGGGTTCTATAGTTAATATTTGCTTTAATGCATTATCATCATTAATGTCATTAACATTAGTCTTTATTCGTTCATCACTAATAACTACCGAACCAGATGCTACACTAATACTAACATTTTCTTGTTGTAATTTATTAATTTCTTTATTTAAAATATTAATATTACCCCTAACATTTAAATTACCATTTATATATATTTCTTTATTATTATAATTATCTGCACTATTTACTCTTAAAATAAATACTCCTTGAGTTCCATTATATACATTTCCTGTATTATTGTTAATTGTTCCTCGACCTCCGTAACCATAACTATGACCTCTTGTATCAAAAGTAGTAGTCGAATCATGATTCTGAGATGAACCATAATATGCATAGTAACCTGTTATATCCGAATAATAACCATTGATAACCCTCTTTATAATATCAGGAGTAGTTGTAGAAGAACCAGCCAGACCAGGACTATCGTAATACCCATCATATCCATTTCCAGAATAACCGTTTCCAGAACCACCACTTACATAATTTACGGTTCCATTCCAAATACCACCTCCACCAGCACCTCCACCACCAGATGAAGAAAGTAATCCTATACCAAAATTATATGTTATAAGAACACCATTAGCTCCAGCCCTATAACTAGTAGAGAGATTATCTAAACTACCATCAAAAAGTCCACCATATCCGCCTCCTCCTGCTGCCAAATATGTTGTACCAGAACTATTAACAACAGTTGTATTACCTCCATTATTTCTAACATTAGCAGCACTAACATTTCCACCTGAACCAATAGTTATTGTATAGGTATCTCTAACCATAGTTAATTTATGATAAATTGCATCACCACCACCACCACCACCTGAGTAATAAGTAGTATCAGTATTAGCACCACTACCACCACCACCGACAACTAATACTTCACATATTGTATCTTTTTTAAAAGTTATACTAGTTGAAGTAGTAAATATATATACAGCACTGGTATTATTATTAAGTATAAAATTTGGATCCCCTGATATATCAATATTTTCATTAATTAATGACATTACATTTCTAACAATAGTATTATTTACATTTGGATTTATCTCATTTACTATTAAACTTTTTGTTTTTATATCACCATTAACATCAATTTCATAACTAGGATTATCATTATTGACTCCTAAAAAACCTTTAATTGTTGGATTATTTAATTCCAATTTATTTTTATAAATAATTAATTTACCATTATATAATTCAGATACTTGTGTAGCATCTAAAGTTGCACTATAAAATCTTATATCATCTAATAAACCAGTATAATAATCATTTGGTGCAGCTGCAAAACTAGCCCATCCTTTTGCAATCGAAAATGTAACTGTTGCTGCATTTGGTATAACACATGAAGCAGTTGTATTAACTAAAGAATTATTTATATAAATTTTTAATTCTTGTATTGATGAAATAGTAATAACACAATGAGTCCATTTATTTAAAGTATTTGATAATGTTAAATTAATTTGTTTATTACCTATTATAAACACAAAATCTGGTGTACTTGTAGAATAATTAAAAATTTCAAAAAAATTATTACCATAATTATTAAAACTTGCTCCATTAATAGTAAAAAATCTAGGATTAGATCCATATACTGTATATTTAAACCAAAATGATAAAGATAAACCTGTTCCATTCCAAGCATTATAAATACTAAAAGGACTTAAAAGTCTAAAATAATTAGCTTGTGTTTTATTAAAACTTGCAGAAGCATTACCTCTTATAAAATCAGTAGTATTCAAACTTGGAAAACTACCACCAGAAGCGTCTGTATAACTAGTTAAAGTATATCCATTACCAGAACTATCAGTAGTTAAAGCATCAGAATCAAATTTCCACCAAGCAATTGGATTAATTATAGTATTATTTGTGTTATAAAGTATAGGATATGTTGATTTATCCATTACACTTATTCCAGTTAATATATTTGATGTTATAATATTTCCTGTTGTAAATATAAAATTATAAGTTCCTGGTGTTAAAGTAGTATTAGAAGCATAATTATATATAACTATATTTGTTGATGGTATTATTATATTGGATGCAGTTAATAAAACATTTGAATAAAAACCTACACCATCAGCACCACCATTTGCTTTTATTATTAAATTATTATTACTACTTATGATTGTTGTTCTATCATTACTTGTTATGCTATTATATCCAACTTTAATATTATAAGTTCCTTGATTAAATGTATAATTAGGATATGCTATTACTTCGCCAGCACCACCACCACCACTTAAACTACCAATACCACCATTGCCACCAGCACCAACTACTAATATATCACAATCAATAGTATTAGGAAAGGTAATTGAAGCATTAGTTAAAAAAGTATAATAACCAAAATTAGAATTAGTGATAAAATTAAATAAACCATTAGAACTAGTAATTGATGTATTTGATGTAATAGAAAACGGCAAAATTTGATTTTTTAAATAATAATCACCATTAACAAATAAATTAGAAGTTATAGTTAAATTATTACTATAAGTATTGTTAGTGATAAATTTATTACTATTTGCAATAACAATAGTATCAGTATTAGGAATATTAATATTAGCAATTTTATCATTAGTATAATTTAATATATCATTTGATGTATTATATAAAACATTGGAATAAATAATATTAGAATAATTATTAAAAGAAATGGAATTAAATATAGTGCCATTACTATTAAAAATAAGTTGTTGATTATTTAAACTTAATATAACTTTATCATTTGAATTATTTAATTCAATTGAACTTAAATTTAAATTTTTTAAATTACCATTACTATCTTTAATTTCAAGATTATTAGAACTATTTTTAGTTAAAATTAAATTATCCAAAAAAATAGAATTACCAGATAAATATAAATCTTTCCATTTTAAATTACTTGTACCTAAATCAAAATAATTATCAATAATAGGAATAATATTTCCCTCAATAGAAAAATTGCCAATTAAGTGAAGTTTATTGGTTGGATTAGTGGTTCCTATACCAACATTACCATTTCTAAAAAAATAAATATTGGAATTATTATTAATCCAAGGTAAATTACTTAAACTATTATAATCACCAGTAAAAACAACAGATGAAGAACCAGTACCAGAAGGTAAATTAAGTAAATCATTATAATTACCGGTAATAGCAACATTACAAAAACTGGGTTTTCCTAAGACATCAGACCAATAAATAGAAATTAATGAAATATCAGTAATATCAGAAGAAGAAGGAACAAATAATTGATTACCACTGGAATCTAAAGAAGGATTTAAATGAACACCAGACATATTATAAATATAAAAGATAAAAATAAAAAGTTATTTTACTAATTTAGTGATACGTTGATTTAAATTATTTATTAATAAATTATTACTCTCAATTAAATTATATAATTCTTTATTTGCTTCAATATTTAATGAATATAATGATGAATAATCTAATTTTAAAAAATCATTTACTTTTTTTCCATATACAAATATTTTATTTTTTTCTTTTTCCATTATTTCTATTTCTTCATAAATTTCAAATGAATAATCATTAATTATTGTTTTTACCTTTACATAACGTTTTTTATATCTATTATGATATGGCAAATCTTCTATTATTATTTCTTTATTCTCATTATCATTATCTATTAAAATTTTTAATTCATCATTAATTTCTATTTTATTTATTAATGATTCTTCTGTTGTTATAATTTTATTATTATAAATTGCATTAGTATAAATATTAGCAATATATTCTTCATCTTTATAAACTAAATGTCTTAAATCTTGGTTAGAATAAACATCTTGAGCCAAAATACCATATTTCCTTAAATAGTCTTTTTCATCACAAAGATAGTATTCTTTAGGATTAATAGCCATTAATTTATCTAATGGGTTTTCAATATTAGTAATTTCTTTTTTAATTCTATTATCAGAGATTTCACTATTAGTAGAAGCAGTAGTTCCATTAAACCACCATTTAGAGTTAATAGTAGGAGTTAAATGCCAAAAAATAAAGGAATTAGGAATAGAGGTAGGAGATGTTCCAATATATAAAAACCATTCATTATTCCAAGCTACATCAGCTAAAGGAAAATTAACTTGATTATAATAACCAATATTAATGAAATTAGTAGTAGCAAATAAATCATTTAATACTGGTTTATTAATAATATTACTATAATTAATATAACCATCAAACGAAGTTTTAATAATATCTAATAGAGTTCTAATAATAATAATACCTTGAGTTCCTAAACCACCATTACCATCGCCACCACTACCATAAGTATATTTTAATAAAGGGATAGAAGATGATGTTGCACCAAAACCACCTTCAGCAACAATTAAATTAGAACCAGTAATAATAGAAGTAAACCCAATATTTGAAAGAGCACTACCTCCATTACCACCTCTGGTAGAAATACCATTGGAACCATTAGTTAAATAAGAAAATTGATTATCCCATTTATAATCAACAGTTTGAATTAAATTTATATTACTATAAGAACCACCACCACTACCACTACCACCTGAAATAAATGAAGTATAAATTTGTAGTCTACCATTATATAATTCAGATACTTGTGTAGCATCTAAAGTTGCACTATAAAATCTTATATCATCTAATAAACCAGTATAATAATCATTTGGTGCAGTTGCAAAACTAGCCCATCCTTTTGCAATCGAAAATGTAACTGTTGCTGCATTTGGTATAACACATGAAGCAGTTGTATTAACTAAAGAATTATTTA
>Ga0247841_10008462_pt1 | contig 14792 bp, 10 predicted proteins | sample LaCruzMarch2015__2_FD_192410 | JGI IMG/M metagenome (GOLD analysis project Ga0247841, IMG submission 192410) | Freshwater microbial communities from meromictic Lake La Cruz, Castile-La Mancha, Spain - LaCruzMarch2015_18m | ecosystem: Environmental > Aquatic > Freshwater > Lake | place: Spain...
CGCAGCTGGCGCTGACTATAAAGTCAAGATCACGAGCAGCGTAAATCCGCTCATAACTGACATGAGCGATGCTGATTTTACGATCATCGCAGGAAGTATCGGCACATTTGTAACTGTTACTTCACCCAATGGCGGAGAAACCTTAACCGTGGGTAGTACCCATGTTATAACCTGGACCAGCGATGTAACAAGTAACCTGAGGATTGTCCTGTTGAAAAATGGCATCCAGTATGCGGTAATTGCCGGAGCTCTTCACAATAGCGGTAGTTTTAACTGGTTAATACCCGCAACAATTATTGCTGGAACTGATTATACGGTGAAAGTTTCGTGTTGTCTTAACCCGGTGCTTAGCGACGTGAGCGACGGACCTTTCTCCATCATCATCGCTGGTGATAACTCAGATTTGAAAACCATTGCTGATGAACAGGAAAATGATAATGTTGAGGTGAAAATTTATCCAAATCCTGCAACAGATATAATCAATATAAACGCCGATCGCAACATCGATAACATCAAAATTTTGAACAGTGTGGGGCAGATTGTATCAAACAATGATGCAAATGCCAGCCAGGTTCAACTGTATGTTGACGGATACAAATCAGGTATCTATTTTATAAGAATTGAAACTGGGACTACTACAACGACTCGGAAAGTGATGATAAATTAATGCAGCAGACTAATACCCCGGAGGCTGACTTACTTACAGGAGTCAGCCTCCTTTTTTTTTGCCACAAACGACAAGATACCAACCGGGGTTTGCTGTTTTTGGATGATGCCGAAAGGGCGGCCGGTTAATTAATCGGAATTTCAGATAACATTATCCGGAGTCGCCCGAGGGCATCTTTCAACGTTGATCGACGGCAGGCAATGTTCATCCGCATGAAACCCTCTCCACCGGGACCAAAATCAGTACCCGGGTTAAACCCCAGTCCCGCTTCATGTATCAGTTTGTTCTTCAGGGTTTCATCATCAAACTTGAATTTTCGAAAATCAAGCCAGATCATATAGGTTGCCTCCGGGCGAAACATGTTCAATGCCGGAATGTTTTCCTTGATGAATCTTTCTGTGAAAGCGATGTTATCATTAAGATAATCAATAAGTTGTAGCCTCCATGACTCACCATTGGCATAAGCAGCGACAGACGCAACGCTCCCGAAAAGATTTCCCATCCCCAGGTGCATTTTTTCAATCAACTGCAAAAACGCAGATCTCAATTCCGGGTTCGAAATGATCACCGATGAGGTGGAAAGTCCGGCCAGGTTAAATGTTTTACTGGGTGCGTGGGCAGTAATTGTGATTTTATCAGTTTCGGCCGACAGATTGGCAAAAACCTGGTGACGGTAACCAGGAAGTACAAGGTCGGCATGAATCTCATCAGATAGCACCAATACATTGTTTTTCAAACATATTTGTGCAATTTTTTCAAGTTCTGAACGGTTCCAGCATCGACCAACCGGGTTGTGCGGATTACAAAGAATCAGCATCTTTGCTTCTTTTGCCTGCTCTTCCAGCAATCCGAAATCAATCGTATAGGTGTTTTCTTTTTGGATCAGATGATTGTAAACCAATTCTCTTGTATGATCCCGCACTGTATTGAAAAAAGGGGGATAAACGGGTGGCTGAATAATTATTTTGTCACCGGGATTTGTAAAAGCCAAGACCGCAAAACTGAGTGCCGGAACCACTCCCGGACAAAAGATAATCTCGTCGCGTTGAATTGACCAATCGTGGTGTGACCGCATCCAATCTATAATTGGCTGATAATAAATTATATCCCTGAAGGTATACCCATAAATGGAATGTTCAGCACGATGAATGACAGCATCGCGGATAAAATCAGGGGTTTCGAAATCCATGTCGGCAATCCACATTGGTATTACATCACTTCTTCCAAAAACGGTTTGCCTTAAATCATATTTTACACAGGATGTTTGGACCCTGTTAATAACTTTATCGAAATTATACTTCATCCTCAATTTTCTGCTTTTTAATGAACACGGTAAAACTACAGAAAATTAAGATGCTGTTAAATGCGCCAAAAAAAATGAAAAAAATTTGTATATTCAAATTCTTTGTATATTTAATGTCTGCACCTAAATCGAAAAATTATGAAGTCAATTTTATCAATTGTGACATGCCTGGTGTGTTTTTTTATGATCACCGGGACTCTCTTTTCGCAGCATTATGTTCCCATTGAACCCTTGAATAAAAATATCATCTATGAAGAGTTCACCGGGGTCCGATGCCCAAACTGTCCATCAGGCCATTCCACGATGGCACAGATCCTGGCTGCCAATCCGGGCCGGGCGTTTGTTGTAGCTTATCACCCCTACAACTCAAGTTACACGCTGCCCTATGCCGGCGATCCCGATTTTCGCCGCCATTATGCCGATTCCTTATATATGACGCCCTGGTGCGGCACTTCCCGGTACATGCCCAGCGCATTTGTAAATCGCAGAATGTGGGTTCCCAACGAACGGCTTACCGAACGAACCAACTGGGTCACCTATGGCAATACCATCAAAGCCCAGCCATCGCCGTTAAATGTTGGCATGGCAACCAGTTACAACAATGTAACCAATACGCTGACGGTGATTGTCGATGTTTACTATACTTCAAATGTTACCGGAACGCACAACCTGATGGTGACCCTTTCTGAAAACGATCTCGTGGCTCAACAGTCGGGTGGTTCAACGAATTACATCCACAAGCATACATTCCGTGAATCGTTCGTCGGACAATGGGGCGATTTCCTGAGTGAGAACGCGCAGGCAGGAACGTTTTTCAGACAGCAGTTTACCTTCAACAATTCAACTACGAATTATGTCATGGATAATTGTGAACTCATGGCATTTGTAGTAAGCAATGCATCAGATGAAGTGATCAGTGGCATCGGATGTGCAGTTGGCGATACCACTTTTTTCACACCCGATATTTCCCTCTCTGTTGATACTCTTTTCTACACCCAGCCTGAACATTGTTTTGAAGGTCTTACCGCTACGATTAAAAACAACACTGCAATTCCATTGGAGCTCATCGATGTGCAACCAGAATCCATAAATCCCGGTCCTCTGGTGTGGATTGTTAATCCCTGGCCCTTTGCAACCATTCCCTATACCCTGAATCCCGGCGATTCAGTAGATATTAACGTTCAGGTTGGCATCCCGATTGGTTCTCCTCAGACGATATTTATTTATGATTCCCTGAAAATTACAAGTGAAACAGATATCCACTACCTTAAGTTAGCGGTTGATCAATTGTTGATCTCATCTCTCGCCGATAAAAACATTGATCAGGGTCAGGTCATACTATACAACAATTACCCCAACCCCTTCAAAAGCGGTACAACATTGGAGTACCTAATCCCGGTCCGTTCGGGGGTAAAACTGGAAATTCTCGACCTCAGCGGTAATGTTGTCAGGTTATTGCAATCGGGCTGGATGGAGGCCGGGAAACATGTGATTACATGGCAAGGCAACGATGAACACGGAAAAATTTTGCCCGAAGGTGTTTATATGTATCGTTTATTTACAGGAGAATCGGTAATCACAAAACGGTGTTTGCTTATAAAGTAATCCCTTTAAAGAATGAGTCCACTCCGAAAAGTCCAATCAACTGGATCCTGAGCGGAGTCGAAGGATGCAAACACCTGATAATAAGGACACTTCGACTTCTCTCAGTGTCCGGTTTTTCGTTAAATTGCCTTTTCGGAGTAGACTCAAGAATTGAGTCCTGACATCCCGGATTATGACATTGGCTTTTCTGGTTTAATTGAATTCGTAATGTGTCAGGCAGAACAGACAAACTGGATGAATTATGAAAAAAAATCTATTGCTTTTTGGCTTCCTGATCCTGGTGTCAGTCAACATGAAAGCCCAGCCTGTAAATGGCTTGATTTATGCAGATACAATGGAGATATTGGTGGTAAAAGTATGGGGAACCCATCTGGAACGTGGCTATGCGCTTGGATACCTGACTGGCGACAGGATCACGGATATCATTATGAATTATACCAAACCGGTGTTTGGCACCTATTACAATTCAGCCAGGAACATCCTGCTGCAGGGGAATGACCTGCTCATTCCTGACGAGTACAAAAATGAGGCACAATCCATTATCAATGGGATGAATGCTGCAGGGCTTAATCCGAACAACCTTGATCAAACAGATATTCTTGTTGGTAATGCCATGCTTGAACTCTCTAACCTGCTATCGTTAAATTCAGGGTTGAACTGCTCAGAACTGATGAGCTGGAAAGATGCAACCATTGGAACTGACCTCGAAGGGAAATCGGTGATAACCCGTCACCTCGACTGGAACTATTCGCCGGTTCTGAACAGGAACCACATTATCACCATTCATTTTCCAGCAGAGTCAACTGAAAATAAGTGGCTTTTAATAGGTTTTTCAGGCATGATGAGCATCCTGTCCGGGTTCAATCCTGAGTTTGGGGCTTTTCAGAACATGATGGGTGATTATGCTGCGGCTGGCCAGCATAACAGGCATTACATGCCGATCTGGTTTGCACTTCGCAAAGCCATTGAATCTGCTGATTACAATGGAGATGGCGCGCGGAATGTGCAGGATGTCAGATCTGTTTTAGCTGATTGCAGCAACGGTTTTGCCGATGGGTTCCTGGTAAGTACGATTGCACGCAACAACCAAACCGATAGTCTGGTCGCCATGGTTGCTGAACTCACACCTTCTGCCCCGACGCATACATACCGCTATAACAGTTACCCCGACAGCATTCCGGGCGATAACCTTTATGTTGCCAATTCGCAGATTGCACGTAACAATGCCATGCATTTCTGCTCCCGCTACAACAGCATCCGGAATCACATCGGAGATGGGACTGTAATTTCGCTCGACTCGAACTGGAATCTGATGCGGGATTACTCTCACCAATCTATCAATACGCAGTTGATGCAATTTGCGCCGGAGATGGATTACCTGAGGATTTCTGTTTATCGTGACGGACATCCGGCGTACCAGAATGATCCGGTGGTTTTTGACCTTAACGATTTGTTTAACAATCCTGTTACCGGAATTCCTGAACGGGAAGTTATCAGTACAATTCATTGTTATCCAAATCCGGTAAAAGGAACATTGTTTTTCAATGCCGGAATTCAGTTACCAGCCAGGATTGAGGTTTTTGACCTTGCTGGCAGGATAGTTCCAGGAGCCATTCAAATTTTAAATACCCCACAACTGGATGTTGCAGCTCTTAACCCCGGAATCTATTTCATCAGGTTGACCAGTGAATCAAGGGTAACCAGCGGAAGATTTGTAAAGCAGTAAAGTGATGTTTTTCGCATAAGCATATTTGCTAATATGCTTAACTTTTCCTTGACGTTGATCTGGTAATTTCATCTGTAGTTATGAGCCTTTTCTGGGAAATAATCGTGATTTGGCTGCTGTTTTCGCTGAATATAACTTCTGGCCCGGAAATCCATGGCCGGTCCCGGCAAAGTCAGCATCGGGGGAGATATCAATTTTTAGGAAGCGGCATCATTCAATTAAAATCCAATAAATTCAGTGTTTATACCATTGCAAAGAATCTGTTCACTGAAGCCCTAATCAGGCAGTTTTGACTTTGGTTCAATAAAAAGTGTAAAGGTTTACATGTGTTTCAATCTTTTTTCCAGCTATCTTTACTTCGGCAAAAGATTAGCGAAATGCGCAAGGATGGTATTTTAATCTGCTTTGTTCTTACATTGTGCTTTATCTCTTCGGAAATTTCTGCACAGGTTTTTCAACAACCGGCTTTATATACCATTGGTGGCGATACGATTTGTTCGGGCCTGGAGGTTAACGGAAGGTATCAGGGGTTGCTCAGGCTGACTGCCGAAGAATACATTACAATTACGGTCATTGTCAGCGCTCCGGGAAGTTACTCAATTGCAACCAATACGGTAAATGGATACCGGTTCACTGCCAGTGGCATCTTTCCCTCTACAGGAGTACATAAAATTCATTTGTTGGGCACCGGCATACCAGTCAGTGGGCAAATCGACCAGTTTTCAGTGATGGGTTCAGGTCCGGAGGGAAGTTGTACTTTCAGTGTTATCGTTCTTTCGTGGAGGTGCGGAAGAACGTTTACCGACACCCGTGATTCGCAGAATTACCATACGGTTTTGATGGGGACCCAGTGTTGGATGGCTCATAACTTAAACATCGGAACGCAGATTAGCAGCCTGAGGAATCAGAAAAATGACGGTGTGACTGAAAAGTTTTGTTATAACGGCAATGAAGCGAATTGCCGGATTTATGGAGGACTTTATCAGTGGGATGAACTGATGAATTATTCGACCTCACCAGGCGGACAGGGATTATGCCCTGCCGGATGGCATATTCCGACTGATGAGGAATGGTGCATACTAACCCGATTCATAGACCCATCGGTCGATTGTAACACAATTGGAGTCAGCGGGACCAATTGCGGTGGGAAAATGAAAGAAACGGGTACGCGGCACTGGGCTTCACCAAACGAAGGGGCCACTAACAGCAGCGAATTTGATGGACTTCCATCCGGTTACCGCGACTACCCCGGAAGTTTCAATAGTCTCCCATACGAAGCCTTCTTCTGGACATCAACTGAATGTGGTGAAGCTCACGCCTGGAACCGGGGCTTGCATTACTACAATGGCGAAATGAGCAGGGATGATTACATCAAGTCAAACGGTTTTGCTGCCCGTTGCGTTCATAATTATAAATAATTATAACATTAATGATTGATCATTTTCAGGCATTTCGCTTATTACCTGAGCACTTCTAACAAGTATTTTATCCAACCGGTAGTGAAACCCCTCGTTTTCTATTTTTAGGTTAAAAAAATGAAGATATGTTAGTTGTTGCTGTTCCTGAACCTTACAGCATTGTCAAGGGCATCCAGTATCTCCCGGGTAAAACCTGCCGGTGGTGAGAGGGGCATATCAAAGGGTGTTTCATGGCCATTCGGAGGTAGTTGGTTGATAACCCTGTCGCAGGTGGCGCGGATATGTTCTTCCTGCAAAACATCAAAGGTATCAAAGGTTTTCCCGAACCGGTCGTTGAAATCGACCATGGCTGAGACGACAGCTGTGTAGAGGGTCTCCTTGTGCGCAACTTTTTCACGGATATGTCCGTAGGCTGCGTTCAGGATAGGGGCAGCATGTTCACGGATTTTTTCAGCAACCGGGATCGGGTGATCATCGATGACCAGGGTGTGACCATTCTCGCGTTCCCAGTGTGCGTGGGAGCGGGCAATTTTTGCATCATACATCGACCTGTTGTAATCAACCAGGTAACAGGTGTAGATGTAAATAATCTTTGGCAGCAGGTACATCCCCTTCTTTTGTGTTGCCCTGAGGATGGTGAAAAAGGCTTTCCTGTGCTCCTTTCCTGCATCGAACATAAAAAAGGTAAAAACACGCCACAGCATCCTGCGCAGGGTCCAAAGATCGGTAATCCCGGGTTCCTTGATCATTGGTTTATATTGAATGCCTTTAATAAAGGTAAGAGCCCGTTGCGTGAATTTTACGGGATCATAAATACTTTCCCAGTAGTCGGCAAGCCCTTCAAAAAGTTCAACCCGGGTCATTTGCTTTGGGATGATGTTTGAAATAATATCGAGTTTATCGGCAATCTCCTCCTGGTCGGTGAGTATGATCCGCCCGGCCCGTTTAAGTTCGTACCACATTTTGGTGCCCGGCGGCGCTGCCAGGGGATGACACAGGTGGTGAACAATGTTGGCCTCGGCAATGAAATCCGCAGTTTTCTCAAACACATGCGTATCATCCGAATCGGCCCCTATGATCATATGTGCCAGTACGACAATGCCATACGATTGGATCTTCTGAACGGCTTCGCGGATGGGAATCCTGAGATTCTGCTGTTTGTTGTAATCTTTGAGCGATTGTTCATTCACCGATTCGATACCGATCATTACCGCCTGGAAATTGCAGTCTGCCAGAAGCTTCAGCAATTCCTCGTCGTTGGCAATGGTAATATCAATCTGTGTGATGAACTCAACCGGAGTCTTGAAAGAGTTATTCAGGGGGATAAGTTGTTTAAGCAACTCTTTGGTGTATTTCTTATCTCCGGCAAAGTTATCATCGGCAATAAAGATCATTTTTACCTTCAGAACGCTTAGCCTGCGTACCTCCTCGAGTACCTGCTCAATGGTTTTACTGCGGAGTTTTCTCCCAAAGGTATATATGACATCACAAAAACTGCAATCGAACGGACACCCGCGGGTTGTCTGGAGGAGTATAGCTGTATAGGATGACAGGTCGCCGGCTAGCAGTTCCCACCGGGGTGCCGGGGTTTTCGTCATGTCGGGCTTCGAGATGTTTTTATAAATCCGGGGATAAGTACCTGTTTTAAGATCTTCGAGAAATTTCGGCCAGGTCTCTTCTGCTTCTCCGTGGAAAATAACATCAACATCCGACATCTCCTTATGAATGAAATGCTCAACGCCAATTCCTCCAAAAATAACCAATGTTAAGGGAAAGTGTTTTTTAATGAAATCAGCGATCTGAAGTGAACGTTTTTGCTGATTTGAGGTCACCGAGACCCCGATAATATCAAATTTTTCCAGTCGGATGGCCGCTTCAACCGGTCCGTGCGTATATTCATCATGCAGTACAACCTGATGTTCTGCAGGTGTGAGCGCTGCTACCGCTGCGATGGCATGTGGTGCAAATAATGTCTTTGAGAATAGGTAAGGAATTCCCTGGGTAATCTGGCTGTCAATATCGTCAGGACTTCCGGGGCTAATCAGCAATATCTTCATGGGCAGTTATTTCGGTCGGGATTTCCCGGGATTTTGATGGCAGATTGGTTCATAGTTTACGCAGAATGGACAAAGATAGAAGATTTCCTTGTTATTTTGCAGCGTTCCATTCCATGAAAAACTGCTTTAGGAACTGTTCCATGAAGGCATGCCGGCCGGTTGCAAGTTCCTTCCCGGTTTGGGTGTTCATTAAATCTTTGAGCAACAGCAGCTTTTCATAAAAGTGGTTGATCGTGGGAGCAATGCTTCGTTTATATTCTTCTGAGGTCATGGTAAGGTTTGGTAGCACCGCTGGATCATAGATCAGTCGGTTTTTATGACCACCGTAATTGAATGTTCGGGCAATTCCGATAGCTCCCATGGCATCCAACCGGTCGGCATCCCTCACAATATCCAGCTCCGGCGATCTGAATTTCACCGGTTCATGGCCTCCCTTGAATGAAATATGCTCAATGATTTTAACGACATGGTCAATCACCACCGCATTTACATCCAGGGACAGTAAAAATTTCCGGGTTAATTCCGGACCAATGCTTTCATCGCCGTCATGAAATTTTGAATCAGCAATATCATGAAACAATCCCCCTAATTCAACGATAAAAAGATTGGCCTGCTCGTGCCGGGCGATATACCGTGCTGTATTCCATACCCGGTAAATGTGCCACCAGTCATGACCCCCCTCGGCATCCGACAGGGTTTCTTTTACAAATGCTGCACTCTTTTGTATGACCGTTTCCCGGTTCATGATTATTTGCCGAATTTTAGCAGTGTAAGTAATTCCTCGCAAATCCCAATCTTGTATCCTTCCGACTGGTAATTGATAGTCCCCTCCTTATTGATAAAGATTACCACGGGCATGCTTTTCAATCCTCCTGACTTTGGATTGATCTCTGAAGGCCTGATCTGAAAAGTTGGTTGAAATGAATAGCTAAGGTTAACGGGAAGCCGGGCTGCCTCGTTTTTTACAAACAATTTCATCTGCTCTTCTGTTTGGAAGACCATTATCAGTTTGCCTTTCCATTGTTCGAATGCAGCCTTTTTATTCCTGAGATCGGCCAGCAGATGTTTTGTTGGTTCTTTGTCGGGATCTACCCATGTGATGATCATGCCAGGGTCAATCTTTTGATCGAACAGGGCCGGATTGATCCGGCCATATACCGGCAACGGCAGCTGGTTCTTCCGCAAATCAATTGATTGGGTTGTTTTTTCACCGGGATTAACCTCGAAAATTTTGAGTTTTGTCAAAACAGTGCCATCGGTAAGCCGGTTTCCTGTAACAATCATACAAGGGCCAACAGGAATATCGATGGTGCAGGGATAATCACTGACTAAAGAACTACCTTCATAATCGAGTGTACGGAAGAAGCCATCTTTGAATTCTTCTACCGTATAGTGCGTGATGTATTCAGGTTTCTTGTCGTTGGCCGATGGGTTGGTAAGGGTCAAAATACCCTTGGCTCCGGCAGTCCCTTTTTTATCGTAAAGATATACATCGGTCCAGGTTTTTCCTGTCAAAAACTGAGGAACTTTCGTCGAAGGATCAAGTCGCGCCGGGATACCAAAACTCCGGCAGATGGCGACAAAACATATATCGGCCGAATGGCCGTCGGCAACTTTGAGTTCAAAAACTCCCACCGGGGTTATGGGGGCCCGGCTGTAATTGGCCGATCTGTTCAAAATCACGTTGTTTCGCAGCCAGTCGGCTATCTTTAGCGGATCTTTCCTGGCTTCATTGATAAAGGCGTTGTCGAATTGTGACTGAAAGAATCCCCTGGTTGGTTTCAGCCATTCATTATCAACCCGGGGTGAAAGGATATATTTCGCGAATTCCTCTTTCTGCGTGGTAAGTGCAGGATATTTCAGGGTGTTGTTGACCAGATCGGAAAGCACGGTGGTATCAATATCCCGGAGGTCTTTTTCAGACATGTTCGCCAATATTGGAAAAATCAGTGATCGGCCGACAGGTATCGACTGGGTAATAAAAGCGGTAAGTTCGCGCCAATTGCCACGGCTTTTATGCAGGAATTCCCAAAGGGTATCCTGATTCAGTTTTACCAGACTGGCAAACCGGACGCTTTTTGCTGAGTCAAAAAAGGTGGCCTCATAGCTGCTTCTGAGCTTGTCTTCAAAGGCAAGCCTGTCACTGTTTAGTTTCCTGGCCGAATCGCTCACTGAACTGCTGATTACAGCCACGGCCGGCGGAACCAGGTCGAGGTCGAGCGAAAAGGTTTGCCCCGCCTCATGGTCAAGCAGAATCGTGATCGTATCGGTTTTCCTGACATCCAGTTTTCGAAATCCATAGTTGCCCCCTTTGGCTGCCCACACGACCAGATCACCAAACCCGGTTGTAAAACTGCAAAGTCCATCGGAGCCGGTGAAAGTTTTAAACAGTGGATAAAATTCCGCATAATTGTATAGTTGAAATTCAACCGATGCACTGTCAACAGGTTGGTTTACTGAATTTATAACCCGGGTGAACACTTTTTTTACCGGGGCATAATTCATAAGCACATTAATCCTGGTAAATAGCGAATCTTTAAGCAAAATTTCTTCAGTTCCTTCGTAATCGCCGAATACGGTCGTGTTGACGAGCATCGCCCTTTTGGCGGGGGCGGTGAACCAGGCATGATCGAGTCCGGGTTCCGGTTCACAGGCGCCGATGAAGTGCCACTGCCCATCGACCCAAACTTCAACCCAGGCATGGTTATCGTCGCTGTGGGCCCATCGCGGCGTATAACACTGACGGGCGGGTATACCGACAGCGCGCAATGCTGCCACCGTGAAAGTCGATTCCTCACCGCAACGCCCGTATGCAGTCTTTACCGAGGCAAGCGGAGAAGAGGTTCTCCCATCCGATCCGCGGTAGGTCACCTTTTCGTGGCACCAGTGATTGACTTCGAGCGCTGCATCCTTCATTGAAAGTCGCTTGATGCGGTCCTTCAGCTCCTGGAAAAATACCCACCTGGAGGAATCAAGATTTTCATTGTTCACCCTTATCGGCAGCACAAAATGACGGAACAAGCTCTCCGGCACGGTTTTTCCCCAGCTGAAGGTGTCCCGGGCAGCAAATGAAGAACGGATATTCTGCAGAAAAAAATCGCCGCTATAATCGGCCAGGTCGTTTAGTGAGCTATATGCAAAAAGAAATTTCAGCGCCTCTTCTTCTCTGGTTGTCAAATCCCGGTCAAACACACTGAAAAGCTGCTGCGACCGATTTTTAGCCAGCTCCTTCTGGACTTCAAACTGTTTTTCAACTTTTTCCCGGTAGGTTTTATCGGTGATGAAATGGTTGTTGGTGCAACCTGAAAAAATAAATGAAACTGAAACAAAAAGGAAGAATAGTTTTCTCATATGATGTGATTAAAAGGATATTCCTGATTCGGGATCAACGCTGAAAAACTAATCAACAAACCTTGTATTTTTCCGGAATTGATAATTTTTCCGGTTACTGTTAATAGCTGATAATCAATTCCTCCCCGCCACCGGCCGGAATTTCAACCGTTCTTGTATTTACATTCTTCAGTTTAAGCGAATAATCCTTCCCATTGGAACGAATCGTCATCACCTCATCGAAGGAATGCAGAACCAGGCGCATCGATGTGAACTTTGACACAAAACTTCCTTCCGCTTTTGTGAGGATGATCTGTTTTTTCCCAGGGTAAAAGCTGATCATTCTCCTGAAGTATTGCCCGTTTTCGAATTGGTAGGTCATGCCATCGTCTTCGTAATAGGTAAAACTGTTGGGTTTATCGCCGTTGTAAATATGCAGTTCGAGGGTAGGGGATGGTTTCTGTGCAGTATACTGGATGTCCGATTGCATCGGGATGATCCCTGAAGCCTTCACAAACACCGGGAGATCATTGAGCGGGGCATCAACCATGACCTCCGACCTGCCTTTGAAAAATTCACCGCTGCTGAGCCTGTACCAGCCTCCGTCGGGCAGGTAAACCTTGGCTGCCAGCTGGTTACACGAAACCGGTGCAATGAGCAAATTGTCGCCGAACAGGTATTGATTTTGATACTTCCACCAATAAACTTTTTCATCGAAGGTGTAATTTATTGCGAGGCTTCGCGCCACGGGCAAACCGGAAACAGCCGACTCATAAAAAGCAGCATATATGTACGGAAGGAGCCTGTAACGCTGCAGGATCATCTCCTTTACCTGACGTTCAACATTAGGCCCGAACGCCCATGGTTCCTTGCTTTTGGTGTCCCATGCCGAATGATTCCTGAAAAACGGTGTATAAACGCCCATCGACATCCATCGTGTGTAAAGCTGTTCAGATGGATTTCCCATAAATCCGCCAACATCGGGACCGGTGAATGATATACCAGACAGGCCAAGACCGGTCACCATGCGTGCCGACAACAGCATGTGATCGTCGGTGGCATCGTTATCACCCGTCCACACTGCCGAATAGCGCTGGATGCCGGCAAACCCTGCGCGGGTGAGCACAAAGGGCCGTTTCCCTTTCAGGAGGGCTTTAGTTCCTTCAAAGGTGGCACGAGACATCTCGAGTCCGTAAATGTTGTGTGCCTCGTTAACATACCCTTTCCGCCCGTCAAAATCGAACTGTACAATATTTGGAATGCTTTGCCCCCAGGCGCTGGGTTCGTTCATGTCGTTCCAGAATCCTTCAACCCCGGGATCGGCCAGCCTGTTGAAGGCTGCGCCCCACCATTTGCGGACCGGCTCTTTCGTGAAATCGGGGAAGTGGCACCGGCCGGGCCAAACACTTCCAATATAATTGCTCCCGTCAGGGTATTTTGCAAAATAATTGTTCGCAACGCCTTCATCATATGCGAAGTAACCTTTTTCGACTTTGATTCCGGGATCGACAATGGTCGCAACATGAAAGCCCATGCCGTTAAGCTTATCAATCATGGCCTTTGGCTGAGGAAAGCGATCCTTGTGCCAGGTGAAAATCTTGTAGGCATCCATGTAATCGATATCAAGATAAATGACATCACAGGGGATCTGCCTGTCACGGAATTGCTGCGCAATATTCATCACATACGATTCGGGGAAGTAACCCCAGCGCGATTGCTGGTAGCCAAGGCTCCAATAGGGCGGCATGGGCATGCGACCGGTAAGCGATGTATAATCACTGATGATCCCTGCAACAGTGGATGCCCCAAAAATGTAATAGTTCATTTCACCATCGGCAGCCAGAAAACTGCTGAACTGCTCATCGGTCGATGCTCCGAAATTGAATTTTGTGCGGTATGAATTATCAAGGAAAATACCATAGGTTACTTTCCCATGTATGCCGATAAAGAATGGGATGCTCTGATATAATGGGTCGTGGTTGATGGCATAGGCAGGGATATCTGAATTCCAGTTTTCAAACGAATTTCCTCGTTTATCAAGATTACCTGTTTTTTCACCCAATCCGAGGAATTTCTCATCCCGAAAAAGTTTTTTATAGCAGGTTACTTCGGTACCTTGCCAAGAAACGGGAAGTTTGAGATAATCTTCAGAGATTACCTCACCCGTTAGTGATTTGACAATCAGGCGCATCGGTTTTTTATACAGCACCAGCTCCAATGAATCGGTAAAGATCTGTGCCGAGTCCCCTGTCTCCTTTAAACCACGAAAAAAAGAGGCGGGTTTTTGTATTACTGCATACGAAAAATCATCCTTTATCTCTGTACGGTTGATCCTGACCCGGATCACGGTAGGGGAATAGGAATATATTTCAGCGAAGGCATTTTCCATCTTTACAATCAGGGAACGCTCAGTGTGACTGATGGATTTGACATTCCCTGCAAATACAGGATCAGAGGATTGGGCATTGACAAAGAAAGGCGTCAGACTCAATTCAATCAGAAATAACAGAATCAGCTTTTTCATAGGGCGGTAATTTGTTCATGAATGGTCAAAATGAAATTTTTCTCAAGAGTAAGAGATTGTTTAAATTTTTGCAGGATTGAACTCCAATAGTAAACAATTTCAAACAGACTCTGTTTGCAATATCTTAAATCCCCAATCTTGAGTCTGCTCCGAAAAGTCCGA
>Ga0247841_10008463_pt1 | contig 14791 bp, 11 predicted proteins | sample LaCruzMarch2015__2_FD_192410 | JGI IMG/M metagenome (GOLD analysis project Ga0247841, IMG submission 192410) | Freshwater microbial communities from meromictic Lake La Cruz, Castile-La Mancha, Spain - LaCruzMarch2015_18m | ecosystem: Environmental > Aquatic > Freshwater > Lake | place: Spain...
TTCCGCCGTTCAACCGCGCCTGCCGGACCCACACGCAGCCCATGATCTGGTAATTCCTGCTGACCGCCGCGGTGCTGGTCGCCGCCTATTACTACCTTCGGGCGCGACTGCGGCGGCCGGATGGCCCGGGCGCGGCGCCGCGGCCACCACTGCTGCCCGTCGGCACCCCGCGCCTGCTGGCCGCCGCCGTCCTCGGCGTCATGCTGCTGGGCAGCGGTTGGTACCTGTATCGGGGCTGGGCCTTCGACCAGGAGGTGGTCGCGGTCCAGGTGGTCAACGCCAACACCGGGGCCATTACGGTCTACCAGGCGCAGCGCGGGGCCGTCGCGGGCCGGGTGTTCCGGACCCTGGACGGACGCGAGATCCGGCTTGCGGACGTGGAGCGGATGATCCTGACCAGGGCGGACCAGGGGTTCTGAGCGGGCGCTGCCCAGGCACCCAAGTCCGGCCTGGCTCCCGCCAAGCTCGTCAAGACTCGCTCAGTGCGCGCTCGGTGGTACCCAGCGCATGGGCTCGCAGTTGCAAAAGATGAATTTTTTACAGACAATACTAGCTCCTTGCGGGATATTGCTTCGATGACTCCCAAAGCCCAGGCGCTGGACTCTGAGCGAGGATTGCGGGTGCGGCGTCGGCAAATGCGGCTCGACCGCAAGGACAGACGAACGGCACGTGTCCCTGGGTAGACTCAGACGGGCACTGGCGGCGGCGGGTAGCCATGACCGGGGGAGCAGTATCCGGCCTTGATCACCGTTCCGGCCAGTCGATCGCGGAGCGTGCGTAGTCAGGGCTTCCAGCCCTGATTCGGCCAGGCCAGGATGGCCTGACTACGCAGTCGGCGCGCCCGCGTGGCCGGAGTTATGATCGAGGCCCAGTATCCTGGGGCGCTAGACTGGATTCAGGCTAGCACCCTAGTATCCTCGTCCGATCTAGCACGTAAGCGGCCTGGGCTGGGCGCAGCCTAGTCCAATCTATAACCCGCTGGGCGCTTTGAAAAAACTACGCCTAGCCAAGTGTAATCAACGCGCACGGCGCGGAGAAGCTCATTGAAAAAGTCAGAATTTTTATTTGGCGTTATAGTCCTATCAAACTCAGCAATAGCGGGTAGTGTAGATGCGCTACCAGATGACACCATGGCAAAAGCGGAGCTTGAAAGCATCGTTGCAAAGTCCGATCCTGGATGCGTCGTACTTTCTTCATTCAAAATAAAGGAAAAAGGCGCAAAGAACATAATGGGAACGGACCTATACGAGTTTACCTACGATGCAGTGATTGAGAGCAAATCAAATTGCCTCTTGGTAGGATACGCGGGCGGCACCGGACCAGTATTTATTGGTTTTCAGGGTGCTAAGAAGAATCCCGGAAAGGGTTTCATACCATATCGCGAGTTAAAACCGGACGAAACTGTACAAGTCCAAGGAAAGATCGTCTTTGGAAAAACGGTCGAGGGGTGGAAGACAACACGAGGTTGGTAGGATAAACGGCGCGTCATCGGGGTTCGTGGTCATTGGCAGGCTCCGTGCTGGACTGCGTCGCTTTCGCCTTAACCTTAGGCGCGATAACGCAGTATTTGGTTTTGGGGTTGTCCTCACAGTTAAAATCTATTGGAGGCTTATTTGAATAAGCGCTTTCTCTTATTATTTTGCTTGTCAGCTATATCTTTTGGCGCCCATACGGAGGCGGAGGATCGACCTCGATCAGTTGATGCTGAAGCATTAGATATTTCGGGCGTAAAGTTGGGAATGGACGCCGCCGAGGCCGTTAAAGCTCTTTGTACCGCGCGAAACATTGACAGCAGCGCTATACAATTTGACCAATTCCCCTCAGTTAATCCGATAACACCCGCAAAGGAACCGCGATACTTCAAAGCAAAACTCGGTTTAGGGGAAATTGTTGTTCATTTGACCCCTAAGGTTCCGTATGACAAATCGACCCCAATGCGTGTTAGCATGGTAATATACGAAATGCCATGGACTCCTGATAACGTAAAAGCCATGAAGGTTTCGGCTATAGAAAAGTACGGACAGCCTTCTAATGGTACTGTCGGCGTGACATATCAATGGTGTAAGAACCCTGATAAGAACCCAGGCTTGGGTTGTCCGAAAACTCAAGGAGCAATCCTAGAATTTTCTGGAACAAAAATTCAGTTGCATGACCCGGTCTATCAAAACGCGGTTACTCAATTTATGCAGAAATCGCAGAGTGGAAGACCAGCTTTCTAAGAAGCCGGATTGAGGAACTTAGATTGAGCCTAGTTCCTTATCCCGGAGAAGCGAACGGATCATATTGTCGGAGGGGACATGGCTCGGATTGACCTCAAAGTACCGTTTGCTGAGAAAGATGATGCGAAGCGGCTAGGGGCGCGGTGGGATACCGACCGAAAGGTCTGGTATGTTCCGGATGGCGTAAATTCTGTCGTTTTTGGGCGTTGGATTCAGCAGGAGCCAGACATTACTGTCCGCTCAAGCACCTATTTTATAGCTCAAACCGCAAAGCTGTGTTGGAAATGTGGGGAGCGCACGGTCGTGTATGGGTTCGTGCTGCCTGCTGGGCACCAAACGCTAGAACCCGATGAGGACGATGAGAGGGATGCGTGGTATCGCTACGACGAGCCGACCATTGTCCACTACGTCACCGATCTGCTGCCTGCGGTGGAGGCTCGCATCAGAGCATTCTCACGATATTACCGTGTGGATTTCAGCAAGACCACGCAAAGCTCGTATTGGATGAACCATTGCGAACAATGCGGCATGAAGCAGGGGGATTTCGAGATGTACTGTGAGCCACAGGGCGCGTTCTTCCCAATAGATATGTATGCAGCCTCTCAAATCGTCCTATACGAATTCGCCGAACCGTTTGGTTGCAATGGCAGCACTGCTTACGGCGACCACTTTTTTGAATATATGCGGCGGACGTGACGAAGCCGGAGAAAAGGGTGTAGTTTGGGGTGAGAAACGGACCCCAACATTCCCAAGATCAGCCCGAAGTAGAACATTCCTCTATTTCGATTGCTGAGATGAAGAACCGAAGTTTCACACAGCATTACTAATATTCATCAGGAGACAACGCCTTGAACTACGCTAAACCCTCTACGGCAGCGATCTTTTCAGCAATGTTGGCTGTATCCATCAACGCCCAAGGCGCCCAAAATCTTGCTCAAATATCTTCTGAGCAAAGCGCGAAGATCAGCACCGCGCTGCGAATTAAATCCCCCGACCAAGAACTAAATAATGCTGTAGCAGAAGCAGCCCCAACGATTGCTGCGTTCCTCAAAGTCAATTCATGTCTTCGTGGATACAACGGCAGTTCGTTAAACGTTTTTGCTGCTCCTGGGAAAACTTATGATAACAGCAACTACATAGGTAGTCCGCTGCCCCTCATGCCTCACCATAGCAAATCTTCGTGTGCATCTGTCGCTCGCGTGCATGGCTGGTCAATGCCGACAAAAAATTCGATCCGTTTTGAAGTGTTATATGTAGCGGAAGACAGTGGAGAGACAACGAAAGGCAGGTATGACATTCAGAAGCAGCCGACCGGCGAATGGCTATTTACGCGTTAGTTGTCAGTAGGGTAACGGTTGTCAGTAGGGTAACGGGGTCAGGTCTTGCCTTTTTCCCAATGCTGAAGCTGGGAACAGACCATGCTGAAGCTGGGGACTGCTGAAGCTGGGGACAGACCACGGTTTCTCTTATTGGCACGGGAAACCGTGGTCTGTCCCTGACTACGCTCGTCCCTGACTACGCTCCTGATTACGTCCGGAGAATATAGGAGCCTTCGCCGTAAGGAACGCTGGTTACCCGGCGCCCCTACGGCAGAGGCTCTGACGGCAGTGCTGCAATCTATAAGAATGGCTTGCGGCAGATTGCACTACTAAGACACTGATATGCTGCAGGTGATTTCCTCGCTCTGGGGTGCCTCATCGTGCAGATTGCAGGTCTACCGCAAATGTATCGCGTTTCTAATGGGGTATAAGAATGACTGTGCTTACTATTATCGCCGCTTTGTTGGTTGCCGCCGCAGCTTTCACTGGCTTGAGCTATTTTAACGCTCATTGTGAGAAAAAGTTTGGATTTAAGTTCCTAACGAAGCCACTGTTTGTTTTGACTGTTGCGGGAGTCCTACTCCTCATCTTTGGTAATGAATGGAGGCTCGACTCCATCAAAACGGGCGGCGATATGCTAAACGGAATTGTTTTGATGATTTTAGGAGGTGGTCTTCTTGCTTTCCTGTTCTACCTTAACATCACTAAAACAAATGTGCTTTATGGCGTCAGTGGCTCTGCGCTACAGATCCTTGTGTTCGGTGTTTTAGGTTACATGGGACTTTTTTTGCTGATCATAGTGGCTTTTCTATATTTCCTTTTGCTGTCGTATGCTAAACCAGTGTGGGTCATAAATAGATAGCAACGGGGAAACTGGGGACATTGCGGCTTGGCAATGAAACCGGGGTCAAAAAAGGAATGGGGTCAGGTCTTGCAATCCAGCATCAGGGACAAGATGCGGGAATGCGTGATTGCAAGACTTGGCCCCATCCCCATGCCGGGGCCATTACGGTCTACCAGGCGCAGCGCGGGGCCGTCGCGGGCCGGGTGTTCCGGACCCTGGACGGACGCGAGATCCGGCTTGCCGACGTCGAGCGGATGATCCTGACCCGGGCGGGCCAGGGGTTCTGAGCGGGCGCTGCCCAGGCGCCTAAGTCCGGCCTGGCTCACGCCCCGTCGCCCAGACCCCAAGCTCGTCAAGACTCGCTCAGTGCGCGCTCGGTGGTACCCAGCGCATAGGGCTCCCCGACGGGGTCGAGCAGCGGGGTGGCCACCAGCGACACCCCAAGCTCCCGGCCATCGCGGTGGCGACGCCGGGTCTGGTAGGGCTCCAGGGGTCGCCCCCCCGCCCCCCCGGCGCGCAACTGGGTCAGCATCCGCTCATGGTCCGCCAGGGCCCCGTCGGGGATGAGTTGACGGATGTTGAGCACCAGGGCCTGCGCCTCGGAGTAACCATAGGCGCGCACCGCGGCCGGGTTCCAGGCCAGGATGCGGCCGTCGAAGCCCTGCACCGTCATGGCGTCCATGCTGTCGCGCATCAGGATCGCCAGCCGACGCTCCTCGCTCAGAGAGGCGCGCAGGCGCTCGGCCTCCTTGATCTCGTCGATCTCCAGGAAGGTGATCACGGCCCCGTCGATCCGGTGGTCCAGGGTCTTGTAGGGGCGCACGCGCACCGCGTACCAGTGCCCGGCGTGGTCCTGAAGCTCCAGGCTCTCCACGCTCAGGTCCGCGATCACCCGCCGCACCAGGCCCTCCAGGTTCGGGACCTCCAGGTTGGGCTTGATGTGGCTGATCGGGCGGCCTAGGTCCGCACCGATCAGGTTCAGCAGGCGCTCCGCCTGGGGGGTGAACTGGCGGATACGCAGGTCCTTGTCCAGCATCAGGATCGGCAGGTTGATGCTGGCCAGCATATTGGTGATGTCGTTGTTGGCGGTGGCGAGCGTCGCGTTGCGGTGTTCCAACTCGTCGTTGACCGTGGCCAGTTCCTCGTTGGTGGACTGGAGTTCCTCCTTGGCGGTCTCCAGTTCCTCGTTGCTGCTCTGCAACTCCTCGTTGGCGGACTGGATCTCCTCGTTCAGTGACCGCAATTCCTCGTTGCTTCCATCCTGCTCGGCGAGGGCCGCCTGCATCGACTCGCGGGTGCTCGCCAACTCCTGTTCCAGGGTCGCGATCCGGTCATCCGCCGGCGCCTGGGCCTCGGCCTCCCCCCCGCTCCCCGCCGGCCCGGCCGGGTCCTCAGGCCCCGCGGCGGCGCCGGGCGGCGCTGCGAACTCATCGAACAACACCAGCAGACAGGGGCCTTCCCCGCCGACGGCCTGCAGCGGCAGTACATGCAGATCGACCACGCACTGCTCGCCATCGAGTTGACAGGAGACGCCCCGTTGGTGCACCGGGGCCGCCGCTTGCCGCGCCTGCGTCAGCGCGCCGCGCAGCGGCGCGAAGAGCCCGCGGCGGACCAACTTGAGCAGGTCGAGGCTCGCCGCCCCCGGGGTCGGCTCCAGGTAGCGCCCGATCTGGCCACGGAAGTGCAGGCACGCAAGGTCCGCATCGACGATCACCCCCGGCGGGCTGTAGCGAGCCAGGACCAGGGCATCCGCCTCCTGTTGCGCGCTGCGGAGCGGGCCGCCCGGCCTGAATAACAAGCGCTCCGGCGGGAGCGCGACCAGCCCGTCCTGCACCGGGGTGCGCGGGGTAAACGCATAGCCCAGGTACCCGGCGACGGACTTCTTGGCAAAGAGCTTGGTCGGCTGGTCCACCAGGGCGAAGAGGTCCGCCTGGTGGCCGATCGTCTCGGCCGGGCCGAGCATCAGAAAACCCTCCGGATTCAGGGCGTAGTGGAACACCTGCAGAACCCGCTTCTGTAAGACCGGCCCCAGATAGATCAGCAGATTGCGGCAGCACACCAGGTCCAGCCGGGAGAACGGGGGGTCCTTGACGACGTTCTGGACCGCAAAGACACACAGATCCCGCAGGGCCTTGCTCACCTGATAGCCGCCGCTGACCTTGATAAAGAAGCGCCGCAGTCGCTCCGCGGAGACCTCAGCGCCGATCCGCTCCGGGTAGAACCCGCGGCGCGCGACCGCGATCGCCCGCTCGTCGATGTCGGTGGCGAAGATCTGGATGGCGGCAACCGCCGCCGGGGCCCCCTCCTCACCCAGGGATTCGAGCAACGTCATGGCCAGCGAATAGGGCTCCTCCCCGGTGGAGCAGGCCGGAACCCAGATGCGGACCTGGGCCTGGGTCGAGACCTGGAAGGGCGCCGCGACCCGCGCCTGGTGGGCGGCGAAGACCTGCGGCAAGGCCAGGGTGCGCAGCGCGGCGAAGGTCTCCGGGTCACGGAAGAAGCCGGTCACCTGGATCAGCAGGTCCCGGAACAGGCGGTCCAGCTCCTCCGGGGTGGCCTGGAGGAAGCGCACATAGTCGACCAGGCGGTCCAACTGGTGGACCACCATGCGGCGGCGGATGCGCCGACGGACGGTGGTCTGCTTGTAGAGGGCAAAGTCATTGCCGGTGTGCGCGCGCAACAACATATAGATCTTGGCAAGCGGCTGGGCGGCGTCCTCCCCCAGGTCGGCGTCCGGCACCAGGCCGCGGCGCAGCAAGGGGTGCCGGGCGATGCGCGCCAACTCTTGGGCGATCTCCTCGGGCGGCAGCACCAGGTCCGCACAGCCCGCCGCCACCGCGCTCCCCGGCATCCCCCAGAAGGCGGCGCTCGCCTGGTCCTGGACCAGGGTGAGCCCGCCGGCGGCCTTGATGGCGGCCAGCCCGGCGGTGCCGTCGGAGGCGGTACCGGAGAGCACCACCCCGATCGCCTGGCTGCCCTGGTCCTGCGCCAGGCTGCAAAAGAAGGCGTCCACCGGCAGGTGGCGCCCGCGCTCGCCGATCCGCTCCAGGATTTGCAGGCGCCCGTGCAGGATCCCCAGGGTCACGTTGGGCGGGATGGTGTAGAGGTGATCGGGCGCCACCGCCAGGTCGTCGGTGGCCTCGGTCACCGGCATCCGGGTGGCGTTGCCGATCAGCTCCGCGAGCAGGCTGCGATGCTGGGGGTCCAAGTGCTGGACCAGGACGAAGGCCATCCCGGTGTCCGTCGGCAGGCGCTCCACCAACCGCCGAAAGGCCTCCAGACCGCCGGCGGAGGCGCCGATACCGACCACGGGGAAGGGCGGGGGCGGATCCTGGGGCTCATCCCGGGGTTCATCCGGAGGCTCATCCGGGGACCCCGCGGGGAACACCTCAGGGGATTGATCGGGCTCCCCCAGCGCGGGCGGCAAGCCGCCATCCAGGGTCTCGGTCGCTGCGGGCGCCTGTGCTCGCGTAGGCATACATCGCTCTCGGGTTGGTTGTTCTTTGGGACCGTTCATGACCGTCAGTCAATCCAGTCCGGGCCGGCCGCGGGCGTAGGCCTCGAACTGCGCCGCCGGGACCGGCCGGCTGAACAGGAAACCCTGGCCGATCGCGCACCCCCCGGCCTTGAGAAAGTCCGCCTGGGCCTGGGTCTCGACCCCCTCGGCGACCACCCGCAACCCCAGCGTCCGACCCAGGGCGATCATCGCGCGGGCGATGGCACCGTCGTCCGTATTATCCGGGAGTCCGGCGACGAAGGAGCGGTCGATCTTGATCTCGTTGACCCCCAGGCGCTTGAGCGCGGCGAGCGAGGAGTAACCAGTGCCGAAGTCGTCGATGCCGACGGCGATCCCCAAGGCTTGCAGGCGCTGGATGTTCATGGCCGCCAGGTCCGGGTTGGCCATGATCCAGGTTTCGGTGATCTCGACCGCCAGACCACCGGGGTTGCACCCCGCCTCGCCGCAGAGGCCCGCCACCATCGCGGCCAGGTTCGGGTCTTGGGTGTCACGCCCGGACAGGTTGACCCAGACCGCGGCCTGCGTCAGCAGTCCCTGGTCCTGCCACGCCTTGCTCTGCACGGCGGCGGTGCGCACCACCCAGGCGCTGATCGGGACGATGAGCCCGTTGGACTCCGCCAAGGGGATGAAGCGCCCCGGCTCGATCAGGCCAGCCTCCGGGTGCTGCCAACGGATCAGTGCCTCGCAGCCGACCAGGCGGCCGGTCGCCAGCTCGATCTGGGGCTGGTAATAGAGTACGAACTGCCCGCGGGCCAGCGCCTGGCGCAGGTCACTCTCCAGCGAGACCAGGGCCAGGGCCCGCGCCGTCATATCCTCGGTGTAGAAGCAGAAGGTGTCGCGGCCCTGCTCCTTGGCGCGATACATGGCCGCATCGGCGTCGCGCAGCAGGGCTTCCGGTTCAGTGCTGTCATCGGGGTAGAGGCTGATGCCGATACTGACGGTCACATAGAGGAGCCGGTCGGCGACCTCGAAGGGCTTGGCGAAGGCCGCGAGCAGCTTGTGGGCAATCAGTCCGGCGTCGCTGGCCTGCGTCAGGGCCCCCAGGACCACGGTGAACTCATCGCCCCCCACGCGCGCAACGGTATCGCCTTCCCGCACCAGGGCGCGCATCCGCCGCGCGGCCTCCTGCAGGATCAGGTCGCCGGTCGGGTGTCCCAGGCTGTCGTTGATCGACTTGAAGCGGTCCAGGTCGACGAAGAGCAGGGCGACCTTACCCTGTTCGCGGTGCGCATGGCGGAGCGCCTGGCGCAGGCGGTCAGCGAACAGGAGGCGGTTGGGCAGCCCGGTCAGTGGGTCATGCTCGGCCAGGTGCTGCAGTGCGTGCTCGCGCTCCTGGAGCCGGGCGGTCAGGTCCAGGTGCCCGGTGATGTCGCGTGAGGACTCGATCACACCCAGGACCTCGCCGCTGGGGCCGAGCAGCGGCGAGCCGATCACCTCGACCCAATGGGTCCGTCCATCCGCCCCCAGGTGACGATGGACCACCTTCACCGGCTTCCCACTGGCCAGGACCTCAGGCGCCGGACCGCGATGCTCCGGACCGTCGCCGGGTGCGGTGCGACCGTAGACGGCGCCGGCGCAGCTCAACCCACCCGAATCCTCGGCGGACATGCCCGCCTCCTGGCGTGCCGCCTGGTTCATCAGCAGGACCCGGTCGTTGGCGCCGATGACCACGATGGGGTCGCTGATCCCGTCGATGACGGCCTGGAGGAAGCGCTGCTGCGTGACGAGTTCGGCCCGCGCCTGCGTGATCTCGGTGATGTCCGCGAGGATCACGCGGCAGGTGGACGGGGCCTCCCCGGGCCCGCGCGCACGCTCGGGGCGCAGCGTCAGGCGCAGTGCGCGCCGGGTCGTCGGCAAGCGTCCCAGACCGACCTCGATGGAGTCCTCTTGACCCGTCGACAGGACCTGCCCGAGGCTGCGCAGCAGCGCGCGGCCGTCCTCGAGCGGCAGCCAGGCCCCCAGGAACAGGCCTGCCGCCTGCGCCCGCTCCATCCCCAACAAATGGGCGGCGGTCAGGTTCAGTTGGGTGATCTGGCCTTGACGCGTGAGGCTGGCATAGGCCACCGGGGCGAAGTCGTACAGGTCCACATAGCGATCACGGGACTCCTCCAACGCCTGCTGGGCCGCGCGCAGTTCCCGGTTCTGGAGTTCCAGTTCAATCTGATGAACCTGCAGATCGTGAACGATGCGCGCGGGATCGGCGACCGCGGCGGCGTTGACCGCCTCGCGACGCAGCGCGTCGAGTAGATCCGCCAGGGTGCGGTCGCGCTGGTCGCCGAGGGAGGGCATGGCGGGTCCGGGGTGGGGTGGGGCGGGGTGCACAGTATTTCTACTCAGTCTAGACCCACTCCAGACGGGCCGGGAGGAAAAGATGGGTGCGCCACACCAGGCCGAACTCACGCAACGCCCGGTAGAGCCCCCGGTAGAGCCGGTTCCCGCGGTTGAGACTGCGGGGCTTGCACAGTATAGCATCGACGGGACCGCCGTACGGTCGAGGAATGGTCCCGGACATGCGCAAACCTACTAAAGAGCAGTCAGCGATCAGCCTTCAGCATTATAGTTTTGCGTTTCGGAAGTTTCTGACCACCCGGCGCATCACCTGTCGGGTGGGCGCCTGCGGTTCCAAGACGGCTCGTAAGATGCTGATACACTTATGGCTGACGGCTGATCGCTGACAGCTGACTGCGCTTTCTAGGGCAAATGGGCTCGTCACGGGGCGACAGGGCCGCGCGCCCTCACCGCGGCCCAGGTTCCCGCCCTTACCTGAGGGGACAGACCCTTTTTCAACCGGAGGCAGGATGTCGACAACTTACCCCCTGCTCGGCCTGCTCTTGATGGCGGCCCTGGTCCAGCCCACCGGGCCGGTCCTGGCCTGTTCCCCGGCCGAGTTCGTCGTCGCCATCGATATCGGGCACTCGCCCGCCCGGCCCGGTGCGGTCAGCGCGCGCGGGGTGCCGGAGTTCCGGTTCAATCGCGACCTGGCGGCGGTGGTGAGCGCGGCGCTCGCGGACGCCGGCTTCCAGCGACCCCTGCTGATCAACGCCGCGGGCGATATCCGCTCCCTGCCGGAACGCACCAGGGCGGCCGCACGGGGCCGGGCCGGGCTCTTTCTCTCGATCCATCACGACTCGGTGCAGCCGCGCTATCTGTCGACCTGGACGCCGGATGGGGTCGCCCGCGCCTACAGCGACCGGTTTCGCGGCTTTTCGCTCTTCGTGTCGGCCAAGAACGCCCGCTTCGGGCCCAGCCGGCACTTCGCCGAACTGATCGGGCGCGCCCTCGTGGCGCGCGGGCTCACCCCGACCCTGCATCACGCCGAACCGATCCCGGGCGAGCACCGGCCGCTCCTCGATGCCGCGCTCGGTCTCTATCGCTTCGACGACCTGGTGGTGCTCAAGGGGGCCGCGATGCCCGCGGTGCTGTTGGAGGCCGGGGTGATCCTGCACCGCGACGAGGAGTCGCTGCTCACCCAGGACGCCTACCAACGCCGGATCGCCGACGCGATCGTCGCCGCGGTACGCGACTACTGCGCCGCCGCGCCCCGGCGCTAGAATCCTACCGACCGATCGTTACAAATCGGGCATCCTTAGTTTACAATCGACCCCTTTCAAGTGACTTAAGGGGCATCCGGTGGAACTCGGCAAGACCAGAGAATCCCAAGCCATTCGCCGCCACCTGATCGACGTCGTCCGGTCCGGGCGCGCGGACCTCGTCGCCGATGCCGGCGAGCGTTTCGGCATCAGCCGCCAGGCGGTTCACCGACACCTGGCCCACCTGGTTCGGGAGCGTTTTCTGGAGGCGACCGGAACGACCCGCGGGCGCACATATCGACTCGGCCCAAACCGCCAACAGACCGGAACCTACGTTCTTGGGGCCATCGCTGAGGATCGCGTCTACGCCAGCGACTTTGCCTACATCGTCGATGGACTGCGGAAGAATGTTCAGGACATCTGGCATTACGGGTTCACCGAGATGCTCAATAACGCCATTGACCACTCGGGTGGCAGTGAGGTCGAGATCCGGGCGGAGCGCACCGCGGTTCGCCTGATACTGGGGCTTCGCGATGACGGCGTGGGTATCTTTGTTCGTATCGCGCGCTTGATGAATCTGGGCGATCCGCGGGAGGCGATCCTGGAGCTTAGCAAGGGCAAGCTGACTACCGATCCCGACAACCATACTGGTGAGGGGATCTTCTTCACTTCGCGGGTCTTCGACCTTTTTGCTATCCTTTCCGGCGACCTGATATTCCAGCATACCCGTGAAGAACCGGATGACGCGATGTTTCACGCGAAGCGTGACTTCGGCGGAACCTCGGTATTAATGCGTCTGTCGCCAACGTCTGAAAGAACCCTCGCCTCGGTATTCAACGAGTACACGGACGCGGAAACGCTCGACTTCTCAAAGACCATCGTGCCCGTCCGTTTGGCGCTCTACGAGGGAGTCCAACTCGTCTCCCGCTCCCAGGCGAAGCGCATCATGAACCGCGTCGAGCGATTTCGCAACGTCGTGCTGAATTTCGAGGGCGTCGATACGGTAGGACGCTCGTTTGTGGATGAGATATTCCGCGTATTCACACGAAACCATCCGGAGGTCGCCATCACACCGATCAACATGAGTCCAGAAGTGCAAAAAGAGGTGGGCCGGGTCCTTGGTGCGGATGCAAGCGAGGCTGGTTGAAGAAGATGGGGTCAGAAGAAGATGGGGTCAGGTGAGAAGAAGATGGGGTCAGGTGTTGACTTCGAGGATGGGGTCAGGTCTTGACTTATGCCTTTCTGAGGAGTGAACGGATAGGGTCAGGTCTTGAGTTCTCCCTGTGGCACAAGTCAAAACCTGACCCTGCCGTTTCTGCACCGCCGTCACGGCGAGGCATAAGTCAAGACCTGACCCCATCCTCCCATTTCCCGCTCTTCATTGGAGAGGTCGCTCGGGTACCTCGCTGGCGGTTCAACGTATTCTTCTGTCATAATGGAATCGGCGAATAAGATTGCGCTTTCGTATATAATTCTGTAATTTTACGATTTTTCCGATTTAAAATCGATATCTTAGTTTCCAGACAGGCTCTTAATCCTGCCAGAGACGCGCCGCGGTGTTTACCTCCTTGTGCGAACATTAACTTTACCGCCGTGGGCGGATGACGCGCTGACTCACGGTATTGACTGGCGCTGGCGGCGGGCATCCTTGCCCGACGCCAGGCGCCGGCCTGCTGTCCCGACGCTAGCGGACGCTGGGCCGGCGCACGACCGCCAAGCCGAGCACCGCGCTCAGCATCAGCAGCAGCGTGCCGGGGACCGGGGCTTCGCCCGTAGCACGGACGATGTCGTCGACGTAGAAGCTGAACGCGCCGATGTTGCCGGAGGCATCGGTCGATGCGAGCCGGGCGGAGGTAAAGGTGGCGCCAGCGTTGTCGTAGATGCCCATGAAGAAGGCGTACGCGGGGGAGACGAGGGTTTCGCGGTCGGCGTTGCTCAGACTGGCCGTGCTACCGGCGATGGAGAGCGACACTTGCCCATCCTGGGGAGTGCCCGAGGAGATGATGTAGAGCCCGAGAGCCGAGACCTGGCCGAAGACCAGATCGACGACGTCGCCGGAGTAAAAGGAGCCGGCTGTTTGGAACGTATCATAGACACCGCCGAGGTGGTTGCCGGCGGACGTGGTCGTGCTGCCGTCTCTGATCTGAAAGCCGGTCAGGGTATCCAACGCGTGCGACGTGTTGACGTTGAACTGGATTCCGTCATAGCTCCCGCCATTGGCGATGGCGAACGGGGGCGTTGCCGCGTCGAAGCCCGTCACCTGCGCCGTGTAGCCGAGCGACCCGATCTGCGTGTCGAAAACGGACTTGCTGGTGGTCGTCACCAGAGCGGCCGAGGCCGGCAGCGCGACGGACAGGCCGAGCACGGCCATGGCGATGGAGGACGGTTTGATCTTCATGGGGGTGTCTCGTGAAAGGTGATCAATGGCGGCCGATCACTCGGCCGCGTCGTGGTTGGCATCAATCCGTGGTCGGGATCAGAACGCGAAGTTGCCGGGGTTTCTCATCGTGGCCACCGGCACCCCCGGCAGGATGGCGACGACGAAGGGCGGCGTCGGGCCGCTGCCGTCCACATCGAAGCGCACCACCGAGACGGATGCGCTGCCGATGATCTGCACATAGCCGTCGCCGATCGGGTCCCCGCCGCTGTAGCCGGCGGCGTCGAGCAGTTGGCCGAGCACCAGCAGGTCCTGGCCGGGGGTGAAGTCCAGGATCTGGTCGCCGGCATCCTCGCGGCTGGTGTAGACGATGCGGTCGGCGCCGGCGCCGGTGGTGATGCGGTCCTGTCCGCGGCCGGGGATGAGCACATCGGCGCCGGCCGTACCGGTGACGACGTTGTTGCCATCGTCGCCGGTCACCAGGCCGGTCGGGGTGGCGGGGTCGGTGCCGAGCACCTGCGACTCGTAGGCATCGGCCAGGCCGTCCTGGTCCTGGTCCCAGCCGAGCTGGCGCAGCGCCGCGGTGTCGGCGTCGTTGAGGCTCACGTCCTGGGCGAGCAGGTCCTCGCCATCGGCGCCAAGTCGGAGCACGTTGACGGTTTCGGGGGCATGATCGGTCTCGGCATCCTTGGAGGTCTCCTCCTGGACGCGCAGGTCGGTCTTGCCGATGACAACAGGCTGCTCGTCCAGCGACAGCGGTGGGGAGACCAGCGCGTAGGGCAGGCCGGCGCCGATGGGCAGGGTGCCGGCGGCGTCGGCCGGATACACGGCCAGGTAGCCGACCTGCTCCTGCCCATGGACCGCGACGCTGGCCTCCTCCTCCTGCAGGGTCGCGGTGAAGCCGCTGTTGCCGAGGACGCTCGCCCGAACGACGGCGGGGGTGGTGTCGGCTTGGGTCTGCAGGCCGCGGAACAGGGTCGGCGTG
>Ga0247841_10008465_pt1 | contig 14789 bp, 14 predicted proteins | sample LaCruzMarch2015__2_FD_192410 | JGI IMG/M metagenome (GOLD analysis project Ga0247841, IMG submission 192410) | Freshwater microbial communities from meromictic Lake La Cruz, Castile-La Mancha, Spain - LaCruzMarch2015_18m | ecosystem: Environmental > Aquatic > Freshwater > Lake | place: Spain...
CATACATAAAGCTGTAATCTTTCTTCTTGGTTTAAATGCTTGTATGAATTCATCACCTTTCATTAAGAATAAAGCCAATTCTTCTTATTCTTTTTGATTGGTGTTGCACTTCATTTTAGATTTTCCGATTTAAAAAAAACTGACCAGTGATACCTGATCAGTATAATTTATTTTTATTTTATGACTACAGATGAACGAATAGGTAGCCAGCAATGGATTTAGATTCATATTGGTATCCCATGCCAAAGAGACCATCGATCCATTTGGAATCAAATCCTTTCAGAATGCCCCACTCTCCACGAACCAAATCCTTTTCAATAAAGGAATATCCCATATCTGAATAGAGTGAAAGATTATGCTTTTCACTGACTTTGATGACCAGTATGTCGGCAATTGTTTGATCAGGTTTGTAAACTAAAGTAGAAGAAACCCTATCAAATAATTTTATACTTGCTGCGATGCCTGAGGTAGAATCTGCTGTTGCATACCAGCCGTAGAGTTTAATATTTTTATAGATTAAACGAGCTGAATATTCAGGCATATTGCTACGAATAGCAACACCTCCCGCTAATTGAAAGTCTGATGTAAAATCATATTTCAACTTAGCATTGAGTGTTCCACCAGGAATTGTAGCTTCCGACCATGTTTCAAACTGACCATCACCAGAAACGGGATGAGGACGTTGTTCAGTAACCAGTGTTGCCATCGATCCAATCTGAAAGGTAAGTTTTTTGCTTGGATTCAATGTCATCCAGAACTGCTGTAAATTCCATGATTGAGCACCACCATCAACCTGAAGCATAGCCCAGGAAGAAAATGAAATCCAGCTTGCCGGTTTGTAAGTTGCCATAGTTCCGAAACGCACACCAGTAAAACCAGTAGCGTAGAGTGAATCGGTATGAAACATTGTTCCACTCAGCGAACCAGCATAAATACGGTCAATAACAAGTGAGCTGTCTGTAACAGCAACAATGGAATCTTTTCCATCAATCTTTTTTACGACCCCTTTGGTGAAAGGATACAGATCAGTAGTCTGAGCGTTAGTACTTGCTACGAAAGCAGCAAGGATGATAATGATTACAAATAATTTTTTCATGATGTTTTGTTTTTTGTTTGTTTTTTATTTCTTTTCTTATTCCTGCTCTATTTTTTCGCCGAGCATGTTGAGGCGTAATTCAAGTTCCCATATCTTCTCCTGAGTTTTTTGGGAAAGATTGAGATAATGAGTTTCCGGATTCCGATTTTGTGCCTCAGCCAGAACTAATTCTTCCAATTGTTTCTTTTCACTTCTCAATTTTTCAAGAAGTCTCATCATTTCCTCCTTCTCCTTCTTTACGTTTGATGGAAAAAATAAATAATATCCTACTATACAACTAAAAATCAAAGGAAAGATAGTTCCAACAACTCCTGAAGCGATATCAAAGTGATTTTCATATCCTTGAATCCGTGCAATAATATCTACCAATATGCAGATACCAAACATGATATACATAGCTATTGCAATACTATGATTCAGCTTAACCTTATTATAAAGATCAGCGGCTATTTCTTTTTTTGTTTTCATAATTTTTGTTTTTTTATTTTATATTAAGTATATAATTTATTCTTTGTCAATATCAATAGATTACTGGTAAAACCTGTTGTTGGAAGTCATCAACACACTTGGGATATAGAGACGACTGTCGGAGAACTCCTCCCGTCCAACAACAAAAAAAGCCCCGTCGGCCAAAGCAAACGAGGACTAAAAACAGATTCTGTTTTGTTATTCATACCAATAGACGTCCCCAAAAAAGTTCTGTCCATTGTTGTCTGTGTCACCCACGATAACCAATGTTTTGCCTCTTGTCTGGTATGCTATTTCATCCAAGATATCGGGCATGTTTGGCATCCAAACGAAGTTAAAACACAGTTTATCATATTGCCAATCTCCACCACCACCAATCGGGTCTGAACACATGACATCTCTTCGGAAGCCCATAACATAGTTTATCCAATTGATTTTTGTGCTATAAGCTTTTTCAAAACTTTCCTTGGATTCTTTCCACAGGATGATATCTTTCCAGCCATAATCTTTTTTGAGATCGTATTGGCTGATGAGAATGTCTTCAAGTTCCGATTTTTGTACTTGATTTTGGTCTTTGGGAATGCAGCTTTGAACTATGATAATCAATAAAAGAATTGTTACACATCCAAAATACTTTGTCTTTTTCATAATTATTTCTCCTCCTTTTTTTCAAATTCTTTGAACATATTTTTGATAACCTTTTCATATGCGCCTTTCATCTGTTCGGTGAGATAATTGAAAATATCACGGAATAGACTGTACGATAGCGTCCAAAGAGCAGAGAATGGCCAGTACATCATCCAAGAAACTATCCGAGAAATATGATCTTTGAACTGAGGAATTTTATGGCTGTCCCCACTCCATTTTCTGAAATAATCTCTCTTCTTCCTTAGATAACTATACCACTTGAAGAATGACCATATTACCCCTATGATAACATAGAGAATAATGTAACCCACGAATACAAATGGATTATTCTGTATCCAAAGCAAAATGCTTTTGAAGAATTTCCAGTTACCAAAGATAGCAAGCAGGACAAGGGTGAGTAAGATAACAAATCCTGCCCAATATTCATGGGTGTCTTCATCTCTACCACAAAATTCTTCGAATGTTTCCGCTAAGCGAATTACAACGATTACACTTACCACAATAAGTGCCCAGAACCAAAAGGTTCCAAATAAAAATAATTGCATCATAATTTGTTTCCTCCTTTTTTTAATTGTTAATTAATTTTCTTAAGCCACTTGCCTGAACGCAGATATTGCCAGAATGTCTTTTCTGGGATCTGATCATAAAAGTCTATGTTTTGCTGATATCTGGCAATATTATCATCAAGTTCTTCATCCTGTTTTTGAAGTTTACGAAACTGTTCTTCATTCTTTTTGGCTATACCGATTATATACTGAGGCCAAATAGGTTCTGGGGTGATAATAGCTATTTCCGGATTCTGCATCCAAGTGGCAAATTTCTGCGTTTTTTTTACATGATTTTCCGTCGCTTCCAACTCAGATTGCAGTTCAGATTTCTTCTTGAGAAAATTCTGTAATATTTCTTCTTCGTTTTTCTTCAGTTTTACGACATCATAGTCTTTCATAAACTGAGATGGAATAACATATACGATACAGAATAATTCAAAGATAATTACTCCACTAAAGAATATCAACCAAAACAAACCATGAGTATTGGCAGTCTCTGTCTGTGGCTTATACATACAAAATAGCATCCACCAGACCATGATAACTATGGTGATAAGCAACATAAGCAAAGGCAAATTGTGCCATAATTTACGAACGCCTTGACTACGTTTTTTTTCAAACTCCCGTCGAAATTCTTCGACTAATTTTTCTTGTGTTTCCATAATTTTTTTTTATTGTCATCGCGAGGAGTATAGCGACGCGGCGATCTTAAAAGATTGCTTCGTCCTTCGTCCTCGCAATGACTGGTTAATTAATTTTTTTTGATAATGACTTGCATAATGTGATGGACATGGGGCTGCGGCAATGCATCTTCACGTAGAAATATTTTTTCTTCTACAATAGTGAATTGCTTGATCAGCTCATACACATCAGATCTTGTCTGATGATAATCAATCGTGTAATTTTGATCAATGATCAACAGATTGAAGTGAATAAACGCGTAACCACCTGGCTTGAGCGTTCTGTAGATTTCCGAAAGCACCTTGGGTGCATCGACGTAATGCATGACATTGATGCAGAAATAGGCAATTTGAGACTCGTTTCCAAATGACAAGTTTTCAATGTCTTGTACGTAGAAGGCATCTTTGTTGGTTTTTTTTATAGCTTTCTTGATCGTGTCAGGATTATTATCTAGTCCAATTGCTGGTTTATAATAATAATCCAAGAGACGATATACATCACGTCCATTTCCACAGCCTAAATCAATTATACTATATTCAGAATCAAACTTTATAAACCGAAGGACATCGGTATAAGAGCTTAAGAAAAAAATAAATTCTTTGATATAGTCTGTCGGATGATTTTCCCAGTGATTTCCATCACGGTACTTGTTAAATAATTGTTGATTTTTCATGTTAATGATCTCCTTAGTTTTTAGTTAATTTTTAATTTTTTTTTATTTTTTCTTGCTTTGATCCTTATGCCTTAGGCCTTAAGCTTTATGCTTTAAGCTTAGAGCTAATTTTATGTAAGATTTTTATTTAACTACTTTTTGGCAGTTAGTAATACGCCTCTTTCTATCCTATCTAGAATCTGGATATCTCTAAATCAGGTTTCCTTCAATGCTAATTTTATTCGTGATTCTTCCATTCTATAATTACTATCATAATCTTGCATTTCATGTATTGTAATTGCGTTCTTTGCTTCAGGATTTAGATATCTATATCTTGCATTTTGTAATCTTAGCAAACGCATATTTTCTTGTACATCATCTGTATATACCTTGTCCATCATGAGCATTGTTCATCCTTTTTGTAATTTATCATATATCTTTTCAAAAAGTCTTTTTTGATCTTTTTCTGTAAAATTGTGGATAGTCCAAGCGGAAGTGATAATATCATATGTATTGTCTTTTGCTTTATCCAAAAAATTATAGGCATCATCTTGAATAAATGATATGCCTTTGGTCTGTAGTCATACTCTGTTTAATATACTTACCACTTTCTGCGCTGAAGAGATCATCTCTGGAGAGAGATCGAGACAGTCTAATACAATACCCGAATTGTGTTGGATGATGTGTTTTGTAAGATCGCCCTCCCCTACTCCTATTTCCAAAACCTTTGCATCTGATTTTTGTTCTAAGATTTTCTTGATTTCCAAGGCTAACTCCACCCTCATGGTTTGGTTTGCTGGTGAAAGATTGAGGATATCTTGGTTGTGTGCTCTGAGGATGTCGTGATATCTGTTTTGTAGCATGGGTAGTGGTGGAAAATATATAAAAATTATTTTTTCTCTCTCTCAAAAGAAATTTTACATACAACTGGATACTTCAAAGGATACGATATCTCTCTAAAATCTATTATTATTCACTCCTTTTGTTTTTCTTGAATAAATGATCTTATCGTATCACGAATGGTTAGATACATTTTTTCGTCTTCTTTGTTATTTTTGCTTATTTTCTTTATTTCCTTATCGCTTTTGTATGTGACACAATAATTCTGAGATTCGCTATTTGTAGATAGATTCCAAACCTCAGAGATATATCATTCTATAATATTATTATCTAATATAACCACCATTTTTTCTTGCTTTTTCTTTTGAAATTCGGCGATTTTCTTCTCTACCTCTTTCAGAAATTCTGTTAACCCACGTACTATATAATTTCTTTTTTGAAGATGATAAGGAACAATAGATTCGTCTATCTTTTTTAGAGAAATATTTATATTGTTGAGATAATCTTTTGTATCTATAGACAAGGAGCTTAAAATACTATGTTTATACTCTCTCAAAATAGACTCCACTTTCTGAAATTTTAACTCTAGATCTTCTCTTAATGATTTAAATTCTTTCTCGGACATTGATAATTTGGAGGATATAAAATTTATACCCCACTCTTATATATTTACAAGTAAATGTCAATCTACCTATTAAAAAAACTGCTGTTGAGGAGCATCAACAGGCAGCTTATTGGAAGGAAGATATAATTGATGTTTATTGGCTTACCACCGGTCATTTGAAGTTGTTTTTGAAGTAGGAATTGCCTGCATAGGTATCTCAACGTGGAGAAATATCCCTATGTCTTTGTGAGGCAGATTTGAGTTTTTTTTCGTAGAGAAGTTTTTTTTGGAGGAAGTCTGATTTTGTTTTGAAATAGTCTTTGGCTACTATCTCACCATAGTAAACTCAATATTCATTTCTATCCTTATAAGATAGCCTTCATTCTTCTTCCGCATAAAGATATTCTTTTCACTCTATTTTTACTTTTCCTATCAAATACATTTTCCCATCTTGAGCCCTGTACCTTCAAAGGGGTTCAACTATTTTTTCTAAATTATCTTTATTTCGCCTAGAAACTGGTAGCCAAGCATTTTTATTAAAAACCTTTTCCTTATCTTGAATAGTATTTGTCATTGCCTGTTCATACTCTTCTAGTATACCATTAGGCATCAAGCTTGGATTTACCGGTATTAAACCTGGACTTATTGATGATTGTATGTTTTTTAGTTTATTTTGATGTTGTATTACAAACACATCTAGATAAGAAATGATTTTATTCGTCTCTTTTTTATCAATTTTTTTTAATAGTCATTTGGATAAAAAATCCCTAAGAATCATAAGTTGTATATCTCCAAGTAGAGTCTTTTTGTAAGGTCAATTAAGATCTCATGAATTACTATATCGTTCGTAATAGCGTAACAAATATTGATCCAATACTTCATTGATTACCGGATATGTTTGTTTGAGAAAATCTATTGCTAATTCTCTTCATCTCATGGTAGATAATTCATAGTTCTCAGATTTTTTAAAATCCTTATAATGAGGCGAGCTAGTTGCTAATATATAGGACTTTCATCATCTCTTGACCTTAGCAAGTTGATAAAGATATATGATAGAAGAATAATATCATTGTTCTTTGGGTCAATATGATCATATCTCATCTACCAAAGAATAATTAAAAGAATGTCATCTTACTCAATCCATCTTGGTAGAAGCATCTCGATTAGTTTCTCGGTCTTCTTCCAATAGTATTGTATTGATAAATTCATCTGTATATTCCAAATATTTTGAATATGGAACAACATCCACTCATGAAGTTTTGAATTCTCATATATTTCTAGGTATCAAATATTCATCTATTATTTTGTCTTCTACAACCATACGATCGGATCATCGATAATTTCATAGCACATCAAGCACCTCTTGATCATTTAGACAGTCTATTATTTTTGATTTAAATTCTGTTTCTGTAAATTTTCATATTCATCCATAACGAAAAACAAATCTATTATAAATATTTTCTACGTAAGTATTTATTGCTTCTATTTTTTCATCTCCTACATATTCTCATGCCCACATATCTCATGTCCGACATACCTTTTTATTTTCAAAAATTTCTTTGATTGTCTCTTGAGTAGCTTTTTTCTGGTTTTGGATTTTTATATATTGATTTCATGATAATATGACTGACGCTCATATTCAAATTCCTAAGCCAATATTTATAGCATTCTTTATATTTGATTGTATCTGTTTTTTCTCGTTTGTTTGTCTTGCTCCTTTTGTATTTATATAAACTCTATCAAATCTCATCTCATATTGAATTTGTTTGCATATCAAATTAAGTTCTTTTAACTCGGGATAATCTTTTGTTTTAAAAGTATCTATATCTTTTCGTTGTATGATTCCACCAATTATCTTGTCATACTTAGATTGTCTATCTATTCATCATTGGATATAAATTCATGATACTATTTCATGTAGACGAACAGCTACTTCTACCAAAGAATAATAATCTGATTGATTCTTTCATATATTTAAAGTATCTTTTACTTTCTGTTGATCTGTTTTTGTATTATAAAAAAGATGAAGTAATTTAGGATTATTCTGACTATTCCAATAGAGAAATTTAGCTATAGTTAATGGTCAGAAATTATGTTTATTTAAAATAGGCTTTTCTGATGAATATAATCAGTCTTTTCATTTTTCTTTTAATAAAGAGAATAATTCTGGATATTGATTAGAAATATTTTTTATTTCAAATTTACCAATATCTTTTTTAAAATATCTCTTTATGAGCTTTATTATTATTTGTTTTTCTTCTTCAAACGATAAAATTTGTTCCAATTCTTCTTTTTTGTCATCATTTGTTAGAAACCTAGCCAAGTCTGGCCATAATTGAATAATAATCTTTTCATTTTTTCAAGTCTTTTTTATGATATATTCGATAGCCGGAAGTAATATTTCTTTGGTATATATGGTTTCTTGATCTTTCTGCATTTTTCATATTTGTAGACGGAAGTTATTTTTATTTATTTTAAGATTCCTATCATCCATTTTACCTTGTAGTCCCATGTACATAACTAAGTTTTCTGGTATAGAAAAATTTATTTTTGAGTCTAAATAATCAAAAGCTTTCTTCCCAGATTTTACTAATTTTCAGAATACACTTATCATCTATGTTTTTTTTTATAAAGTTTCCAAATTAGATTAAACATACTTTTCAATCAATTATGAAGAGTCTGACTCGTAATCGTCAGAGCACACATTTCATTGGGGGCATACATCAATATCGAAATTTTATCCTTTCAATGTACTATGATTTCATTTGCTATGTCAAAAATAGGATCGTCTATTATGATATTATTATGTTTATCTTTATTGTACTTAGAATATCATTCAGATAGAGATTTTTTATCTATAATAGCCTTGGTTGGAGTTTTGTATTTTAATCTCCAAGGGACAAACTCTTCAATCAGATATTTCTGAAGCTTTGAATCTATATTGCTAGATCAAACAAAAGTAAGAAAAGATTCTCATTTATTCATTTCTTCTCAAGATAAAATTACCTGTTTATATACATATTTCAAACCTTCAAGTCATTCAAAAAATTGTGTCTTGGGTCTATTACCAAATTTTTCTGTAATCGCCAAGAGTTCTGGTAAGGTAGACTTCATCTTTTCATATTTCTCTTCCTCTTTTTTGAAAAGTACCTCTGGAGATACTACACTAAAATATTTTACCTCATCTATAATAGTTTCGCTTGCTATACCCTGTCTTTTGAAATCTTGCAAAATAGAATAGGCTGTTCACCTATTAACTTCTGCACGTCTAGCGATGGTACTTGCTAAACTAGAACCCAATTCTAAACACGTGAGATATATTCTCGCTTCTTTGTCAGAAAAGCCGTAATTTTGGAGGGTGATAAGTAATTGTGCATCCATAATAATACGATAAAACAATAAAGCAATGAAACGCTCAAGCGATTGTTTTTTACTTGTTCACTGAGGCGTTTAGTCTTTATATTATTATATCCGTAAATACTAAAAAAAGCAAATTTTAATCAATTTAAAAAAAGATAGAGAGGTCTGTATACTATACCAATAAAAAATATTATTTTTTGCGGAGAGAAAATAGCAAAGTTCAGATACCTACAACAAAAAATACTAGAAAAAACCATTGTGAGGTAGTAAACCGTCCATGAAATTCCAGCTGAGAATCAGCTCTGAGATATTCTAGGAAGAATCTGATGAAACTATATCATATAAGAAATGTTGCGACTATTTTCCCTGGCTGAACTTTTTTTGTACGCACCCGGGTGCGGATGATAAATAGATTGATAAGTAACAAAACGAATCATTCAAAAAAGCTAGAAAGGAAGTTGGTATTTACTCTCAGATAGCTATCTACCTGCGTATAGATATGTACCAATCCCAACTGATTCAAGAGAGAAAATAATGGATAACCGAACCTTCATAACACATCTGAAGCCATGATTCCGTATAATTCTTGATTGAGAAAATTGCCTATCCTTCCTAACATAATGCCAAATGGTAAGATAGCGAAAATCAGATCACCGAGAAGCAATAATTCTTTCATACTAAAACGTTTTTTCCACGCCAAGAGAAATAATGCTATCGTGACGCCGAATATTCCGCCTATGAAAGACATCCCTCACTTTCGGATTTGAAAAATCTCACCCGGGTGAGTTACATAATACTGCAGATCATAAATAATAATATGACCCAATCTTCCTCAGAGAAGAACTCCCAAAAATATACAAAGCATAAAGTCATCAATATTCTTTTCGAGAAAAGTTTGCAAACGGGGAAATTTTGATCAGAATATATTTTTTTTTGCAATTCGATGAAAAAAGAGATATCCTGCAAGAAATGCGATGAAGTAGAATATCCCGTATCGATAAATATCGACAGAACCGATGGAAAAAGCTATCATACCTACATTACTCATATAAAAAAACGTAATTTACTTCGTGTAATTTGCTCCCCCGATTTCTCGAGGGTCGCGTAATTTACTTCGTGTAATTAATCACCAATTATGATCTATTGCACCTGCCTGCGGTAGGCAGTCCGAAGAACAAATTACAATTCATTACATCCGTTAGGATAAATTACGTCCGCTTAAGCGGACTTATTACGTCCGATAGGATACATTACATTCAACATCTTTTTATCTATAGTCCTCATAAAATCAAGCTATTGAAAAAATTAGTGAAATAATTAGTATCCTAGTCTAAACAAAAAAACTTAGCCTATGGAAAATATTTTACTTATCTTTCTGGGATCTTGTATCGCAACGATCATTTTCGGAATCTGGGGATTCGCTGAAGACCATACCCAAAATCAAAATCTTGCACATATAGGATTTTCTACTTTGCTCCTCTGTACAGTAGCTTCATGGATGCTGTATCTCGGACACCATCTATGGATACTCATCATGAAATTTATTATCTTATTATTTTAAATGCCTGCTTTCCGGATATTTCCGGAAGCTTTTTTTTAAAATAAAAAGTTTTCTGATTTATTTTTTAAACGCTCCGCTGGGGTTACTTTTTGGCATTGCCCTCCCGCAGCTTCGTGCGGGACAGGCGCCAACTAACGACTTGTCTGCGAAGGCAGGAAAAACTCTAGCCAGATGCAGATACTCACACGTGTGTACGTCATTCCGGTGCCAAGGTTTGCAACCGGAATCCATACTTAGCAAAATGGACTCCCGATCAGGTCGGGAATGACGTAAAGGAGTAAATGGGGTCTGGCGTTGTATTATAGCTTTTTTAATTGAGACGCAATAAAAAGCTGAAATAGAATGAAGTTTTTTATGACGTCGAAATTATCCCGCAAAGCGGGATATTTGTCATAAAGAAAAAATTAGTAGATACATGAGTATTCTACTAATCTTTTTTTAATCATCTATTTTTTATTATACTGAATATTTTTTACTCTGATGTTTTTGGAACGGTCATTTTTTTATACTCTGCGAGTAATCCTGCTTGTACTTTGGATTTCATGATGTCGGTAGGAATACCAGCGTTGGGATTGAAACAGAAACTTACTTTTATTTTTCATTCTTTTTTCTTGGAAAAATCAACATCACAGAGAAGCACTTGTGTATATTCTTTGTAGATGACAAAGTCGTAAGAATTAGTTTTGCTTATCGATATATCGATGAGCTTTTCTATATCTGCTGCCAAATCTATTTTTAATTCAATCTCGAGCTTCAATACATTTTCTAAGCTATATGTTTTGATGACTGCTCTCACAAATTTGGAATTTGGGATCACTACTCTCTTGAAATCAAACGTTCTGATAATAATATTTTTCATATCTATTTGTTCTATCTTTCCAGTAATCTCTCCACCTAATTTCACCGTAACAATACTTCCTGGCTGATATTCTTTGGTGGTATAGATCATAATACCGGAAATCAGATTGGTGAGTGTTTGTCTAAATGCGAATCCTACTCCGATGGATATTCCTCAGAGAATCAATCCTACCTGCAAGCCAACTATGCTAAATCAGATAAATAATGAGAATACTACCAACACATAAAAGATAATATCTCCTATCAATGCTGACACATTCTCGATATCTTTATTTCCTTTGACGATAAAATTTTTGGTGATTTTGTTTTTGAGATATACGGCCAACATCTTGGATAATGACATCAATACCAGACTCAGAACGATCGCCAAAATGACAGAGATCAATTTCGAAATGAAAGGATTTTCATACAATCTAACTATAAGATCTCGAAATGTTTCTGTAGCGTTTGATGCTGCTGCGCCAAATGTATTCATACTTTATTGCTTAAATGACTAAATATTAAATTGTTCAAATGCTTACCTATTTCAATTCAACATTTCAACAATGAAGCATTTCAACAATTTTAATTATAACCGGATTTGTAAAAAAAGCAAATTTTCAATACGCCGTTCCAGCCTCATTCCGGCGTCAAGAAATTGCGGCCGGAATCTATAACTATTAGTATGGATTCCGGTTGCAAACCGTAACGCCGGAATGAGGTAATGGAGTGAGAGACACCGGAATGAGGTAAAATTTCAAGCATTTAGCTAATCATTTGATACGTATGTTGATAGTGTAAAGTAGAAATGTCTTGTATCTTGATACTTATGTCTTGATACTTGATACTATATTTATAGTATAATCGATGTTTATTTGGTAGTAAAACATATGTGGACACTCATTATTCTCCTAGTTCTCGTGATAAGTATTGTTGTCGTCGTTCTTCTGGTCTTTTTCAAGGAAGATGGTCAGAATATATTCAATTTTTTGAAAAAGGAAAAGAAATCCTCTGACCTTCATCATAGGATAAATACGAAATATTTTGAGGAATGACTCGAGACGATCGATTTTCATCACGACGAAATCAAACAGCTCAAAGCAGCGCTTCATACCCATATCATTGGGATGGATAGTCTGATCAATGCGATAATTATCAATATCCTCTGTGGCGGGCATGTGCTTGTCGAGGGTGTTCCTGGATTAGCAAAAACGAAAACGATCCATGTGTTTGCGCAGCTGCTCGGATTGGAATTTAAGAGAATACAATTTACGCCTGATCTTTTGCCGTCAGATATTCTCGGCGGAGAGATTTATAATAGCAAATCGCAGGAATTTGATACCAAAATGGGGCCAATCATGGCAAACATCATCCTCGCTGATGAAATCAACAGAGCTACTCCCAAGGTCCAATCAGCACTGCTCGAAGCGATGCAAGAACAGCAAGTTACGATAGGATGAACCACTCACAAACTGCCTGACCCGTTTTTTGTCTTGGCAACGCAGAATCCCATCGAACAAGAATGAACCTATCCCCTCCCTGAAGCACAGATCGACAGATTCTTATTTAAAGTATTGGTCGGATATCCAAGTCTCGCTCAAGAAAAACAGATCCTCGATATTTTGGAGAAAGAAGATGTTTCACATATCAAGCACGTTATCTCACATACCCAATTAGTCGCGCTCAAAAAAGAAATCGACACGATAGCTATTTCAGACGAGATCAAGCACTATATCACGAAGCTCACGAGCATCACGAGAAAAGAACATGAATATATTTTATACGGAACATCACCCAGAGGTTCTATCGGATTGATGACGGCAAGTAAGGCATTGGCGTTGTGTGAAGGAAGAACGTATGTTACCCATGAAGATGTCCAGAGAGTCGCATTACCGGTACTCAGACATAGAGTGATTTTGAATTATCAAGCAAAATTATCTGGATTAACGGAAGATCAAGTATTGTTGGAGTTATTTGGAGGGGTGAAGTTGGTGTAGAAAAAGTAATGTCACAAAAATACCCAATTTGGAACATTATACGCAAGTCTATATCACCTTTTGTACGATTATCGCTTCTATGACGACACGCTATGTCGCACAGAAGCTAGTTAGATGATATATCCCCATTTGGATTACTAAAGAAACAAATAATAAAGAAAATAGAAGGAGCCCTCTTTTTATTTTAATTTAGATTTTTTTAGAAGAAAGCGGTAGAGATAAGACAGGAAAACAATATGAATTAAAAACATAAGATTTTTTACCTACTTATTTAAAATCTATGTCAGATAAACTCACTTTATACCAAAGAGCATTTGAACAATGACCTACTTATTTACAGAAGCCAGAAAAACTTGAGGAGACGCGACCTTGGACAATGGGTATGGCATGATTTTTCAAATGGATTTGTCGAGAACGTAGGAAGATTTTTGGTGTCAATGGTATCACAAGCACAAAAGATGATGATGAATCTGAGTGACTGTGAGATCCAATCGTTATCCAAAAAAGACATAGATTTTGATCAGAAGATTATCTCAACAAAGAATTTGATACCTTTATGAGTCTGCTTCCATCTGAAGATATAGACGATTTTTTGTCTACATATTTTACTACACAAAAATGAGGTAACTGGAACTATTTCGGCAACTCCAACGACATAGAATTATACTTGCACCTCAATGGTGTGATGCAGTTTGATGGATTATTGTACAATCAAAAAACCAATGCTTTGTTTGGCGTAGAATTAAAAATAGATGCTGATTTTGTAAGAGAAAAAAACACAAAGTACATAGAACAGATAGTTAAATACTGTAATTTATTTGATATTGTATCACAAAAGTATTGAATAATATGAGCAAAATACTGATTGATAGTGATAGCTCCTCAAGCATATAATTTACTAAACCTGATGGATGAATCTTTGTGTTTGTTAGAAGATCAACAATATAGGAACAAGTTGACGAAATGAGATGAATCAAAAATCGAGAGAATAGAAAATATACTCCGCGAACTACAAATTTCTTCTATTACTTGGCAGGATTTTGGAGAATACTTTGAAAACAGATTAATCAATATTGAGACTACTGACAATAAATATATATCAATATATACTAAATTAATATCAGGGTTTCTCTATTCTTTATCTAAGAAGATAAGAAAAAACGGAACAAAATTATTTCTTTCAAAAAAGCAGTATTATGTTTGTACAGAAGATCAAGACTGATTTTTTGAACAAAAAAGTGAATCAAAAAGCAATAATACAATAAAAAAAACAAAAGTTATTAAGGAACCTTCTGAACAGAGTAATTCATGATTGATACATATTCCAAACGAAAAAGTGACGGATTTTTTTAATAAATATTTTGATTTTGTGGCTTAATGGACAAAAACGGGGGGATGAAATCAAGGGATATATTAGTATAGTACTAGTATATCTTTATTTTTTTAATTATGTGAAATAAAAGTTGTCCTAAATGTAATAAACAAAGGGTTGTTAAA
>Ga0247841_10008466_pt1 | contig 14789 bp, 16 predicted proteins | sample LaCruzMarch2015__2_FD_192410 | JGI IMG/M metagenome (GOLD analysis project Ga0247841, IMG submission 192410) | Freshwater microbial communities from meromictic Lake La Cruz, Castile-La Mancha, Spain - LaCruzMarch2015_18m | ecosystem: Environmental > Aquatic > Freshwater > Lake | place: Spain...
ATATGAAATAGTACTTTTGCCATATGAAAAAGCGCCTTGTCTTCTCTAAAAGAGTTTTGTCAATCTTTTGTTTAAAGATGTGAAATCTATTCCTTTGTCTTTGTACCAGGCGATTCCCTTAAGCCTGATGGTTTCCCAGGCGACAATATTGCCCACAGGGGTATACCCGCGCAATTTCCCCGCTAAGGGGACACCGGCGCAATTCAAATAAGTGCCGGGTGCATTCTTAGCGCGGGGCATAACCCAATCGGGATATATAGCGATCAATCTGTCCGTGCAGGAAAAACACGGATCAATCGCCGCGATAACAATCGGCATATCTGCCAAGTATCTGTCTTCAAGCATTTTGGAAACTGACTGAATATTAGCCAAGGTCGGCGCCCTTACCTTTACCCGATCGGGTTTTTCAGTACCATTAGCGCGCACATAATGCAGGTCTTCTCCTCTAGGCGCTTCATAACGGCTTACGGCTTGGCCTGCCGGAATCTTACGTGGCGATTTTACTAAAATCGGCCCCTCAGGAATTTTACGTATAATCTGACGCACCAAGCTAAAAGACTCCATCAATTCCCCCAAGCGAACTAGTGTGCGTCCATAAACATCACAGCTATTAACGCTAATCACCTTAAAATCCAGCTCTGCGTAAGCTGCATAAGGATCGTCTTTACGTACATCCCGCTCTATGCCTGAGGCACGCGCAGTAGGACCAACCGCATCTAATTTTTTAGCATCTTCATGGGATAATACCCCTACCCCCTGCAAGCGCTTAAGCAAGGTTGTTTCGTTTTTAGCAAGATCAATGTAATATTTAGTTCTATCCTCTAATATATCTATTGCTTTTAAAACTTCTTCTTTTTGTTTAGAATTAATATCGCGCCTTACCCCTCCGATAGTATTAATTCCATAGTTTACCCGATTACCGGTAAGTGTTGCCAAAAGATCCATCACTACTTCACGATCGCGCCAAGTATACATCAGCAGTGTATCAAAACCAATCTCATGGCCGGCTACGCCTAACCACAAAAGATGGCTGTGTATGCGTTCTAATTCAGCAATTAACGTGCGCATATATTTAGCGCGGTCCGAAACTTGAATTCCAGCAATCTCTTCCACTGCCTGCACAAAACAGGTAGAATGGGAATGCGAACAAATACCGCAAATCCGCTCAATAAGATATAATCCTTGAGTATACGTCCTTTCTTCGCATGCCTTTTCTATACCACGGTGATTGTAACCTAACCTTACGCTGGAAGCAGTGATTTTCTCTCCGCGCAGGCTGATTAAAAAACTCTCCGGCTCTTTTAATGCCGGATGTTGAGGCCCGATCGGAATTCTTACATCTCCAGACTCATGCATTTTGCACCTCACGATTGCGGACAGGACCTTTCCAGTCTTTACGTAACGGATATTCTCCCTTTGGCCAATCATCAGTAAGAGGATACCTGTGCCCCGCGGTAAGCCCACTCACTTTAATTCCCAATAAATCCATAAGCTCTCTTTCATAAATATCGGCACTAGGGCAATATGCAGTAACAGATTTTACCTCGGGATTTTCTTTACTTAAACCAACACTCAAGTTTAGTAATATTTTACCTTCTTGATTAAGATGATAAATAACCTCAAATCCATCACCCCTATCCAACCCGGTTATTGCAGAGAGCGCCAAAAAACGCATTTGTTTTACCGCATAAGCAAATACTTCATCAAATTTATCCAAAGGAACCTGCGCAAATATGCGGCCTTTTCTTTGAATAATTACCGCCTCCTTCAAATAGGTAAATTTATCTTCTAATTCCTGCTTAATATTTTTTTCGCTCATTTTCTACCTCCTTGCGCAGAAGCGCACACCGGCCTCTTAAAATAAGGCCGGTTGTTATTTTTTGCTTTTAGGTTTGGCTTCCAGGCTTTGTAAAAGTTTTACTACGCCATCAATAATCGCTTTAGGGCTGGCCGGACAACCCGGAATATATGCCGATACCGGTATAACCGAATTAATTCCACCACCAACGTTATAACAACCGTTAAATACTCCTCCGCTACAAGCGCAAGAGCCTACTGCTACCACAAATTTAGGTTCAGGCATTTGTTCATATATCCGCAGTAGGCGGCTCTCGATCTGCCTGGTTACCGGCCCAGAACATAAAAGTATATCGGCATGGCGCGGAGTAGCTTTAAGCACCACTCCGAAACGTTCCAGATCATAACGCGGAGTAAGAGCAGCAATAATTTCTATATCGCAAGCATTGCATGCACCCGTATTAAAATGCAAAACCCAGGGGGATTTAAGCCTTGACCAGTTGATTATTTTCGCCAATATTCCCATAATTATTTTCTCAATAAGATTAAAAGCCCGATTATCGCACCAGCGACATAAACAACAGCAATAGCCAATATCTCAACCGTCTCCGCAGGAACCGTAGCAATAACCAGGGCAACTACGTGCAAAATGGTAAAGAAAAAAGCAAAAGGAAAAAATTGACTATAATCCGGCTGGATAAAATGTCCCTTAAAATCCTCTCCACAGGCATATGCCTTTTTGGCATCAGTCTGATCTTTCCGTGCGCCTGGTGCGAAAGTAACGCAAACCTTGGCTAAAGCCACTACCACCAAAAATGTAATAATAAAAGCCACCGGGGGTGAAAATAAAATTGTATTCGACATATTATCCTCTTAAATTACTTAACCTTCTGGGATCTATGGTTTTATTATATTTAAAAGCCCAGAACACAACACCGCCGGCAACCACCATAACTACAATTTCAATAACAATTAAAGTAAGCACAATGGCTTGAGCCAATGCCACCCGATCACAAACATAACCTGCCAAGATAATTAATAATGTTACGGCTTTTATTAAAATCTCTAAGCCAATTAATACACGAATTAAATTAAAGCTGACTAAAATACAATAAACTCCGGTGATAAATATCAGTACGATAAAAATAATAAAATACCTAAATAACTCTAAAGTATCCGGGCTCATTTATTCGGCTCCTTAAAAAAGATTACCACTCCAAAAACTCCGGCAATTAGAATAATTACCTGCCCTAATAGATCCAAGTGCCGCATATGCCAAAGAACTAAACGCACATTTGTAACGCCAGCTGCTAAAGGCAAACTAAATTGCGGAATCTTTAAATATTTTACCAACAATAACCCCACTACAATAATGATAAAAGGTAAATATAAAAATCTCAACAACCTCTCTCTTCGACGAATAAGAAATCTATCCTTACTGATACGCTGCGTAAAACTTACCGTAGTAATAAAAATAACGGAAATGAGCCCAGAACAAACAGAGAGCTCAAAAACCGCAGCCAGCGGAGAATTAAGCCGATAGATGATCACCGCTAGTATCGCGCTAGTTAATGCCAAGCCCACAACCGAGTGCACTAACCTCACTGTCATTACCGTCCAGATTACAGATAAAAGTAAAGCAAATAATAATATTAAATCGAGTGCCATCTTTAGTGTAAAAATCCCTTTAATTGTAAAATTTTACTGTTTAAAATAAAAGGTAATCCCAAACCTACTCCAATAATAATCGCCGCCAGCAACACTTCGCAAAACTTCAAACTAAAAGGAATCCCTCCTTTATCCTCCTGCGCCGCTTCGGTTTTAATAAAAAATACATTGCGTTCCATAAAAAGAAAGTAGGCCAAGGTCAATACGCTGGCTAGTAAAGCAATCCCGCCATAAGCAAACCTCTGTGCATTAAAAAGTGCAATGATAATAATTAATTTACTCCAAAAACCAGAAAGCGGCGGAATACCGGCAGTTGAAAGCAAACCCACCAGCCAAGTAGTGTTGGTTACCGGTAATTGATTGCCTAGGCCGGTAATTATCGACATATCAGTTGATTCGAATTTTTTTTCCAATACTGCAGCATTAACAAAAAGAAGTGATTTAGAGATTGCGTGGTTGAAAAAATGTAAGATCGCCCCTAAAATTGCCAGAGGTGTCCCGCAGCCTATAGCCAAAATAATATAACCTACCTGGCTTATGCTGGAATATGAAAGCATGCGCTTAATATTATTCTGTTTAAATGCTGCCAGTGCCGCAAAAACAATAGAGATTACTCCGATTAACATAATAACATTCCCAAAAGTCTCTTTTAAAACAAAAACCGAGGTAAACAGACGCATTAATACATAGACACCGGTAATTTTAGTAACAATTCCGGCTAAAAGCACAGATACTGCAGATTGTGCTTCAGAATAAGCATCCGGCACCCACCCATGAAAAGGCACTACCCCGCATTTAATAAACAGGCCACATAAAAATAACCCGACAGCAAAATTAAGCAAAATAATATTAGAATTTGCCAAAAAAGCATTATGTATTCCAGCAAAAGAAATCTCTCCGCAAGCCAGAATAAAAAAAGCCAGAGAAGTTAAAATAAAAATACTGGCAATCATTGATAAAACCAGGTATTTAAAAGTCCCCTCTATGGCAAATCGATTTTTCTCTATCGCCATAAGCACAAATACGGCTACGGCGGTAATTTCCACGAAAACATAAAGAGAAAAAATATCCGCAACCAATACCGTAGCATTCATCCCAATAAGAGAGACCAAAAGCAGATTAATGAAATTAAATTTGCGTTTTTCTGTAGTAATCGTGCCCTTAGCTACTAAGAGCGAAACAAATACTACTATACCGATAGTAAAAAGCATAATCAAGGCGAGAGGATCTAAGGCTAATTTAAATTTAAAAAACTGGCCTAATGCTACAGGATAATTACTCCAAGGCAACCAGGAATGAATAAAAACAAATAGAACCTGAATTAAAAACAGGGCCGCGCTTAGCCAAAAGGCAACCTGCGCATTTAAAAATTTAAAAGGCAGATTTAAAATTAACAATAAAATAAACGGCACTAAAATACATAAGGTAACCATAAAAACCTTCCTTCTTTTACTACTTTAGAACAAAAAACATTACGGCAAATGCCCCAACCAATGACCAGATAACATAAATTATATAATAACCTGCCTGGATTTTATGAATCACTCTGGAAAATGCAGAAGTTAAATTAGTTACCAATGATCCGTATACCCAGTCTATGCCCCGGTCAACGCTCCAGAAAATTTTTGCAATTTTATTAATTAATTTTACCCCAACTTCATAAGGATCAAAATATCTTTTTTCTGTCCAATGATAAAAAACCGATAATCCAGGAGCATAATGGATATGGTCTGCGGCTTTAAGAGCGCTTCCCTCCAGCTTAACCGCGATGAGATGGTGAATTAAGGCTCCCAATAAAACTGCTAATGTAATAAAGACCAATACCAAATCACCAGAGGAACCAGCAAAGCTTTGCCCTTTTAGCCTTTCTCCTAGAATCGGTTGAATAAAATTATTAAGCGGCAAATAATTGAATATACCAAAAATAACGCAAGTTAAAGCCAAGATTCCCATAGGTACGAGCATTACCGCCGACGCTTCTTTAACATTTTTGTGTTCCTGAGATAATTTTCCCAAAAATGCAGCATGCCCTAATTTTAAAAAGGAAGCAGCAGTAAGAAATGCTCCTACCACCGCAACAATATAAAATATTAATCCTCTCTCTCTGGCTGCATGGTAAACCATCTCCTTAGAGAAAAAACCGTTAAAAGGAGGAACTCCGGATATGGAAAGCGCAGCCACGGCAAAGAAAATAAAGGTCAGGGGCATTTTTTTTATTAGCCCTCCAAGCTTTTCTAAATCCGTTGTGCCCACCTGCTTCTCTACGGAGCCCGCAGTGAGAAAAAGGCAGCTTTTGTACAAGGCGTGATTAAGCATATGGAATAAACCACCCACGATGCCTATCGGAAGAGCAGTTCCAATTCCCAAGATCATATATCCTACCTGGCTGATGGCATGATACGAAAGCAATTTCTTATAATTCTTCTGCACTAAAGCCATCATTACCGCTAAGAAAATAGTTACCGCGCCAACAATCATCAGCATAATACTTAACCAGGAATCAGGATTAAGTTTAAACATCTCCAGACAAATTCTGGAAAGAAAATAAATTCCCAACAATTTCTCAAGAGAAGCCGGTAAAATCGCCATAAACGGAAGCGGAGCATCTTTCGCCGCATCAGGAATCCAACTGTGAAAAGGCATAGAGCCAGCCTTAGAAACTGCTCCAATAACTAAAAGTATAAAAGCCAGGCTACTTAGTGAACCTAAAGGAAGATTTATCTCTGAAATTACTAGCGTCCCAGCCAGATAACCCGTCAGAGCAATCCCGGCCATTAGGCATAAGTCAGAAATAGCGACAATCACAAAAGCCTTGGTTGCGGTTTTAAATGCCATCCTGCCTCCCATGGCAATCATTCCGAATAAAGTTAAAAGCAGCCCTTCCCAAAAGAAAAGTAACAATATAAGATTATTGGCCAGGACAGCGCCGTTAACCAAAGAAAGCGAAACTAAAAGATATATATAAAATTGACTTAAACTATTTTTATCTTTAAAAAATTTGAGCGAATAGATGACTACCAGTAAACTAAAAAATGCAGCAGCCAGAATGATAAAACCGCTAAAATGATTTAACCGTAGTGAAAAATCCATCCCAAATCCCGCCCAGGGAATTGAGCAGATCGCTTCTTTGTTAAATAAAAAAATAGCAATCAAAAAATCCACGGTTACTGCCAATAAGGCTAAGATTTGACGCGCGCTGCGCGCGCTTGCTGCACTTCGTGCGCTTCGCGCACTTTTTGGCAGCAAAAGAATCAGTGCCCCTGAAATTAAAGGTAATAATATAAATAAAGTCAATATTGTTTGCATTATTTTATACCCATCATCTGTTGAGCCGTTATCTGTGCTAGCGCATTTGGAAATCTGATAAAAATACCTCCCAGTAATGATAATAAAGCAAATACAGCTACACAAATTAACATTACCGCTGAACCCTCCCTTACCACTAGCGAAGGATTTTTTCTTTCACCCAGAAAAACTAAATTAAAAGCCCTGAAAAGATACAATATCGTAAGTAGAGCGCCGAATAAAAACGTAGCGGCAATGATTAAATGCCCTTCCTGGAGCGTACCGGAAATAATCATATATTTACTAAAAAATCCCCCAAAAGGCGGAATAGCCATTACCGAGAAAGCACAAAATAAAAAAGATACCGCGGTAACCGGCATGACCTGAAAAAGTCCTCCCAGTTGAGTAATATCTTTTGTTTTGGCTTTCTGCTCAACTATGCCGGCGCATAAGAAAAGCCCGGCTTTTGCCAAGCCATGCATAAGTATGAACAGGAGCCCGCCGGCGATGCCTATTTCATTACTTAAAGAAAAACCCAGGAAAATAAAACCAATCTGACTAATGGTAGAATAAGCAATTATTCTTTTTAAATCCGTATCCACCAAAGCGGCTCCGGCAGAAACCAAAGCGCTAATTCCGGCGATTACCGGTATTATTACGTGCCAGGATAAACTAATCGGGATGGTGGCAATAAAAATCCTGGCAAATACATACACTCCGATTTTAACCAAAACCGCCGCGTGCAGCAGTGCCGTAACCGGAGAAGGTGCAACGCCGGCATCCGGAAGCCAGGTATGAAAAGGTAAGGTCGCAGATTTAGAAAATATCCCCGCTAGTATTAGACAAATAGTTAAATTGGAAATAGGATGCATCTTAACTACTTCTTTTATCGTAAATAAATCAAATGAACCTGTTTCTTGATACATTCTAATAAAACCTAAAAGCATAAGCAGTGAACCAAAAACCGTTACTAAAAATGCTTTATCCGCACGTAAAACATGCTCTTTCTTCCTGAAAAAACCGATCAGCCGCCAGCTAGTGATGGCGGTAATCTCCCAAAAAACATAAAGTAATATCAAGTTACCGGAAAAAACCAAACCCATCATCGCGCCCAGAAACAAAACCACCATAAAATAATATTCATTCTGATTTTCATAGTGTTTTATATAATCAAAAGAATACAATACAATCAACGCACTAATGAAAGACACCACTATTGCCATACCTACAGCTAAGCTGTCTGCAGTAAGGATAAAATTAAATCCCAGCGGAAAATATTTAATAATTGTGATCGCCTGATTTTTGAGTACTAATGGCAATAACAGGAAAGAAAGCGCAAACGAGAAAACGATGACCGCTAATGAAAGCCCATTCCTGAATAATGTTGAAATCTTGCTGATCAAAGGCAAGATCAACGCTCCAATAATGGGAATAAGAATAATTAAAAGCAAAACTAATTCATTTTTCATTTTAGGATTATTTAATAAAAAAACCAGAGGGCGCATTCTCTGGCGTATTCTCTTAAATAAAAGACATGTTTATTCTGTTTTAGTGGCAATATTTAAATTTTTAATGCCCAATTCATTGAAGATATCCAAAAGTGCCACTAGATCCTTAAACCTCACCATTTTATCTGAGAAAAGAATTACTTCCAACTCAGGATTAGCCTGGTGTAACTTAGAAACATCCGCTTTAAGCGATTTTCTAGAAGTTAACTTATTATCCAAATAGATCATGCCTTCATTAGACACCATCACACTAATCTGTCGAGTCTGTTCTAGGGGTTGTCCGGTTGTTGAACTAGGCAGATTAACCCGAATATTGGACTGCAGAATTAATGGAGTAGTAATCATAAAGATAATCAAAAGTACCAAGATTACATCCGTAAATGGAGTAATATTTATTTCCGCAATTAGTTTCTGTTTTCTACCGCAAGATCTCATTTTTTTATCGCGCTAATTAAATCCATAGTTTCAGAAGCAGCTAACTCCATATCTTTAATAAAATCATCAATTTTTTTCATAAAATAATTATAGGCCACTACTGCCGGAACCGCCACACAAAGCCCGGCAGCTGTACAAGCCAAGGCTTCAGATATTCCGCTGATTACCACGCTTATACCGCCGGATCCACTCACGGATATATCATGGAATGCGCGGATTATCCCTAAAACAGTGCCAAATAATCCCACATAAACTGAAACGCTTCCAATGGTGCCGATAACCGAAGTTAAACGCTCAAGTATCGTGGTTTCAATAATAATCTGACGCTCCATATTATTGGATATCTCTTTCTCACTACAATCAAAAAAATTTAAACCTGCATAAACAACCTGGGCAAAAGGAGTATTGGTATCTTTACAGATCCCGATTACCGGATTCAGGTTACTTTTTTTAATCTCCTGGCGCATCTTTAACATAAAATCTTTCCTCTTTATTCTAGACTTACGATGATAGGCAATAAGCCTTTCCAGTATTATCGCTATTGATAATACTGAAGAGATTAAAAGCACCACCATCGTAAAACCGCCAACCTTAACTAATTGCCAAATATTCATAATTAATCTCCTGTATTTTTGTTTATTACTAAAGGTGTTTATCCCCCCCCCTACGCCTTACGGCTCAGGGGATTTCGCTGAATCAAACCTTATTGGTGCTCAATTTATAAATAACATTTCACGATACTTGGGTAAATCCCAAGCATCATCGGCCACCACGCATTCCAGCTGATCCACGTGTTTTCGGATATGCTCCATCAAAGGTTTGAGTTGGAAAAAATAAATCTCAGCCCGTTTTTCATCAGTTGTCTGCTTGGCTTTATTGAGCAACTTAACCATCGCAATTGTATTTCTACGCACATAATAAATGCTAGAAACCACCTCGCTTAAATGCGCCTTCTTGTCGGCTAAAGCCGCTGCATTTACTTTTAATCCTGCACCTTTCTTTAACCTTACTAATTTATCCAAGGCAGAAGCTAATAGTCTCTCATACTTATACCCCGCCGGCACCACCGAAGCATTCACCATCTCATTTAAGGTATTCGCTTCAATCTCCAAAGTGAGATTATACATATGCATCCAAATATGATAACGCGCTACTAATTCTTCTTTAGAAAAAACTTTGTATCTCTCAAAAAGAGCGATGTTTTCTTTTTTAATTAAAGCTTCCAGTGACTCATAAGTAGAAGCAACATTTGGAAGCCCGCGTTTCTTAGCCTCTTTAATCCACTCTTGCGCATAGTTATTCCCTTCAAAACGGATATCTTTAGTCTCTTTGACGATTTTAGAGATTACCTGCAATACACGGGCATTAAAATCTTTACCCGTAGAACTGACTTTCTTAATCTGCTCGGCAACATAGTCTAGGCTCTCGGCAATAATGGTATTGACGATGGCAATCGGTGTAGAGATATTCTGCGATGAACCGACAGCACGGAATTCAAACTTAGTACCCGTAAAAGCAAACGGGGAAGTACGGTTCCGGTCAGTTGAATCTTTATTGAATTTAGGCAGGCGCCCAATACCTAGATCAATAATATCACGCTTAGAGACATTGGATTTAACCCCACGTTCAATCATATTAAGTATATTAGTTAACTGTTCACCTAAAAATACACTGATAATCGCCGGAGGAGCCTCATTGGCCCCTAAACGATGCTCATTGCCGGCTAAGGCTACGGAGGCGCGCAAAAGATCTCCGTGCAGATAGACCGCTCTTAGAACTGCAGCGAGTACCGCTAGAAATTGCAGGTTGTCTTCCGGGGTTTCTCCAGGATTAAGCAGGTTGTTTCCCTGATCATCAGCTAAGGACCAATTCAGATGTTTTCCGCTGCCGTTTACTCCGGCAAATGGTTTTTCATGCAAAAGACAGACCATACCATGCTTTAAAGCAACCTTCTTCATTAACTCCATCAGCAGCTGATTGTGGTCAGCGGCAAGGTTAGATTCCTCAAAGATGGGAGCGAATTCATACTGATGCGGGGCAACTTCATTATGCCGGGTCATTACCGGTATACCCAGCTTATAGGCATCGGCAGCGACATCAAACATATAATTCAATACCCGCTCTTTAATCGTGCCGAAATACTGATCTTCCAATTGCTGGCCTTTAGGGCTGGGTGCGCCGATTAAGGTACGGCCGGTCATAATCAGATCCTGGCGTAGATTATAATAGTTTTTATCAATTAAGAAATACTCCTGCTCTGCTCCACAGGTGGAGAAGACTTTTTTAGTCTGCTGATGGCCGAAAAGCTTGAGTAATCCTAAGGCGGATTTATTCAAAGCATCATCGGAACGCAGAAGGGGTAGTTTTTTATCTAAAGAAGCTCCGTGATAAGAGATAAAGATGGTCGGGATACAGAGAGTTTTACCGAGGGTACTTTCGATGATAAAAGCCGGGCTGGAAGGATCCCAGGCGGTGTAACCGCGGGCTTCAAAGGTAGCGCGAATTCCACCGGAAGGAAAGCTGGAGGCATCCGGCTCGCCTTGAATGAGTTTATTGCCGGAGAACTTTTCAATCACTTTACCCGGGCCGGTAAAAGAGATAAAGCTATCGTGCTTCTCCGCGGTAAGCCCGGTCATCGGCTGAAACCAATGTGTATAGTAGGTCGCCCCTTTGGCCATCGCCCAATTCTTCATAGCATTGGCAATTTCATTGGCCTGGGTTAAATTGATAATCTTGCCTGCGGACATCCAGGTTTTAAAGGCCTCAAAGGTAGTCTTAGAGATATGCTTACGCATGGTTTCCAGGCTAAAGGTATTCTCGCCGAAATAAGTTGAAACTTTCTTTGGCGACTCTACCTTGTCTAATTTTACGCTCTTAATTTTAAACAAAACTCTCTGTCTTATACTCATGTATCCCCCCTAAAATAATAATAAGCTGTTACCCAATTGCCACTCCGCCGCGCTCTTCTGTACGGATACGCACACATTCCTTTAAATCCAAAACAAAAATCTTACCATCACCGGTCTCTTGCGTCTTTGCCCCCTTTACAATTGCTTTAATGGTTGGCTCCACAAAGCTATCATTCACCGCAATCTCAAGCCGGATTTTACGCAAAAGATTACCCGTTTCTTTTGCTCCACGGTAAATTTCAGTTACCCCCATCTGACGGCCATGCCCCAACACCTCACTTACCGTAATCAGATTTACCTGTGCCTTATATAGTTCTTCTTTTACTTCTTCTAATTTATGCGGCTGAATAATCGCTATAATTAATTTCATGTTAATCTCCTATCTTAATGGACTACTTTCTGGTTAATTTCATTCCAAAATAGTATAAGCCCTCTCGTGATGTTGAGTAAGATCTAAGCCCATCGCTTCTGTTTTTTCATCCACCCTTACTCCTATAAATACATCTACTAGTTTATAAATTACAAAAGTAACCACGCTTGTGTATACCACGGTCACTAATACAGCTACCAGTTGGATTAAAAGCTGTTTGGCATTGCCAAAAAATAATCCATCAGCACCTGCAGGATTGACTAGCTTAGAAGCAAATAAGCCCGTTGCCAAAGCACCCCAAATACCACCAATACAATGCACCCCAAAAGCATCTAAAGAATCATCATAGCCAAATAACGGCTTGATTACTGCTACAGCAATAAAACAAACCACACTGACTAATAGGCCAATAATGATCGCCGAAACCACGCTGACGTACCCCGCAGCAGGAGTAATGGCAACTAAACCCGCGACGGCTCCGGAACAAACACCAAAGATTGTCGGTTTACCGTTACGCAACCATTCAATCAAAGCCCAGCTTAAACCTGCAGCTGCAGCAGCAATATTGGTAACTACAAAAGCATTTACTGCCAGGCCATTTGCCGCAAGCGCACTTCCGGCATTAAAACCAAACCAACCAAACCATAAAAGCCCGGTTCCTAAAACCACAAAAGGCAAATTATGCGGAGCAGGAATATTCTTCTCTAAATTAGTGCGTTTTCCTAAGATTATAGCCGTAACTAACGCGGCAATCCCGGCATTAATATGTACAACTGTGCCACCAGCAAAATCCATTGCCCCTATATTTCTCAACCAGCCCCCCATACCCCATACCCAGTGACACAACGGATCATAAACAAAGGTTGCCCAGAGAAGAGTAAAAATCAAAAACGCAGAGAACTTCATCCGCTCGGCAAATGCACCGATAATCAATGCCGGAGTAATAATAGCAAACATTGCTTGAAAGATCATAAACGCCTGGTGTGGGATTGTACCAGCATAATCCGCGTATGGCTCTAAACCTACACCATTTAAACCAAACCATTGTAAGCCTCCCCAAAAACCTTTTCCCGGATGAAAAGATAAGCTATAACCGATCAGAACCCACTGAATACTTAAAACACACATAATAATAAAACATTGCATCAAAACGCTTAATACGTTTTTACGCCTAACCATTCCACCATAGAAAAAAGCCAAAGCCGGAGTCATCAGCAAAACTAAAGCTGCCGACATTAAAACCCACGCTGTATCACCTGAATTTACCATATCGCACTCCCCTCATATTAATAATAAAGTTAAAAATTTATATCCAACTGAAAAGTCATAGTATCAGTCAAATTTCTGTTGTTATAGATATCATATGCAAGTATCACAGCAATCTCCTTAGTAAAACTCCAGGCAAATCCGGCATTTAAAGCGCCATAAGCAGATTGAGTACCCTGATAATCAACACACAACCACAATTTATCGTTAATCTCAGTCATTGTGCGCTCCCAGGCGATTATTGGGCCGGCATTATCTCTTAACCCATCCTTATCTCTAAGCAGTTTGCCATTGCCTACAAAATAGCCTCCTGAAAACCTCCCCAGGCTAACCTTACCTATATTGATTGTCTTAGCAATCCTGCCATACCAAACATTATTATTGGTTCTATTGCTCCTTGTACCCATATCATAAGAACCAATAGCTACTGCTGGCATATACTTAAAATAGGATTCTTCGGCCGCACCTAATTTAAAGTGAAAGTACCAGGGGGTCGAATCATAAAAAGAGCCTAATCCTTTCTTATAATCAAATCCGGTTTCGGCCATAATTTTATCTAATGGTTTCCAAACCTTACCCAATAAGTTGTCTTCGGGCTTATCAGACAATAAACTAAAAACCGGCCCCCAAACCTGCAACACATAGTTATGCTGATCGTTAATACCTTTACTCGCGATAGGCGCATAAAGATCATACCCGATATGTATCTTATTATATGGCTGAATATCCGTAGAAGGTGCCCAGATAAGCGATGTAGGAGTAGCATAAAGCACACTAAAACCTAGCGTACTCATTGACAACACGATTAAGGCTATCCTTAATTTTTTCATTGTTTCCTTTCCCGCCTCAAAAAAAGAGACGACTTCCACCAACTAGGCTGAAGACGTCTTTGTCTTTAAAAAATAAAACCCTTTTAAAAGCTTTCTTTGCTTTAAAAAGGGCAACTTTGTCCTTGAAAATAGAAAAACCCCAAACATTTTGGGGCTTCATCACCTCTTTGCTTCTTTGACATCCCTGTCATAAAAAAGTATAGCACCTTCTTTTTTTTTGTCAAGTATTATTTTTCAGCAACTTATTTTTCCAGCAACTATTAAAATGAGTATCTTTAATGATAGAGATACTTATGCGTTCCAAGAAATTATTTCTACCCCTTTGCTAATAATCCACGAAACATAAAGAAAGCCGCAGCCAGGATACACAACGCTGCCCATAGGTAATCTTTTTTTAACCCCTCCTTCATATAAAATATACAAAACGGCACGAACACTGATAAAGTTATTACCTCTTGCAGGATTTTAAGCTGTCCGATATTCATCACCTGATGACCAACTCTATTGGCGGGTACCTGTAGAAGATATTCAAATAAAGCGATGCCCCAGCTTATTATCGCCGCGACGATCCAGGGCTTATCATTATAATTTTTTAAGTGGCCATACCAGGCAAATGTCATGAATACATTACTACACACCAGCATCAATGTTGTAATCATAAACTTAGGCATCGTACTACTCCTTCTTCCGCAGAAACGTTAATAATGCCTGGATAATATAC
>Ga0247841_10008467_pt1 | contig 14789 bp, 14 predicted proteins | sample LaCruzMarch2015__2_FD_192410 | JGI IMG/M metagenome (GOLD analysis project Ga0247841, IMG submission 192410) | Freshwater microbial communities from meromictic Lake La Cruz, Castile-La Mancha, Spain - LaCruzMarch2015_18m | ecosystem: Environmental > Aquatic > Freshwater > Lake | place: Spain...
TGCGGCTAATACCTCTGTAGAATATCTTATCCTGCCATTGTAGAAATGAAACAATACCAGCATAATGCGTAATTTCAGAGATAACCTCAGAGGTATTCTCCAGGGTATCATCAAGACGGCGTAATTTTCTTTTACAGTCCTTAAGAATACACTGCTTCTCTCCATCAAGAAGCTCAATCTGCTGAATAAGAAAATCTACATAATAACGATACCCCTTATCTGTAGGAATTCTTCCGCCTGAAGTATAAGGATGTTTTAAATATCCGGATTCATCAAGCTCAGAAAATATATTCCTAATCGTTGCCGAGCTTAAATCAAACTCCTCGGCAATATCATCTGAAGCCACCGGAAGAGCATTCTTAATATGACGGTTGATCGCCGCATTCAAAACCTGTTTCCTACGAGAATTATAATCAACGGTACGCACTTTTCTATCTCCCAACTAACCTTATTGCTTCTTAAACACCAAGCCCACCAATATTTGACACTAAGTGGTGATTTTAACATATTTTACTATTTTGTCAATAAAATTAGCACTTAAATCACCAGAGTGCTAATTTATAGTTAAAAAATTCAAGCCCCCTTTGCTAAGATAATTTTTATATCCTTGTCCTTCTGGATTCTACTAAAGAGCATTCGAGAAATATCCAAACTAATGTTAATACCACTCTGTAAATAATCAATTTTCTTTACTTTGGCTTGTCGATAGAAAAAATCCACTAACTCCATACGGCTATGCGGTATAGTAATTTTCAAACTTAACATTAGATCAGAAAAATAATCGGTTATTTTGGCAACTAAAGCATCCAAATTCTCCCCGGTTTTAGCGGATAAATAAATAGAATTAGGAAATTCTTTCTTAGAAATTTCCAGCCAGCTGCGGTCACTAAGCAAATCAATTTTATTTAATGCCACCAAAATAGGCTTATCCTGTGCCCCTAACTCCTCTAAGACGCTAAGCACAGCTTGATTATGCTGAAGTAAACGCTGGTCAGCAACATCTAAAACATGGATTAATAAATCCGCATCATTAACCTCTTCCAAGGTTGCCTTAAAAGCCTCAATTAAATGATGCGGAAGGTCGTGTAAAAATCCAACGGTATCGGAAACGATAATATTTTGTCCACTAGGAAGGCATAAGCTTTTAGAAAGTGGATCTAAGGTAGTAAACAGTTTTTCTGAAGTGATTTGAACGGATGCGGTTAAAAGATTTAGCAGTGTAGATTTTCCGGCGCTAGTATAACCCACCAAAGCCACCACCGGTAAATTATTACCCTTTCTTTTTTTGCTCACAGTTAAACGGTGCAGGCGAAATATTCTTAAATCATCTCTTAATTTATCGATCTTTCTTCTAATCTGGCGCCGATCCATCTCCAGCTTGGTCTCCCCGGGGCCGCGGGTACCAATACCACCTCCTAAACCTGAAAGCATTATTCCTTTACCCGTCAGACGCGGCAATAAATACTGCAACAAAGCTAATTCCACCTGCATCTTGCCTTCCGGACTCCTGGCGCGCCTGGAAAATATATCCAGGATTAATTGTGTACGATCAATCGTTTTTTTACCTAAGGCCCCTTCCAGATTACGTTGCTGCGTGCCGCTTAAATCATGACTAAAAATTACTGTATCCACACCCTCTTGATTAGCGATAAAGCCAATCTCCTCAACCTTGCCCCGACCAATAAGATAATTAGAGGTAGCCCGATCACAAATACAAACCACGTTTTCCACCACCTCCACGCAAGCTGATACCGCCAGCTCCTCTAACTCCGAAGAGATATCTTCGATACGCCAATGATGCTTATCCGTTTTTAATTGAATACTTACTAAGAGAGCTTTTTCCATTAAATAAATACTCCAATGATTTAAGTGTTAAACGAATTCCTGCCGGCAGACAGGCAGGAATCCCGAGCTTACACAGAAAAATTCTACGAAATTTTCGAATGGTTAAGCGAAGGAGATCTTTTTAATTATTTTATCTGCAATACTAGAGGGTCTTACTACCTCCTCAATATTAATCCATTGAATACGTTTGTCTTTTCTAAACCAAGTCAGTTGGCGTTTAGCATAATGTCGGCTGTTACGCTGCATAAGTCGCCTCGCCTCAACTAAAGAATACTGCCCCGCAAAATACCCATTTAGCTCACGAATTCCTATAGCACATTTAGCCGTCCGGCTTAATTTATGTCTAACCAAACGCTTTACCTCATTAATTAAGCCCAGATTAAACATTTTATCAACCCTTTGATCAATTGTATCATAGAGAAACTGTCTTTTGGAATTTAATCCAAAAGTTTTTACCACGTACTCCTCTCCCAATCCAGTCCTATTTTTCTGTAATTGGGAAATGCGCATACCTGTTTTTAAATACACCTCCAGAGCACGAATAATCCTTCTGGCGTCATTGGGATGAATTTTCCTAGCAGCTGCGGCATCCACCTTAGCTAACCTGTGATAAAGATATTTGTTACCCTTTAATTTAAGCTGTTTTTCCAATTTAGCGCGAATTAATCTATCCTGCGGCACTGCCGGAAATAACCCGTCAACAATCATGGAATAGTAAAGCCCGGTTCCTCCTACGAATAACGGTATTTTATTTTTAGAAAATAGTTTATCGCAAATTGATAACGCATCCTGACGATACTTAGCTACGTTATATTCCTGCTCCGGATCAATCATACCTATGAGATGGTGCTTAACTTTTTTTCTTTGTCCAGAAGTTACCTTGGAAGTAAGAATATCCATCTTCCGGTATACCTGCATAGAATCACAAGAAATAATCTCAGCATTAATCTTTTTAGCTAAACTTATTGCTACTGCAGATTTACCTATACCGGTAGGCCCCAGGAGAAAAATTATCTTCTTTTTTAACATAAGCCACTACGGACAGACTTTGGTTTGAAAACCGTCTTGGGAAAGTTTACTCTCTAAATCCAACGCTTCCTTTTGCAACTTAAATCTGCCTACTTTAACCCGATAACCTGTGCCGAAACTTTCTACATAGGCAGGATAATTCTTATTTAACAATGTATTTTTAAAATTAGCAGCATTAACACTACTTGTAAAAAAACCTACCTGTATAGAATATTCACCTGGATCGTTGACAGGGGCATTTATTGATGCGATGCCCTTAGTTAATCTTAACTCCGGACTCAAGGGAAAATCTCTCTTAAGTTTAAACAAATAATCATTACCTTTCTGGTGGAGACCTTTTTTAAATTCTAACTGATTCAACCGATACAATATCGCCGGTTTTTGATTACTATTAGGATAATCAACAACTAATTTACTATAGATATCTTCTGCCTGTTGAAACTCTCCGGAAACTAAATAAGTATCCGCCAGGGCTAAACTTGCCTCTTCCTTAAATTTACTGTTGGGATTGCTTAAAATGTGCCGAAAACAATCTAAAGCCAGATCTAGTTTATATTCTTTAAGATAACTTAAACCTAAGATATAATTCAATTCATCCGTATTGCCCAGATGTATCCGGTCAACCTGAGCCTGGCCTTCAAAAATAACACGCCGATAATTACCTTGTAAAAAATCCGTCTTTAAAGTATCCATGTCTAATGCCCAACAAAAATTGGGTAAAATTAAAAAAATCCAAAATACCAAAATAAATCTAATTTTTTGCATCTGTCTACCTGCTCCTTAACTCTTTGGAAATACCTCTTTGCAGATCCAGGATCTTTTTATGCCGCTTCTCTAATTCATTCTGTTTAAGCTCATCAATAATTTTGGCAGCCTCTGTTCCGGGCCGAGATGAATATTTAAAAATGTAAGCGGCATTAAATCTGGCCTTCTTAACCAAAGCACAGGTTTCCTTAAACTCCGCATCTGTTTCAGTAGGAAACCCCACAATAATATCCGTAGTTAACAAGCCGCCTTTAACAATCTTACGATAAGAATCAATTAAAGCCAAGTAATCTTTTACTAAGTATCCCCGATTCATCAACTTTAAGATCTTATCTGAACCTGATTGCAGAGGCAGATGCAGCCGTTTAACTAACTTTTCCAAATCCCGGATAGCCTTAAAGAAATCAACGTCAGCATCTTTTGGATGAGAAGTAAAAAAATCAAACTCTTTTAACCCGCTCAGCGCGTTAATCTGCTGGAGTAGCTTAGTAAAATTAACCTGGCAATCCTGATAAGCATTAACATTCTGCCCCAAAAGAGTCACCTTAGTTATCCCCAGCGCAATCGCTTCCCGTATTTCAGTTAATATATCTTTAGGCTTACGGTGGCGTAAAGGGCCGCGCACATACGGCACAACACAATAAGAACAAAAATTAGAACATCCTTCAGATATAACTACATAGGCATGATTTTTATCCTGATAAAAATCAGTATGATAAATTTCTTCGGGCCGTAAAACGCCTTCTGTTTCCCAAATCTTACGTTCCAATAAACGGGGACTGTCCCCGTTTATTGGGGACTGTCCCCGTTTATTGGATAGTTGAACGCATAATTTTTTAATAATATCCGGAAGTTTATGGATATCCTGCGGTCCCACCACAAAACTAATATTGGGGTCGCGTTGAAATGCTTGTTCTTTATAATTCTGCGCCATACAACCAACTAAACCAATAGTTTTTAAACCCTTATAACTACCGATCAAACTCCAGACCCTATCTTCAGCATGTTTACGCACTGAACAGGTATTAAAAATAATTATATCTGCATCCTGTTCAGCGGCACTAATCCTATAGCCGGCTTTCTGCAGCAATCCACAGATAACCTCCGAATCCCTAACATTCATTTGACAACCGAAGGTGCGTATGTACACTATCTTATTTGTAGCTATTTTACCCATAATAATTTAAACCGAATCTCTAAAAAATACTACTAACGTACGGTCGACCGAACGTTAGTAACAACTTTTAACCATTTTCTTTCCTTAAGTAAATGGTGAATTTACCCTACCTACCGTAACCGATTTAACTACCAAAATGCATATGTTATCATACATCAAACATTGCAAATACCTTCTTGGCAGCGCTCGCATCATCCCACTCTCCATAGGTATAAAAGCCTAGCCCCAATCCTTTTGGGGCTTTTACGGGAGGCTCTTTCCCATCCACAATCGCCCAACCAAAATCCACAAGAAATAATTGTCCTTCCTTAAATAATAAATTATTTAAATTAATGTCTCGATGTATAATACCAGTTTTTGATAAGATTTTTAAAATCTCATCTAACTGACTAAGTTGAGATCGTTTGGTCACCTTATTCCCGCACCATTCCATTTTAATCCAATCTTCACCACTATCTAATAATTTAGAAAAATATAGAAATGGCTCTAATCTACGTAAACATCGCACTTCCATATCTTTAGCCCAGATACATTCCGGCTTATATTGCTTCAGAATCGTATTTCGGCCAGTCCTGGTAACAATAGATTGGTAACCGTCCCATCTAATTGGTTGACGCTTTGAACAAATAAATACCATTCTTTCCGCTCCTCCAAGACGCCAGCCATCCTTAAAAGGACCTTTATTTTCAATTAATGTATACGGTGTACACAACCTCAAAAAATTTTCGATATCGCTCTGAGTGATGTCTGGAATAGCGGCTAGCCCATCACAAGCAGCTGCGCTTTCAAAAACCATAATTTCCGCCTTAGATCTACTGGATACATCAAAAAGTAAATCTTTCCCGTATTCCAAACCATACTTTTTGACAGTCCACATCCATTGTGATAACCATATAACAATATCTACTTCCGGAATATCAAAATTTTCCAAAGAACTCAAAAAAAATTCTGCATTATCGATATCATATTTTTTAGCAATAACCTTAGCAATAGAAATTGCATTCTTATCGTAATCTATCCCAATTACTTTCGATGCGCCTAAAGAAGCTAGGCCGAGTGAAATGCCTCCTGACGAGCACCCTATATCCAAAATTATTGCTTTATATAGTGGTAAACATTTCTTCAAAAATAACAACCGGTTAATTGTGTTCTTTCTGTGAGCTATCAGCTTTCTTTCAGGTAATGCATAATCATGATAAAGCCATCCGGGATTTACTGCAGACCCACCTATATACTGGTCGCACGCCATTTGATTAACAAGGGCGGAAATACGCCTATTAATTAATGAATTGCGTTTCCAAGAAATATAATCTAATTTGTAAAATTGAAAGGTTTTTAAAAACCCAAAGAGTCTAAACAAACCAGAAAACTTTGGAAAGAAACAAATAAATCGTTGAAACCCATAGTACAAATGCCTCAGTGATTTTGACTTTTTGGCAAGATCGCGTATTCTTAGAAACAAACCATGAAAAATTGTAATCATAAATTCTTCTTATATCGTTATAAAACGCACAAAGAATCTGCTTCTCGTGGACACACCGCTCGCACCATCAGTCGCAGAAGCTATACGGTAATTTCTTTTCAAACTTCGCGTTTTTCGTAAATATCTCCTGCAATCTTTTATTCAGATATCTATCCACAACCCTATATCCGGCTCCCTCTTTGCCGATTTTTCTAACTCATTATGCTACTTGCAGTTAATCCCTATCATACCATTCCCTTAAGGAGTGTACAATCCGAGTGTAACAATTTGTCCATCGGCCAGCCGAAAGTACGCAGAAAAACAGTATTTTCTTTACTCATAGTATTTGACTAATCCTAAAACGAAAGCCGAGTGCTTGAGCGTGAGTAATCCGGCAGAAAAAACAACCGAAAGTTACCCAGAAAAATAAACCCCCCGTCATAATTAACGACGGAGGGTTTAAATTTTCTAAGCAAATAACAAATACATTACTTCTTCTTTAATCTCTCAGTTAATTCAGCAACAAACTTACCAGCAATATCTTTACACCCTAGACCAAAAGCAAGAGCTAAACCTAAGCCTAGAGAGCCTAATATGATAGCAATGGTCAATTCGGTTATCTGAATACCAATTTGCAATTGCTCTAACCCAACAAAGATGGCAAAAGCAATAACCACAGTTTCAACCACCTGAGCTAAAAGCTTACCCTGATTTAAACCCGCGTTATTTGCCGCAGTTTGCACAATATTCTTCAATAAAGTTGATACGAACATCCCTAGGATCAAAATAAACAAGGCAGCAATAACATTCGGGATATAGAGAACAACCTTGTTTAATAAATCAGCGGCAATCGTAAGACCTATGGAATTGACCGCAACCATAAACGTTATTAAAAGACCCAGCCAATAGCAAACTCCTCCAATTAAATCAGATAAAGTGTAGGTTATCCCCCCTTTATTCAATAACTTGTCTAATTCAATGCGACTGGATAATTCATTAATCTTAGCTGTTTTAAGGGTTTTACTGACAACAGATCTAATTACCTTAGAAAGCAACCAACCAATAAGCAAGATAATAATCACCAGCAACACATTAACCAAGAATTGGCTAATTTGTGCCAAAACCGTACGTGCAGGCTCCAATAATACTATTTGCCAACTACTCATATTGCCCTCCTTTTATAAGGTTACTATTATATAACTTTATCATAACTAATAAGTTATGTCAAGATTCCTTTAATTACAGCCATTTCTTCTTGAGTTCGGCATTTATCTTTTGCATCTTGGCATAGCTTAGCTTAAAATCAACCGCAGCCAGTTTGGCGTCAGTTACCGACTGACTATTTTTCTTACCGCAGATAAATTCTCCAACATTGCAAATCTGCGCATGAAGAAACCTGCTGGTTAGCTGCACTTCTTTATCATCTGAAACTACTACAATATTTTTAGGAGAAGCTGAATCTTCTACTATTTTTTTTATTAATTCATCTGCTTCTTGCGTGCGCGAAAACATACAAAGCAAACCGTTCTGGCGAGGAATATCATTTGAGGATGGCGGATATCCGTCAAAAACAAGAATCAGGCTATTATTTTTACTTCCGGTTAATCTATTTAACCTAATAAAATCTGCAAGAGCATGCTGAATATTTAAGACCGACTTAGAGACAGGCTTAAACGCAGGATGGTTTATTAAATTGTAGGCGTCGATGATATACAGTAAGGACATAAATAAGTCCTCCGATAGCCCCATAAAAAACAGCAAATGAAAATGATAAAAGCGACATCGCTAAAGCCAGCTGTTTAACTACCCCAACTTTAGCAAAATAAACTACGAACAGCCCCTCCCTTAACCCTAAACCTCCGATAGCAATAGGAAGAAGGGTGATCGCACCGATAATTGGCAAAAAAATAACAAAATAAATAAAATTAACTTTTATTCCTAAAGAAAGACTGATGAAATAAACACTAATTGGGCCAACAAGCTGAATAATAAAAGAGGTAAACAAATTTAAAATAATCATCCTCTTATGATTGCGAAAAACATGAATCTCCTGATGCATATTTTTAATTGTTTCTTTTATTTTTCCGGAACCCGGAGAACTAAGCCACTTCGTAATTTTAAAATAGATATTATTATTGAACAAAACTAACAGTACAATAACCAGCAATATTATAATCACCGATGCTGAAGCAAAAACAACTTTATCCAACACCAAATCCCTACCTAATAAAAGTGCAGGCAAGATCAACAAGACCAACCCTATATAACCACTCAATCTATCCAAAAAAACCGTAGCAATTACTTCCTTGGCTTTCTTAGTATGTTCCACAAGATCCGCTGCCCTAACCAGATCTCCTCCGATAGTTGAAGGCAGAAAAATACTAAAAAAAATACCACCGGAAAAAGAGCTAATTAGTCTTTTTAAAGGAATATTAATCCCTATAGTTTTAAGCAACATCTTCCAACGCAAGAACCCCAGAAAATAAACAAAAAAGAAAAACAAAAACCCCATAGTTAATAGCCGCTTATCTGTACTTTTAATATCATTGATTAAAACCTGTAAATCAATTTTGTTGAATTTAAATAAAAGAACTAAAAGTAGGATACTTACACTGATTCTCAATAAAACTGATAAAGTACTTTTAATCCTGACCATTTTAGATTAAATTATTTTTAGAAGTTAATTTACGGTAAGCTTCAAAATATTTTTCTGTAGTGATATTGATTACTTCTTCAGGCAATGTCGGTGCTGGCGGAGTCTTATTCCAATTCAGGGTCTCCAAATAATCACGTACAAATTGTTTATCAAAACTCGGGCAAGCAACTCCCGGGCGATATTCGCTAAGCGGCCAAAAGCGCGATGAATCCGGAGTGAGTACCTCGTCAATAATAATCAATTGGTCTTGATAGATACCGAACTCAAATTTGGTGTCAGCAATAATAATCCCTTTTTGCAAAGCATAATCGCTAGCTAGTTTATAAATAGCGATGCTCATTTTTTTTAATCGAGTTGCTAGATCCGCACCTACTAAATCCTCAACATATTTTTGATTAATATTCTGATCGTGGCCTTCCTGCGCCTTAGTCGATGGTGTAAATATAATCTCCGGCAACTTCTCTGATTCCCTTAAGCCATTAGGCAAATTAATGCCGCAGACTGACTGCTTTTGCCTGTATTCCTTCCAGCCTGAGCCGGAAAGATATCCTCTTACGACACACTCAACAGCTAGGGGTTTGGTTTTTAAAACCAGCATCGAACGGCCCGCTAGATCCGATTCATATTTTTTAAGTATAGCCGGATACTTATTCACATCTGTGGTGATCAAATGGTGTCCAATGATATCCTTAATAAAATCAAACCAGAATACGGATATACTGGTCAAGACCTTTCCTTTATCCGGTATTCCGCAAGGCAAAACAACATCAAAACAAGATATGCGATCAGTAGAAACAATAAGCAGTTTATCCCCAAGATCATAAACATCTCTGACCTTGCCCCTACGAAAAAGTGGTAAATCCTTAAATTCAGTTTTTAATAAAACCTGGCTACTCATTTTTCTTTAACCTTTCAAGCAAGGCATTATGCTCTCCCCAGAGATCCTTAGGTAGATCCTTCTTAAAATCACTAAAGAATTTACTTATACTTTTCAATTCCTCCAGCCATTCCTCTTTATCAACCTTAAGTAGCCCTTCTAAAACGCCATTGGCAAGATTAAGTCCGGTCATATCAATATTAAACGGATACGGCAAGTATCCGATCGGAGTGCGCATGGCATTAACTTTATTATTACAGCGGTCTAATACCCACTCCAAAACTCTTAAGTTTTCGCAGTACCCCGGCCAGAGAAATTCCCCCTGTTTATCCGTTCTGAACCAGTTAACGTGGAATATTTTCGGCGGTTTAGCCATCAGTTTCCCCATGTTTAACCAATGCTTAAAGTATTCCGCCATATTATAACCACAAAAAGGAAGCATCGCCATCGGATCTCTGCGCACCTGGCCCAACTTACCTACCTGAGCCGCCGTTAACTCCGAACCCATCGTCGCTCCCACAAATACACCATGCTGCCAATTAAAAGATTCATAGACTAAAGGTGCAACATGTTCGCGCCGACCACCAAAAATAATTGCAGAAATCGGCACTCCATGATGCTGTTCTAATCTAAATGACGCTGAGGGACAATTTACAATCGGAGTAGTAAAACGCGCATTAGGATGAGCACCCTTAATTACCTTACCTTCGGCATCCAAAGTATTCGGTTTCCAAGAATTGCCCTTCCAATCAATTCCCTGGCTAGGCACCTGGCCATCGGCACCCTCCCACCAAACCGTATTATCCGGTTTTAAAAGAACATTTGTATAGATCGTATTCTTCTTAATGGTTTCCACCATATTCGGATTGGCGATAGAATTTGTGCCAGGGGCTACTCCGAAAAATCCAGTTTCAGGATTAATCGCCCAAAGAGAGCCATCTGAATCTACCCGCATCCAGGAGATGTCATCACCCACTGTCCAAACACGGTAACCTTTATTCCTAAGCCCTTCAGGTGGAATCATCATGGCTAAATTTGTTTTACCGCAAGCGCTGGGAAAAGCAGCGGCAATATATTCAATATGGCCATTGGGCTCTTCAATACCCATAATCAACATATGCTCGGCCATCCATTTTTCTTTTCTGGCGACAAAACTTGCAATACGCAAAGAAAGGCATTTTTTTCCTAATAAAACATTACCACCATATCCGGAACCTACACTCCAAATAGTATTATCTTCCGGAAAATGCAGAATTAAACGCTTCTTAATATCCAACTGTGCCTTGGAATGTAAACACTTAGTAAAATCATCATTTTTTTCCAGTTGTCTTAAAACTGAATCACCGCAACGCGTCATAATCAGCATATTTAAAACTACATAACGCGAATCCGTCAATTCTACCCCAATTTTACTAAAAGAAGAACCCACTGGCCCCATAGAAAAAGGAATAACATACATCGTTCTACCAACCATAGAACCTTTAAATATTGCTTTAGCTTTTTTATATGCCGCAGCCGGAGACATCCAGTTATTATTCGGCCCAACATCATGTTTTTTCTTAGTACAAATAAAGGTCAAATGCTCAGTTCGAGCAACATCATCATGAGCAGTACGGTGTAAAAAACAACCTGGAAGTTTTTGCTGATTCAAACGAATTAATTCACCAGTGTTAACAGATTCTTTTTCTAAAAGCAATTTTTGCTCTTCGCTACCATTAATCCAAATAATCCGTTCAGGCTGGCAAAGCTTAACCTTATTATTTACCCATTCTATCAATTTCTTGTTGGTCGTTGGAAATTTTTCCATTTACTTCTCCTGACTTGCTATAAATTTATAAGCAGAATCAGCTGCTACTGCGCCATCACCGCAAGCGTTAATCACCTGATAAAACCCTTTTTTACGACAATCGCCGCAAGCAAAAACTCCAGGTACTGCGGTAGCCATATTTTCATCCGTCAGAATAAACCCGGCTTCATCCATCTGTAATTTATTCTTCAAGAATACTGTTTCCGGTTCATAACCAATATAAATAAAAACTCCATCGCAGGAAAAATCATTTTCTTTGCCGCTTACAAGATCCTTAATTACCACCGATCCTACTTTACCAGTTCCCTTAACCTGCGTAACTATACTGTTTAAAATAAAATTAATTTTATTGTTTTGTTGCATCCGCTCCTGAAGAATCGCCGAGGCACGCAAATCGCTACGACGGTGAATTACGCTTACCGCGCTAGCAAAACGACTCAAATACATTGCCTCTTCAGCAACGGCATTACCCCCTCCGACAATAACTATCCGTTTGCCTTTAAAAAATGGGGCATCGCAAGTAGCGCAGTAAGAAACACCACGGCCTGTATATTGCTCCTCGCCTGGAACATTTAATTTCCTCGGGCGTGCCCCGCTGGCAATAATAATCGCGCCAGCTTGATAACTTCCACTAGCAGTATTAATAATCCTACTAACACAATCTAAACCCAACACTTCCTCACTTACAATTTTTACTCCCAAATCTTTAACCTGTGCTTCCATGCGCGCCATCAGTTCAACCGTAGAGATTCCTCCAGGAAAACCCGGATAATTTTCAATGATTTCACTCATCAAGATCCTGCCGCCAATTGCCATCTTTTCAATCAATAACGTATCCAACCGGCTACGCCCCGCATAAAGCGCCGCAGTCAACCCTGCTGGCCCACCTCCGATAATCACTAAATCATGTATTGTCAAATTACCACCTTTTATTAAAGCTGCAATTTGCAGGCTTTAACATTTGTTCTTAGGACAGCTAATTTTCTTTTAATACGTAATTTCTCTAGAAATGAAGCATAATCAATAATAAGCTTACCTTTTAAATGATCAATTTCATGCTGTAAAACGCAGGCAAAAAGATCCTTAGCTTCAATTTCAACCAAGTGTCCATTTTCATCCTGAGCCTGCACCCAAACTTGTTTAGCGCGTTTAACCTTAATACAAACTCCCGGCACACTCAAACATCCTTCACTAATTGACTGCCTGCCCTGCTTCTTTACAATTTTAGGATTAACTAATTTATAAAGGCCTTCTCCAATATCCACAACAATTAATTGCACGCTCTGGCCAACTTGCGGAGCAGCCAGGCCAATTCCGGAATCATCATACATAGCATTAGCCATCTGGCTAAGAATCTGGCGGTGTTGGTCGGTAATTCGCCCAACCGGCTTAGCTATTTTTCTTAAAACAGGATCGCCGAAAATCTTAATCTTTAATTTTGTTTCTGGCATCGACTTTTATATTTTTAATTTTATTTTTGGCGTCAACTTTTATGATTTTGGCTTTAATGGTTTTGGCTTCTTTATCTTCGACAGCGACATAAGAAATAATAATCACCTGATCTCCCAGGCAAGAACCGCGAGCAGCTGGGCCGTTTAAACAGATTACACCACTACCGGATTTTCCTTTAATACAATAGGTTTCAATTCGCAAACCGTTATTAAGATTAAGCACCTCAACCTTTTCATGCTCTAAAATATCTGCTGCCTGTATTAAATCAGCATCAATAGTAATACTGCCTTCATAATAAAGATTGGCTTCGGTTACAGTTGCCCGATGAATCTTAGATTTTAACATTGTCCTTAACATTTTATTTTTCTCCTTAATGTAAATGAGCGCATAACTTATGGAGCGAAGCGAATATAAGTTATTTGCGCGAATTAATTAATTTGAAGGTTTGCCGGGCGATCATTAGTTCTTCATTCGTAGGAATTACCATAATTCTGGGCTTCTTCCCTAGACAATTAAATAGCCCCTGACAAATACTATCTCTAACCGAGGGCTGATTTTCCCCGATCCCCGCCGTGAAGATCAAAGCATCTATTCCTCCCAGAACCGATAAATATGCACCAATATATTTTCGAACACGATAAACAAAAATATCTACGGCCAGCTTTGCGCGCTTATTTCCGGCATTAGCCTTTTCTTCAAGTAAACGCATATCATTACTAATGCCAGATATCCCTTTTAAGCCGCTTTCTTTATTTAAAATACGGTCCATTTGCTTAGTATCTAAATTCTTTTTATGCATAATATGCGTGATCAAAGCCGGGTCAACATCGCCACAACGCGTACCCATCACCAACCCCTCTAAAGGAGTAAAGCCCATACTTGTATCCATAGACTTTCCTTGATCAATAGCAGTAATACTACAACCATTACCTAAATGGCAAGTGATTAATTTTAATTTATTCAGCGGCTTTTTTAAAATACGGCTGGCTTCTAGCGCAACGTATTCATGGCTAGTGCCATGAAAACCATATTTTCTAACCCTTAGTTTCTGATAATAATCATAGGGCAGCCCATAAATAAAAGCATACTCCGGAATGCTTTGGTGAAAAGCTGTATCAAAAACCACAACTTGCTTTACACCGGGCAGAAGTTTCTGACAAGCAAGTATACCGGAAAGGTTGGCCGGATTATGCAAAGGGGCGATAGCACAGCATTTCTTAATTCCTTTAATTACACGAGAATCGACTAAAGCCGGTTTATTAAAATCCTCGGCTCCATGCACTACCCGGTGCCCCACCGCGTCAACCAGTTGAGTCTCTTCAAGTATGATTTTTAGGCCAGAATAATGATTACTAAACCTTGAGCCATCTTCGCCGATATGTTCAATTACGCCTTTTATAACTAAGCGCTCAGAAGGCATATCAAAAAGCTTATATTTAATCGATGAACTTCCGCTATTGATAACTAATATTTTCATTATTGCGCCCTGATTGCCGTAACGGCTACGCTATCTGCGATATCCTGAGCAAAACAACCACGCGATAAATCGCTGGCGGGTTTATTTAAACCTAAAAATAACGGGCCAATCGCCCGGCAGCCGCTTAAGCGCTGCACAAGTTTATAAGTAATATTACCGGCTTCCAGATTGGGAAAAATAAGCACATTGGCTTCTCCATTGATCGGGCTATCCGGACATTTTATATTAGCTACTTCAGGAAT
>Ga0247841_10008469_pt1 | contig 14787 bp, 10 predicted proteins | sample LaCruzMarch2015__2_FD_192410 | JGI IMG/M metagenome (GOLD analysis project Ga0247841, IMG submission 192410) | Freshwater microbial communities from meromictic Lake La Cruz, Castile-La Mancha, Spain - LaCruzMarch2015_18m | ecosystem: Environmental > Aquatic > Freshwater > Lake | place: Spain...
GGGGAGTGTAGGTAAAATCGCCATGTAACATTTGGAAAAAATTCAGACCATATTGGCGTGTGTCTCGAAGAGTTCGTGAGTCATTTTGATGCGCAAATTCCTTATCTACTTCTGCCAAAATAAGCGGTATAAACTCTGCTAAGATCTCTGCGGTAAGCCTTCCTTCCAAAATCGGGCTGTTTTCGTAGGCAGCATAGATTGTGGATAGATCTTTTTCTGTGGAAGAAAAAGAGGGGGGAGAAATAAGCAAAGATCCCGCAGCAAGAATCCAAATCATGTAAAGCCCTGTGTCAGCAAAGAATTCCAGAATTTAGTCCATCTGTATATGAACAACGTCTCCGATGTCTAATTTCTTATAAAGTTCTTGGGCGTCTTCAACATGCATTCTGATACATCCAGATGAAGCAGATTCTTGAATTCCTCCAAGTAGCGTTCCATGAATTCCAATGCCTGAGCCTGTAAATCCGTTTGCCATGTCTTCGTTATTTGGGTAGTTTAAACATAGAAAAGTGGCTTTCTCTCCACCAAAATCATCACCCCAAAGAGGGTCGGCTCCTTTTTGATATTCTTGTATAAAGCTACTATCGGAAGAGCAATAGGACTGTCCTTCTTTGATTGCAAATCCTCCGTCTGTTTCCCAAAGACTCGAAGCCTTCCATTGAACATGATATGTACCGATAGGTGTTTTTTTATCACCGATCTTAGTTTTTCCCATTCCTCCTTTTCCAAGTCCTACTGGATAAGTTTTAATAAGGGTTCCCATATCATCGTATAGCTCTAAAGTGAAAGTAGACGCATGTATAATAACAGTTTTTTCTGCAAAAAGTGGTCCAATAAAAAGTGGTGCTACAAACAAAAGCCAGGGTTTACCTAAAAAAAATCTCATCTGTTTCCTCATTATGTAATTGGGGGGGTAAGCGTAGTGGATCATTGAAATTACCTGCAAGAGTTATCAAAAAAAGAAAATCACAGTAACAATCTTTTTAAGAAGTGTTTGCGAAATTTTGAGATACTCGCGTTCATATTTTCTTTGCTTTTCCATAGAGGTTCCTTATTGGCTTCTATTTTTCTCTCGTCTATGTTGTTTATCTCTAGGAAATGGTAGCAAGATCAATTAAGAACTCATCACTAGCTAAAATCACCACATTTTTTTTACGTTCAAATATTTGTAAATTAAATTGATAGTTTGTCTGATGAGATATAGAGAAGTAGTAGTAGATTCGAATTTTCCGAAGAGAGGAGGCCTGTGATTTCTGGCCATCTCTTCATACAGTCAAATTGAAAGCTCAATAATTATATAAGGGGATTTTTAAACTGGCCCTGCGAATTTCAATCCGGAAAAGACTTAAAAAAATCATTTTCGCTAAGTAAAAAATAAAACCTATACTGATCAGAAAGATAATCAATTCAAAATTTTATTTTTTAATAAATAGTATAGATGGATTGTTCGGGTTTAGTGAATAGTTAATTAAATGGAGCGTAAAAATCGAATAAACGAGTATAATATAGATTAAATTAATTAGGAGATGATTTATGACTCAAGCTGTTTCTAGCAACTTATCACAAATTCCTTGTCTTAACATATACGAACCTAATCGTTCCGGCCGTGATCAAGGATCACCTTTTTTCGACACAAAGACAAAAACAGTTTTGGTAGCCAGTGCCATTTTGGGGACGGCAGGACTCGTTCTTTTAGCATTCGCTCCTCCGATTGGGGCAGCATGTATTGCAACAGGTCTACTCGGAATCTCTTTAGTATGTTTGTTTAAGATCGTCGAAGGTATACACGGCCTTTGGACTTTATCTAGCCTCGGTTCTGAACTTGAAAAACTTGAGAAACTTCCAGCTGCAAAGCAGCTTGCAAGCGACATCACAATTTCACCGGCGATCGAGCGAGAGCTTGAAGAGATCATTCCTAAAATTGATCGGAAAGAGAGCGATGATAGAATTGCATCCATTCAACGTACTGGTAATACAGCAGTATTTACCTTAAAGAGCTCTCCTGATCTTCAATTCAAATTACCATGCGGAGAATCAGGATTTGAACGATTTTCTGAAGAGTGTAAATTAGCAAGGCACTATGAAAACATGGTCTATGCAAAGATGATTTGCGATAGTGAAAAATATGATGCCCTTGTAGTTCCTTCCATAAGGCCAATACACCTTAGTGGTAGCGCATCTGGAAGATACCTTCTTGTAGAGCAAAAAGTAGAGCGCAGCGAATCCTCTGCTTCAAATCTAGAACAGGCTACACGTCAAATGGTACGTTTTCTTGTCAAAACAGGCGGAAATTGTGATAACGTCAATCCGATTCCTTTTACTCCTATACAGGGTAATAAATTGTCCATGCAAAATATTTACCATCTAACAGGGGATTCTCATCCTAATCTCTCAACACGAGAATATGGAGAAGTGGATTTTGTGATAGGAAGGAACCACTCTCTTTTAGCATCTTTAGATAGAGAAGATTTGATTGATATTGCATTAGATGAACTTAAGAAACTCAGACCTCAAAATCTTACTATAGCTGAAGGCAGGCGGCACCCTGAGCGCGCAGTTCAGCACAGACTGCAAGAGATTCAAGAGGCCAAAGAGCGAAGAATGGCTGAGATTCACCCTAGAGGCTAATAAGAAACGCGAAGGTCTGAAGAAATCATTCCTTCGCGTTTGATGCTATCTTACTGGAACCTAAGATTTAAAGTAGGTTCCATTTTTTGCTTTTTCTTCCTGCAGCTTGTTATTCTTTTCTTTCACAGAATCTGAGAGATCTCGGCGATACTCATTAAATTGATTGCGTACAAAAACATTTTTGTTACCAATAATCTGTACGCAATATAAGGCGCCGTTGGAAAATTGATTTATGCCCATTGAAAGGGTGGCTTCGTTCGACAAAATTTGATGGAAGAATTCAGGTGATATACTTGACTTACTCTCAAAATAGGGGATTACGACAAAAGGTAAAAAGGTGCTATTTGCTAAGCGTTGACATTCAGCAATTCCATCATTTTGCACATCACAAATGAAATAAAGAGCGCTGCATCCAGCTTCAATGGCTTGATTTAAAAAACCTTCTTCACTTAAGTCATACTCGATTGCCTCTACATTAAAAGAGCTCAAGAGCTCGACAGCTTTTTTAAATTCTATTCCTAAGTTTTTTCCGTTAGAACCAACAATGGCCACCTTAGATTGAGGGCTATGTTTTTTGTAGGGAATATGTCTTAAGCTGCAGATCTTTTGCATAACCAGCTCATCACCAAGATAGGCAATTTGTACTGCAGCAAGAGCTGCAGATTTTGCAAGATTGATACCTACAGCGCCATTGGGAATGCCGGGAGGCATTTGCACCATTGAGAGCAAGGAATCAAGGCCATCTAGATAACTGGTTTTAACAGGGAGCGCAACCACAGGGATGGGTGTTTCCGATGCTGTCATCCCAGGGAGGTGTGCCGATCCACCGGCAGAGCCGATACACACGGCGAAGCCCTCTTCTGCTAAAGCGTGAGCCTTAGCCATCATTTCATGTGGCGTTCGATGCGCCGATAAAATCCTGAGCTCATAGTCGATATCGAGATTGTCGAAAATGCCAAACATCTCTTGAATCTTCGGTATATCTGAATCACTTCCTACACGAATCTCAATCTTTGGTGAAGAATGTAAGTGAGTGCAAAAGGGAAGGAGTACAAGTAAGTATTTAATCATATGACCTTAGGTTTTTTTCGGATTCTAGATTGATTTTCATTTTAATGACAAATTAAAACAGTAAATATCCCGGCTTTTTTTGATTGAGGTCCAGAGAGTCTATTGTAGATCTTTTGACTGGACTCGATTAAAAGATTTCACTTACTCTTGCAGCCGCGATTCGAAATTTTTTACTTATAACTCCAAATGTGTACTTCACCTCTTCCTTCTTATTCTAAAACTTTGGGCGAAGCTTTGAGCTCTTGCTCTCAAGTGCTTGTGATCAATCTTGAGCGCAGACAAGTTCATTAAAAGAAAAAGGCTCGGAAAAATCCGAGCCTTTTGTGTATGGAGGTGGAGAGATGCATTCAGAACTTTTGATCCAAATTCCCATCAGTTCTTTAAAACGTATACTCTTAATAAGAATGTTCGATCCATTTTTTTATTATAGATCTTATGACCTTCCAGAAGATTGAAATAGGGTGACAAGAGATGATCTAGGTCAGATTCGTTCCATTTTGCAAAATATCTTAGTTTCCCTACTCTTGTTGGGTCTTCCAGTCCCTCATCTTCTCCCTCGATAAAGCTGACAATAAACATACCTTGTGGTTTTAGCAGATGGGCGATCTTTTGTATTTGAGCGGGTAGTTCTTTTTTTGGAACGTGGATCAATGAGGAGATAGCAATAATACAATCATATTGAAGATCTGTGTCGAATTCTTGAATCGTAAGCTGATGTACATCTAAACCCCTTTTTACTGCCATTTCGGCTAATATTTTTGCGGGTTCAAGGCAAGTAACCTGAAACCCCAAATCTTTTAACCAAACGGCAAGCGCTCCAGGTCCAGACCCTATTTCGAGTAGTTGATGGCCGATATTATATTTCTGAAGAAGCTGGGGGAGAATTGGTTCAAAGGGAATCGCGTTGAAAGAGTTACCGCTTTGATTATAAAAATCAGAATTTACCTTCTCTATATCTTCTGCCATACAAGCTGCCCCGATGAAAGTGAAAATCACTGCAAAAAAGAACTTCATAGAATGCACTATATTAAAATTGTTAGAAAAGAAAAAGGCCGGGAGATTATCCCGGCATTGGTATTTTGGAGGTGGAGAGAATCGAACTCTCGTGCTCAGCAAACTCTATAATAATGACTACATGCTTATCGTCTTCTAGTTAATGTGCCTTGATGGAAGACGCCACACAACAGGCCCATTTGTCTCTTTTAGTCTCGAACTCAGTTCTAAAGAGTCTGAAAAGAACTGGTTCATACCAAGGTTAATGACGATAAATTCTAAAGCTCTTGGTCAGGCCTTAGGTTATCGAGCGACTTAAAACTATTAGGTCTTAAGCTGCTAGTTGTAGATCCATATCGGAGTCTGCAATTATTAGTTTATCGGATGATTAAAGAGGCCAACCGACGTCCTCTGCATGCCGCTATTACTTTGTTTCCAAGTCGATACCAGGACACCCCCGTATAGGATTATATCAGATTTTTTACATCTTTCATACCCCTTAGGGTAGCAAAAGACAGCCCATAAGTAAAGCCCTTAAGACAAGTAACTTGCAGGGAGGGTATTGGGCTCAAGAAACCACTATTGCAATAGACCCATCTTAAGTGGCTTAGGAATAAACGCTAAAGTATGGGATTAACTATTGAGACAATAGAGCTACTTGAGTAAAATTTGGGACTAAAACTTTACAGATAAGAGATACTTCTATGTTCGAAATACGTCAAAATGAGTCATTCCCTCAGCGAGAAGAAAGAATCCTTGAGTTATGGAAACGTAAAAACATCTTCAAAGAGAGCGTTGATGGAAGGAAGGGAGCTCCTTTATTCTCGTTCTACGACGGGCCTCCGTTTGCTACGGGCCTTCCTCACTATGGACATATCCTCGCGGGTACAATTAAGGACGTAGTTCCAAGATACAAGACGATGAAAGGATTCCAGGTGCCTAGACGCTTTGGATGGGACTGCCACGGACTTCCGGTGGAGAATGAAATCGAAAAAGCTAAAGAGCTCTCTGGTGCTTCTGCCATCGAGTCTTTTGGTATCGCTAATTTCAACGAAGAATGCAGATCGATCGTTCTCCGCTACACAAAAGAGTGGGAAAGAACAGTGACCCGTATGGGAAGATGGGTGTCTTTCGAAGACAACTACCATACGATGGATAAAGACTTCATGGAATCTGTCTGGTGGGTCTTTGGACAGCTCTTTGAAAAGGGCCTTGTCTACGAAGGATTCAAAGTGATGCCCTTTTCTGCGCAGCTGGGAACACCGCTTTCTAACTTTGAAGCGAACTTAAACTATAAAGATGTAGATGATCCATCACTTACTGTGACTTTTCCCTTAGAAGATGAGCCATCAGTTTCCCTTCTTGTCTGGACGACAACACCTTGGACTCTTCCTTCTAACCTTGCGATCATGGTGAAAAGGGAAATGGAGTATGTAAAGATCAAGGATAAGAAATCTGAGCAGTTTTATATCCTTGCAAAAGGGCGTCTTACTCACTACTTCAAAAACCCAGAAGAGTACGAAGTTGTCTCTACATTTACAGGTGATAAACTTGTTCATAGAAAATACAGCCCGATCCTGCCTTACTTTGCAAAAAGAGCGCAGGATAAAGCATTCCGTATCATCGAAGAAGAAAGCCTTTCAAGTGAAGAGGGAACAGGTCTTGTTCACGCAGCGCCAGCTTTTGGTGAGACAGACTTTTATGCCTGCTCAAGAGAGGGGATAGAGCTTGTATGCCCTGTAGACCATAACGGAAAATTCACGAAAGAAGTTTCTGATTATGAAGGTATATATGTTAAAGATGCGGATAAAGAGATCATCAAAAGACTTAAAAATGAAGGGCGTGTATTTCATCACAGCCAAATTCACCACAGATACCCGTTCTGCTGGCGCTCTGATACACCGCTTATCTACAAAGCCGTAAGAACATGGTTTATCTCTGTTGAAACAGTGAAAGACAAGATGCTTAAAGCCAACGAGCAGATCCACTGGGTTCCAAATCATGTAAAACATGGAAGATTTGGTAAGTGGCTGGAGAACGCACGTGACTGGGCTGTATCGCGTAACAGATATTGGGGAACACCTATACCTATCTGGAGAAGTGAAGATGGCGAAATGGTCGTCATTTCAAGTGTGAAAGAGCTTGAAGAAAAGACGGGGCAGAGAGTAGACGATCTACACCGCCATTTCATCGATGATCTAACTTTCGAGCAGAATGGTAAGACATTCAAGCGTATCACAGAAGTGTTCGACTGCTGGTTTGAGTCTGGCTCTATGCCATATGCCCAGAATCACTTTCCTTTTGAAAACAAAGAAAGCACTTTGAATTCCTTCCCGGCTGATTTCATTGCAGAAGGACTTGATCAGACAAGAGGATGGTTCTATACACTGACCGTTCTTGCAGCAGCCCTTTTCGATAAGCCGGCCTTTAAAAATGTCATAGTCAACGGGATCATACTTGCAGAAGATGGTACCAAGATGTCCAAGCGTCTTAAGAACTATCCTGAGCCTGAAATCGTCATCAACCAGTTTGGTGCGGATGCGATCCGTCTGTATCTTTTAAGCAGCCCTGCTGTTCAAGCTGACGACCTTCGCTTCTCAGAGAAGGGTGTAGAGCTTGTAGTAAGACAGGTTCTTATCCCTTTATGGAATAGCTTCGTCTTCTTCTCTACCTATGCCAAGATATATAACTGGCAGCCATCAGGACAGAATCTAAATGCTCCAAAAGCTGATATCGATAAGTGGATTCTCTCTCAGATGCAAAGGCTGACCCAAGATGTTACTCAAGCTATGGATGGCTATGAGCTAAGCCAAGCTGTTGAGCCTTTTGTAGGATTCATCGATCAGCTAACCAACTGGTACATCAGACGTAGCAGATCAAGATTCTGGTCTGAAGAGGACTCGCAAGATCGTAGAGAAGCATTTGAAACCCTCTATTCAGTGCTTATGAACCTCTCTAAGATCGCAGCGCCTTTCGTTCCATTCTTAAGTGATGCGATCTACCAGGAGCTCCGCTCAGAAACAGATCCTCTTTCTGTTCACCTCTGCGACTTTCCCTTATATGACGCTAAATTGCGTCATCAGAGCCTAGAGCAGGAGATGTCACTAGTTCAGGTTGTGGTAAGTTCAGGCCATGCTTTAAGAAAAGAGCATAAGATGAAAGTGCGTCAGCCGATGTCTAAAGCGCACGTTGTATCGGCAGACTCAGTAGAGCTTGCAGCATTACAAAGACAGAAGAATTTGATTGCTGATGAGCTGAATGTCAAAGATGTCATATTCCACAAAGAAGAGACATCATTTGTATCTCTTGTTGCAAAGCCTAACTTCCGCATCCTTGGCAAGAAAGTGGGTAAGCTCATGAATAGCGTGCAGAAAGTAGTTCAGTCATTTGATAGATCGCAACTTATGAAGCTTCTCTCTTCTGAAAATGTAGTGATCGAAGTAGAAGGGGAAAAGATCGAGCTTACACCAGAAGATGTAGCTGTAGAGAGAAAGGTACTCGATGGAGTCGTAGCCCTCTCTTCACAAAACATCACAGTAGCGCTTGATACGGCTCTTACAGAGGATCTCATTATCGAGGGGCTCGCAAGGGAAGTTGTCAACAAGATCAACACAATGAGACGGGAAGATGGCTTTGCGGTCACTGACCGGATCTCTGTGCAGATGAAGACAACCTCTCGTGTAAAAGAGTGCTTTGAAAAGCATAAAGACTACATCTGCCATGAAGTGCTAGCGCTTCATGTAGAATTTGTGGATGAGCTTGAAGGTGATGAGCTAGATCTCAATGGAGAGTCTGCAGTTATTTCTCTTCGTGTCTGTCCAGTTACTGTCTAAAAACAAGAAGGCCTTACGGATTTCTCCGTAAGGCCTTCTCTAATTCAAACTATACTTTTCTATTAGAATCCTATCCCGTAGGAAATTGTAATCAGTGGAAACAAGAATACTGGATTGTGCGGTTTGGCTCCTGCTATTGAAAAAGTAGGAAAGCTCGCTTGGAGCTGAAAAAAGCGAAGATCGTTCGATTCGTTTCTGTATTGTTTACCGAATACAAACTCAGGAGACAGGGTAAATAGTGCTATATCAGAGCCAAATAAACAGCCAGGTGCTATTCCTGCTCCTACATAAAATTCGGAAGACAGACTTGGTTTAGGATAGCGAAGATATAGAACATTAGTCTTTACCTGAGTTGCCGTAACAACTGTTGATACCTGCAGGGAAACATCCAGTCCTTGGTTACCTAATTGAGAGCGATAACCACCTGCAAAAACTGGGAGTGGAATTGGCATAGGACCAAGTCCTGCACTGACGTAACCGAATTGTTGTTTGATTGGTTCGTTTGTTGGAAGTGAACTTGTTAACTCTTCTGCAAATGCAGTAGCAAATAGACTTAAGAAAATACAAACAAATTTCAATTTCATAAAACCATTCAATTAAATAAAAGAAGGGATTTTAAATGAATTGATTTGTAGGGTCAATTTCAATGAAAATTTAATTCCGAACTAAATTTTTAATTAATTGATTGTGATCGATGTGAATGTTTGTAGAATAAGAGCTTAGGTATAATATGCTGTAATTATTTTTTAAGGAGTTTTTCTCTAAGAACATAGGGGGTTTGAAGCAGCTCGCTTAAATCAACATCGCTCTCTAATCCATCATCAAAGGGAATCCAAACTCGCTAATTTGGGAGAGCTTTGCAAGTGATAATTTTTGCTCTTTTGAGTTGCATACTTCTAGATTTATGCAGTTGCGATTTTGAGTCGCAACTGCTTATTTTAACCGCGCTTATTTAGAGGAAAAGGCAACTTGTTTTTCTTTCTATGTCTTACATAGAATATTCCAAATCCTGTGATAAGAACGATCCATACAACGCCCCTTGGCAAGTTCATGAATGGATAGGCTGGCTGGTTAGGATAGCCCCATCTGGAACCTGCTGGCCAGAAAATAAAGTCTGGCGCTCCACGGACGTTGTCCTCTGGAACAAAGCCGAAGTCTCTGCTGTCGGCGCTCATCGCGTGGTTATCACCGAGCGCTAGGTACATCTTTGGAGGTATAGTAAGGCCATTTTGTTTGATGAGCTCTTTATTTAAAGAGCCGTCAGCTAATAGAGGGGCTCCTGCATCTTCGAAGGGGGAGTAGGGGTATTGCAGGTTTTGCATTTGCTGCTTTTGTTTTTCTCTTTCAGCAAGGTTCTGCAAAGCTATGTCACTTGCTGTGAAGATAGGTGCTCCCATCAGGTATAGCTGGCCGTCTTTGAAGTAGGTATATCTAGAAGGCATAGGGCTAAAGCGTGTCTGAGGAGAAAATCTTGTGTCAAACTCAATACCGAGATTGTAAAAGAGCTGAGCTCTCTGTGGAGAATAAGTGTACAAGGGGTGCGATGCAGGTAGCTCTCTTGTAAGACCTTGCCATAACACTTCATAGGCTTTTCCATAATAGAACTCGTACGTTCCGTCAGGAACATCAGGTAGATGGGGAAGGAAGTTTCCTTTTCCTATGTACTCCTTAGGAGTTCCGTAGCGGTAGGCAAATCCATTTTTTACAATGAAACGCGCTGTATACAGGTTATTAAATACAGCTTTCAGGTGAGCCTCATCTAAAGGAAGGATAGATGTACTCAGGCCCAGAACAGGGCGAAGCCTGCCCCTTTCATCTCTTCCAAGCTTTGCAGATTTTAGAGAAGGGTGGTGTTTCACTTCTAAATAGTAAGCGCTATCAGGTGTTTCTGATAAAGACTCATCCGTCAAAAGCTTCGCTTGTTCTTTGGTTAAGATTCTCCCCATACCGAAGTTTTTAATGCCCCACAGATCCGAATAGTCTTTTACAGGGGGCTGGCAAGTAGAAGGGGTAGGGCATAAGCTCAGCATTTCTGCCATAACCTGATTTTGGTTATTAAGATAAAGACGAGCTACAGGCTCATTCATCTGCAGGAGTGTGATAGGAGAGAAGATACCACCAGATGGCTGGGATGCTGTCATCACTTTTCCTTCAAAATGAATGAAGGGGATATGCTCGATCTTTTCTAGTCCTTTAGGCTGAAGAAGAGGTGTTATGTCATTTTCCTCTGCATCTATGCCATAAAGTTGGCCACCATAAAAATAGACAGTGTCGCCAGGCTTTGCCATAAGGCGTTTGATATACTGTTTTTTGCCCGGGAAGATATAAAAATAGGTAGTATCCACATCCCGGATATCCATATTTTCGCCGGTAAATACAAAGATGCCGTTCCTTTGGGCGAGCTTCTCATCAAACATAAGATGGTTTGTCGTAAGTGGAATGTTGATCCCAAAAGTTGTCTTTGAAACAAATAGTCTATCTTTTTCTCTAAGAGTGGGTCTCATAGAGCCGGTGGGTATCTCATAGAGCTCGAATAAGGCTTGTCTAATGATAACAGCTGCTGCAAGTGCAAGCACGAGCGTTATGGTTCCATCTTTGATTTTTTCAAATTGATTTTTCTTTAAATGGGCATCAGCAATCAGCTCTGCTTGTTTTGCAAAATCAGAGGCTTTTTCTTTGTCTTTATTCAAGATATGTTCTTGAAGAAGAAAAAGGATCTTTTCAATGTCTTGCAAAGTAGAAGAGGGGAGCTTGTTCTTTTTTTTGGAAAAAATGTGAAAGGTATGTCTTAGGATCGAGGTGCTTTTTTTAAGACTATATGTGCTGGAAGAAAATAGATTTTTCATAGAGATTTTTTTAATAAAATAAAATTGGCATTACTCTACGGATTTTGAGCAATCCAAGCAAGCAATTGTATATTAAAAAGAGCTGTTACTTGTGCTTTAGACGAAATAACTTCAAAAGACGGCGCGCGATCTTTTTTATAGTAAAGGATCTAAAAAGGGCTTTTTCTAAAGCTATTACACTGATATGTGCAGGATCAGCTGTGTGGGCTTTTTGGTAAAATTCTATCGCTTTAGGCTTTTGTTTTATGGCTAGATGGTATCTGCTCATTAGAGCCATGAAACTTCTGTATTCTGTCACATGATAACGCAGCCTTGAAGAGCAATTGTCTTTCAGCTCAAAGGAGGGGAATATCTCAAGAACTTTAGCATGCTGTTTTTTTCTTAAGACTTGGTCTGCATAGTTGATCTTAGCAAAAAAATAGTCTGGGTATTTCTTATAACTCTCTTCTATAAGGCTTTCAGCTTTAGGGATGTCTCTATTTTGCGCGTAGAGGTAGGTGAGCAAATTATCTACTTCAGGACTTGAAGGGCAGCTGTCTTTGAAGGCAAGGACCTTAGATAGCGTTTCCTTCGGATATGTTTGTGCCTGCTGTAGAAGCATAAGGTATGTTTTTTTTAAGGCGGGCGGAATTGAAGACAGCGGAGTATCCAAAGGATCAAAGCATACCTCATAACCATCGATATGGATACTTTTGATGGGGGCACTTTCTACGAAATGGGGCTTTGGAGTCTTTGAAGTCATAGTGTAAGCTTTGCAGGTTTTGGTCGTGACTTATTTCGAAGCAAGGGAGGGCCATAGAAAGAAGTCTTCAGACTCAACATATAAGATGCTCGAATTTACAGGCATGAGAATCCATTTATATCGATGTCCCGTTTTAAGGTGAGAGCCGAGTTCTTTATCTTTCACATCAAGATAAATAGTCTCTTTTTCTTCCGCCTTAGAAAGGGTAAAAGCAAAGGGGCCAATATTTTCGTAAGGCTTGGTGACATCGAAGACAAAAAGCTGATAGCTTTTGTAGTAAGCTGGCGACTTAATTGTAAATCTCGCTCCATCCTCTACTTTTTTGATTTGTAGTATGCGCGGAGGTCTATGGGGTAGCGTTTGAGACAGAGCTGAGGTAAGAGATCTTCCAGAGTCGATGGTTTTCACAGCATGGGTGTAGTGGCCGTTACTTGCTTCGATCCAATAAGGAAAGGCAAAGTTTTCTTGTCCCTTAGCAAAATACAGTTGTAGATCGCAAGAGGAGAGGAGAGAATCGTCTTTGGGCCATCTTGTTTTCCATACATCACATTCCGCTTTTGTCTTTTCTCCTTCGATCTTGATCGTTGGGTTCCACACTTTTCTTCGGTCTATCTCATCTCCGTGAGGGGCAGGTCCCGTTTTTTTTCTTTCACTCTCAGGTACTTTATTTAAAGAAAGTCCGAGCAGCCTACTTAAAAAATGTCCGGAGTCATCGAGAAAAAGCCATCCTTTCTTTGTGAAAGAATACGATTCTACAAGGGAGAAAGTAGTGAGGTCTATTTCATACATGATCCACGAAGTATGTCCAGGGGCTCCATCTGCCATCCATTTTTTCCAGGTTGTGCGTGAGGGAAGAGAGGAGACTGGAATGGAGATTTCCTCTAAAAGAGCTGTTTCTTTCCCAATGGATCTAACAAGAAGTAGAGAATAGCTTTTATCTTGTTCTGTAACAATATAATCGCCTTTTTCTGCTTTTTTTAATTTATCTCCTAAAGTAAAACTATAGCAGGGAATGGAGTGAAATGAGAATAAAACTGCGCCGATAAAAAGGCATTTTCTAAACATTTGCATAACCTGATGTTTCCTTTAGGAACTTAAAAGAGCATTATACTCAATAACCTGTTTTAATAGGACAGGGGATTATCTAGGGCAGTAAAAAACTCGAACAAGAACTTTAGATCCTATCCTAGCAGAGATAAAAAAATAATTACTTGAATCTATTTTCCCATATACACAGGCATAAGCCCATGAAGCAAGCTTCTTTTTCAAAAAAAATTTATGGACAGTCGCTCGCTCTTTTGACTGATCTCTATGAACTTACCATGGCCTATGGATATTGGAAGAAGGGTATGGCTCAGACAGAAGCTAGCTTCTATTTCTCTTTTAGAAAGAAACCTTTTGGTGGAGCGTATGCGATAGCTGCAGGGCTGCAATCTTTTATAGAGTACTTGAAGGATTATCGCTTCGATGAAACAGATATTAGTTATCTGAGAACTCTACAAAGTCCCAAAGGAGATCCCTTATTCGAAGAAGAGTTCTTACGGTATTTACAAGATTTCCGTTTTTCCTGTGATATAGATGCAGTTGCGGAGGGGAGTGTTGTTTTTCCTTACGAGCCACTTATCCGTGTGACAGGACCTATTTTAGAGGCTCAGCTTATTGAAAGCGTGCTTCTTAATATCATCAATTTTCAAACCCTTATTGCAACAAAGGCCTCTAGAGTCTGCTGGGCTGCAAAGACAGATCCAGTCATTGAATTTGGTCTTAGAAGAGCTCAAGGAATTGATGGAGCAATGTCCGCAAGCAGGGCCGCCTACATCGGCGGATGCCATAGCACATCTAATGCTCTTGCGGGCAAGCTCTACGGGATACCGGTGGTAGGAACGCATGCACATAGCTGGATCATGGCATTCGATGATGAGCTTAAAGCTTTTTATGCTTTCTCAGAAGTGCTGCCGGATAGCTGCATCTTCCTTATCGATACGTATAATTCCGTATCAGGTGTTAAGAATGCCATTATTGTAGCAAATAAGCTAAGAGCTCAAGGTAAAGAAATGATCGGTGTCAGACTCGATTCTGGTGATTTGTCTCATTTGAGCATTGAGATAAGGACATTACTAGATAGCGCCGGCTTCCCAAATGCCAAGATCATGGCAAGCAATGAACTTGATGAATTTGTCATACGCGATCTCAAGCAGCAAGGCGCTAAGGTTGATCTTTGGGGTGTTGGCACCAATCTCGTTACTGGTAAAGAGCAGCCGGCCTTCGATGGTATTTATAAAATTTCTGCAATTAAAGATGGTAAAGATCAGTGGCAGTATAAGCTGAAGATCTCAGAGCAGTGGGCGAAGACAACAAATCCCGGTCTTTTACAAGTTAGGCGCTATTATGATGGTGCGGGTTATGTATGCGATGCTATATATGACATGCATAAAACTACTCCCATTCAAACGTTTTTAGATCCCTTTGACCCATCCAATGAAAAAGAGGTAGATCCGTCTTGGAAATATAAAGACTTACTTGTCCCTATCATGAGAAAAGGGAAGGCCATCTATGCATTTCCAGCCCTTGCAGAAGTGAGAAAACATACCTTAAGCGAGCTTGAGCAGATCCCTTCTGCCATGAGACGTTTTTTAAATCCTCAGCCATATTTTGTGGGGCTTGAAAGAAATCT
>Ga0247841_10008470_pt1 | contig 14786 bp, 24 predicted proteins | sample LaCruzMarch2015__2_FD_192410 | JGI IMG/M metagenome (GOLD analysis project Ga0247841, IMG submission 192410) | Freshwater microbial communities from meromictic Lake La Cruz, Castile-La Mancha, Spain - LaCruzMarch2015_18m | ecosystem: Environmental > Aquatic > Freshwater > Lake | place: Spain...
TCTCTCTTTCTGCCGCTTCGGAAATCGTTTCGCCCATCGCAATTTTTCCTCCGGGAAATCCCCATTTTCCTTTTTGCGGATTTTTTGCACGCTGAGTCATCATAATTTCATTTTTATCGTTCTTGATTATTGTACAGACAACTGAAAGCGGATACATTTCTTTTGATTGGAATTGATTTATGTAAACCCCGAGTCTTTCGCCGAGTGATGTTCGTGTGTATTTTTCGCCGTTTTTTTCTATCAGGCCTTCAGTTTGCATAAGCTTCAAATGATAATTAAGCTGGCCGTGGTCTCTCAAATTTGTTTTTTCTAGAAGCTCTGAAAACGCAAGATCATTTTTCATGAGCGCTTCCATGATGAGTCCTTTAATTTCTTCAATCAAAAGTTTGTTTGCGTTTTTCATGAAAGATTAAATGTGGTGAGGTTTATAATGATTTGGAGAAATTAATTTCACCACCACAAACTTAAAAACCCTGGAAACATATATTTACATGTCTTATAGTTTCATACCGCACACGGCGGACGTGAAGGTTGACGTCAGAGAGAAAAGCGTAAAGGAAGTTTTTGTAAGCGCGGCGATGGCGATGAAAGAAGTTATGGCCGGAAAAATCCGAACGGGAGAGGTCAACAGTCACAAGATAAATGTTTCTGGAAAGGATTTGGAGTCTTTGTTATATAATTTCTTAGAAGAATTTTTGTTTTTATTTGACGCGGAGGATTTTATTATGTCTCGAATCGTTGATATTAAACTTGACAAGGACATCTTCAAACTTTCGGCGGAGGTCATCGGAGACAAAGCGTCGGGATATAAAATTTCTAACGGCGTGAAAGCGATAACTTACAACGATATGTTTTTTCAAAAAGAGCCGGACGGAACGGTGAAATGCCAGTTCGTGCTGGATGTGTAAGATGGGAGAATGGATGGAAGCTTATCTTGAAGGAAAAGACGAGGAAATGACACCGGGCTCATTGTGGTATCGTGCTGATTTGCAAGACCCTTTTTTTGGTTTTGGAAACGTGACTGTAGATGATCCAAGAAGTAGAACACCTGTTCGAGGAAAAAAAGCAGTTGATGAACAAGAAGCGGTTCGAACTGAACTGCTGAGACGCGGTTCGGAGTTTGATGTTTTCGGATGATAAAAATTCTTGAAGTTTGGAATTATACTGCATGAGTATATATACTTGAGACGCTTTAGTTGAACGAAGTAAAATGAACAAAAAAGGCGTAACAAGCTGGTTAATTTGGGCGGTAATTTTCTTAGTCGTAGCGGTGGTTGCTGGAGTATTCGGATTTGGATTAATCTCGGGAGTTTCTTTTACAATAGCAAAATGGTTAGCAGTAATCTTTGTAATCTTATTTATAATTTCGATAATAGCTCATACGATAAAGAGAGCTTAAACATTAAACAATTTTATGTTTTGAGTATATCAAAGTTCAAAAAATTAGATTTTTTATAGTCTTAAAAAACAAAAGTTCAAAAATAATAAAATGAAAATAGATAATAGCATATTGGTTATAGTATTGATTGTTGTAGTAGTTCTTCTGCTGTTCGGAGGATTTGGAATGGGGGGTTTTGGGGGGATGATGGGCGGATACTATGGGCTTGGCTGGATTTTTAATATTTTAATAATCATACTAGTAATTTTGGGAATTTATTGGTTAATTCGAAATGTAAATTATAGTGGTCGGAGAAGAAAGTGAAGACTAGTCTAATTATTTTTGGTGTAATATTTTTGGTTATCGGAGGATTGTTGTATTTTGTACCGATGCAGGAATTTAAAGTTGGCACAACGACAATTGGGAATGGAGATTCAGACGTACGTACATCCTCGGCCAATGTAACTATTCCAACAGAATGGGCGTATGCCTCTGCGCTCATTGGTTTGGTTTTGCTAGTACTTGGCTTTGTGATTCCTAGTTCAAATGCAAAAAACAATCCGAAAAGAGATTCTTATGATACAGTAGTTGAATCAAAGGAAAATATTGAAGTTGGCGACGGAAATAAGCGCAAAATGGTTAGAGAAAGAACAGAAAAGCATAACGCAAAAAAAGACGAGGATGAAGATTAAACCTAATTAAACTAAATAGGAGGAAAATAAAATGACAAAAGCGAGCAGAGGCGGAAGAATGAAAGCTGCGAAGGCAAGAGCTGCAAAAAGCCATCATGGCGGCAGTGGAACTAGCCACGCAGGAAAAGGTCCAGTGAAGAATAGACCAGCTGGAAAAAATATCATGAGAACTTAAGGAGATTATTTGCAATCGTTGCAAATAACTTCTGGGTGACTAGAGAAAGGAAAAAATAAAATGGAACAAACAAAAGAAGAAAAGATAGACGAAATAAAAAGTTGTATAAATCAGAAAGATAGTTTGTACTATATACCCAAAAAAGATGCTGCGCGTTTCGAAGATGAAAGCAAGAGCGAGGGAAAAGGAACAATACCTATAATGACTTATGGAGATTATTTGATTTATCTAAAAGCAGATTGTTCTGCTCTTCCGAATATTCCGCTGGATAAATTTAATTATACGTCGGGAACGTTTGAGAAAAAGTGGGGACCTGATCACAAGACAATCGTGCTCACGCCAAATCATTCAAGCATTAGAAAAGTTGAAATAGAAATTCAAGGAATAGATATTCATAATATGAAATTATTGCCGGATAAAACTGGCGACGTGATTGAAGATACGGCGAAAATAAAAATAACGAGACACTACCGATTTGCCGAGGGAGATTCGGAAAATAAAGAAGATTCAATTTCTGCATCACCGGGCGAAACGGAAGCGAGATAATTTCTAATTTTAGGAATGAAACAATGATTGAAGATAAAAAAGAACATGGATTGATGAATATAATAAAAGAAGGATTAGGTCATTTTTCTAAGATTATATCGAGGGGCATATTTCAGCAAGTAGCGGAAGGCGCCGAGACTGTTATGAATAACATTGAAGAAAGAACAATGCGAATAGAAAAAAGAGTCGTAAGAGATTTATCTTCTCTTTTAATAATTGGTTTTGGATTAGTCTTTTTGATTTTTGCGCTTTTTTCCTACTTGAAAGAATTTTTAGGTTGGAGTAGCGCCGTATCATATTTTTCCATAGGGATAATTATTTTTGTTATTGGCCTCATTTTAAAATTAAATGAAGAGCATAGGTAAAAAGGTTAGAAAAAATAAACTATGGCAATTCATAATCAGTATCAGAAAATGGGTCCGTTTGTATTATTTATACTGGCTTTAGTTTTATTATTTCTACTTGTCCGACCGATGATAACTGTTCTTTTGAGCAGTGTCCTTCTTGCGTACATTTCTTTTCCAATATATACGAGAGTAAGCAAAAAAATATCTAATAAAACTACTTCAATTATTTTATCATTATTCATTGTAGTCCTGATAATATTAATTCCGTTCGCTTTTTTAGCATTTGAAGTTACGCAGCAGGGATTTTCTTTCTATGGTTCAATGTCAAACAATATTGAGAAGGGAGCGCTGTTTGGTTTTGGATGCACTAGTTCCGAATCAAAAGTTTGTTCACTTGTTAATCAGGCTGAAAGATTTAGCTTAAAACGATTATCAACATTTGGTTTTGATAAACAACTTCAGAAACTTCTGCCATTTCTGGAAGAAAAAATAACAAAATTTATTTTGAGCATACCGGTCATACTAGCAGAAATTTTTCTTACATTAGTTATAACATATTTTATTTTAAAAGACTGGGAAAATATATTAAAAAAAGTAAGCGACTTCCTCCCTGTGAGAACAAAAACGAAAAAGCGGCTTATCGAAGAATTTGGAAACGTAACTCATACGGTAGTTTATGCGCAGTTGCTTGTTGCACTAATCCAAGGATTCACCGGAACTATCGGGTATTACCTATTTGGTGTTCCATTTCCAATAATCTTGGGAGTTATGACCGCGCTCTTCGCTCTGATTCCAAGCATCGGAACAGCAATTATTTGGTTGCCGGCTTCGCTATATTTGATTTTAGTCGGCTATTTTTCTAAAGATTATTGGACACTGAGCAAAGGAATAGGTTTGTTTGTGTATGGTATTTTGGTAATCAGTTTAATTGATAATTTTCTACTTGCGAAGATAGTGCATGCAAAAGCGAAGGTAAATCAAATACTGGTAATTATTGGTGTTATCGGCGGAGCCGCCATGTTCGGGGTTGTTGGAATATTTATCGGTCCAATATTATTGCCATTGCTAGTGACTTATCTTGAAACTTTCAGAGAAAGATTTAGGTGAATTAAAATTTAGATTATATCTATAAAAGTTAATTAAATTTCCGTCTCTCCGGTATCGACTTCGCTTGTTTTTTTCCGTCGGCGACGTCTTTTGAAACGTACAATGCACAATAGCAACAACCAAATTCTTTTACGTCGGGAACACGATAAGGACAGGGACAAACTATGTCGGCGTCTTTTTTTGCGTTGCCCGAGGCAAGACGGCAGGGACAGGCCCAATAGCCGTAGCGTTTTCCGTTTACGAGCAGACTTTTTATCAAACCTTTTGTGAATTCTTTGTCTGGATTTAGATAGTAACCTGTTTTTGGAGTTGTTTTGCTTAGAATATTAAAAATTCTTTCGACTTCTTCTTCGGGGATTGTTATTTTTTCCATTTTACTTCAATAATTTCCTTAGTTCGCCTTCGTCATAACCGTGAATTGTTTTTTTGTTATCAATTACTATTGTTGGAAAAGAATGGGAAGAATTAAATTTGTCCAGTTCCGCGACGACCTCCTCTTGCTGTTTTCCGTCGGTTTCGTCGACGTTGATGTAGTAATATTTTAGGCCGAGTTTTTGCAGAAATTCTTTTGCTCGTGAACACCAGACGCAAGTGCTTAGAGTGAATAAAAAAATATCTTTATTGCCTTTTCCGTTGATTTCAGTTGCGTATTTTTGAATTGATGAGATAGTCATAATTGATTTAAGATGAAGGGGTTTATTAATTTTATTGAAGAGATAAAATTTTTTAAAAACTAAAAAATTAGTGAAACAGAATTTAGACTTTCGTTATGTTTATAACTTTTGGAGATATTTAATTTTATGGACATTCGTAAAACTGTTTATGCGAAGACGAGGGAAGAATGGGGCGCTTGGCTTGAAAAAAACCATGAGAAAGAAAGTAAAATTGGTCTCATAAGGTACAAAAAGCACACGGGCAAACCTAGCCCTTCGCACAGAGAAGCAATGGAAGAGGCAATCCGATTTGGATGGATTGATACGACGGTAAACAGACTGGATAATGAAAAATATATTATTACTTTTGTAAAGAGAAACAAGAATAGCCGATGGAGCAATAATACTTTAGGTTACGCGAAAGAATTAGAAAAGCAAGGAAAAATGTCTCCGGCAGGATTATCTGCATACAGGCACGGTCTTTCAAGACCGCCCCATGATTTTGGAATTCCAGTAAACCCTGAAGTTCCCAAGGAACTTGCAGAAATTTTAAATAAGGAAAATGCAAGAAAAAAGTTTGACTCATTTTCTCCGACGTATAAACGAACTTTACTGAGGTGGCTTTTAAGAGCCAAACTTCCAGAAACAAAAAAGAAAAGAATAGAGATTATTGTTAAGCTAGCAAAGAATGAAGATAAAATGTTCTATTCAAGAAAAATTAGTAGTTAATTTAGATATAATAGAATGAACAAGAAGGAGAGATAATTTTTTGAAAAGTTTTATTTATGATATATTTTTATAGTCTTTGTACTATTTTTGATTATGGTAACTATCAAGAAGATCTCGGCTTCCGTTTGGGAAATTCCGAAAGAAGGAAAGATGAATGTTCCGGCGAGGATTTTTGCTAGCGATGCGCTTATGGAAGATATGAAAAAAGATAAAACTCTCGAACAGGTGAAAAATGTTGCTTCGCTTCCGGGAATTGTAAACTATTCTATGGCTATGCCAGACGCACACCAAGGCTACGGATTTTCAATTGGCGGAGTTGCTGCGTTTGATTTGGAAAAAGGAATTATTTCTCCAGGCGGAGTTGGTTATGATATTAATTGCGGGGTTCGAGTTTTATCTACGAATATTCCACTTAAGGAATTTATGAAAAAAAGAAAAGAAATTTTGCATGACATTGTTCGGAGTGTTCCTTCTGGAGTCGGCCGAGGAACAAAAGAAAAATTTTCTGAGAAAGATTTGAAAGAGGTAATGAAAAAAGGTTCGGACTGGGCGATTGAAAATAAATTTGGGACTAAAGACGATTTAGAACACACGGAAGAAAACGGACGAATGAAAAATGCCGACGTCGCGGATGTTTCTCCGAGAGCAATTGCTCGAGGATTAAATCAACTTGGAACTCTTGGTTCAGGAAATCATTTTTTGGAGATACAAAAAGTTGATAAAATTTTTGATGAAAAAATTGCTAAAAAATTTGGAATTGAAAAAGATAATATAACAATAATGATTCATTGCGGTTCGAGAGGACTAGGGCATCAGGTCGCGTCGGATTACATAAAATTAATGGAAGATAAATATGGTTTTGCGAATCTTGCGGACAGAGAATTAATTAACGCGCCGATAAAATCTGAGCTTGGAAAAAAATATCTTAGCGCGATGAACTGCGCGGTGAATTATGCGTTTTGCAACCGGCAGGTTATAATGCATCAGGTTCGCGAAGTTTTTAAAAAGTATTTTCCAAAAGCAAAAATAAATTTGGTTTATGATGTTGCGCATAACATTGCAAAAATTGAAGAGTATGTTGTCGACGGGAAAAAGATGAAACTCTGCATTCATAGAAAAGGCGCGACGCGTTCTTTTGGTCCGGGAAGAAAAGAAATTCCAAAAGATTATCAAACTGTCGGACAGCCCGTAATAATTCCCGGCTCGATGGGAACTTCGAGTTATATTTTAGTTGGAACGAAAGAAGCGGAAGAAAAAACTTTTGGTTCGACAGCGCACGGCGCGGGACGAGTGCATTCGAGAACATGGGCGTCAAAAGAATTCAGTGCCGAGACAATTAAAGAAAATTTAAACAAGAAAGACATAATTGTCGAGGCTGGAAGCCGCGATGGCTTGGTTGAAGAAGCGCCGGAAGTTTACAAAGATGTCGAGGAAGTTGTTCGGGTTAGCCATGAAAACGGAATTGGAAATTTAGTTGTGAAACTGAAACCGTTGGCCGTGATGAAGGGGTAAAGACAACCTAACGGTTTTCTTTACAATATTTTCCCTTGAGAGTCAGCCTAAGGGGTTATGGCCGCGGGGATGAAGGGTAAAATGAAAAATTATTCATAAATGTTTTTTCGATGGCCTATTTTCAAAATTTTTAGAAAATTATTCGCTTGATCAACATCAATAATCACGCGATAGTCTCCAACTCTTAACTTAAATCCTTGAATTTCTTCTAAATGTTCAAGAAAGTGAAATGGATTTTCCCTACACTGTTGGATTTTATTCCAAATTCTTTCTTTTATCTCTTTTTCCAGTTTATTTAAATCTTCAAGCGCTCTTTTATCAAATACTAGTTCATACATTTTTACAAGCCAAGAATTTTCTTAGCTTCATCTTCATTATAGAAATCTCCTTTCTTAATTCTTTCTCTTGCTTCTTTTATTTCTAGGATTGTTTTCTGGCTTAACCTTGGTTCTTTTTCGCAAGTCTTAGCTACAACGATTAATTTTCTGACCAATTCGTCATAACTTTCATTTTTGTATTGTCTGAATTCATCAAGTTTTTCTTTCGTTGAGGGATTGAGTCGTATTGTTGTCTGTTCTATTTCCATATACTTCTGTATACATAAGTATATTTAAATGTTTCGGTAAAAACCGGATCTATACTCTCTGCAAATAACCTTCTCTCGGCGAGAAACAAAAACCATTAATCTTCAAGGTATTGATGGAATCTTTGAAAGCTTTCTTTGAAATTTTCATTTGCTTTTTATTCTTTGGAGAACAGCAAGCCTCTTCCAATAATTTTTCAACAATAAGCGGTCCGAGTTTTTCTTCCTGTTTTATCATTTGCTCAACTACAAACAGCAAATTAGAAATATCTTTTTGTGAATAATTTTTTTGTGCCATGTTAAATAAAATCTCCTAATAATAATCCTTTTTATTTTCATTAAGTTTCTGGGCTTTGTGCGAAAACAATTAAACAAAACTTACTTCAAACTCATCGGAACATTTTTCTTGAATATTCTGATGCGCGGGAGTCCAATCATTTCGACGGTGCAATCATAACCGCCTTTAATTAGCGTTTTAAGTAATTCTCTGGCGCTTTTCTTTCCGGGATAAATTATTTTGAGCTTGTCAGATTTCGGCGGCTCGACGTCCATAAATAAACGCTGTTCATTATATCCGTTGTTATCAAAATAACCAGAAGTCCAAACTCTTCGCTTGAAATCAATATTCAGAATTGAAAGATTTACGTTGGTATCGTTCAGCAAACCCTCACATATTTTTCCTTCCATCACGAATTAAAACTGCCCAAGTTTAAATATTTGAAGTTAAACTCGAAAGGGGTAGAGGAGTACGGACGAGTGAAAGAAAAAATTTTGGGGTTGGGTGAAGGAGTACGGGGGAGGGACACAGAGGAGGGATTAAATGAATAAATTTTTAACCTGGACTAATCTTGATTTTTCATGATAAATAACAATTCCAAAGGCGACTTGGGCTTTGAGCAGAAGCTCTGGCAGACAGCAGACAAGATGCGAAGTAATATGGATGCTGCGGAATATAAACACGTTGTTCTGGGTTTAATTTTCTTAAAATATATTTCCGACTCTTTCAAAGATGCGCAAAAAAAGATCTTAGAAGAAAAAGGAGACGCTGAAGATATTGATGAGTATAAAGCTAAAAATACTTTTTGGGTTCCGCCAGAAGCTCGATGGGATTATCTGCAAAAAAATGCGAAACAACCGACGATAGGAAAAATTGTTGATGATGCAATGGATGCCATCGAAAGAGATAACTCTTCACTTAAAGGAGTTTTGCCTCGAGACTATGCTCGACCTGCTTTAGATAAACAAAGACTTGGAGAGTTAATTGATTTAATTGGAACTATCGGTCTTGGAGATAAAGAAAGTAAAAGTAAAGATACGCTTGGGAGAGTCTATGAATATTTTATTGGACAGTTCGCTGATGCCGAAGGAAAGAAAGGCGGACAGTTTTACACTCCACGAAGTATCGTTCGACTTTTAATTGAAATGTTAGAACCATATAAAGGGAGAATTTTTGATCCTGCTTGTGGAAGCGGAGGAATGTTTGTTCAGTCTGAAAAGTTTATTGAAGAACATGGGGGCAGAATCGGAGACATTTCTGTTTATGGGCAAGAGTCAAATCAAACTACTTGGAGACTTGCTAAAATGAATCTTGCGATTAGGGGGATTGATGCAAACATTCAGTGGGGAGACACTTTTTTAAATGATAAACATAAAGATTTGAAAGCGGACTTTGTTATTGCTAATCCGCCGTTTAATGATTCTGATTGGAAAGGAGATTTACTTCGAGAAGACATAAGATGGAAATTCGGAGTTCCGCCGACGGGAAACGCTAATTTTGCTTGGGTTCAACATTTTATTCATCACCTCGCACCTCATGGCTATGCGGGTTTTGTTTTAGCTAATGGTTCTATGTCTTCAAATACTTCTGGAGAGGGAGAGATAAGAAAAAATATTGTTGAGGCAGATTTAGTTGATTGTATGGTTGCTTTGCCTTCGCAGTTATTTTATAATACGATGATTCCGGCTTGCTTGTGGTTTATTGCTCGAGATAAAAAGAATAATAATTTTAGAAATAGAACTGGAGAAGTTTTATTCATTGATGCGAGAAAGCTCGGAGTAATGATTGACCGAAGACATAGAGAGCTATCTGAAGAAGACATAAAGAAAATTTCTGAAGTTTATCACGCTTGGAGAGGCGAGGGAAAAACAAAATATAATTGATGATGATAAGAAGCAAATATTAGCTCCTCTTCCGGGAAAGGATATAAATAAAATTCCTGAAAACATTAAAGTAATTTATTCTGAAATAAGAAAATGCATGCAATCAGAGTGTCCAAACGGTGCAATTATGCTTATGAGAAAATTAATTATGCATGTCGCAGTTGAAGAGGGAGATAAAGATGGAAAAAAGTTTGAACAATATATCGATTTTCTTTGCACCAACGGAATTGTTCCAAAAAAGAGTAAAAGCAAAGCAGATTCTGTTAGGAAACTTGGAAATTCTACAAATCATGAAGTAGAGAATAGAACTATGGGGGAAGCACAAAATTGTTTTGAATTTATAGAATTATTATTAAAAGTAAATTATGAATTTGCTGATGAGGCGAAAAAAAATGAATAAAAAAGGAAGAGGGGAAGTTGAAAAAGCCATTAGTGCCTTTTTTGGCATAGTTGTTTTGTTTATTTTGTTTGGTACTCTTATTTCTTCAGGAATATTTGGTGAAATATTTGCTTCTCTAAGTAGTACACTGGGTATTTTAGGATTTTTAGTCGGGCTCATAATTATCTTGGCGATTGTTAAAGCCATCTGGGAGGCGTTTGAAAATAATGATTTCTTCTGAAGATTTGGTAAAAGAATGCGAGGATACTGCAAAAACTTTAGAAAAAACAGCAACCGGAGTCTCGATTATTTACTCTGTTTCTATTTGGTTAGCAGTAATAATCGGGATATTGATGATTGGGGGATTAATAAAAAATTCTTTAATCAATTTTATAGTTGGAGGGATAGGTTTATTTTTTACGTTAGTTCCATTAATATTAAAAAATAAAATAGAAAAAATTGAGGGATATATTTTGTTATCCATTGAATTTAAAAATCTAAAGCAAGATATTCTAAAAGAAGCTTGTTCTAAAAAGAATTTGGATCAGTTAAAGAAACTAAGAAAAAAACTTTCAAAATATCCAATAAACAGCTTTGTTAAATGGTTACCTTAAATGAAAACTCAAAGATTTAAAGAAACTGAAATAGGAAAAATTCCGGAGGATTGGGAAGTTACAAAATTAGGAAATATTTGTGAAGTAAAAAGTGGAAAGAGGCTTCGTAAGGGGAGAAATCTTGTAGAATATAAAACTGAGCACCCGTATATAAGAGTGAGAGATTTGTCAAATGGATCGGTTAAGGTTAACGAGCTCTTATTCTTAGATGATGAAACTTACAAAGAGATTTCGAGATATATAATAACCAAAGACGATGTGTATATTTCCATAGTGGGAAGCATAGGTTTAGTTGGAATAATTCCCTCAGATATAAGTGGTGCAAATCTAACTGAAAATTGTGCAAGACTTACCAATTTAACAAAAGTTACAAAAGAGTGGGCATCTTTTTATCTGAATAGTAAAACCGGACAAGATCAGATTAGAAGTCTGACTGTCGGGACTACGCAGGGTAAATTGGCTTTATTTAGAATAAAAGAAATAAATATCCCTCTTCCTCCTCTCTCCGAGCAATCTGCAATCGCCTCCATCCTCTCCTCACTCGATGAAAAAATAGAACTAAACAACAAGATGAATAAAACTCTCGAGGCAATCGGGCAAGCAATTTTCTAAAGATGGTTTGTTGATTTTGAATTTCCAAATGAGCAGGGCAAGCCGTACAAAAGTAGTGGCGGAAAAATGATTGACTCGGAATTAGAGATGATTCCTGAAGGATGGAAAGTTGGAAAATTGAACGAAATCGTGAATACCATAAAAGGAGTTTCTTATAGTAGTGATGAGTTGAAAGAATCTGAAAAAGCATTAGTGACTTTAAAATCTATGAATCGTGGCGGGGGTTTAAATAAAAATGGATTTAAAGAATTTATCGGAAAATATAAACAAGAACAAGAAATTATTGATGGTGATATTGTTTTAGCTTGTACTGACTTGACTCAAAAAGCGGAAGTGATAGGAAAACCAGCAATAGTTAGAACTATATCTAAATATGTTGCGTTAATAGCTTCATTAGATCTCGTTATAATCCGACCAAAAAATAATCAGGCAAATAAACCGTTTTTATATTATCTCTTAAACTCTGAAAATTTTCAAAGTCATGTTCAAGGGTTTACAAATGGAACAACGGTTCTTCATTTAAGTAGTAAGGCTATCCCCGAGTATTTCTTAGCAATTCCAAATAAGGAGATTATATCAAGATTTAGCAACTCCATACAACATTTATTAGACTATAAAAGAGATAATGAAGCACAATCCGAGATTTTGATTGAAATCCGAGATTCACTTTTACCTAAATTAATGTCTGGGGAGATACGGATTAATGTTAAATGAAAAATAAAGATAGCATTTTTAAAAAATTAAATTTAATGAAGTTATTGGCATATGTAGCACTTTTAGGTATAGTTTATTTTTTTATATTTAAGACTTATTCAGAGATATCAAAGTCTCCTTTAATAATAAATCTAACTATTGGAAGCAATAATCTTCATCTTATTATTTCTGTTATCTTGATGGCGTTTATCGGGGTTTTATTATTGAAATATTTGGATAAAAAAACAAATTTAGGTTGTTTAATCTCAGAAACATGCGAATTTATTTTAATGATTTTAGAAGTTACAATTACTGCTTTAGCAGGATTAGCCATTTTCGTAAATGTGAGATCTGCAGATAGTGCTAATTTAATAGATATAATCGGAAGACCAATATACTTTATTATTATTGCTTTATTTTTATTTTTTATTACAAGAGCTATAAGGAAATTTCTTACGAGGAGGAATATAATTAAAAATACTTAAAACCTAACATAACCATGTCAAAAAATATCATAACCGAAGACCATATTGAAAAAGAAGCACTTGAGATGCTTGCAAATGAAGGTTGGGAAGTTGTTTATGGTCCAGATATTGCTCCCGCTTCCGACGGTGGAAATGGAGAAAGACCAAATTATAAAGGAGTTGTTCTTGTCGAAAGATTGAGAAAAGCGATTGCAAAGATTAATCCTAAAGTTCCAGAAGAAGCTAGAGAAGAGGCTCTAAAGAAAGTTATGAGAAACGATAGCCAAGATTTTATTTTGAATAATCAAAACTTCCATAAATTCTTAGTTGAAGGCGTTGACGTAGAATTTCGCAAAGATGGAAGAATCATCGGAGATAAGGTTTGGCTTTTTAATTTTAAAGAGTTTGAAAAAAATGAGTTCTTAGCAATAAATCAGTTTACAATAATAGAAAATGAATTCAATAGAAGACCGGATATTATTTTGTTTGTAAACGGTTTACCTTTATCCATATTTGAATTAAAAAACTATGCAGATGAAAATGCAACTTTAATGAATGCGTTTAACCAAATAGAAACTTACAAATCTCAAATCTCTTCTTTATTTAGATTTAATGAGGTTATTATTATTAGCGACGGAGATGAGACTCACGCCGGAACAATTACTTCAAAAAGCGAACGCTTTACTCCTTGGAAAACAATTAAAGGCAAAAAACAAAAATCGAAAACGGAATTAGAAGTCTTGATTAGTGGGATGTTAAATAAGGAAACTTTTTTAGATTTGATAAGAAATTTTATTGTATTTGAAACTGAACGAGATACCAAAACAAATACCACTAAGATTCTAAAAAAATTAGCCGCATATCATCAATATAATGCGGTAAATAATGCAATAGAAAATACGATTAAAGCAACTAAAAGCGATAAACGAGCAGGAATAGTCTGGCACACACAAGGTTCTGGAAAAAGTTTAACAATGGTTTTTTACACTGGAAAAATTGTTTTATCGCAAGAGTTAGAAAATCCGACCGTTGTTGTTTTAACAGATAGAAATGACTTAGATGATCAATTATTTGAAACATTTGCAAGATGCAAAGAACTTTTGCGGCAAGATCCCGTTCAATCAGATTCTAGGGAAACACTAAAAAGTTTATTAAAAGTTGCCTCGGGCGGAATTGTTTTCACCACAATTCAAAAGTTTTTTCCCGATGTTCGAGGAGAAAAATATCCTTTATTATCTAAACGAAGAAATATAATTGTCATTGCTGATGAAGCTCATAGAAGCCAGTATGATTTCATTGACGGATTTGCAAAGCATATGCGAGACGCTTTACCAAACGCTTCATTTATCGGGTTTACTGGAACTCCAATTGAGAAAAAAGATAGAAACACTCTCGCTGTATTTGGAAAATATGTTGATATCTATGATATAAAACAATCGATAGAAGATAAAACAACTGTCGGAATTTATTTTGAAAGTAGATTAGCAAAGTTAGAATTAAAACCAGAAGAAAGATTGAAGATTGATCCTAACTTTGAAGAGGTTACTGAAAAAGAAGAGCAAACTGCAAAAGAAAAATTAAAAAGCAGATGGGCGAGAATGGAAGCAGTTGTTGGAAGTGAGGAAAGAATAAAACGACTTGCAAAAGATATTGTTAAACACTTTGAAGAAAGAGAAAGCAAACTAGAAGGAAAGGCGATGATCGTTTGTATGTCGAGAAGGATTTGTGTTGATTTGCATAATGAAATAATAAAGTTAAGACCAGATTGGTATAATAAAGACGACGAAAAGGGAAAAATTAAAGTGATTATGACGGGTTCTGCAACAGATCCGAAAAATTGGCAAGAACACATAAGAGGTAAGAAAAAAAGAAAAGAAATTGGAGAAACATTCAAAAATCCAGAAAGTCCGATAAAGATAGCAATTGTTCGTGATATGTGGCTTACTGGTTTTGATGTTCCTTGTTTGCATACGATGTATATTGATAAACCAATGCAAGGACATGGTTTAATGCAAGCGATTGCCAGAGTAAATAGAGTTTTCAAAGACAAAAAAGGCGGTTTAATCGTCGATTATTTAGGAATTGCTTACGAATTAAAAAAAGCAGTTGCAGATTATACTGAAAGCGGCGGAGAAGGCAAAC
>Ga0247841_10008472_pt1 | contig 14785 bp, 6 predicted proteins | sample LaCruzMarch2015__2_FD_192410 | JGI IMG/M metagenome (GOLD analysis project Ga0247841, IMG submission 192410) | Freshwater microbial communities from meromictic Lake La Cruz, Castile-La Mancha, Spain - LaCruzMarch2015_18m | ecosystem: Environmental > Aquatic > Freshwater > Lake | place: Spain...
CAGCGCGGCGAACGCGGGCGTCACCGAGAAGTCCAGGTTCACCGACAGGTAGGTCGTCCCGGAGACCGCGGCGAAGCGGGCCGCGAGCGGCCCGGTGTTGTCCAGGTCGAACTCGTGGTTGCCGAACACGGCGGCGTCGAACTGCATCCGGCGCAACGCAATGGCGTCGTAGAAGTCCTGACCACCGTCCGGATGGGCCGTGACCAGGCCGTCGAGGCTCGCGCTCAGGCGCGGCCCGGGCAGAAAGGAATCCCCGGCGTTCAGCTTCAGCACCGCCCGTCCGGCGCCTGCGGCGGCCGTCTCGGCGTTGGCCATCACGCTGGCCAGGCGGTCGATCCCGCCGTAAAACGAGATGAGCTGGCTGGTGTCGTCGCGCAGATTCCCCTGGGCCGACAGCAGCCAGGACTCCTGGTCGCCGAGGTGCAGGACGGTCACCTCCTCGGCACCGGCGCTGCTGAACAGCCCGGCACCGAGGGCCAGGGCGAGGGCTGGACCGATGGCGTGGCGACGCAGGGCTGGGCTGACCTTCAGGGGCAGGATGGGCTTCATCGAGGGCTCCCGGGTTGGGGCGGACAGGGAAGTTCGGCATCGGCCGGGCAGCGGGAGCGCCGTGGGGCGGGGTCGGCGCGCTGTCGAGGTAATCGCAGCGCCGGAGTCTGCGGTGAGCAGATGACGGCGATCTTAAGGTCCGGTGAATCTTTGCGGACAGCCGGCGTGGAGCGTAAACGGCCCCAGCTCCCGCCCGCGTCCCGTCGGGCTCGATCAGGCTGTCATCGGGCAGGTCCGCCGGTGCGCGCTGCCGCCAGGCTCACGGAGTTCCCGACCGTCCACCGCGGGACGGTGATTTCCGCCGGCCCGCACCAGGCTGACGACCCGCCGCGCCGCGTCGCCGGGCTGGCAATCCCCGTATCCGATTGCTAATCTTCCCCCAAGGCAGCGGTTTTCGGAACGGTCCACGGGGCGGCGGACATGGGCGGACAGCAGGTCTTCATCAGCTACAACAGCCGCGACGCGGCCCTCGTCGAACCGGTCGTCGCGGCGCTCAAGGCCCGCGGCATCGCGCTGTGGATCGACCAGGAGCAGATCTTGCCGGGCCAGCCCTGGCTGCCGGCACTGGAGCAGGCCCTGCGCGACTGCACCGCGGCGGCGGTGCTGGTCGGGCCCAACGCCATCGGCCCGGTGCAGCAGCAGGAGCTGGGCGTCGCGCTGAGCCAGGCCCGCAACGCCGGCAAGCCGGTGATCCCGGTGCTGCTGCCGGGGGCCGGCGGGCTGCCGTTGTTCCTGGGCCAATACTCCGCCGTGCGCCTGCCCGATGACCTGCACGGCCCCGCCTTCGAGCAGACCATCGACCGGCTCGTCACCGGCATCATCGCCCAGCCGCCAGCGCCCCCGCGGCCCGCGCCGCCGGCACCGAAGGAACACATCCTCACCATCCGCCGGCAGGGCGACGCCTGCGAGGGCCAGTGGGACGGCGGCAACCCCTTTGGATTCAACCTCCCGCTGACCAAGGCCGACCTGGACGAGCTGGCCTGGTACCTGGAGCGCTATATCCAGTTCCCCGGCGCCGGCGACCGGACCCGCGCCGCGGCGCTGGAACAGCGGCTCGACGACTGGGGCCGGCAACTCTGTGCGGCGCTGTTCCCCGGCGGCGACCAGAACGCGATCTATGCCGGGATCTGCGGTCACCTGGACCCTGGCGCCACGGTACCCGGCGGCCACCGCGTGCTGCTGACGCTGGCGAGCGATAGCCCCGACTTTCTGATCCGCCCCTGGGAGATGCTCCGCGACAGCCGCGGCCCGCTCGCACTGCGCGGCCTGACCCTGCGCCGCCGGCTGCTGCGCGACAGCGCCCCGGCGCCCGTGGTTCAGGGCAGCAACCAACCGGCCCTGCCGCTGCGCCTGCTGCTGATCGTCAGCCGCCCCGAGGACACCGGCTTCATCGACCCGCGCACCAGCGTCCGCCCGGTGCTCGATGCGCTGGCGACCCTTGGTCAGATCGGGGGCCAAACCGGGCGCCAAAACGGGCGCCAAAACGGGCGCGAAACCGGCAACGAGACCGGCCAGGGCGCCACCCCGGCCAGGCAACAGGCCATCCGGCTCGACTTCTGCGAGCCGCCGACCCTGCCCGAACTCCAGCGCCGCCTCAGCGCCGCCCGCGACGCCGGCCGGCCCTATCACATCGTCCACTTCGACGGTCACGGCCAGTATTACCCGCAGACCGGCGTCGGCGCCCTGTGCTTCGAGGACGACCAGGGCCGCACCCATCTGGTCCCCGGCCGCGACCTGGGCGACCTGCTGAGCGCCCAGCGCGTACCGCTGGTGCTGCTGGAGGCCTGCCGCGGCGCCCAGGTCTCCGACCGGCCGGTGTTCGGCGCCCTCGCCCCGGCCCTGCTCCAGGCCGGCGTCGGCAGCGTCATCGCCTTCTCGCACTCGGTCCATGTCGAGGCCGCCAAACTGGTCTGCGAGCGGCTCTATCAGGCCCTGGTCGCCGGGCGCAGCATCGGCGCCGCGCTCGACGCCGCCCGCGGCGCGCTGCACGCCAACCCCAGGCGCTGGCTCAGCACCGAGCCGGACCCGGAAACCATCCCGTTGCAGGACTGGCTGATCCCCCAGCTCTACCAGTCAGGCGTTGGCGCCGGGTCGGACCCGGCCCTGGTGCCCATCGACCAGGCAGTGGACGCCGAGGCCGCCGACCTGCCGCCGGACGAGACCCCGCTGCCCGGCTTCCCGCCGCCGCCGCGTTACCGGTTCCACGGCCGCGCCCGCGAACTGCTGCGGCTGGAGCGGTGAAGGGCTCGGCGGCGAGCGCTTCGGGAGCCTGCCCGCGGAGCAACAATGGACCGAGGCGGTGCGGCTGTTCCGGCGCACGCGGGTGCTGCTGGTCTGGGACAACTTCGAGTCCGTGCTGCCGGCCTGGGGCCCTGGGAGCGCCGGCTGCCAGCCGGCCCGGCAGGATGCCGGCGAACCCAGGGCCGGCGAGCCGCCGACGCTCCCAAGCGAGTCCGCGCCCCCATCGGCGTCAGCCCTCGCACCGGACCTGCTGGCCGACCTGCAACGCCGCTGCCGCGACCTCACCGACGCCGACAATCCCAAACAGGTCCGCGGCCGGCTGCTGGTCACCTGCCGCCCGACCGAGACCGGCCTCGACGGCATCGCCGGGCTCGGCCTCGCCGGCCTCGCCCGCCCCGACGCCCTGCACCTGCTGCGCGGCGTCTGCGAGCGCCGCGAGATCAAGCTGGACCGCACGGGCTACGACCGCCCGGCGGTTGATGCCCTGCTGGAGCGCATCAAGGACCACCCGCTGTCCATAGAATTGATCACGCCGCACCTGAGGGACCTGACCCCCGCTCAGATCGGCGATGAACTCACCCAACGCCTGCACCAGTTCCAGGACCCGAGTCATCGCGAGGGCCGCAACCGCTCGCTGCTGGCGTCGCTCGACTTCTCCCGCGGCCGGCTGAGCCCGCAGGCCCAGGCCGCGTTGCCTTGGCTCGGCTGGTTCGAGGGCGGGATGTTCGAGCGGTTCTTCCTCGCCTTCAGCGAGATCACGGCCCTGGACTGGGCCGCGATCCGTGCCGAACTGGTCGCGACCGCGCTGCTGCGGGTCGAGGACCTGCCCGGATTCAACACCCCATATTTGAAGCTGCACCCGACCCTGGCCGAGGCCGTGGCCCCGGCGGACCCCGCCGCCGATGCCGAGCGCGCCGGGCGGCTCATCGGGGTCTACGGCCTAGTCCAGGTCATGATCGATGGCGCGCTCCGGGGCTCCGGGCCCGCCGCCGGCATGGCCATCGCCCGGCTGGAGCAGGCCAACCTGCGCCGGGCCATGGACCTGGCCTTCGCGGTTGGGCGGCATCGGGACGGCTACGCGATCGGCGCTACCCTCGGGCTCTATCTCCGGAGCGCCGGCCGGCTGCGGGAGCTCGACCGCCTGGTGCAATGGGTCCGCGCCCGGATGCTGGCGGACCGCCCCGACGCCGCCGGCTGCGGGGCGATCCGCGACCACGCCTGGGGCCTGTTCACCCAGGGCCAGGCCCAGGCCGCGCTGGACGCGGTGCTGGACCTGGAGCGGCGGCTCCCCGCCGGGAAACTGGCAGCGGGTGACGGCCCCGACGAAGACCCGGCCTTCCAACTCGCGCTGGCCCGGCTCGTCCGCGGTCGCATCCTGTACAGCGCCGGCCGCCCGGACCAGCCCCTGGAGCCGCTGGGGCAGGCCATCGCCGACCTGCGGGCCCTGGCGGACCGCGCGACCGGCCCCGACGCGAGGGGCTTCATCCGCGGCAACCTGTCGGTGGCCCTCGGCGACCTCGCCAATGCACTGAGCGCCCTCGGGCGCACGGTTGCGGCTCTGGCCACCGCGGGCGAGGGCATCGGGATCGACCGGGCCTTGGGCAACGACCGCAACCTCGCCGCCGGCCTGGGCCGGACCGCCGAGATCCTGATGGGCACCGGCCGCCATGCCGAGGCCGAGGCCCGCTATGCCGAGGCCCTGGCCGCCGCCGAGCGGATCGGCGACCTGGAACTGTAAGGCGGCCTCACCCAACACCTGGGCAGCTTGCAGCGCCGCACCGGCCGCACCGCCGAGGCCGCCGAGACCCTGAAGCGGGCCCTGCGCCTCTTCCAGCAGGTCGGCAACCGGGCCAGCGAGATGCGGACCTGCGACCTGCTCGGCAGCGCCGAGATGATCCTCGGTCGGCTGGACCCGGCCGAGGCCTGGTACCGCAAGGCCCTGGACCTGGCCGGGCCGCACGGCGACCAGACCCAGATCGCCGGGACGCGCCAGAACCTCGGTATCCTGTTCCAGACCCGCGCCGAGCGGGCCCCCGATCCGATCCAGCATCCGGACCCGCATCCGAACGGCCCGGCACCCGACGCGAGCCAAGCTGGCACCGGGCGCGACCACTGGCTCGCCGCCGCGGTCACCGAGATCGAGGCCAGCCTCGCGTGCTGGGAGCAGATGAACAACCAGATCAACGCCGCCGCATCCAACTTCCAGCTTGGCGTGCTGCACCGGCTACGCGGCAACCTGGACCGGGCCGAGACCGAGGCCCGGCAGGCCCTCGCGATCCACCAGCCGCTGGATCATCCGGACACCTGGAAGGACTACCTCAGCCTCGCCCAGGTCGCCCGCGCCCGCGGCGACGGCCCCGCCGCGGACCAGTGGCAGGCCAAGGCCGAGGCAAAGCACGCCGAGATGCAGCGCCGCGCCCGCGGCGGTAGCGAGGATGCCGCCGATGCCGCCGACCCGGCCGCTGCCGCGCTCCAGAACCGCCAGTTCCTCGACGCCCTGGTCGCCCTGGCCCAGTCCGTCTACCAGCACCAGGCCGCCGCCGCTGCCCAGCCCACCGCGCCGGTTCAGCCCTTGCCCCCAAACATCGCCGAGACCCTGGCCCAACTGACCCAACTCCCGCCGTCGCTCGCGGCCTTCGCCGCCTTCCTGCAAGCCCTCGCCGCCGGCCAGCGCCCCCCCCCGCCGCCCCTGCCCGCCCCGCTGGACCAACTCGCCGCCGAACTCCTCCAGGCCCTGCGCTGACCCCGCAGAACGCAACGCTGCGGTCGCTTGCGAGGCCGCGCCGCACTGGGGTGCGGCGCTCCCAGCGTCCGAGCGGGCTTGCATGGTAAAGCGGCCAGGCTCGAATCTTTTTCCGGCCAAGAGCCGAGCTGTTACCGTAGCGGAATTGTATTGAAGCCTGGCCCCTTATCCTCCTTATCCTCCTTATCCTCTCTGATTACTCGTCATTACTCTTGTTTGCGGGCAGCGTCGCGGTCATCGACGAGAGCGGAATTCTCTGGATGACAAGGCAGCAGCGCATGATAGATGGTGATCGACTCCAAGGGAGCGATCCGCTCGTGCTTGCTGCGATAGGTGAAAAGATCGGTAACCATGGGTTCCGGTTGCCAATCTCCGTCGTGCAGCCGGTTAGGACCCGCGGCCATGTTGGTCGCGAGTTCATGCTCCCAGTGACTCACGTCATCACTTTGGACATATCCCAGCATTCCAGCCTCCGGCCATCGGGGTGCGTACTCACCCGTCAGAAAGGCACGAAGCCCCTCCGGCCCAAGATAATCGGAGCAACCACATTTTCCGCGGCAAAGGCGTTTTGCCTCGAACTCGTAGTGCGTTCGCGGTCGCTGATCAGTGCACTCGATGCGAATATCCATTCGCTGTCGGCGCTTGCCCTTCCGAATCGGGGAGTGGAGGCGGGGCTCCTCGTGGACCCCATAACGGCCGTACCATTCCGGCGCATTCGGATCGTCGAGCAATTCCTCGATCACCCGCGTGAGTTCACCGGTGATGTCCTCTTCGTGCGCTGCGGTCAGACTATGCCGGTCGAGTCGCGCATGCCCGAGATGCAGCAGCGTGAAGACATCATGACGGAAGGTAACCCAGTAGTTGTCCCGGAGCCACGCCGGAACCGCGCTTCCTGGGCTACGCCGACTCAATGCCATGAGACAGGTTCCTTTACGGCGAGGGCGTCGGCAATGAGATTGTCCGCATCCTGCAGGGCTTGGCTGCGCAGCCAGTGCAGGCGCTGCATGGGTTTGACCAGCACCACGCGATCGCCGTCAAAGATGGTCAAGCCCCGCTCGAAATAGAGCCAATGGGTGTGCTCATGCCGCAACCGCTTACCTAAGTCGCCAAGCTCACCCTCAAGATTACTCGACGCAGGATGTATTTTTACCCGCGCAGGATTGTCACTCTCGGCCACCCCGATCGAGACTATTCCCCAGTTCATTCCATGCCAAATTTCCACTTGATGCCGTAAGTCGGAACCCCGCATAGCGAAGGCGTCGAGGGTACTATAGAGGGTAGTGCCGTAGGTGCGAAACGTATCTTCCTTTGGTCGCATGGCGGCCCCGTTCTTGCCCATCTTCCCCTTTATCAACCCGAGGCGCGTATCGACAAGGTCTTCCACCAACCAGCGATCCTGCTCGGAAAGACCCAGCGCATCATAGACGAGTTCATTTGCATGTCTTTCCAGGCGTGGTAAATCCGTATCATGGTCGATCGACAGGGGCTCTTGGCTGCGATGCCAACATTCGACCAGCGCGTCGTAGGCCCCAGCCCACCGATCCAGATTCGCCGGCGATAGCGCATCCAGAGGGATTGGCAGCAACTGTAGAGTCTTCAGATCGGCCACACTCATCTGAATACCCATCTCGCTTGCATAGAAGAGCTGATGGTAGGTCACAAAATTTGAAATCAAGTACAAAGCCAGGGCCTTGAGCAGGGACTCCTGGCCCGGCTTGCCGGCGATACCCAATTGCGGATGAGGGATTACCAGGAATTCATTATCGTAGATCGCCCAGCGTCGGTTACGTGGCATAACGATGTGGGGAGGTCGACACACTTGGCTAGGCGCATTGATGCCACCCCTCTTGCGCGCATAGGCATTATCCATAGTAATGGTACCCAAGGCTGACGCAGGAAATGAGTAGACACGGCCTCGACGTTCCAACTGCGACATCTTAAGGAACCGCTTGCCCAGGAGTTCCGCAACGAATTCTACCGGGTCTTTCAGTTCTTTCTGATGCGGTCCCCTAAGTTGAAATCCTTCATGAGCCAGTAAGTTGTGTGTACGGCGAAAATCTGAAAATAAAGGGAAGCCCCGCATGACTCGTTCCAGTATCCGCTGGTCTCGCGGCGAGCCCCACATTGCAAGCTTCCATGTCAGTCCATCACCTCGCGCCGCGGTGGACCGATCAATTATCCGCAACTCGCCAACATTGATTGCCAGGGTCCAAGCCTCGCGGAAACGTCGACCAGGGGCCTTTAGCAGCGTGGGTTGGTTAACCGCGAAGGGAGCATAAGACAGGATGTCCTCGCTATCGTCGACGTCACCACTAGCCCGAAAGAACAGTATCGCTGTCGGTAATGCAGCGCGCGCGGCGAAAAGCAAATACGCGAGGTTAGCAAAATTCGCTACGCACCAGACCGGCACCTCAGCAAAGAACGCCGCGCGAAATTTGACCGATTGGCTTTTGAACAGGGTCATAGCCGGCGCCAACATCCCTGCGGCACCATCCGGATGCAGGTGCTCCAACGTCTTCCAAAGAAACGCTTCAGCGAGTTGCCAGCCGCCGGTCGGGCGGTTCTCCTGGCGGGACTTCATCCACGTGAAAGCCTGTTCTTGGTCGGGAAGCAGTTTGTTCGGGATCAAATTCACCCAAGGCGGATTACCCAGGATCCACTCGAATTGGGATTCCGGCCATGGAAACGCTGGAGCAAAGAAGTCACCCCGGACGATATTGGTTCCGTAAAGTCCGGGCAGTTTGAAGTCGGGGAAACGGCGAAGGTCAGGCGGCTCCACATAGTCCAGCAGTGTCAGACTCAAGCTGAAAGCAGCCACCCGGCAGGCGTCCTCATCCTGGTCGATCCCGAAGATGTGATCCGTTAGTAACTTGCTCAGAGTCGCTGGGGACAGTGTGTCCGCACCGTGCAGTTGTTGTTCGATCAGGCGGCGATACACTTGTACCAGAAAGGCCCCGGATCCGCAGGCAGGGTCAAGTATCTTGACGCCGAGTACCAAGGGGCGGCGCGTCGCCACCTCGTCGAGCACCAGATCAACCAGAAAAGTCGGGGTGTAGTATGCGCCCTTGTGTTTGCCCGCGTCTTCCGCATGGAGAAACTGTTGGTAGATGACGGACAAGGTTTCGATAGGAATGTGGGAAAAGTCGTAGCGGGGAAAGGCAAGATGCATTTGCCCATTGACACGGTCACCGGCTAACACGGCGGCGGTCTGCTGCACTGCTGCATCAGCGTTCGCACGCCGATTGAACTCAAGCGGGAAGACGGAGCCGTTCAGCCACTCTTCCAACCTCTCGGTGACGGCGGTGAAGGTCGCGACGGAGGCATCCCGGGTGAAAACGCGGGATGGATCGATGTCCCAGTCCCGCAGTTTTTCGTCCGACAGAATGTTGCGGTCCCGCAAGTAGTGCAGGTAAATATACTTGCCGATCAAGGCATGGGCTTCATGACGAAGGAGCCCCTGATCGTGAATCAGCGTCTTTCCCAGTTCCTCCAGTTCGTGCAGAAGAGACCAGTCAACCCGCTGCGCCGGGTCGATGTACCGGCCCCACCGCTCCCAGACCCGACCTTCGGCGATCGCGCAGGCGTCCAGTCCATTGAACGCATCAAGCGACATCCTGGCCGACTTGACGATGTGCGTGATCTCATCGGCGTCAGTGCCATCATAGCGGAACCCGGAGTAGAGGACGAACCGCTCCGGCGTAGCGACGACCAGGAATGGGACCAAATTCTGGTTCCAGACCCGGTGGTGTACCCGCCGGGCCTCGCCGTCGTCAGCCGCATTGCAGAGATAGACCACCGGTATGGCGTTGTTCCCACCCGGTTGGCGCAGGGCATAGGCGCGGTACAGCCCGCAGGTCTCGCGGGCACGGCGCAGGTGATGGGCGATGCCGGGTGGACAGCCGGGGGCGGCCGGGTCCAGGAGACCAGGGTCCCCAGCGTAATCCAGTCGCTCGATGAGGCCTTGCAGGTCCATTTCCTGGGCCCGTCAGCCGGCCAGCCTGAGGCCGAAGTTCAACTGGAGTTGGCCAAGTTGCCCGCCGTCCTGAAGGGTCGCACAGACGGCCTCCAGACCGACGCGAAAGCCAGAAATCTCAGTAGGAAGCGGACTGTTTGCAGAGTCGAAACGGATACCTTCCGGCGTCAGGACCACCTGGTAGCGGCGCCACTCCAGCGCCGATCGCGCCCGCAACCAGGCATGCAGTTGCGCGAACGCCTCCGCATACCTGGACACGACGACTGCGGCGCGCTTCATGCGCAGGGCGATGGCAGCCGCGAGGACGTTGGCTTCATCGTACTCGGCGTGGATGCCTGGACCGAATCCGGCGGAAATCGGCACGAGTATGCCATCGCGGACCCAGGCCTTCTGGTCGGATTCGGTGCAACCGCAGCGGGATCGAAGGACGGCCGCTTGCATGAAATCCCCCTGGTTGTGGTGAAAGAGGAAATTTTCCCTTCGTGGGGGAAATTGTAGCACTTGGGGCGGCGGATGTCGCTGCGGTTTGCGTCCCCCTGACCGGGACGGAACCACGCGCCGTCCCGCCGCCGCAGTACGCAAGGCCGCGCTCAACAACGAGGTCGGCGTGGGGTTAGGTGATTTCCGGAAATTGCCATACCAGCGTATGCATCGGTAGGGTGGAGACGACCCGCCGCACCGCGTCGCCAGGCTGGCAATCCCCGTATCCGATTGTTAATCTGCCCCCAAGGCAGCGGTTTTCGGGACGGTCCAGGGGGGCGGCGGACATGGGCGGACAGCAGGTCTTCATCAGCTACAACAGCCGCGACGCGGCCCTCGTCGAACCGGTCGTCGCGGCGCTCAAGGCCCGCGGCATCGCGCTGTGGATCGACCAGGAGCAGATCTTGCCGGGCCAGCCCTGGCTGCCGGCACTGGAGCAGGCCCTGCGCGACTGCACCGCGGCGGCGGTGCTGGTCGGGCCCAACGCCATCGGCCCGGTGCAGCAGCAGGAGCTGGGCGTCGCGCTGAGCCAGGCCCGCAACGCCGGCAAGCCGGTGATCCCGGTGCTGCTGCCGGGGGCCGGCGGGCTGCCGTTGTTCCTGGGCCAATACTCCGCCGTGCGCCTGCCCGATGACCTGCACGGCCCCGCCTTCGAGCAGACCATCGACCGGCTCGTCACCGGCATCATCGCCCAGCCGCCAGCGCCCCCGCGGCCCGCGCCGCCGGCACCGAAGGAACACATCCTCACCATCCGCCGGCAGGGCGACGCCTGCGAGGGCCAGTGGGACGGCGGCAACCCCTTTGGATTCAACCTCCCGCTGACCAAGGCCGACCTGGACGAGCTGGCCTGGTACCTGGAGCGCTATATCCAGTTCCCCGGCGCCGGCGACCGGACCCGCGCCGCGGCGCTGGAACAGCGGCTCGACGACTGGGGCCGGCAACTCTGTGCGGCGCTGTTCCCCGGCGGCGACCAGAACGCGATCTATGCCGGGATCTGCGGTCACCTGGACCCTGGCGCCACGGTACCCGGCGGCCACCGCGTGCTGCTGACGCTGGCGAGCGATAGCCCCGACTTTCTGATCCGCCCCTGGGAGATGCTCCGCGACAGCCGCGGCCCGCTCGCACTGCGCGGCCTGACCCTGCGCCGCCGGCTGCTGCGCGACAGCGCCCCGGCGCCCGTGGTTCAGGGCAGCAACCAACCGGCCCTGCCGCTGCGCCTGCTGCTGATCGTCAGCCGCCCCGAGGACACCGGCTTCATCGACCCGCGCACCAGCGTCCGCCCGGTGCTCGATGCGCTGGCGACCCTTGGTCAGATCGGGGGCCAAACCGGGCGCCAAAACGGGCGCCAAAACGGGCGCGAAACCGGCAACGAGACCGGCCAGGGCGCCACCCCGGCCAGGCAACAGGCCATCCGGCTCGACTTCTGCGAGCCGCCGACCCTGCCCGAACTCCAGCGCCGCCTCAGCGCCGCCCGCGACGCCGGCCGGCCCTATCACATCGTCCACTTCGACGGTCACGGCCAGTATTACCCGCAGACCGGCGTCGGCGCCCTGTGCTTCGAGGACGACCAGGGCCGCACCCATCTGGTCCCCGGCCGCGACCTGGGCGACCTGCTGAGCGCCCAGCGCGTACCGCTGGTGCTGCTGGAGGCCTGCCGCGGCGCCCAGGTCTCCGACCGGCCGGTGTTCGGCGCCCTCGCCCCGGCCCTGCTCCAGGCCGGCGTCGGCAGCGTCATCGCCTTCTCGCACTCGGTCCATGTCGAGGCCGCCAAACTGGTCTGCGAGCGGCTCTATCAGGCCCTGGTCGCCGGGCGCAGCATCGGCGCCGCGCTCGACGCCGCCCGCGGCGCGCTGCACGCCAACCCCAGGCGCTGGCTCAGCACCGAGCCGGACCCGGAAACCATCCCGTTGCAGGACTGGCTGATCCCCCAGCTCTACCAGTCAGGCGTTGGCGCCGGGTCGGACCCGGCCCTGGTGCCCATCGACCAGGCAGTGGACGCCGAGGCCGCCGACCTGCCGCCGGACGAGACCCCGCTGCCCGGCTTCCCGCCGCCGCCGCGTTACCGGTTCCACGGCCGCGCCCGCGAACTGCTGCGGCTGGAGCGGTGAAGGGCTCGGCGGCGAGCGCTTCGGGAGCCTGCCCGCGGAGCAACAATGGACCGAGGCGGTGCGGCTGTTCCGGCGCACGCGGGTGCTGCTGGTCTGGGACAACTTCGAGTCCGTGCTGCCGGCCTGGGGCCCTGGGAGCGCCGGCTGCCAGCCGGCCCGGCAGGATGCCGGCGAACCCAGGGCCGGCGAGCCGCCGACGCTCCCAAGCGAGTCCGCGCCCCCATCGGCGTCAGCCCTCGCACCGGACCTGCTGGCCGACCTGCAACGCCGCTGCCGCGACCTCACCGACGCCGACAATCCCAAACAGGTCCGCGGCCGGCTGCTGGTCACCTGCCGCCCGACCGAGACCGGCCTCGACGGCATCGCCGGGCTCGGCCTCGCCGGCCTCGCCCGCCCCGACGCCCTGCACCTGCTGCGCGGCGTCTGCGAGCGCCGCGAGATCAAGCTGGACCGCACGGGCTACGACCGCCCGGCGGTTGATGCCCTGCTGGAGCGCATCAAGGACCACCCGCTGTCCATAGAATTGATCACGCCGCACCTGAGGGACCTGACCCCCGCTCAGATCGGCGATGAACTCACCCAACGCCTGCACCAGTTCCAGGACCCGAGTCATCGCGAGGGCCGCAACCGCTCGCTGCTGGCGTCGCTCGACTTCTCCCGCGGCCGGCTGAGCCCGCAGGCCCAGGCCGCGTTGCCTTGGCTCGGCTGGTTCGAGGGCGGGATGTTCGAGCGGTTCTTCCTCGCCTTCAGCGAGATCACGGCCCTGGACTGGGCCGCGATCCGTGCCGAACTGGTCGCGACCGCGCTGCTGCGGGTCGAGGACCTGCCCGGATTCAACACCCCATATTTGAAGCTGCACCCGACCCTGGCCGAGGCCGTGGCCCCGGCGGACCCCGCCGCCGATGCCGAGCGCGCCGGGCGGCTCATCGGGGTCTACGGCCTAGTCCAGGTCATGATCGATGGCGCGCTCCGGGGCTCCGGGCCCGCCGCCGGCATGGCCATCGCCCGGCTGGAGCAGGCCAACCTGCGCCGGGCCATGGACCTGGCCTTCGCGGTTGGGCGGCATCGGGACGGCTACGCGATCGGCGCTACCCTCGGGCTCTATCTCCGGAGCGCCGGCCGGCTGCGGGAGCTCGACCGCCTGGTGCAATGGGTCCGCGCCCGGATGCTGGCGGACCGCCCCGACGCCGCCGGCTGCGGGGCGATCCGCGACCACGCCTGGGGCCTGTTCACCCAGGGCCAGGCCCAGGCCGCGCTGGACGCGGTGCTGGACCTGGAGCGGCGGCTCCCCGCCGGGAAACTGGCAGCGGGTGACGGCCCCGACGAAGACCCGGCCTTCCAACTCGCGCTGGCCCGGCTCGTCCGCGGTCGCATCCTGTACAGCGCCGGCCGCCCGGACCAGCCCCTGGAGCCGCTGGGGCAGGCCATCGCCGACCTGCGGGCCCTGGCGGACCGCGCGACCGGCCCCGACGCGAGGGGCTTCATCCGCGGCAACCTGTCGGTGGCCCTCGGCGACCTCGCCAATGCACTGAGCGCCCTCGGGCGCACGGTTGCGGCTCTGGCCACCGCGGGCGAGGGCATCGGGATCGACCGGGCCTTGGGCAACGACCGCAACCTCGCCGCCGGCCTGGGCCGGACCGCCGAGATCCTGATGGGCACCGGCCGCCATGCCGAGGCCGAGGCCCGCTATGCCGAGGCCCTGGCCGCCGCCGAGCGGATCGGCGACCTGGAACTGTAAGGCGGCCTCACCCAACACCTGGGCAGCTTGCAGCGCCGCACCGGCCGCACCGCCGAGGCCGCCGAGACCCTGAAGCGGGCCCTGCGCCTCTTCCAGCAGGTCGGCAACCGGGCCAGCGAGATGCGGACCTGCGACCTGCTCGGCAGCGCCGAGATGATCCTCGGTCGGCTGGACCCGGCCGAGGCCTGGTACCGCAAGGCCCTGGACCTGGCCGGGCCGCACGGCGACCAGACCCAGATCGCCGGGACGCGCCAGAACCTCGGTATCCTGTTCCAGACCCGCGCCGAGCGGGCCCCCGATCCGATCCAGCATCCGGACCCGCATCCGAACGGCCCGGCACCCGACGCGAGCCAAGCTGGCACCGGGCGCGACCACTGGCTCGCCGCCGCGGTCACCGAGATCGAGGCCAGCCTCGCGTGCTGGGAGCAGATGAACAACCAGATCAACGCCGCCGCATCCAACTTCCAGCTTGGCGTGCTGCACCGGCTACGCGGCAACCTGGACCGGGCCGAGACCGAGGCCCGGCAGGCCCTCGCGATCCACCAGCCGCTGGATCATCCGGACACCTGGAAGGACTACCTCAGCCTCGCCCAGGTCGCCCGCGCCCGCGGCGACGGCCCCGCCGCGGACCAGTGGCAGGCCAAGGCCGAGGCAAAGCACGCCGAGATGCAGCGCCGCGCCCGCGGCGGTAGCGAGGATGCCGCCGATGCCGCCGACCCGGCCGCTGCCGCGCTCCAGAACCGCCAGTTCCTCGACGCCCTGGTCGCCCTGGCCCAGTCCGTCTACCAGCACCAGGCCGCCGCCGCTGCCCAGCCCACCGCGCCGGTTCAGCCCTTGCCCCCAAACATCGCCGAGACCCTGGCCCAACTGACCCAACTCCCGCCGTCGCTCGCGGCCTTCGCCGCCTTCCTGCAAGCCCTCGCCGCCGGCCAGCGCCCCCCCCCGCCGCCCCT
>Ga0247841_10008473_pt1 | contig 14784 bp, 10 predicted proteins | sample LaCruzMarch2015__2_FD_192410 | JGI IMG/M metagenome (GOLD analysis project Ga0247841, IMG submission 192410) | Freshwater microbial communities from meromictic Lake La Cruz, Castile-La Mancha, Spain - LaCruzMarch2015_18m | ecosystem: Environmental > Aquatic > Freshwater > Lake | place: Spain...
AGGCGTCGTAACCGACGATCATGTCTATGATACAAACGGCAAGAGAGACAGGTCGTGCGAAAGATCCAGGTTGCCAACGCGGTCGTATGGGCAAGCAGCATCTATGATGGGATCGGCAAGAAATGAAAATATCTACGACTCTGGCGGGAACAAATTACGATCACAGTGCGAGAATCCAGCCCGCTTTACACAGTCACAACTTGGGAACGGCGTACGGCGTCAGCGTGGACGGTAACACCTACCACAAGCCGGTACTCGAACAGCTCGGCTACCGGCTCCAGCCACTCCAAAGCGGCAACTACCTCGTTACCTGGCTTGCCCCTGAGATCGTCGTCAAGGACCATTACTGGATATTGACTGAAACCGGCGTGGCCGGCAACGCCATAGACTTCCTCATGCGCATCAGAAGAACGTCTTTCAGCGTTGCCGTCCGTCTTCTCCGGGCGGATGTGGCTTTGCCGAAGGTGTCGTAATCGACGATCATGTCTACGATGAGAGCGGAAAGAATAGCAGTTCGCGCGAAAGATCCGGGTTGCCAACACGGTCGCAGGGGCAGGCGGCATCTACGACGGGAATGGTAATAAATGAGAATCTCTTCGACGAGGACGGGGACAAATCATGATCATAGCGCGGGAATACGGCCCCATTTACACAGTCATATTTTGGGAACGGCGTACGGTGTCAGCGCGCTTCGTAACAACTAGGCGGTCAAAAGTCCACGCTTATGCGGTAGAAGCAAGGATCTGTCGGTGGAAGGTTCGTGTCCGTATATTTTGTGGTCACCGGAAGGCCTGGAATGCCGGTCTTGAGCGGTATGAACACGCTGGGGTTTGCCATCAGGTTCGTGGACCGATTAACGCTGTAGTAGATACCACTGTAGCTCGCCCATTCCAACTCGTACCCGCCAGGCACAGTCTCAGATGGCACAATACTCTTCACTGCGAGGCATGATGCGCAGTTGGTCGGTGATGTTCCGGCAAGAATTTCCGCCCAATCGGGCATGCCGTCTTTGTCGGAGTCGAGGGAATACAGATCTGAGCCGCTGTTTGGCGGCAATACCACCACCGTCAACGACGCTTGGCCAACATTGCCTATGGGGTCGGAAGCGGAGACCGTAAGGCGGTTAATGCCGTTCGACAGGGCAATTGGACCAGCCGTCCACAAAGTAGTGCCGGCGACGCACCCCTGCTCGCCAGTATCGTTCGTGCAGCTCAGGGCTGCAATGCCTGTCGCGTCCCATGCTGTGCCTGAGAGAGTTATTGGATTGTTGGTGGTCACGTAAACGTTCTCCGTTGTGGGGTCGGCTATCAGAATGACGGGGGCGGTATCATCTGGCGGAATGATCGGCGCCTCAGACACAAGGGCAAGTCGGTTGCCAGCGGCATCGTAGGTGTATGTGATGTTCTTACCGTTGTCGTAATCTACGCGGGTCAGGCGATGGAGCGAGTCGTATTCACACACAATACCAGCGGCCCAACATGACGTGCAATAGAAGAGAATCGGCAAAATGAATGAGAGACGTCTATGACTGGCGTGCATAATCGTGATACCTATGTGTTATCGCAGCAACTCAGACAGATTTCCTTCGTCAACAAGTGTTCCAACCTGATCTAACCCTGAACCATTCATTGGGTTTTCGACGTCAAGCACTGCCCCAACAATATCGAACATGCCACGTGCAACATTAACCCCACCTGACCAAGCAATAGCGGTTCCCGCAACAATCGTTAATCCGCCCGCCGGAGCCGTCATGAGCGGTACAAGCAAGGTGCCACCAGCGACGACGACCCGAGCACCCTCGAATGTCGTGCCGATCCCAACAAGCACTCTTGCTCCGCCTTCGACCACGCGACCTAAGCGTCCCACAACTGGGTCATTCCAGACGGCGGTCACGGCAGCTAACCAATTGATGCCAGTCCCATCAGCTGGGAGGACTGCTACAGTGGAACCTGCACAGTTCAAGTGGTACACATTGTAATCAAGGAGCCCGACATGGTTGAGATCGGAAGAGCCAAACGTAGCGACAACAGATGTCGCCTCTTTCGGGGAAAAACCCGTAATGTCAATCCGACGCACCGGGTTGTTCATCGCGTATATGTAACGATTTAAACTCTGGCTATCGCCGTCTTCGCCTGTTGTCGGATCTTTCGTCACGAAGCGACCGAGTTGTGGGCTGTAGTAGCGGGCGCGGATGCAGGAGAGGCCATTACCTTCGTCCATGACGCCGTATCGCCCGACGTATTTGAATAGATTAGCGGTGGTTCCAGCGACGTTCGCCACGTTCCCAAACGGGTCATAGGCGTACTCGTCAGTGAGCGCGCCCGTGGAATCCGAAAGGGCGGTTGTGCTGCCGCGAACATCATAATGGAAGTAGGCGGCGGTACCACCGGCGTCGATTCGGGAAACCAAGCCGCGACCGTAGATGTAATAGGCGACAATCGTGCCGCCTGCGTCGGTTTCAGCGAGAACGTGTGACAGGTTGCCGTTGACATCAAGAACATACCTGGTCGTGACGCCGCCGCGTGTGGCGCACATGCGGTTGCCGACTCCGTCGTACTGGTACTGATAGTTTGTGCCGCCGACAACTGCCTGAATCAGTCGGTTCTCGTAGTCATAGGCAAACGTATCCGCACCCTCGGTCAGCATGTTGCCGTTAGCGTCATACGTGAAAGCCGTGCCGGTTGCGTTGGCCAGGCGGTTGTCGGTATCATAGGCGTAACTGACCGTCTGTGTGGGGATAACAGGTTCGATCGGTTCGTATTGCGACGATCGCAGATGGTTGCCCGCACCATCTAGGGTCAGGGTGTAGCTTGAGATGACAGTTGTGTCAGGTCGTGCATTCGTAAGCGCTATCAATCGTCCGGCATGGTCAAATCCGTACTGAGCGGTAGTACCATTGGAATTTTGGATCAAGACAATATTACCGGCCGCATCGTAGGTATTGGTGGTAACGCCATCGAGCCAGTCCTTGACCGTCACCATACGGTTGAGCGAGTCAAACGTGTAGTTGACGACCTTGTTTCCAGGGTAGGTCAAGACAGTCCGATTGCCGTTGGCGTCGTAAGCATAGGCAATAGTCATGCCGGTGCTATCGGTAAAGTTAGTCATTCGGCCAAGGGCATCATACCCGTATGTAGAAGAACCGAGCGAATCAGTCATGTTGATGCGGTTGCCAGTGCCGTCGTACGAAAATGTCACTGGTGTTCCCGATGGATAGGTAATGCTGCGGAGGCGATCGTCTGCATCATAGCCATAGCGGTTCGTTCGACTTAGGGCATCCACCGCTTCGAGCCGATTCCCTGCTCCATCGTACTTGAATTTGTAAATGCCGATTGGCTCCTGTTTCTGGATCAACCGATTCAAGGCGTCATAAGTGAAGGTCGTGACGTGATGGTTTGGTTCGGTCATGGACGTACGGTTGCCCACGGCATCGTATGTGTAAGAAACGGTACCGGTACTGGCGTCAACTACGTTCGTGAGGCGGCCTAATGAATCGTAATATAGGCGAATGATCTGCGAATTTGGATCGGTGACCTGTGTGCGGCGTCCCAATTCGTCGTAGTCATAGCGATTGCTATGGCCGAGCGGGTCGGTCACAATGACCAGGTGGTTCAATTCATCATATTCATTTGTGGTGATCTGGCTGAGCGGATTAATTACTCTGGTCTGGTTACCATTCGGGTCATAGGTGTAACGGAAGACCTGCCCCGAGGCATTCGTAACGGCTATTAAATTCCCAATCGGATCATACGCATAGAATGTCTTGTTGCTCCTGGCATCAGTGACGGCAATCTTGCGGTCGAGAGCGTCATATGCGTTGACGGTAATCCCGCCGAGTGCATTACTAATAGAGAGGAGACGATCCTTGGCATCGTAGGTCTTGATGGTCTTATATCCGCGGGCGTCCTGAATAAGCACCTGGTTGTTGTTCGCGTCGTAGGCAAAGAGGTTTGTGAAGCCCAACGGATCGGTGGTGACAAGCAGGTTGTTGTTGGGGTCATAGGTGAAGCGGTTCGTCCCACTATTCGGGTCCACTTCATAGACCTTGCGTCCAGCGCGATCGTAGGCGTAACTGCGCACATAGGACAAGGCATCGCGAGTTGCGATGAGGTTTCCTGCCGAGTCATAAGAGTTGGTGAGGTTATTCCCGTTTGCATCCCGGATGAGTTGCGGGAGACCGCGCGAGTCATAGGTGACGGCGTTCGTGCAGTTCTGAGCGTTGAGGGTCTTGATGAGGTTGCCCTTGCCGTCGAAGGAGAAAGATGTTTTCCCGTTCCTGGCATCAACACGGTTGGTCGGGTTGTTACTCGGGTCATAGGTGATGACGGTGATATTCCCTTTAGGATCGGTCTTTGAGGCGACATTTCCCTTGGCGTCGTAGGTGTAGCTTGTGGAACGCCGATTCTTGTCCACGACCTTCGTGCGGTTGTTCTGGTCGTCATACTCAAAGTTCTGAATGTTGCCGGCCTCGTCGGTGATCTGGACCACACGCAGTTGGTCGTCATGCTGGTGAATCGCGCAATATCCCAAGGCGTTGCTGACCGTGGTAATCCGTGTGACAAAGTCATAGGCAAAAGTGGTCGTACTGCCGAGGGCATCGTGTTGCGCCTCGACCACCCTGTTGGTGCTGTAAACATTCCGAACGAACTGGTTGCCATTCGGGTCAATGGCATTGGTCATCTGGTGATCCGCATCATACCCATAGTGGGTCACGCCGCCTCGCGGGTCGGTGGCGCTGACGAGGTCGCCCTTGTCGCTATACAGAAACGCATTGGTCCGATTCAACGGATCAACTATCCTGACAATCCGGTTGCTGGCGTCGCTGACAAAGGTGATGACTCGGCCTGCCGAATTGGTGACAATCGCAAGGGCTCCGGCGCCATCATAGGCCAGACTCAATGTATTACTGTTCTTGTCAGAGATGGACGCCAGCCGGCCCGAAGTGTCGAAATTGTATCGTGTCTGCTCCTTCGTGCTCAGTATGTAAGTGCCAGTGGCGTTCGTTGTCAGGATGTTGTAGACGCCAGCCTCGGCGACGTACGCACCTGCGGAATTGGTGTAGGTCTCGCTACGTCCATCGCCAAAGACGATGTTGACCACGCCATCACTGTTGGATAACTGCACGTTGTAGGAATGTGTCCAGCAATTACCTATCGGTGCGCCAGTAAAGCGGGAGTCCTGAGAGTTGTACGTCCTTTTGAATTCGAATGGGAAACCGATGCCGGGGATACTCACGTCTGTATGGTCATATATGAAATTACCGGTGGCAAGATTGACCGGATCCTGCGACTTGCTTTGCTGCGTGTTTGGGCCAAGGGTTTGGCTATTTACCGTAACTCGCAGTTCCTTCATATCGGTCAGACCGGCAGAATCCGTAACGGTCAGACGAACCTTGAATGTCTGTTGCCCAACGGCGGTGAAGGAATGCGAGACGATTGGCCCACTCGACGTATGCCCGTCCCTGAAGTCCCACGCATAGGTGGTGATGGTTCGGGCGGGAATCCCTAATGATGGGATCGAACGCGTGCCAAAGAAGGTGACAGGAGCACCCGAAACAGGCGCATTACGGCTGCAGTCTGGCACGGCCAATGGCCGCGCCACGTCTGATGTGATTATGAAGCTGGCATCGCTCATATCAGAGGCAAGTGGGTTCCCAGCCATATCAAATGCTCGCACGCGCACACGGGCTTGCGACGATGCCGCGTCTGCCGGAATAGCCCAACTTGTTGATCGGCCTGAGCCGGTCACATAGTTAATAAATGACCATGGCTCACTCCCTGTCAACGAGTATTCCACAAAGAAGAAGCTGATACTCGCCGCGTCTCCATCCACTGACCACACAACTTGCGTTGTTGTTCCTGCGTGAACCATATGGCCGCCGTTGGGGGATATTACCACCAGTGCTACAGTGTATCCGGTAAAGAAGTAGCTGACATTCGGACTGGTTTCGAACGTCAGGTTGGCGTCACCCGGCCAGTCGAAATACTGATAACTGATCACGGGGCTGGCAACCGTAGTGTTAGTATCCGAACCGACAGAGTCGCAGTACTGGTAACTGACGACAGGGGAAAATGTATCGGGGTCAGCAGCGAGCCCGTCCATGGGAAAGCTCATCAGCAGCAGACCCAGCATGACAATACATGAAGACGTCTTGTCCATTTACGCCTAACTTTGTTCTTTATATATCATATCACAAGGCAGGCATCGTATATCGCTTCCCGGTCCTTGTTAGATAGACAAGTTCTTGCCGCCCACCCAACGTAGCTGTGATTTCCACGGATGAGAACCGCTCCCCATCAGTCGTTAGGCCAGTCTGCGCAACAGAGAGATTCCTTGCTCGCCCGTTCACCGAGGCGAAAGAATCTGAACTAATTCCAGTAACGGCCTTTGCCAGAATGATTCCTCCACCCCGAGGCATGTTCATTGGCACAGTAGCGGTACTCGACGCCTGAGAGCCGACATTGTTTAGCCCGACTGCCCGGACGACTGAACCATTGGCAGGATGCACCTCCACAGTGATTTCAGTGTTGAGTGGTACATTGGAGCAATGAACAACAATCGGAATGGGGGGGGCCTGCTGGCCGGGAATAATGACATCGGGATTGAGCAAAACGCCTGATGGATTTTCAGGCACTAAGACTCCAGCGACACTTGTTATCGCCAATTGGATGCCTTGCCCCGCCGTTGGAATGATAATCGGTTGAAAGCCTTGAGTGAACACGCCAGCAATCGAACCACCAAAACTGTTCTGAAACATGTCAAATCGAACCCTACCTAACCCTCCATATTGACCACCTTGGGCATTTATTACTCCGTTACCAGCGAGAGTCGAAGCTACTAACCTAACAGAGCCGCCGCTGCCTGATCCACCATACCGAGTGGTGCTCCATCCCGTACCAGAAGAACGGACGCTGTCACCTGCACCCCCCCTCGCCAAGATACTCCCTGAGAGTGTCAGCTGACTGGAAGCTGCAATCAAGATTGCTCCGCCTCCCCCGCCTCCAGCGCCCGAGTCATTCGCTCCGCCTCCTCCAGAGCCGCCTATAAGGGGAATAAGAAACTGGTTTCCATAGATAGCTCCAGCACCGGTGGTGTGGGTAGTGTAGTTATAGGATGGGATGTCGTAGCGATAGGCGAGTCCAAGAGATGCATAAGAAGCACCACAGCCACAATTGTCGACCGAATTCGAACCGCCGCCTGGTCCCTGGCCGAGGCCTCCGGAAGTTCCCCCGTTACCGCCACTATAACCTCCGGGGCCACCCTTCGCACCCGTACCAAACGTTGTTGGTTTCTTGCCGGAGACATCCACCGTCCCCTTGATTACGCAATTGCTCTGAACTAACCACACAACCGGCGAGTTGTTCGCGTTCGGAATAAATGTCACCGTCACGTTTGTCTCCACGCTGACCGATGTGTATTGGTAAATGCCATCCGGGTGGTCCGCCATATCGATGACCGTGTTCTTGGTTGGCTTGAACTCGCCGTCACTACCATCGCTGCCACTGCTGACTTGGGCACGACCCGTCATGGCAAAAGCACATGTGATCAATAGCATAAGAGAAATCTGTCTCGTTGGGTGCTGACAATTTCTCCTGTAGTCGTCAATTCTTGCCATCATCTTTGACCTTCCTTTCCGATAGTCTGAAGTCATGAAGCACCAGATCTAACCTGTTTCTCAAGCGAGTTCTGCGCCCCCGCCCCTTCCATATCTTTGATTGTTTCCACTCTCGCAACAAGCCCCTCTAAAGTCCATCTCTTTCGTAGTCTCATGGTCGGCATTGTTGAACTTTGATATAGACGGTGTGCGTCTCCATTTCTTTTGCCATAAACTGCAGATACCGCTATATTCCTGACACATGATGAAACATCGCACACGAATGGCATATCCATGCGACAAAACTATCACTCTGGATCGACTGCGATACGCCGATGAGGCGGATGACGCCTCAATCCTGTTGGACAAGTATGGTGCCGCCGAAGCCATCTCCGCCCTGGAGCGGGAGCACCGATTCCGCGGCAGGCGGCCTTGGGATAAATGGATGGCCGATGCAATCCCCCTTTCACCCGCTCTGACGCCGGGCATTCATGCGTTAGTTTCGGACGCCTGCGCGAAACTCGGATTGACCTGTTCGATCCGTCTATTCGCAGTACCCGGGCCGCAAATCAATGCCTATGCGTTTCTTGACCGGAATCCGGATGAGTCGATCCTGTCCCTGTGCCTGACCTCTCGAACACTCGAAGATCTTTCCGATCAGGAGATTCTGTTTCTCGTTGGTCATGAATTGGGCCACATTGTCTATGAGCATGATCGGCTTAACATCCTCTGTCACACCTCAAAACACACACATGCTTCCACAGTGCTGCCAGCCATGGGCGAATGGATCTTCTTACGCTGGCGGCAAAAGGCCGAAATCAGCGCTGACCGGATCGGTTGGTTATTGGCCGGTCATTTTGAAGATGGAGCCGGAGTCATCATCAAGTCGGCCACCGGGCTGACCGGCAAGAATCTTCACCTTACCTCTGATTCCATCATGTCCTTTCTTAAGGAAGACACCCCGCGACCGCACATCAGGGACTGGAACCGTCAAGGCGCTCACCTTCTTGCCGCTAGACTTAACGCTCTTCGCCTTCTGGAGGGCTACGCCCCGTCAAAGGTCTATGGCGGCACCAAGCGGTCCTCGTGGATTCAAAAAGCGGACAAAAAGGTCGCCGCTATTCTGGACTCCTTGTCGAGGCATCCAGACTCGGCCGTCGGCGTGGCCTGCATGAACTTTATCGCCGATGCCGGGGTACAACTGCTTCAACGGGACAAGAAAGTCGCCACTGACGAAATCAAGAAAGTACTCAATATCCTTCACGACAACTTCACCGATCAGCCGGACAAGGTCATCTGTTTGGACCCGACCAAGCGCACCAGCCGTCTGAAGTCCGCCATACGGGTACTTAATCGCGCCGCTTCATCGTCGGAAAAACAGGAAGTGCTATCGAGACTGGCTGATATCGCAGTTTCTGACGGGCCTTTCCGTGAGGAGGAAGCAAAGGTCGTTCTGGATTTAGCAGCAGCGTTGAGGATTCCTCAACAAGAAGCATATGCCATTATCGTTGGGTGCATACAGACGTCGGGCAAAGAAGTGGATCCCGGCATGCAGTCACTGGCCGACAAACTAGCCGCGCCTTCGGCGGGAATGTAGCCTCACATCACTTCTTCTTGCGAGCGGGTTTCTTCAGTTTCGCCCGTTCATCACGCGCCATCTTCACAATGGCGGCAATCTTGGCCGCATTCGCTTTTCTTCCGGCCCCGCTCTTGGCGCCCTGGTCCGGCCGATAGGCTCCGGCCTCTACTGCAGTCCTGAGTTGTGGACGGATTCCCCGTTTCTGGATGCGGTTCTGTAGTCGCGCTAGCCCCTCCGCGAACGACGAAAATGGCAATGGCGCAGATTCGGACGATTCTCTTGCTTTCGCCTCATCCGGGCAGTACCCACCTTTGGAATCACCTAGAATGCCCGTTAGACTCTCTTTCGCCACGGCGAGGACGGATTCTTCCTTTTCCGTCAATTTCTGTCCTTTGGACCGGCGATCCAACAGATTGGTGACCCGATCTAAAGTGCGTCCATCGCCGGAACCAGCTATTTCACTATACAACAAGTCTGTCAGTTTGGTTTTCATCCGTCATTACTTCCAAAGTACACGGGCGCTACACTACTCCAGACGACCTTCACCGCGCAATTCTTTCACTATTTTGAAATAAGACTGCAAGGCCTGCCACAGCAAAACGTCCAGTTTGTCGCGTTTCTTCACACCCCACCGTTCTGCAATTTCCACCACGCTGAGGCCGCTGACAAAATGGTCCTTCAGAATGAGCTTCTGTCGGGGATTCTTCACCCTTTCGAGGCATTCCATGGCTAGTTCGCGGGCAATCTTCCGATCCAACTCCTGCCTGGGATTCAGGGTACGTGCGGGCAGGGCATTCAGAGGAGAGTGGCCCGTCTCTTCATCTTCAATATCGAGCGAGGTTTCCCGGGAACGCCTCCGGCCTTCCTTCGCGAGCCAATCCCTGACCCTGTTGCGGGTTACGGTCCGTGCCCAACTATCGAACGAGGATCGACCATCAAACAGCGTCAGCTTGGCCAGAATATGGATTGCAAGAAGCGAAGTCAGATCGTCAACATCCTGAGGAGTAAGCTGGGAGAATGAACAATTTATCCATTTGGGAAGGATTTCCACCAGATACTCAGCCAGAGCTTCCTCTGCGCCGGGAGCCTCTTCGCGACAGCGCTTGACTAGAATATCACTTTCACCGGCCATAGTTTCTGTGCCTCTCCAAGATGGCTCGCATTGAAGCATGTGTAGTGCAGAAAAGCAAAGCCAATCCACAGGATGGACATGGGAAGTGTTTAAGTAGAGAAGCTCGCAAGGGTAGCCAAAGGGAAAGAGCAGGACATTCTCCGGTTCAAAGATGTTTGGGCGAAGACATGAAAGAAGTCGCCCAGCAATTCGTCTATCAAGACATGTCACACATTACTCGGGAAACAGTTTCTTCAATAAGTGGGTTCGCGGTTCAGATGTTGCATCGAAACACAAGGAGGGGGTCATGAGTATGAACAGGCTGTTGTGGATGATCATGGCGTGCGGATTAACCTTGAGCTCTGAGACTTTCGGTGTGACCGCAGAGGAGGCGACACCGGTCTTGGTTCAAGATCTGACTAAGCAGTTGCTGGCAAAACAGCGGGTCAAGGTGGCGGCACTGGATTTCACAGATATCCAGGGGCGGCCCAACGAACTGGGGCGCTTTCTAGCGGAACAATTGGCTGTGGACATGGTGAAGGTTGACGGCATCACGGTCCTTGACCGAGCCAATATCAACGCAATCATGGCGGAACACGAATTAACGGCGGAGGGGTTGGTCAAGCCGGAAAACGCCAAGAAACTGGGACAGTTCGCCGGCGTGGATGCTATCCTGACCGGGAATCTGGCCGTCATGGACGGAATGATCACCCTGACGGTCAAATGTATTTCCACTGAGACGGCGGAGGTTGTCGCAGCCGGACGGATGAAGTTCGATCTTACCAAGGACAATCAGCAGCTCCTGAACAGGGCAATCACCCCGTCAGACTCAACATCTCAGGGTCTATCATCCTCTCAGGCGGCGTCCAGCTCTACTGCCGGTGCCATTGCCACAAAAGATATTGGCCCGCTCCGCTGCACACTATTGAGCGTCATGCCGGTGCGTGATCAAAAGCCAAAACGTAAGCGCTCCATGCTTGAAGCGCCCGATGTTTCTGGTCTGATACCAACGATGCCTGGGGAAGAAAGACAACCAAAAGCGGAGCAGGTTGTCATTGGCATGGCATGCTCGTTTGAGTTGTCGAACCTGGATCTTTCAAAGACGATATCACTGGCTTGCAACGCCAGGGCCTATTCCAGCGGCAGCCTCACCCTTTATTCGCGCGGGTCTTTGACGGACTCCTCTGGAGTCCTCTGGCAATTGGGAACGCTTCGCGGACTTTCCATAGTGGCTGGCGGCTACGATGAGAATCCGGGCAGGATCTGCTCCATCATACGTCATGGCCAACAAACCGACAATGTCTCCGACTTTAGGCATAGAACAGGTTATTGGTACGGCGACTTCACCACGATTGCGCCAGGTAAAAGTACGCGAGTGACCCTCTACTTCAGTTGCTTAAACGAAAACAACACCATGAGGGGCGACGGATCACTCCCAACCTCATTCTCCCTGGAAACAGAACTGGTCATGGGCATCCATGATGAGGATCAGGCCAAGGATGTGTCTCGCATTCCATGGACATTGGAAAATCTGGTCATTGATAAAGTGAACGTCGCAGACAACGAACGCGGAAAGTAGCTCAAACAGAAATAAGTGTGCACGAATCAAGGAGATCACTATGAACGAGGATAGTCTATCGAGTGCGGGGGCAGTATTTGCCTCCAACTACATTAAACGTTGGCTGGAAAAGTACTACGACGAGCTGATGAGTTGGCCGATGTTTCAGAAGATCAAAGGACTTGGCCCGACAGTGAAGTATGTGATCGAAGCGGGATTGTTCGCCCTGACCGGCTATGCCACCACCAAGCTGGACTCCGGCAATCCGCTGACGGCCACTCTCATCGAGGTCTTCAAAGACGCAGCGCCTGAAATCACCAGCCGGCTCATGGCTGATGTCCGTGGCGGTCTATCCGCGGAGAGGCTTCTTGACGCATCTCCGTACCAATCGGTCGCCGGCAAGATGCTGAGTCTGGATGACGCAAGCCTTCTATCGCTGTTGGCTTGGCTGGAAAATGCCGATGAGACAAGCCGCGCAGCGTTTGTCGCCTTTGCCGAAAGCCACGAAGCTCAGGAGCTGACGCGTTTCGCCGGACTGGCCGCTGGACAGAGAGAGACACTCCTGGGCGCTATCGCCGGCACAAAGTCTTCTGGATGGCAGGCCGCCAAGGAGTTCCTCAAAGACTTCGGCCGAATCGTAGCTGCAGGAGGCAAGAAGGGCGTCGACGTCAGCGTGGATGTCATGAAACGATACGCTGGTGGGCTGGTCTGGCTTTTGAAACTGTGCGCCATCCTGTGGGCTCTGGGCGTTCTCTGCTGGCAGGCAAGCGCGCTTTCCGCAGGGCAATGGTCCATGTTCACCATCATGCTTGGTTTGACGGCAGGTTGCGGCGGCATGATCTGGTGGGGACAAAAACGACAAACAGGCTGGTTGAAATGGGCGGGCATTATCGGGGTAACGATCATGGCGACCCTGACACTGCTGACAGCCACTGGCCATGAAGAAGTTGTACCGGGTTTGTCCTTCATGTTCCTGCTGGGCTTCCCATCCGTGGCCATGATTGTCGCCCTGCTGCCCTTGAATGCCATCCTGGCCCTGCTCAAGGGGTTAATGCCGGACGCCTACGCTACGCTGACGCGGGTCGTGCAAATGGTTGTGGTGGCATTTATGGGCATTGTCGTCTTCTCGGTCTTCCTGTTCCTTGTGCCTGCGAGAGGCAATCCTGTTGCCATTTTCGTTCTGGCCCCATTGGCCATTGTACTCACACTGGCCGTAGGAATCCGACTCGTCAATGTTGATCCCGACCGCTTCTTCGGCTGGCCGTTGAAGGCGAGCCTGGTCTTCATCCTGCTGGTCTGTTTCGGCACCCTGTTTGTACCCACGATCAAAGAGCACTTTGTTGAGGACCCGGTCCCAGTGGTCTATCAATCCGGCAAGGACATCCCCTTTTCCGACAAGAGCGGCCACTCTATGATCTGGTACGCCGAAATACACAATGGCGGCTTTGAACTATTCACGGCGAAAGCAGGAGGCCTATACACCCCTGATGGGCGGAAATTGCGGCCAGCGGATACAGAGACCGTGAGGCAACAGATCAGGAACTGGATCGATCAGGAATCGGCGCGTGCTGCGATCCTAAGATCATCCCGCAGTGCCGCCGAACAGGAAAATACTCGACAGCAGGCACAAGAAGCACAGCGCGACAGGGAATCGGCCCTGTTCGAGACAGTTGACGCCCCGGTTCCTGTTAAGTTTCCGACGGGCAAGGACATCCCCTTCGCAGACAAGCATGGTCACTCCATGATCTCGTACGCCGAAACACCAAATGGTGGCTTTGAACTATTCACCGCGCGGGCACCAGGTCTTTATACTCCGGATGGACGGCAGTTGAAACTCGCGGACTCCGGGACGGTACGGCAACAGATCCGAAATTGGGTTGATCAGGAAAATGCACGCGTCGCAACCCAAAGTGCGGCGAAGATCGCAGCGGAAGAGGAAGCCGCCCGGCAGTTGGAACAGAAAGCGTTACGAAATCTGGAAACCGCCAGGATCGGGGCCGAAAAGGCCAGGCGAGTCAGTTACATTGACACCCTGCCGACCAACCGGGTGAACTATGCGATTTGCGCCGCCCATGAAGACGGGGTTCTTATCCCCGCATTGAGTTCGCGACTTGTGAAGGAACTGCGGGCAAAAGGGAAAACGGCTTCAGACATCGTGCTCTCCCAGGAATTTGCCAAGGAAGCACTACGCCCGTTCATGGCAGGAAAGGGAAGAGAAGACCTCGAAGCCATGGAACTATCAAAGTGCACAGACAGGCTTCTGTTGATCTCCGTCAACAATGAGCGGCTTACTGACAGCCAGCGGTTCGTCAATCTGCGCACGGCTTCCGCCACCATGATAGTGGTCGGCATTGATCCTACTGACGGCAGGAAGGTTCAGGAGTACGTCATCAACGATGTGAGCGGAGCTGGCGTTAATGAGACAACCGCATTGGCAGCGTTTTACGAGCGGTTTGCCGCCGCCCTGATCACGCGGGAGTTGTGAAACGTTGAGATCTTCGTTCACAGCACAACAAGTTCTGCTATGGGCGATACAAGACTACTTGTCGCTAGAACAATCTTCCCACTTGCCCCAGTCGTCTGTCCAAACATTCCCTTCATCCCAAGCGCGGGGATCATTATCGCGTGACTCGGACCGAGAGTCCGGCATCTTTGACGCGCGCTCCATGGCACCAATCAAGGATTCACCACCCTCGACGCATGTTGCACTACTCATGAGATTAGCTCCTGTTTCTTGTGCTTCCGTTTCTCAAACAGATTCCTGTACTCATAGCCCACAAAGGAACCACAACATGAACAATCCACGAAGACTGGTAAAACAGTAAACTACCCCCGCCTGGAAGGCGGGGGCTTTGGGGGACTGTCGATTACAAATCGACTGTCGTCATGAACCGGCTCTCCCTCCTGCTCCGCAATATACGTTTTGACCATCTCATCGGTCA
>Ga0247841_10008474_pt1 | contig 14784 bp, 9 predicted proteins | sample LaCruzMarch2015__2_FD_192410 | JGI IMG/M metagenome (GOLD analysis project Ga0247841, IMG submission 192410) | Freshwater microbial communities from meromictic Lake La Cruz, Castile-La Mancha, Spain - LaCruzMarch2015_18m | ecosystem: Environmental > Aquatic > Freshwater > Lake | place: Spain...
GTTTGCAATCGCAGAGAAGTACAAGCTTGACCGCATCTACCCTGAAGAGTTAGCTGCTGTGGCCAGCAGTTCTGTGATGCTGTTTCGCCCTGCCATGAGCCGTGACTTGGAAAAAGCCAACTGCCTCAGCGGCGCCTGCCTGGTCTACTCCATGTGGGACGGCTATCTCAAAGAAGAACGGATGAAGCCCTTCCTTGCGTGGTTAAATCAGCGCACGATCAAACTGCACAAATGCCACACCTCCGGCCATGCCTCCGTGATCGACCTGAAACGTCTCCGTAACGCCTTCGCCTCAGCCGTGGCCGTCCCCGTGCATTGCGCCGAACCAGAATTGTTCGCCAAGACTTTCGATCAGGTGCAGGTGCATCCAGATAATGAGTGGTGGGATGTTAAAACCAACGAGTAGGGGGGATTATGGGAAAAGCGATGACGCAACGGGGGCTGTCAGATAAATTCATGCAGGACCTTAAACAGGGCATTCTGTTTCCTTTTCTTGACAGAGTTCAGCAAGACACAACGCTCGATTTGGAAATACGAAACGATTATCTGAATATATACTATCGTGGGGGAAGTATGTTTCGGATATCACCCGCAACAAGGTTTGATGGGTATGAAGTAGCGTTCGACACTAACTATACATCTTCCTCAACCAAAGCATTATTGAAATTGCCAAAGAATGCAATTGCTTGTAGTGACGATGCTAAAGAGTGGGTTGCTCACATACCACAACTAAAAGACACTATGGATTTGTGGTTTGGCAAACATCCAAAAGATGAGCGTGCACTTCAACAACTGGTAGCATGGGAAAACAACACGAGTCCTTGGGCTAATGGTACAGACTACTTTGTGATCGACATCGAATACGATAACCATAAGGGGGCTAGATTTGATCTCGTCGCTCTAAGGTGGGACTCTACTGCATCGGCGCGAAAACTTGCAAAGGACTATGCTCCTCGACTGGTCATTATTGAAATGAAAGCAGGTGATGGTGCTACAGATGGCGACTCTGGCATTCTTGGTCATATTGGCAAAACGCAAAATTTTCTAAAATCCGATGACCAAGTTGCCTGTTTCAAGACAGAGATGTTACGTGTCTTTAGCCAGAAAAGAGACCTTGGTCTTATTAAAACACTTCGAAAGAACCCCTATGAGGTTACTGCGGTTGCCAACAAAATCGATTTCATGTTTTTATTTGTAGGCCACGATCCTTCGAGCCAAAAAATGTTTCGTTCTTTAAACGTAATCGAAGATACATGTTGTAACACCCAAGTATGTGTTGCCAACTTCATGGGGTTTGGCCTTTACGGAGAAGGCGTGTATTCACTTGAAGATTTCAAAACACGCATGAGCTGATCGAATGGGTGTGCCTATTGGAAAGTTTCGAATCAGCAGCCTCTCTAGACCACCGAGGGCGGTAAGTGAGGGCACAGCCCGTCAATATCTTCTCTTGTCAGGGTGATATTTGTCCGCATCGTCAAGGATGGAATACGGCTTTATCTTTCGCGGATCAAGACGGTCAGCTTGTTGTTCAGCCCATAAAAGCCACTTCGCCAGTTCAGAATTAGGATCAATCTCTTTAGTTTCTTCTCGTTCGAGGATTGCGGCGATATAAGCACGGATTCTTCTAGCATTCTCATAATCTTGAGCCTTCTCTATGAGTTCATCAACTCTAGCTTGCTCTGCCTGTATGGCTTCCCACATCTGCTTGCGGTACTCTTCCTGCTTCTCAAGCCTTTCTGCTCGCTGCCGACGTTCCTCTTCTTCTCTTTGCCAACGTTCTTCCTGTTTCTGACGTAACTCACTGGCCTTGACAAGAGCCTTGGCAAAATCAGGGAGGATCGTTTCAAGGCGCTGATATTTGCCGTCTGACCACATACGACGAAAAACCTGACCTTCGTTACCCAAATATATATCCTCTATACTTAACCGCAGACGTCCAGTAGGAATCCATGACTCCCAATAATAAGAGAGAGGTGATGGCGTTTCGTTCTTCTTTCCCTCAATAATCTCTTTGATCAAGAAACTGATTTTCACGCCCGAAAGAAAAACGCAAGGCAATCCTTCGTCAGTCGCATTAAACTCTACACTGCAATTCTGTTTCTCAAAATGCTTGAACAGCGCATCAATTAGGAGAAACGCACGGCGTAGCATCTTTTTAGACAAACGAATCCGGCTTCTGGATAAAATAAGACCATTAGAGTCCGTTTTCTTAGCGTCAAAATAATGATACGCGCTACGCACTAATTTGTGTGCACCATGAAAATCTTCAGCGATAGAAATAGCAGTATCACTATGATCAGCAAGGGTGCTATCAGGTGAAACTTCCACCTTTACAGGCTTTTCCTCTTGAGGGGGTTCAACACTAGGCTTGATATTTAGTGCTGCACGTTCCCTTCTTGAAGGTTTGGCACGTAGTTCTATCTCGTTATTTTCACTCGGATTGGGAAGCGCTGTTTTCTCTGGATTTCGTCCCAATCGAAGGAGTGGCCAATAGCTTGTGTTTGGGCGTGGTATTTCATATTGATCACACAACCAATCTAAGTCGCTGTACCGTAAACCAAGCTCCTTTGCAAGTGTTGTATTTGCCCGAGACCAAACAAGATCATACAAGTCTTGGCGTTTCATAGCGGTCTATCAACTTTCTTAAACAAAGCGTTTTCGCGCATACCTGAAGATCATTCTTCAGTTCTTTTTCCATTCGAGCCAGCGATCACCCAGAAGAACAGCTGTCTTTAATGAATTCAGGATCAAGCGGATTGGGCATTGGAAGGACCTCAGCAGATGCGAAATTGGATACGCTTCTTAAAGACTAAAAAGCTGTTGTTGTCCAGGGACTGATTCAGGGATGGGTTTCGCAGGAAGTTCTGTGAGCTTGGGATCTTCGGCCCATCGCTTGCCAGCATCGGTGAGTGTCCAGGTGCCCGACGGGCTGTACTTGCTGATCAGTCCACGCTCTTTGAGGGCCAGGCGAGCAAAGCGAACCTTGACGATCCAGCGGACCTGACCGGTCGTCGGAAGAGGAGCCTTATCGGCTGCTGACAACCGCTTGCCCATCAGCTTTTTCACCGCCTCGATGGCGTCAGACGTTTTGGCTGATCCGCCGAGCGCGAGCAGAGCCTGGGCGAGAGGTTTGTAATAGGCTTTCTCAGGATTAGCGCCGGGGGCGTCGAGATCCGGTAGCGACGGATCGGTCTTTGCGGGCAGAAGGTCCTTGACCGTCAGCCACGCATTGCCCAGACCGCGCACGGAGGCTTGCAGGGTGTCCAGCCGCGCAACCAGTTCAGCCTGCCCCTTTGTCGCCTTGCCAGCCTTCGCATCAGTACCGGCCTCCTCTATCGCTGTCAGCAGCGCATCCCATGCCGATTCAATTGTCTGACGATGATCTGTTTTCATGCTCGTGATTCCTTTTCCCTTCAGTTATGCGGTCAATGGCTTATGTCTAAACGCAACCCCTAGACCTTAACGCAAACCCTTTGCCTTCTTTGCTTTCAACATTATCAATAGTTTCGCTCAAGCTTCTTATCCCACAAGAACGACGTATTTCCCAAGATAGGCTTCAAAAGTGAAATCGCGGCGGTCGATTGCTGTAATGAAATCTTCAATCCAATCACCTGTTTGACGTTGCAGACTGTCGATCCGATGTTCTGCTGAGATCATACCTACGGGCCTAGTCGCAAAATCCGTCAAGACGTTAAGGGCGGCGTAGCCATTTTCCCCTAGTTTCTGGAAATACTGACCCGTAAGATCTTCTATTGCGTTTCTTTTCTCATCGAGAAGCTCTCGCTGCCTCTTGCTTGGATGCTCAGGGAGAGTTTGCGAGAACACTTTACAGGCAAGCGCCCACATGACTTTCCGTGGAACGTGAAATCGCTTAAGGTTGAATAGAGCCTCTGTAAACTCTTTTTCAAGTGCAGAAAGTTCGCCTGCACGTAATGAAAACTCAATTTCAGGATCTGATGATCTCTTGGAGTGGATATATTTAAACTCGATATTTCGCTTCCCGAAGATAACACCGTTTTTACAGATTCCCCTACAGAAGCCTAAATCAAAATTCAATGCAAACATCCGATTGTAGCTGTTTGTGATTCGAATATAGGGTTGCCAGAGATCATTATCAAACGGAAACAACTTTTCGCCCGCATGTAAGAAATCCAAATGACAAAACGACCGTGTCTCCGGCATGATCACATTATATGGCTTCATCATCTTGTGACTTGTGACGACAAATACCTCTTTGAAACATAAACGGCCAAGTTCAAGCGCTGCTTCGTTTGTTATCAGATTATAATCCGACGTAACCACAGCAAACACGTAACCATTATCTTGTGCTAAAACAGCCTTGAATTTTGGAATACGCTTAATCTTGCGCTCACCCGTATCAAAAAGCATCCCATCGTACGGTGAATTGACATAAACATCAGCAAGCTCAACACCAAATAAGGCATCTTTTAGCGTGTATTCTTTGTTTCTCATAAAAAGGAACCCCTTCCTGGTTTAGGTTGTGTCATGGTGTCGTTTTAACCTTCTGGAGTTGACATAATGGGGGTGCTCAGATAAACGCTTCGCTACAAATGATCCGGGGGATGGGGCGATCTCCTATCTGGAGGCTGCGTTGTGATGCCGCATCTTTAAGGTTATGCTGGTAGTAGATGTCCGATAAACGCTTCAAAAGACTCTCACCGGTTAACCCGTTCCGTCGTAATTGATTCAATTCACGCTTTACTGCACCCGTCAACGTTCCTCTAAAAACCTTTTCCAGCACGTTCACGTTCTGCCGGATATCTTCGTCTTGCGTGACATCGAACAATATCCGCAGCTCCCGCAGGACATAAAGCTGGCCATGGGTTAGGTTTGCAGTAAAGGAGCGCTCTGATTCACGATGACGAACCTCTTCTGCGAACAACTGTTGCACGGCCTGTATAGTCTGGTTGTATCGGCTCGGCAAGGGGACCGCTTTTGCATCTGGAGAACATTTGACTGTTCCAACGGCTTTTTGAAGATCGCGGGTAATGATTTCACCCTTTTCATCGAGAAGAAATAACTGCTGGAATCGGCCTGCCTGGCAGAAGACATAAAAGCCCCGACTTAGTGACGGACGCGCCGTTCTGATGCCGTCCTGCAGTCTGGCGATCCGCTCATACTCTGACGGGTTATCTTTCTTCAACTGCCGTAACATTTCCTCTGCTTCGTTCAGATCGAGAAACTCGTCCTCGGCCCCGCCCCACAGGTCTAATTGTACAGGACTCGCACCTCGTGTCTCATAGATTGCATACATGGCTTCAGAGTTTAAAGTTTCCGTCTGATCAAGAATCTCCGAATCTTCTCCAATGGTGTCGTGTATCTCCTGAATACGTTGATGTAGGATATCTCTTAAACCGAGATTCTTGTCTAGCTTTGTCTCTGGCAGAAAATTATAACCAAAGATGCGCTCGTGATCGGATCCGATACGGTCAATGCGCCCGAAGCGTTGAATAAGTCGGACCGGGTTCCAATGCAGATCATAGTTGATGATGTTGTCGCAATCCTGAAGATTCAAACCTTCGGCAAGGACATCAGTGGCGATTACCGTCCTCAATTCCGCTTCATCGTTGACAAAACGATACTCTGGGTTCGCCTTGGGCGCAAATCTCCCGACCACGCGCTCCTTGCTTTTGTCCCCGCTGAATATAACTTCAATATCGGGATATTTACCGTGCGGATTCAAGTTTGCAAAGAGATACTTTGCCGTATCGGCATACTGTGTGAAAATAAGGACTTTCGCCCCCTTCAACTGCTTGCCGGATAATCGCGCTATCAGAGTCTGGAGTTTCGCATCTTTATCCGGCGTAATGGGAGAGACCAGTTGCTGAATTTTCTTAAGAATTTCGATGTCATGGGTGATGTGCTCTATAAGCAGATCTATGTTGAAATCGACAGCAGCATACTTCCCGGGCAATTTCCGAAGTGCATCAACAATTTGTGCCTCGCCGATGCGGTCGCTCTCATAAAGAATCTCTTGCGCGTCTTCACCAGCGGGGACAATCTTTTCATTCAACGCTGCAAGAAATCTCTGATTAACCATTAGAAGTCGCTTGATTGTCTCTTGGAAAGCAAAGACGCTTGATTCAAAGCGCTTAAACGCAAGGATACGCATCAAACCACGGAGATTCGCACCTGCCCGTTGAAGGCTGAGATAGGGCTCTTTCTTTTGCTGTTCAACTTTGACATAATGCCACAAACCAAACCGGGCGTAACTTAGCTCGCCCTGACGCATTTTTTGCCCTGTATCCTTGTTCTTGCGGGGTTTTCCGAGATATCCTCGCAGTTCCTGATACAGCCCTTGATAGGTATCTTCGATGCTGTATTCGATGGTCTCCAGTTCGCGCCTCGGGAAGAACTGGTGCTTGCCGCCGACCAACACGTATGCCTTTCGTTTTCCGGTCACATACTCTTGGAAGCGACTGGGATCAACCGGTTCATGCGTCTCAGAATCAAACCCGTACCAACGCAGGATATGTTGGCGTGTGCGGCGGACAAGGATATTAGCGAGTAGATCGGGCAGCTTGCGTTCACCCTTTTCGACCCGTTTGAAATATTCCTTAAGATTTGGCGGATCAACTGGCAAATCCGTCCGGTCGTCCTGATGAAACAATTTGAGCTGATGGTACACGTCCCACGCGCTTCGGTTCCGTGGCGTGGCAGTCAGCAGGCAGCACCGCCGCCCAGTCGAAAGAAAAGCCTGTACAACCTTGTAACGCTGCGTATCTGGATGGCGCAGATTGTGACTCTCATCTATCAGCACGAAATCGCGGTCTTTGTATTTGGGATCGTTAAGGAGTTTGGCTGTTCCTGCCTCATCATCATCCCGCAAGAATCCGATTGAGAGCACTCGAGCATTGAGTTCGTAAACCTCGCTATACCGCTCCCACATTTCCACCAGAGGAGCCGGGCACAGGATGAGGGGTCTGGCATGGTCGGTCCTTTCAAAATGCTTTGTGATCGCCGCTCCTATAAAGCTCTTGCCCAACCCCACCACGTCCGACACGAACGCGCCGCCATAATCGCGCATCATCTGAACGGCCTGACGCACCGCCACCTTCTGAAAGCTCGCCAACCGCCTGAAGATTTCATCATCCCAAAGCAACTCCTGCTCGTCCTCGTTCTCCAAGCGGTCCCGCACAAGGGCATAGAGTGTCTTCATGTAGATATCATACGGTCGAACTTCTGCACCCGCCCAAGAAGCTTTGAGTTCGGTCATCAACGTCTCATCGAAATCCTGTCCCTCTTTCCAGAGCTCATCAAACCAGCGGACCAGTTCCGCGTGATTCTGGTTACCCTGTACCACGACGTTTAACTCCGTGTTATGGGTTAATCCCGCCAGCGTCAGGTTTGACGAACCTACCACGGCGATCCCTTTTTCGTGACGCGGAATCTCTTGCCCGACCAGATCAAAAACCCTGCCGTAATCACAGATGTAAGCTTTTGCGTGGAGACGGCCTTTCGTGAACACACGCACTTTTAGGCGCTTTTCCTCGATCATGCGGATCAGCCCGACAACCAGTTCTTGCCCCTCATCCGTCTGATCCATCCATTCAACAGCGTTGCGGAGATTCCCTGCTGTCTCCTCGGCCATCTTCATAGCCTCTGTACGCTTCGGGTAGGCTTGCCGTTCAAGTTCCTCTGCCGCCAGATCAATCCGCCGATATCCCTCGGCCAACATTTCAACAGTCTCTTTGTTGGTCGTATTGCCGATCAGAAGCCGCAGATCCTTCACATTCAGGAGCCGCTTTGCAACACTTGTTAGCCCCGAAAGGAACAGATAACCGACCGCGAAGCGGGCACGTTCGGTTGTGCCGAGAATATTGTTCAGGTGGTCAACCAGTTTCTCGTTTTGATTGTCGATGATGTCATGCATAGCCATGGCTAGTCCTTCTGTTTCATTGTATCAGTCTCTCGGGGCATTGTATCAGCCTCAGGATGATTGGAGCTAATTTGAGCCTGATGCAATAGGACGGGGCCGGGTGAATACAGTGCGCCTACACCGCGCTTGCCTGTCCCTTTAAGCCACTCTGCCGCAACGAGTTCATTCAAGAGTCGCACAGCCGAAATCCGGCTCATATTACAGATCTTCCGAACATCGCCATTCGTCAGGCTCCCCTTGCGCTGAAGCATGGGCAGGAGTTGGATAAGTGCTTCCGGCATGTCCGGATGACTCATCAGAGGCTCCTTGACCTCATACACCCGGCTGCCTTTGTCGGTGGAGCGCACCGCCCCCTTCCGGATCATGTCCTTGATCGCATTTGAAGCCCCGTAGATATCTGTTTCAACAACCTTCTGGTAATCGCGGCTGGTGAAGCAGTCCCCATGTGCGTGCGCATAGGCCAGCACGCGCTTCTGATCCCCCGACAGCTCGATCCCGGCGAATTGCTTCAGCCACTCGAGGGTGGCCCGGTCGTAGATTGGTTCGTTGCGCAGGGTAAGTTGAACCATCGCGCCCCCGATCGCGTCGAACCGGGGCGGGTAGCACCCCGCCCGCTCCATCTCGTCGAACATGCGAGGCACGCCTTCTCCGAGTTCCCGCATGTACCCCAGCACGGTCAAGGCACGCACAATGAGAGGATTGCGGGAACAGTGCATCGGCGCGCGCGTTGCCAGCGCCGCGAGTGTCACCGGCGCAGGGGGTAGCCCCGGACTCCGGATCTCCATGCGGTCGTCGAACATCCACACCTCGATTCCCATGCCCCGGATGCTGTAATCGCGGTGCGCAATCGCATTGACCACCGCCTCCTGCCAGGCAAAGGTCGGGTACTCCAGCTTCTCCACAAAGAACAGGTCATGAAGCTGCTGGCGCTCCCGGATGAACGGCTTGATCGCTTCGAATGCCTTATCGGGCAACACCGACAGCGGCGCTTCGATCCGGAACCGCTTGGACACGTTGAGTTCGGCCCCTGTTTTCCGCTCCTTACCATCCCACCGCACGAAATCGATGCCGGCCCGCTCATGCCACATCCCGGGATCCCGTCCGAAAAGCAACAACGCCGCCAGCGTCGGCACCGCGTGGCCGTTGCGCCCCTCGGTCAGCCGATAGCGCGTCAGCACGTTGCGGAATGCGGCACCGGCGCTCTCCGCCTCCGCAAAGCGGGTCAGCAACGCCTCATCCAGATCCTCCATCCGCGCCCCGGCAGGGAAAGTCCGTTCGAACAGGCCCTGCGCCTTCGCCTCCTTCAGCGCGCGCACCTGGTCCTTGTCGAATGGCGCGTTCTGATCCTGTACCCGCCGCAGGCAACGGCTGTCCGCCAGCAGATGAACGTTCGGGCTCCAGTCCGCCTCGAAATACAAAAGCGTCACGCCGTCGGTCGCAGTCACCTTCCGCGCGCGGCAGGGGATGGGCGGATCGACATAGTTCCGGTCCTTCGGTACGCCCAGCAGCAACTGTACCCGGTCTTCGGCATGCGGCACCCCTGAAACCGTGCCGTCATCCTCGATACCGATCACCAGCTCGCCGCCGTCCGCATTGGCGAAGGCCGCCAGCGTCTCAGCGATGTCATGCGCTATCTCGGCCGTTTTGCGCGGTTTCGGCAGCGGGCCGGATCGATTCAATGCCGACTTTCGTTCGAAGAACTGGCCTTCTTCGGCGGCTTGCCAACGCGTGATATCGTGTTGTGCGTGATTGTTCATGGCACTATGTCCTCACTTCGCTAGCTGGCCGACTAGCCAGGCTTGCGCTTCCGAATGCTTCTTCCAGGCCGGCTTGAGGATCTCCCATGCAATCACGGCCTCCTCCGAACTTCCCATGCTGTACGAACCCGGACGCTTCTTCGGCAAGCTTTTGAGCCCGGCAAAAAAGGCTTCGGCGTGCCAGTTTTGTTTCCGTGCCTCCGCGAGCGCTCGAGTCGCTCCCTCAGTATCGCCCGCCAGATAACGTTCGAGCACGTATGCCCAGGCGAACATTGTGGAGTACTCCCGTTCGTCATACTCCCGGAAGAGTCGGTTCGCGCCCTCAAGATTGTTCAACGCCAGATAGAGTGCCATAAGTCCATAGCGCACGCCCAGATTATCGTTCGGACAGAGTTCGAGCATGCCCTCGTGTTCAGTCACAGACTCCTCCAGCCGCCCGGCCTCCATCAGGCGCAAGGCCAGTCGGGCTCGCGCGCGCATGTAGGGCCGCGTTTCCAAAAGCCCCCAGAAGATGCCCTTGCCTTCACGAAACAGCTTCTTGCCGAGATTCTTCTCGCCCATGCTCACGAGGCGGCGGAGGAATTCGATTTCCACCTCCCCGTCAAGCGGCTCGAAGCGCATCAGCCCAAGCCATGCATCCACATTGCTCGGGTCAAGTTCGACAGCCTTGGCCAGCAGTTCAAATTCCTCATCGCTATCCGCTGCCTCCCAGGAATCGAAGACCAGATCCGCCGCCTCATGCACTTTGCGTTTGCCACAGCTTCCGGTCACCCGCTCCATCCGCTGCGGGAGCGATTCTGCTTCACGCGACTGTTTTTTACTCTTCGTGCTCATATCCCCTCCACAGTACAGTTACTGGTCTCGTTACCTAATTCCTCAATCACCCTCACCACATCCAGCGAATTGAGATCGAACAGCATCCCCCGCAAGGACGCACTCATTTTCCGCCCTTCACAATCCGGACCTCCTCTTCCGTCAGCCCATACAGCCGATACACGATCTCGTCAATCTCCCGCTCCAACGCCGATGTGTCCGCCGAAGGATCAGAAGCCTTCGTGGCGAGAATGCGGGCGACCAGATGCGCCAGGCGATCTTTGTCTTGTGCGGCAACGGTATCCGGAAACGGTAACCCGAGAAGATCGGCAATCGTCACCTGAGGGAAATCGTCTTTCACAGCCTGGCTGACTGCATCAATATAGAGACGAGAAAAGAGAGCACTGTTCAGGAAAGCCAAGAAGCACTTGAGGTCGATGTCAGCGGTTTTGGGGAGAAGCGCGTAAAGGTTCTTGTTGGTGACAAACGTCTGATCGACCAATGTGGCCATTAACCGCTGTTTGCGATTCACCAGCCGCCGCAGCAAAATTCGCTCGCCCTTGAACCACCTATCTTCCTTGGGGTACTCCTTCATCCTTGGACCAAGCTCTACCCATCTGGACATGGCAGCGCGCATTTCGTAACGGTAGATATCCCCTTCAAAATACCTGAAGGAACAGCCTCCCGTCTTTCGTCCTGTGAGGATGGATTCATCAAACAAGACACCTCGCCGCATCTCCACAACATCAGCCAGTGTCCTGCTACACGTTGACAAAAGGGATCGATGAAGACGCAGACCGTCTTGCGACAACACCATTTTCCGGTTCGGCATCGCCTCCCACTCAGCCTGAGCAATGTATTCCCATGGCTCGGGCCGAACCCCCCCGAGGTCGCTACGCTTTCCGTACGAGTACACCTGCACTTTATGACCTTTTTGGGGCGCATCCTTTTTCATGAGGAAAACAACATTGTCCACGTAGGCGGAATTAAAAATGTCGAATGGAAGAGCAATGATCTGGTGAAGCGTCATCTGCAGTACTTCCGCCCGAAGTGACTGGTAGGCGGGTCCCCCGAGCCATGCCGATGGAACTATGTAGGCTTCACATCCGCCGCATTTCAATAGGTGCAGTCCGTTCAGCATGAAAGCCACATACGCGTCCTTTGTTGCACCAAACGCAGCACATGAGCAACTGAGCCGCTTTGCGTCTTCAACCGAAAGTATCTTGCCATACGGCGGATTACCGATCACCAAGTCGAAGCCGTCCCTCACGCCAAACATCCATTCGGGGTCGAAGAAGGAGGCGGCTTCGTTCTGGTCGTAAGGGTCCCAGGCTGCAAGTTGCGTTGCGGTTGCGTCCAGTTCCTCTTCAAACTGTGTCGCCTGTCGCAGGCGGGCCTCCAAGATCCTGACGGCATCCCGAAGGCGACGCTTCTTCTCCTTCGCCGGGTCTGTCCGCGTCTCTTCTTCTTCGCCGAACAGGTTTGCTGCGCGGGCGATCTCCCACTCTACCGGCTTGACCTGTAGGTCTTCCAATTCGTTCGTGGCCTTAAGAAGTGCTTCTTTTGTACGCTGGGTCTCATCCTCGTTCGCCTTTCGAAAGGTCTTCTCTACCTCCGCTGCTAGCTCGAGACGCAGTGCTGCATCTTTCTTACGGAGATCATTTTTTGTGCTGGTGGTCTTGGCCGTGAACATCCTGTGCCGGATGAGGGCCAGATCGGTTTTGAGTTCGTCCACCTTCGGATTGGCAAACAACTTTCCTTGGGCCTCGGGCCGTTCGATACCAATAAGGGTGTTCGCCGCCACGAACTTGGTTTCCAGATTCGGTAGCGCTCGGATGCCGAGATTAGGCGCGTCGGGATTAACCTTCTGGTCCACGATGAGAGAGATGAAAAAGCGCATCTTGGCGATCTGCACGGCGATGGGCTGGATATCTACGCCGTAGATACAGTTTTCGATGAGATAAAGTTTGCGGCCGTAGTTATCGTAATTTTCTCGGAAAAGGCGCTCGGCCTCTTCACGCATGATGGCGTCATCGATCTTGGCGATCTGTGTCGCCTTCCATCTCGCGTTATCGGGGTCAAGTCTTCCAAGCACAAGAACAAGTTTGTGCAGAAGGCCCATCGGAAACGCGCCCGAACCAACGGCCGGATCCAGCGCCTTGACAGCATCAATACCCTCGATGAGCGCTTCCGTCTCCGTTTCGGAAAACGTCGGCATGTCCGCATTGTAGGCCAGCAACGCCCTCAACCTTATCTCCGCATCCTCTGTGGTGAGTTTGCCCTTAAGATAGGCGACAAGCGATTCATCCACCATGTAGTCCACGATTTCACGGGGCGTGTAGAACGAGCCGGTGGCTTTTCGCGCTGTGGTGCCGGTCTCGGGGTTGTAGGCCGCCAGCAGGTTCTCGAAGACCTTGCCGCTCATCTCCGGATCAAGGGCGACTTCTTGGTCGAACGGCGTGTTCTCTTCGATGGTGAATTTGTAGCGGTTCAGCGTGTCGATCAGCCCGCGCACACGCACCTTCCTGAACTTCTTGTCCCCGTAATCCTCGCTCAAATCCAATTCCTGTTCCGGCCCGAAGAAAAGAAAGTCCGGCACGGTCGGCTGGCTGTCCGAGCGGTCCGAGAAACCGTCAATCCGCAGATAGCGCGGTTTGGCCACGTCGCCGAGATCTTTATCGAGGCACTCGAAAAGCCCGCCGTTCAGAAAAGGGATGTCCTTGAATAACGCCAGCGCCGCCTTGGGGTCGCGGAAACACGCCTTGTGGCGGTACAGGTTATGCGCCATGAGATTCTGGCCTTCCCGCCGCCAGCTGCGCTTGTCCATTTCGGTGTTCAGTGTGGCGAAGAAGAGGTTCTGGAGGATTGCACGGTAATACACCGATGCCTTGTCATCTGGTGTGTCCGGCGTGAAGCCATCGATCCATTCCGACAACCGCCTATGGTTGAAGAGCGTATCGGGAATCAGCCCCTTCTCGCGGATGAACCAGCAAAAGATCAGTCGTGTGATCAACCGGATGACGCTAATATGATCGCACCCGTCATCCTCTTTCCGCGCACCCTCGGGAAATACGGAATGTTTGAGCGCCCAGAAATACCAATTTGCGATTTCCCGGTAGAAGTCCTTTGTAACCTTCTCGACATCGAAAGCATCATCGTGAACCTGCTGGATGAGCAACGGTGATAGACCAAACAACTCTGGGCTGATGCCCCTCAGATCCAGCAACGCCAAACGTTCAGCCGCTGTCCGAAGTCCGTCGCCTGGGCGTACGGCAATCCGGCGCACAAGGCGGCGTTTCTCGGCCTGCTCGTCATATTTAACATTCAGGAAGTGCCAAGTCGTCTGTGCCTTATTTGAAAAAACGAACAGGGCGTAGGGATGATCGCGTAGCAGTTGATCGACGATGGGTCGTTGACACCCGCGTTTCAACTCCTCCGAGGCCAACCTGCAATACACCACATGGAAGACGCTATCTTCGCCGCCGCTGGCAAAAAGGATCGGATCTTCCGCCAGACTCCCTTTTGCGCTTTCCGACCATTGACGCGTGCTGAGTGGCTTGTTCTCGCGCTCGTAGTTCAACTCCTGCCAGAACAGACGTTTTAAGCCGTCCAAGCCGCGCATATCCTTGAGGATGTCTTGAATCTTCTGCAGTCTCTCAACTTCAGCCATTTTATGCTCCGTAAAGCCTCGAAATCAACGTTATATGGGTTTTTTTGATTACTGGTAATATACCACAATCAACAAACACATGTGGAAAATTATACGCGGAAACAACCGACAAAGAAAGCCAAAAGAGGATGGCTTTAAAATTAGATTTTTCACTGCAATGCACGCTATGTTCCCAATATGGTGGCGAGGGGCATTTGATGTTATTTCAATGCTAGATAACAATTCATGAAACAACAGAATCCAGAATCTCAAGCAAAAAACGACTATCAGTGAAATATCTCAGAACATCTGAGACGGTAGAATTCGGATCGCCGCCATGTGCAAATTCGTTCCGTGCCTCAACTAAAGATTCGAGCGAGTCAAAGATTTGCGTTGAATTAGGTTTCGCGAGCAGCAATGATTTGAATTTTGCAAGCCAATCTTTGTCAAAAGACTTGAGAGTTCTGCAAATATTGTCGTAGGATGGATTTGAAGAACTACTACGTATATTTGTATTAATATATGTCTTTACTTGTTTTTTTGTAAGCGTCCGAAAGTTGACCAGTCTGAAAAACGCGGCAGTATTCAGTTAGGCGCTCAGGACTTTGGTCTGTCTGACGGCCAGCCATTTGGCTGGAGTTAATTGACGGGCCTCTGCGCTGGTG
>Ga0247841_10008475_pt1 | contig 14784 bp, 7 predicted proteins | sample LaCruzMarch2015__2_FD_192410 | JGI IMG/M metagenome (GOLD analysis project Ga0247841, IMG submission 192410) | Freshwater microbial communities from meromictic Lake La Cruz, Castile-La Mancha, Spain - LaCruzMarch2015_18m | ecosystem: Environmental > Aquatic > Freshwater > Lake | place: Spain...
GAATGATGAGGCAGTCGTCACAGTTGCTATCTATCGCGTCAATCTGCCCCTTTACCGCGGAAATTTGGCTGTCGTCCGAGCTGTTGAGTGCTACCTCGGTTGCAATCATCACCGGCCCCACGCCAAAGCTGGAAAGGAAAGGCCCGCCGTCTTGCATCACTTCGGCCATATCGCCTATCCAGCCAGGATCGATATTCTTGCCGCCCGTGTAATACATGTATATCGGAAGGGTGTTGTGGTCAAGCCAGCATTTTGCTCGGCTTGGGCCGGGCATGCGCGGAAGCTCAAATTCATTTCCCTTCATCCATCTTGTGGCAATCTGCAGCGAGTAGTTGCAATAGCGGTTGCCGCTGTCCGCGGAAACAAAGGACGGGCCGGTCCCGACCATCATGGTGCGTGTCTGCAGGTCATCATCTTCGGTGCTGATTTCGTACATAAGGTCGGTGATGTTGCAGTGCTCAAAGCCGCATTTCCCCCCGTAAAGCGTGGTGTCGTACCATACCGAGAGCGTAGCCGCCCTCCAGATGTTGCCGAACCAGCTTGTGCGGTTTTCGCAGAACATGCAATAGCAGGGCTGCGGAGCGTGGAGAGGCTGGCAGATGAGGCTTCGCGGGTCGTTGGGGTCGGTTATTGCCGGGTCGCCGAATTTGGCAATGGTCATGTCGCTGCCCGTCAGTTTTTCGCTTGCAGGAACGTTGAGCGCGCAGCCGGATAGGAATATGAACAGAAAGCCGAAGAGCGCAAGCAGGAAGCGCGAGGAAATGGGAATGCCGGATGTTCTTTCCATCAATTCACCTTTGGAACGGACAAATATATTCTTTCCTGCCCTTTTGCGGCATCGGGTGCGCCAATCATGGCGCCTTGCCCTTGCTTTTCTTATTTAACCCTATGTCCTTTCCCAAGAACTTGCGCGTTTCAATTGCATTGGCAAGCATTTCCTCGTTCTGCCTGGCAAGCTCGCCTGCTCCGAAGAAGCCTTGGATGCTGTCCCTTGTGTTATAGATGTTATTTTTTATTATGTTGCCGTTGTACGCGAGCCGACCGTATGCTCCTGGGAACGGGTTGTAATTGTGGGGCACGTTTGTGTTGCCATATTCGCCATCCGACTCCACGCCCGCAAACGAGGCGCCCCATTTCGAATTCCGAAGAAGGTTCCTGCCATAGTAAATCGCGCCCCAGAAGCCGGGGTTGAGCATTATTATGGAGGGCGCGTTGGGGAAGGAATAGCCCAGCATTTCGTTCTGGTACTTCATCAGGTGGAGAAGCCCGGTGCTTTCCCGCTTGTATGTTTCGCGCAGCGCGTCCGAGGCGGTGCTGAACTGGTCGCGGTACTCCATCACGCCATCGTCATTTACCTTGCCTATGTTGAAGCTCTTGAGGTTGTCGAGCCTGCTTCCTTCCTCTCCTCTGTTTATTACGGAGGCAATCTGCGAGAATGCCTTCCATCTCCCGGTAATCGGGTCCACGTCCTGCATGCCGGGCACAGTAGGTTTCCAGATGTTCTCGTGGAACCCTATGTAAAGGTTCATGAACCTGTTCCTTGAGCCGTCCTCATCCATATCCGAGCCCGAAACGCCTCGCTGCACGCCGAGCGGGCGGCGGTCCACCATGTCTATGTACTTGCCAAGCGTTTTGAGCGCCTCCTTCCGCTCTTCCGAAGTTGCCGCAGAATCGGTGTATGCCTCGTAAGCCTCTTTTGCATCATCATACTTGTCAAGAATCTTATCCATGCGGTTTACCCTGTCAAGCATCCTCTGGTTGGCTATGAATCGCGCTTCCGTGGCATAGTGCCCGCTTGAGTCCGCAAACAGCTTGTCCACGCCCCTGCGGAACATGCCAGGCTCGCCGCCCGTTTCTGTGGACTGGTATGCCCCTATCAGGGAGCTCAGGCCGCTTTGGTCAAATGCGTATTGAAGGCGGGTGCGCCAGAAGTCGCTGCTGTAGTGCCTCCGGAAAGGCGCGAGAATCATGGGCATTATCAGGTCGTGCTTGCTGCCTTTCTGCCCCGAAGCGTGCGGCTGCCCTGGGTAAAGCGCGTCCATTTCGTAAACTGACGGGTAATGGCTTGTGTCGCGCAATGCCTGGCTCACCATGGGGTTGAACCACTTGTGCATTACAAGCGAGAGATTGAGCGGGTAGCGCATTTGCTGCTCCCACATCGCGTTTGTCCCGTAAAAGCGGTTGCGCTCGTAGACCGTTTGCCCTGTCTGGTAGCCCACGTAAAACGCGTAGTCCAGCCCGAAGCCTGCGCCTGTCGCGGTGCGCGGGTCCCTCATTGCGCCCGATTCGGTTATCCAGTAATAATCCAGCTTCGCGCCCTGCTGGAAGCTGCTGTCGAATATTTTCCCGAGGATGCCGGTGCCGAATATATTGTACCGCGAGCCGTAGACGTTGTCGTGGCTGCTTGACCAGAAGCGCGCGATGGAGTTGTAGTCCTTGTAGTCCGCCTTTGCCCCGGAGTACTCCGCTTTCCGTGTCTGAAGCTCGGCCTGCACTATTGACTTTTGCCACGCGTATTCGCGGTCGTCTATCATCTTTTCGGAATGCTGCTTCTCTATCGCGCGAAGCTCGAACTTTGCCGCATAGAGCTTGTTTTCCGCATCGGAAATTTCGGTCGCAGTTTTTGCGAAAATGTTGCGCTTGAACTGGTTCCAGGTTGCAGACAGCGTGCCTGTGAAGCTGCCGTCTCCCTTCTGCATTGCTTCAATTTTATTCAGCCGGTCATGGTAGACCGCGTCATTTATCTCCCCGCGTGCCAGCATGGAATGGCTGCTGAGATTGTCTGACGCGTATTTTTCCCTGTCCTCCGGATCTTTTTCGTACGGCATTTTTGCAAGCCTGTCCTTCCCCCCAGTCATGCCGCGCTTCATCGCGTGTTCGTAGGCATCAAGCGCCTGGCGCACCTGGTACTGCGAGGCATACCATTTCTCCATCTGGGTGGCGCGGAAGTTCGTGCTTGAGTAGTAAGTCTCGCCCACCGCCAGCCCGATGCCATGCGTGATGTTCCTTGCAGTAGCCTTGATGCGGTCAATAGTGGAAACATTGCCGAATATGCTGCCCGGATTGCTCTTTATTTCGCGCAAATCGCGCGTCGCTATGATTTTTATCTTCTGATTGTCGGAGTTGTAGGTCTTGGTTTTCGGGTCATAGCCCGCAAGCTGGTTGCTGATTGAAACCGCGTCTTTTACGTCCCGCCCCGCCAGCTGGTAAAGCTCGCGCACACTTTGGGACTTGAGAGGGTCGCCGTACATCCAGCTTATGCTTCCCGCTTTTTCGTGCTTTATGAGTATGGATACGCCGGAAGGGAGGTTTATGTAGGGCGAATCCGCCATGCGCGCGAGAAGCGCAGAGATGTCGCGCACCTCGCTTTTGCGCACTATGCCGTCCGTGCTGTATTTGTATGCCGCAAGGACGTCCTTGTCGTGCTCAAGGAAGGGCAGGCCTCCGCGCCTGTCTCCGCTCACCATGAAGCCAAGCCCGTTTCGCATGTCCTGGAAGTTGTAGCCCCGGTCGCGGAGGCGCAGGTATGCCTCTTCAAAACTGCTGCCCGCTGCGAAACTGCTGTCATAAAACTTGCTGTCCCCGTTCTTGAGATTGTTGTAGAACGCCTTGAGTATTCCGAGCGACTCCCTGTTGTGCTCGCGCAACGAATTCAAAAGCCCGAGCGTGCTGTCGCCCCAGCTCCCTCCCTCGCGCTTGCCCCAGACCACAAAGCCTGCCGCGCGCTCCATCGCGCGAAGAAGGTTCATGTGCGTCTCGAGCCCGAGATCGTAGCTGGCGTAGCCGAATTTCACCCGCTGGACCGAGTACTCCGCCTGCTCTTCTAGCTTCATCCACATATAGAGTTCCTTTTTCGCCACGTTCCCCGTTATGTCCGCAAGCGCTTTCTTGCGCTCGGCAGCGCTGCCGAAAAATATGTCTGCGGTTTTCTGATTCTGTATGTTGTAGCGCAGGAGAGCCATTTCGGTGTCTGCGATCATCTTCTTGACAAGCGTGTCTGCGCTGAGACCGAGCCTTTTGGCGGCCGCATCAACCTTGGCATAGTTCTCCCCAGCCATGGTGCCCTTGAGGAAGCGAAGCTCGAGCTCGCGCGCGTCTCTCACAGTAATATCTATTCCGAGCTCCCGGAGCTTGCGCGTGAGAATGTCGCCTGCCGCATTTGTTCCGGCCATGTTGTATTGCAGCATTGCGAACGAGTCCGTCCTTCCGCCCATGGGAATATTGATTGTGATGTTCCTTCCGCCAACAGGCAAAGTCACTCCGTTTATTTCGTGCTCCATCCGCGCGCGCACCCTGTCGTTTATCACGTCGCGGATGCGCAAAAGCTGGGTAACGCCCAAGTCGAGGTTGGAAATCAGCCTGCTGCGCATCACTTCCATCCTGCGGTTGAACGCGGCTTCCGTACTGACGTCAATTCTATATTTCTCCCAGTACTTGTCCCTAAGCATCTGGTCAGCCGCAAGATCCGAGTGGCCGCTGTTAAGGAGATTCCTTTTCTCATTCCGGATGGAATCCCAGCTAATCTCCTTGTAAAGGTCGTTCTCCATGCGCGCAAGCAGTATTGCCCGCATCACTTTGATCTCGTGATTCCGGAAGCTCGCAATGTCTAATTGAGTTATCCCGGATTTGTCCGCAGTACCCGCCTCCTTCGCAACCTTGTAAAGCGCATCGAGCCTGTCCGCCTGCGTGGCGTAATTCTTGCCAGCTATCTTGCCTAGTTCTTTTTCCCAGTGCTCCCAGTTCTGCCATTGCGCTGCTGAAAATTTCATCTCGCCTGCGAGCCAGGGATTTTCCTTGAGTATTCTGTTGTATTCGTTCAGGTACTTGTCCATCTTGGCGCCGCTTTTCATCGCATCTATCTTGCTCGAGAGCGCCTCGAGCCGTTTTATTAATTCCTTGAAATGGCTGGGGTTCCGGTCGTAGGTTTTGCGGAATTCTTCGGCGGCCGCCTCCCCGTGCGTCGCTTTTATGATCTGGTAAATTTTGTCCTTGCCGATTCTGAAGCCCGCGTCGTCCACCTGCTGGCGGAGCGCGGTTATTAGCTCCTGGAAATTCTTCCGCGTGGGGAGCGAGAGCTCGAGCTGCGAGAGCAGTTTTGCAAACATCGTGTTCTGAAGCTCAATTGAGAGCTTGCGCGTGTTTGCCACCGGGTCGTAAAGCTCCTTGAACTTCCTGTTGCGCACGTCGTGCCTTTTTTCATAGTCGTTAAAATCCCACTTATAGGACCATTTGAAGAACTTGCCTATCACCTTGTTTGGGTCGAACAGCTTCCTTGCGGAGTCAGTTGTTTTGGTCGCGCGCATGATGCTGTGCGCCACGCCGCCCATTATTTCCCTGCGCAGCACTATGGCACCCGAACGCGAGGCGCGGTATTGCGCAATCGCATCCAGGGTTTTTGTAGGCGTGTTGACTATTGTCTTCAGTATGGGCACCCTGCCGAGGAAGCGCATCGCCCTGTTTGTTTCCGTCGATATGCTTGCGTCTGTGAGCTTGTCAAAGACTGGGTTGGATATTTTGCGCGTGAACCAGTTCTTGGTCCCGCCCCTGCCCTCCTTTGTAGACAACATCGCCTGGTGGGTGGCATTGTAAAGCTGGATGAAAGGCGTGACCGCCTCATAGTGCTTTGCCCAGAGCCTGAATTCCCTGCTGTTCTTGTCGCCGCCGGGCTTGTGCTTTTGGAAAAGAGTGTCGAGCCTGCGCGTCAGGTCCGAAAGCTCCTTGTCCGTAAGCCCGGGAGTGGGCCGTTTCGCATCTTTTAGCGCCTTCCCAAGGTCGGCGAAAATCGCCCTTACCTCGCCCTTTGCCTTCCTGAGCTCGTCCGCGGTCTTCTCGCGGCTGAAACCTTCTTTCTTTGCGCGCACGCGCACCGCCATCAGCATTGCCTTTGTCGCGTCACTTTCCATCTTTTTCTGCATCTGGAGGTATTTTCGCAGCACCGAGCGAATCATCTGAGGGGCGGTGCTTGCTTTTACCCTGAACTGGCGCACCTTGGGAAGCCGAGGCGTGGTGATGTCAAAAAGCGAGAGCGGGTCGCGCCCGGAGTAGTACATGGACGCAATCATCAGGGATATCACGACTATTACCGGAAAGCAGAGCCACACGTTCGCACTCAACTGCCCGGCAGTGACGGTGCCCAGCATCGCTGACGCATTGTTGCCCTTCGGGCATATCATCCCGCTTTGCGAAGAGGAAGGGAAGTCATATCCGTTCAAAGACATGCCTTTGAACGAGACTTTGGCAATGATGCATGTTTCCAAGGCGTCTATTTCTTTCGACGCGCCTGATGCGTCAATGTAATATGCCACCGTGCATTTCGCTTCGCCATTTTCGTTTGTGGTGGCAGGGTCGCAAATCGGTGTTCCGCCCGCTCCTGCGACCTTGAATTCAGTCACGTCATTCACAATGACCGTGAAATAGAGCGAGGCGTTTGAAAGGTTCATCCTTTTTACCGAGAAGTTCACCTGGGAGTAGGGCTTGGTAGGGTCGGGCGGCTTGAAAAAGGTGTCGGGCAGCTTGTCGGGGGGGTCGTTCGGGCCAGGCTTGGGGTAGTTCTCGGGCAGGGGCTTGCTGAAGTAGCTCATATTGTAGTAGATGAGCTTCGCGTCAAGCGTCCTGTTTGACACAACAACGGAAATAAGGGTGTTGAACTTCCCCTCTGTTACGGGCTCGAAAGGGAAAAGCGAGCTCGTGAGAAGGAGCATGCAGAAGAAAAGCGCAAGCATTGGCACATTGTGCTCGCTTTTTTCAGCTGGAAGAAGCATGGAACAGATGTGTGTCTTACCTTTTATATAAATATATGATTAATATAGTACGAAATAGGGCGCAGCGCTTGCGCAGGATGCAAAAAAAATGCACGGGGTGCAGTTGCGGTGTTCGATTACCTGCTTCAGACTACCGATATTCTGGGCATGCCCGTCCTTGTTGCGCTCGCAGCAGCGGTGTCCATCACCGCACTCTCGTACATGGCAGGCGAATTTTTTTCCATGCCGAGCCTCAAGGCTTTTTCAAAAGTGGAGCTGTCCGAGCTTTTCGTGACAATGATAATCATACTGATTGTGCTTGCCCTCGGAGTGGGCGGCGCGTATGACATTATTGCGCAGGGATTCATGCTCCAGGGCGTGACCACCACCCCGGACCGTGTCTGCCCCGAGTGGGCTGCCATGCACGGACCCTACCTTGGCGGCGGAAAATGGGCGAACGGCAGCATGGCGTATGCGCAGGCTGACTTTTTCCTCGGCTGCCGCCCCAGGCTTTCAGTGCCCGGTGCGGGCAGCCCGTTCGGAATAGACGTGGACGGCGTGATACTGCGGAAGCTCACCTTGGGATACAGCTCGCTCATGATAACCGAGATGTTCATAGGCGCGCTGTCCGGGCTTTCCACCAACATCGCGGTGCCGGTGCTTTACCCCCTGATCAAGATAGACGTGGGGCTGATGCCGTGGATTTCCATGGGCCCGCTCAACGATACGCACACCCTCCTGGTGGATTTGATGGGCGCCTCATGGGCGGCTTTTGCCGCGCAGAAAATGCTGCTCATATTCATAGAGGAGGCGGCGCTTTCCGTCTTCCTTCCCTTCGGCCTTTTGCTTCGCGCGTTCCCCTTCAGCAGGAAAACCGGCTCCACCATTGTGGCGGTGGTGTTCGTGGCGTATTTCATATACCCTATTTCCATCCTCATCAACCAGCAAATTTGGGAGATGATTGCCAACCCGCAGCCCCAGCCCGGAGGGCCAAACTGCATACCCACCTATGACCAGGCTGGGAACGAGCAGCTCTGCATGACAGATGACCAGTGCTGCTCGCTTGACTGCAGGTACCGGCCGGACCCGTCCACCGGGGCGCCGCGCCGGGTATGCGCAAGCCCGGTGACTGATTTTTCAGAGTACGAATCGGTCTTTTCTATTTGCTATGGCAAGGACATTCAAGATGTCAACCGGCTTCTGCACACGCAGGCGGATGAACATGACAAACAGCTTATGGATGTTTTTTTCGGAGGGAGCGCATCCAGCGGGAAATGGACGCAGACCGCGCAGAAGATGAAGGACGGGCAGGATGAGCTTGTGAGAAAAGGCGGCATAATATCCGCCGCGGTGACCAACATGTGGTTCCCCACGCCCAAGCAGACCTCAATTGCGGTGTTCCGCGAGGTCGAGGTGCTGGTGATGGACGCTTCACAGTTCGTGCTCATGGCAATACTGTTCGTGGTGATAGAGATAGTGATCACGATGACATTGCTCAAGGACTTTGCGCTTCTGATTGGCGGCGAGCCCCGCGTGTTCGGAATAACAAAACTGGTGTAAACATGGCCGCACTTTGCGCATCATCAACTTTCATATCGACCGTGCTTCTTTCTTTCCTAGGCATATCGCTTGCCTTCATGGTGTTCGTGATAGCCATTGCATACATGTCCGCGCAGCTTTTCAGGAAGCCGGAGTATGAGAGCTTCGCCTCCATTGAAATCCACCAGCTGCTGATTTCCGCCCTAATTTTCATAACGATATTGACGGCAACCTGCTTCTCCGCAGAGCTTGTCGAGTCTTTTGCAGGCAGGGACCCGTATGTAATCGGAAGGGAATATCTTACTTACATAACGAACGAGGTTGCGCTCAAGACGGTCATCGGGCTGCAGGGCTCGCTTCTTTTCTCGCAGTTCATGGGCTCGTGGACAATGAGATGGGGCCCGAGCGTCTGGGGAACGGTGGTGCCCGCCTTTCCCTCGTTCATAGTGATAGAGCGGGTGCTGGACTTTCTGCTCCTGCTGATTTCCCCGTTTGCCGCAAGCCTCATGGTGCAGCAGGCAATATTGGAGGTGCTCCGCGGAACGGTGCTTCCGTTCCTGCTGCCCGCCGCGGTGGTGCTTCGGATATACCCGCCCACCCGCGAAGCGAGCTCGTTCCTCATTGCCGCCGCGATAGGGTTTGGCATTGTTTTTCCCTATACGTATGTGATGCATAGCGCCATAGTGATGCCGCTCATTGCAACCTCGCTTTCCGGAACCGGGCCGGATTTCAACAGCATGATGGCCGGGAACCAGAACTTCGCAGCAGAAATAAGCGAATCCGGATTTTTGGACCCGAACACCATTTTATTCAAGCCGCTGGTTTCGCTGTCCTTCCTGCTGTTGCAGGCGCTGTTTTTGCCCGCGCTTTCAATATCGCTGACCATCGCGTTTATCAAGGGCTTTTCGAAATTCATAAGCCAGAAGCTGGTGTAGATGGGAAAAGGAATAATTGCAATCGGTCTGCTGCTTCTTGTGCTCAGCTTCGGCTGCACCGCGCCTTCGGGAGGGGGAAGCGGAAGGGTGTTCTGGGCGATGGGCTGGCAGTATCTTGCCGGCATTTCGTTCGCGATAGTTGCGCTGCTGCTTGCGCTCGGCTATATGGCGTCGGTTTTCCTCTCGGACGATAAGATGCGCGCTTGGGTGAAAAAGGAGCTGGGGCAGCTTTTCTTCTCCATGGTGATATTGATATTCGCGATAGGGCTGGTTGCGGTGCTCGACCAGTGGCTCAAGACAGTGAGCTACATAAGCGACAACAACGACCCGAGGTGGACCAACTACGTGAACGCCATATGCTGCACGCCTGGCACCATGAACTGCCCGCTTGACCGGAACAGGGCTTGCCATGTCGAGCTCGCCACTGATTTTCTGCAGACGCTTTACGAAACCGCGAGGATGAACGCCATCGTCTTTTTGGACAATTATTGGACGTACGGCTTTTTGTCCAACCTGTCGGTTAGCATGGCTTCTGTTTTGGACGACAAGCAGGGAAGCATGAACTTTTCCCCGTTTGCAGGCCTTGCGCCCCCTGCCGACTTTTTCTCAATCATGTTCGAGCTCACCGTGAAGATAATGATGCTTATACGCGCGCAGCAGGTCTTCCTGGACTATTTGTGGTATGCGCTCTTCCCCGTAATGCTTTCCATGGGGCTGGTCCTTAGGATATTTTACTTCACCAGGAAGCTTGGCGGGCTGCTTATCGCAATGGCGCTTTCGGCATACATCGTCTTTCCGATGTTTTACGTGGTGACAAGCGCCATACTTTTCGGGTTCCTGGACCCATCCCAGGGGACTATGGCTCCGTTCGGCTCCAATTACAACACCGACCCGAGCACAGGCGGCACGCCCCTTCCGATGACGAATCCGAACGACCCGTTCAATTATGGAAGCTCGGGAGAAAGCAAGGATATTTTCGACCTTGATCCGAACGACCCTGGAAGCAGGGTGAACATCGACCTTTGCAACGACCAGACCCAGCCCGGAGTGAACCAGCAGGCTGAAATGCTCGGGCTTGCAGATGGGTTCATCAGCGCCTGGAGGATATACGAGGGAAGCAGGTGGTATGAGGATTTCCTAAGTTTCGCTGGGCTGCCAAGCATAAGCCCGAGCCCGTGGTCCATGTTCGGCCCCAAGGGGCCCATCTCTTCCCTTGCGGCAGTGATGGTGTTTGCCGTGGTGGTGCCTTTCCTTGCGCTCATGACCATGCTCGCATCAATAAAATATTTCTCCCCGCTTATCGGAGGCGACGTTGAGATATCCGTGCTTTCGAGGCTGATATGATGTCTGCCAAGTTCCAGATAATGGCTGTTGCACTTGTGTTTTTGCTGTCGGCCGGAACGCCTTTTGCCGCATGGCTTTTCTTTGATTCCATTTTCTCAAGCCCCAAGGCTATATCCTGCGCAATCAACCCGAGCAACCTGGACTGGGTGGGGCTCTCGTTCATAGCGCTTTTGTTCGGCGTGATGGTGAACGCCATCGCATGGATGCTTGGCGGCGCCCTCTCCACGCCAAAATACCAGGATTTCCTCAAGGGCTCGCTCTGGGCATTTTTGGAGGGCGCGGTGATTCTCTCCGTATTCGCCGCATCGATGATAGGGCTGCAGCAGTACGGCGAGGCGAACATACATACCGCGCGCGCTTATGCCGTGGTCATAAGGAACACCGTGATTACGGACTTTGCCATGGTGCTTGGCGCCAACACCATGGTGTCTTTTTTCACCAATGTCAACCCGCAGTTCAAGCCTTTTGGAACGAAACTCGGGCTTTATATCACATTCCAGGTGGCGCCCATGTTCCGCCCGATATTCGACACGCTGGGCATGCTGATGCAGCTGATGACCACCGCAATATTGGAGTGGTTCGCGCACGACTTCATGCTGTGCTTTGTGAAAAACAACATGCTGCCCATATTGCTGCCTGCGGGGATATTCCTGCGCGCGTTCGGGCTTAAGGGCGGAGGCAATGCGCTCATCGGAATCGCGCTTGCGTTCTATTTCGTCTATCCTTTCATGCTGGTGCAGGCAGGGCAGATAATCACGCACCACATGCAGAACGAAATAGTTCCGCAGTCCCAGGCTCCGGAGCACGCGTGGGGGAGCGGCTGCGTCGACCGCCCGATTTGCTGCATGGTAGGGTTTAGCGGCAAGCCGGACAACCTTGATGAGCCCTACATAGCAAACGGACCGGACTCCGCCACCTCGCTGGATGGGAGGATATCTGTGAACAAGCTGGTGACAGGACCGATAAGGGTAAGCCTGGACGGAGGCAATGGCGGCGTCACCACCGGCGCCACCTGCATATACAACACCATGGTGGGAAGGGCATACACCGGGCTGATGGATTCCATTGGCAATTTGGACCTTTGGTCGGTAACTAAGGGAGCCGGATTTGCTTCCGCCACCTGGGCGATAATGAAAATATTGAACATCAGCTTCCTTTCTTTCGCGCTTGCCATGCCCGCGGTGGCGTTCACCCAGATTGCGGTCTATGAAACGGTTTACTTCCTGTTCATAGTGAGCATAGTGCTTCCCATATTCAACATATTCATAACGGTCACGTTGGCAAAGGAAATAACAAAAGCCCTCGGCACGGAGATAGACCTCTCCTCGCTTGAGAAGCTGATATGAGGAAATGGTTGATGCTATGCCGATTGCGACTGAAATATGCGATGAACTTTTGCATGGTACCGCAGGGCATGACGCGTTTCCGCAGTGGTTCGGCATCCTCGGAAACAGCTGGCTCGGGCTCACCGGGCTTGCGCTCATATGCTCGCTGCTCATACTGGTGCTGGTAAACATGGTCGCCAACTTCCTTAGGAACCAGCAGCTCCTTGCATGGAGCAAGTTCGAGCTTTTCCAGGTGCTTGCAACAGTAGTGCTGGTTATCTTCAGCATACTGTGGGTGGAGGGCATGTGCAATTTTGACCTGACTTTTTTGGACAGCAACCACTATCCGCCCGGCACGAAGATGGATAAAATGATAAACGACTATTTCACCGAGCTTGAGAAAGTGGGCTATGCGCTTTTCGGATATCTGATGTTTGTCATCAAGCAGATAAACTTCATAGCAAAGGCGATGTGGGCGAGCAACCCGCTCGGAGTCGGCTCGGTCGACTCGCCGCTTGAGTCGCTTGCGCAGATAAACAGCCTGTTCTTTTTCATGATGAGCGGATATGTGACCTCGTTCCTTCTCCTGCAGTTCCAGATGAGGATATTGGACTATATGGCAGTCGCATCGATTTTCTTCCTCTATCCGTTCGGGATATTTTTCCGTGCGTTCGAGCCAACGCGAAGCTTCGGCGGCACCCTTATCGGAATAGCGATAGCCATGTTCCTGTTTTACCCGATAATACTCGTTTTCAATGACTACCTCATATGGCGGGATGTTTATGACCCTGCCAATCCAAACTCCCTGAAGGCTGAGCTGGGAGCAGCCATTGGTGGCGCGAATGCCCTGACTGACCCGAACGACCCCAAGACGCCTAAAGTGGAGGATTTGCAGGCAGTGGCGGACCTTACCAAGCCCGACCCCCAGACCGGAAGAATTGGCTGGAACCCGCTTGTGGAAAATACAGTGGGAGGGGTGATGTTCCTGCTCAAGCCCATCATGGTTTATCTTATAGCGGCAGTGATACTGCCCGTGATAAATTTCGTGGTACTGGTGGAAATAACGCGCGGGCTGACCCATTTCCTGGGAGAGGAAGTGGATGTGAGCAACCTTACGAGGCTGATATGATGATGGAGTGCGCATGCGGAACGAGGGACTGTATTGCCCGCGCGGAGGAGGGAACACCATGGCTGTAGCCTGGGAGTACTACGCGCTGGCGGCGGCATTCATATCGCTATTCATAACCGTGCTAATGCACATGATAGCCAACGGCTTTGGGCTGCAGAGCCTGAATTTGTGGGTGAAGTCAGAGTACATGCAGGTGGGTGCCACTTTCCTCATTGTGCTTCTCGCGATAGGCGTGAATGCGTTTTCAAACAACATATTCGGGCCCATTGCCACAGCGGTTGCTGCCAGTTCCGGCAACCTGGACGTTACGAACATAGTGCCTTCGCCGAATTACATCATCACTCCTTCCGAAATAGGCAAGTCCTACCTCACCGCGGTGATAGGCTGCGAAAAAGACCTCTATGTCACAGTATATGCCATCAACTTCTATTTTGAAACATGGAGCAGGGTGAGCTTTGACATCCTGGGAGTGGAGGCTTCAGCTTCCGGGCTTGCGCTCGGAGGATGGGTGACGATGTTCCACTACATCATGAACAATGTGGTGTATCTTGCGCTGTTCCAATACGTGCAGTACCAGCTGCTCCAGTTTTCGCAGTACACCATGCTTTATCCGTTCCTGCCCATTGGGCTTATCTTGCGCGCCTTTCCAGCCACACGCGGAGCTGGCGGGATTGTGACCGCGTTTGCGCTGGGGTTCGCGTTCATTTTCCCGATGAGCTATGTGCTGATAGTCTCCATGGAAGCGGGCGTGCACGGCGCGTGCACGAGGCTTTCAGGAATACAGGGAGAGCCGGCAATGACGGTGCTTACGCAGGGCGACCCGTGCTTCACCAACACGGGCGAGCAATTCGAGAATTATTTCAAGCTCAAGATGGTGCAGGGCAGCCTGAGCGGCACCATAGACTATCTCAAGAACCTGCTTGGGCTGTTTTTCCTGCAGGCGCTTTTCTATCCGCTCGCTTCGCTGATAATAACTTTCACCTTCATCCGCCAGACAAGCTCGCTGTTCGGTGCAGACCTTGCCGAAATCGGGCGCGGGCTCATCAAGATAATATAGTAGGGCAGGACGCCGGACGGACGGAACACCACTAACACAAAAATATACTAATATAAAAATATTGGCACAGAATAAACGATGAGAGGTGCATGTGGTGCAGGTGCGTAACATTATTCTTGTGCTAGCGGTTTTCATGCAGCTTGCTTTTGCAGCTGTTGCGAGTTCTCCATATCAAAAGGCAGCAGACCGCGGGCAGCTTTCGCAATATCTGCTGCCGCAGACCGGGCAGATACTAGACTTTCCAAACTCCCTTCAGATGAAATATTTTGTTGCCAAAGGCAGTACTGGACAGAAACCTATGGTGAAATATAGCCCGGATGCCGCCAAAGCTTCCAAACTCACAACCGGTTCGCCCTTCCAATGCGCAGTTGCATACGACGCGGCATACAAAAACGTAAGAGAATACGATGTCTATGGAATACTGAGCGGATACACTGATATTACCGATGATCCGCAGACGCGGGTAGCAGTCACGCAATACCAGAACGTATACGGCTGGAGAAAGGATTACAATTTTTCGGTCGGCCCGTATGAAAGAGGGGCGGGAATAACTTTTGATTTCTTTGTTATGCCGAACATGAGCTTTTCCCAAGTCGGAGTGGGCACGATTTTGGGGCATTTTGACGAGCAAGGATATCATACTGTCATAAACGTCACCCAGGTCTTCCCGCAAACGTACAGGGTGCTTGCGCATGTGAAACTCTATGACCCGAAC
>Ga0247841_10008476_pt1 | contig 14783 bp, 11 predicted proteins | sample LaCruzMarch2015__2_FD_192410 | JGI IMG/M metagenome (GOLD analysis project Ga0247841, IMG submission 192410) | Freshwater microbial communities from meromictic Lake La Cruz, Castile-La Mancha, Spain - LaCruzMarch2015_18m | ecosystem: Environmental > Aquatic > Freshwater > Lake | place: Spain...
ATCAAACGTCATCTCATTTTATCAGTTCAGCGATGACTTTAAAAATGATGCCGAGGTACTGGAATTAGTTCGGCTATGGAAAGAAAATGACGCAACGCAAGAAGAACAAGCCCTGCTAGCGATCCGATATGTGCAAGACGAAATTCGTTATACCGGCATCGAAACAGGACTGGGTGGTTTTCAGCCTACTGATCCCTTAGTAACCTTTAAACGACGCTTTGGCGATTGCAAAGGCAAATCGCAGTTGATGAAAGCCTTTCTTGATCTTCTGGGCGTCCATTCCGATCTCTGCTTAGTCAGCACAAAATTATGCGCTGCAGTCAAAAATCATCTCCCAAGTCTTCATCTGTTTGATCACGCTATCCTCCAGATTAATCTGGCGAATCAAACGGTCTATGTCGATGCAACGGCCGTTTATGAAGGAGGCGATTTCGCTCAGATGGGCTGCCCATTTGGCGCCGGTCTCGTTATTTCAGAAAAAACCCAGGATCTGGCAACGATTCCCATGCCGATCATTCACCCGGAAGTGGAATGCCATACATCATTCGAGATGGGAAGGGGCGATGATGTCAAAATGAGCATCGTTGTCCATTTTGATGGATCCGAGGCAAATTATTATCGCAGTATTTTAAAATCAAAAGGGCTTCCCCGTCTGACCGAATCGTTAGAAAAATTTATCGGAACTCAGTTCGATCTGTTCGAGCTTTTATCTCCACCCCAAATTGAAGATGACCGATCGAAAAATCATCTGACTGTTTCTGTCGATTTCCAACTCGACTACCCTTGGACAGATACGGGGAAAAAATCCGATAAATATCTCAGCTTCGCTCCCTATTTTTTAGCCGGTTATTTAGGGCAGAATATCGACACAGATCGAGTGACTCCTCTTCAATTGATCCCTTCGCGAATCAAAGAGAGTGTTTCCGTCACAGGAGGCTATCTATTGACGAATAGCGAAACAATCGAACACGAAGCGTTTACATTTCAATCCATCACATCGGATTGCAACAAGGTCGAATTCGAGCTATTCACCCACCTTGATGAGCTTTCAGCTGATGAATTGGGCTCTTATTTAGAAAAACTTGATGAAGCCCTGGATGAAATCGGGGTGCTGATTAAACGCCGCTGAACATGCGCACGAATATTTTGCGGTATTGATGCGCATTCCAGAACTTTTCGGTAAGAGCGATGAGCTTCATCGACCTTACCGATCAAATCAGCGCAATCGGCCAAAAGCAGATCCAACGAATAATCATAAACCCAATGAAGCCGATGCGAATTTAAACCGAGGCAACGAGGTATGGTCAAAGCATATTTAGCGAGTAAATACCCCAGTATTGACCAACCTTTCTGATAAAAAAATTGACCCAGTCTCTCTAACGGCTCTGCGCGGGAGTTATTCATTTCAAATGCTTTGAGATAACTGCCAATCACCGTCTCATCGCTCATTTTGAGAAGATCTTGCAAATATCCCACGCAAAATTGTGCAAAAAAAGTCTCATCGATCTCTCCTGACATGGCGGTACGCTTTTCAAAATTCAAAAGAGCAAGAGACAGCTCTCTTGCATTGAGATAGCTTTGAGCTAAAAAAAAGACATATCGAGAATTAAAAGGATCTTCTTGAAGAGCCTTTTCCAAAACGCGCGCATCATTGAGATATTTTTGAGGATCGCTAAAACGATTGCCGTCATTTGCGCTAAAATCAATATATACGCCCTCTAATATTTCACCGCCTTGATCATGCGAATGGATGATGGCCTCGTGCAACACTCCTTTCCATTTCCAACCTATATCATTATCAATTAGATGAATACGATAATGCTGCGTATCCTTTCCTTTTGACTCAATCACATAGAATGAACGCTCGAGCTTATTTTTATCCAAAGGACGAGAACAAACAAGCTCTTCATCGGCATCGATAAATAAATAATAGTCTGCTCGATGGCGGGCCAATTCGAGAGCGCCATTACGATTATGCTCAAAATTGACCCAGGGCCTTTCGTGGAGCTCCCCCGGAATATCTCGCAAAAAATCACAAATAATCTCCTTCGTCCGATCCGATGATCCCGTATCAACAATCACCCAATAATCGATTAGACTCTTTACTGACGAGAGACATCTTTTAATTACTTTTTCCTCATCTTTCACAATCATATTTAAACAAATCAACTTCACTAATTACCTCAATTACTTAGGCTTTATATTATCAATAATAAATCACAAGTAAAGAATATTATCTATCTAGAAACAGCGCTCGCTATGGGCGAGCAGTCTCCTAAGGAACCCCCTAAACATCACTACTTGCTAAAACAAATACCAATCAGGCATTATGTTTACTTTAGACAAAGGTTTTTTCATGCGCCGATCGATCTGTGTTTGCGAGCCTGCGTTTGCCCTCGCAGGTGATGTTTCAACTTGGAAATTTACCTATACTACCGCCACGCCCCTACCAAAGGGAACGCGCCTGCGTTTCGATCTCCAAAGCAAAGGCCGTCCCATCGACTGGCAGATCCCCGATACAAATCTCAAAGAAAAAGCAAATCTCATTTGGGGCGAACTTCCGGGTGGCAAGATCATACCGGCTAAAGCTCTCGAAAAGCCCTTTAGTTCCTTTGAATTTACTTTGCCGGTTGAGATCAAAGGGAGCGAAAGTTTTTCTATTGTAATGGGAACAAAAGACAAAGACGTTGCGAAAAAGGGCAATGCCTGTCAAAAAGTTGCCCATCGAAGACGCCCCTTCAACCTCTATATTGACACGAAAGGAAAAGGCGATTACAAAGAACCAGAAGTTTTTGCTCTTGATGTGCGTGGAAATATTCTCAAAACATTAAAAATCGTCGCTCCATCCCTAGTTGCACGCAACAAACGATTCGATGTCATTGTTCGATTCGAAGATGTCTATGGTAATCTCACGTCGAATGCTCCGGAAGGAACTCTGATCTCATTAAATTACGAAAATTTGCGCGAAAATTTGAACTGGAAATTATTTGTTCCCGAAACAGGTTTTATTGCCCTTCCTAACCTCTACTTCAATGAGGCGGGCCTCTACAAAATTCAGCTACGCAATCTCAAGACTGAGGAAACGTTTCTTTCACCACCCATTAAATGTTTGCCGGAAAGCTCATTAAGTCTCTTTTGGGGGCTTTTACATGGCGAGACGGACCGCACCGATTCGGCTGAAAATATCGAAGCCTATCTCCGCTATATACGCGATGAAAAATCGCTGCAATTCGTAGCAACTTCCTGCTTTGATTCAGAAGAAGAAACATCCAACGATGTTTGGAAAAAAATTGTCCAGCAAATCGCTGAGTTCAATGAAGACGAACGTTTTGTGGCCATTTTAGGTTTCCAGTGGATGGGCGATCCCAAAACGGAAGGTCTGCGTCATTTCATTTACACTAAAGACGCCAAGCCGATTCTACGTCGAAAAGACACGAAAAACAATTCTCTGAAAAAAATCTATAAAACCCATAATCCAAAGGATATTTTATCAATACCGTCCTTTAGTATGGGAAAATCAACACTTTTTGATTTTGATGATTATTATTTTGAGTATGAGCGCGTAGCGGAGATCTATAACGCATGGGGATCTTCGGAATGTCTCGCCAAGGAAGGCAACGATTATCCGATTAAAGGCGGAAAAAAAGGCATCTCCGAATCAGCTGAGGGATCCATCCAAAAAGCTCTCAATGCCGGATGCCGGTTTGGTTTTGTCGCCGGCGGCTATGATGATCGCGGCCCCTATGGCGATCTCTTTGATACCGATCAAGCGCAATACACTCCCGGCCTCACAGCCATTTTAGCCAAAGAGCATACACGAACCTCTCTACTCGAAGCGCTCAACAACCATTCATGCTACGCAACGACTGGCGAAAAGATCGTTGTCTCCATCAATATCGCTAACTTTCCCATGGGATCCGAGATTGAGACGCAATCACGCCCCGGTTTGGAATTCAACCGCCATATAACAGGTTTTGCCATTGGAACGGAACCTATCACGCAAGCTGTGTTGATTCGCAATGGAAAGATCTGGAGAAAATTAGAGATCAAGAATGGTATCGCGGAATTCGAAATTGATGATAGTGAGCAGCTCGATCAAATCACTCTCAAATCCACAAAAGAAAACCAGCTACCTTTTGCTTACTATTATTTACGCGTGACTCAAGCCGATGGCCACACAGCCTGGAGCTCCCCGATTTGGGTGCTTCAAAACGCCAAGAGCGAAGGCGCCAAAAAAGCCCGCAAGAAGTGATGCATTTTCTGAAATGACGCAGTGAAAATTAAATTCCTGCGTCTTCTATTTATCAACATATTATTTAGTTTTAAAAAAAAGAATTTAGTTAAATCTTTCTTAATATCTCAAACATCTACAAACCAAGACTTATTATGTTCGCATCATCCAATTCGCGACCCTTCCATCAACTTTGCAATAAAAACCATCATTAACCATAAATAAACAGTTTAATTAAACTAACACGTACTGTATACTATAATTATAACTTAACAAACTTATGACATATTATTATAATTGCACACAAACCGCCATTCAAAATGCATGGCACACCATTCCCAACGCGCCAAGCGCAGTAAGATCTACCTATGGATTAATTCGATCTGCAATTTCCTCTATCTGGACACCGATAACAGCGCACGTTCCTATATTATCTCGTATGGGTCAGACCGCAGCCAAAATAGCCACATTAACAAAAGATGTTGCTCTCGATGCAGCTCCATATTTAGTTGCTCAATCATTATGGTTCCTCTCACGCAATGCTAATATGAGATTATTGAATATTGAACTCCTCACTGTGTGCATTTTGAATAAGTTGATAAACATCAGACAGATCAACTTAATCAATACAATCACTGGAATCACAGAAATTTGCTTAGTTTCCGATCTTTTGGGACTTGTCCCAGAAAAAATCAGTTATCGAGTTGCTTGTGACAGCTTTTTATTGATCGTGGTGATCATTGGAAACAGCAGCTCCATTTATGCGGGCACACAACGATTAATTACAGCATACAGAACAAATGATGACGCAAACAATAAATTAATAAACATATTTTCGGGAGCGATCATTACTTCACTTGGAGTTATGAACATTCAAAACACCCTTATTACTACAGATCGATGGATCTCAGGTCTTCAACTGGTTCAAAGCTTAAGCCCAGATCAACAATGGGGCGTTTGTCGTTATCGAGCCATCCAGGAACTCCCCACAAAAAAAACGTGCAATGCTGTGTTTTTTGATGGGTCGCCTAAATTTATGGGAGAAACCCTCCACACTTCACTCCCATTTGGAGAAATACTATTTCAAAATTGCAATACTCAGATATATCGCGTGAACAATAGTGCTGATTTTTGTAGAGCTCTTGCTGCTTCGAAGAGTTTCTTTCAGGGACGAATTACGACAGTCGCTCTAAATGGCCATGCAAATTCTTATTATTTAGCATTAAATCCAGGCTATGAATTTAGAGCTACAAATTTGATGTACGGCACATACAACACCCCTGAAACTGAATGTCTAAAAGATTCTCTCCCTCCAGGCGGTCAAGCACTATTAATAGGATGCAACACAGCTTCGCCGAATTTTGCGGGCAACAGTTTAACAAAAAGTTTAGCTAAAGCTCTTCCCGGTCGAACGGTTATAGGTTTTTCTAACTTTTTCACTCCATTTACGTGCTCAACTCATTATTCGAATGGTCTCTTCGAAATAGAGAGCAGATATTTCCCTTCCTTTACAAATAGCGCTAGGAGTTTTCATTTTTTTTCTAGTAAAAAATAATTTTATGTCTTCAAAACTGCACAAAATCGATCGCAATCTGATGACCACGCAACCTAGCAGTCCACAAGAAGTGATTCATTTTCTGAATTGACGCAGTGAAAATGAAATTCCTGCGTCTTCATTTTATCATCATATTATTTAGTTTAAAAAACGTATCAAGTTAAATTTTTATTACTATTACAAACACTTATAAGCCAAGGCTTATAACTTTCGCACAAACCAATCCATCAACTTCACAATAAAACATTCATTAATCATAAATTGATGTTTAGTTAAATAAACATATACTGTATAATACAATTATAACTCAACACTTTTATGATAAATTATAATAATTGCTTACAAACCGCCATTCAAAATGCATGGCATTTCATTCCCTCCCCATCAAGCCCAATACGATCTAACTTGGGATTGATTCGATCCGCAATTTCCTCGATCTGGACACCGATAGCAACGCACGTTCCTATATTATCTCGTATGGGACAGACCGCAGCCAAAATAGCTATATTGACAAAAGACGTTGCACTCGATACAGCTCCATATTTGTTTGCTCAATCATTATGGTTTCTCTCTCGCAATGCCAATATGAGAGCATTGAGTTTTGCATTCCTCATTGGTGACCTTGTGCATAAAGTGTCAAACATCAGACATCCCGACTTAATCCATACAATCGCTGGAATCGCAGAAATTTGCATAGTATCCGATATTTTGGGACTTACCCCAGAAGGAATCACTTATCGAGTTGCTAGCGACAGCTTTATATTGATCGCGTTAATCATGGGAAATAGCCATTCAATTTCTGCGGGCACACAACGATTAATTACTGCATATAGAACTACCGATGATACAAAAAACAAATTAACAAACATATTTTCGGGAGCGATCATTACTTCGCTTGGAGTTATGAATCTTCATAACAGCCTTACTATTACAAACCAATGGATCTCAGGTCTTCAACTGGTTCAAAAATTAAGTCCCGATCAACAATGGGGCGTTTGTCGTTACCGAGCCATCCAGGAACTCCCCTCAAAAAAAACGTGTAATGCTGTGATTTTCGATGGATGGCCTGCAGACTTTGGGGAAACCGTACACATAGCGGACCCATTCGAAGAAATACTCTATCAAAATTGCAATACATTGATATATCGCGTTAACAATGCTTCTGATTTTTGTAAAGCTCTTGATTCTGCGAAACATTTCTTCCAGGGACCGATTTCGACAGTTGCTTTATCTGGCCACGCAAATTCGTATGAGTTAAGTTTAAATTCAGAATATTTATTCAGTGTTGATCAACATCACACTGCCGAAATTATTTGTCTAAAAAATTGTTTATCGGAAGGCGGTCAGGCATTTTTATTAGGATGCATTACAGCTTTGCCATATTTTGAGGACAGATCTTTAGCAAAAGCTCTTCCCGGTCGAACGGTTATTGGTTTTGCTGACTTTTATAATCCATTCACATCCTCAACTCACTATTCGAATGGTCTCTTCAGAATAGAGAACAATTTTCTTTTCTTAGCAAATAGCGCAAAGAGTTTTCATTTTTCTTCTAGTAAAAAATAATTATTTAAAACCACACAAAATCGATCGCAACCTGTACGAAAGCGGTTTTCCCGGTTTTTCCTTAAAGATCTTTGAATTTAATTTTTCCAATCAATAACCTGCTAGCTTTTTTGAAGAATCTCCTCATTGAAGAGGTGCTTACAAAATTCGCTTTGAGAGTCAATTTCGAAGACAGCGAAAAAAGGGCGAATTTGACTCCGAATGGAGTTTTGCAAGTGCCTCTGAAAAGAGGAGATTCTTCTACCGCTTAAAGAGGCGGTGCAGCTATCGCCGCTTACCGCATTATCATATCGCTTGCTTTAAGCCACCCCTAAAGGGATGGGATTGCAGCAAGCGATGCGTTCAAATACAGGATTTGTGTGTCCATTGATCTAGGTGATATCGATTCTTTTGATGATGATTCAAGCTGTCTGGATTGGGCTTTCAAAACAGGGATATGGAATGGACGCGTTGTTTCACGGCTCGAGGCGCCTGAATTTGAAAATACCTCACATTCCGCCTATAAATATCTAGTTGCGCAGCTTGCCTGGGCAGGCTCAGGAACAGACAGACTCCTTCTTGCCAAAGATATTCAGGCGCTCGATTTATCGAAGATCTCCAAGGATCTGCAGCCTTTAGCTGTAACAAAAAAATCATGGATCTACCATTTTCTGGAAACGATTGGCAGAGGCATGATCGATCCTGATCTCTTGAATCCCGAGACAGACATTTCACTTACACCAAAAGAACAATCCTCTAGATTCACGACATCTGGCATCCAAGAGCCCCATCTACGCATCGGCGGCATCAATGGAATGAACACATCCTTTGATGGAGCTCTCTCCCATGCCAATTACATGGCACGCTTCGCCTCCCATCGAAGCATCGATTGGGTCTACAATTGCTCCCACGGACTTATCGTCGATCTGGCTGAGATCTTCGCTTTGAATTTTCTAGGATCTTCCCCAAATACAAGACAGCTCCTGCAAGAGAACTGGGCCTCATTTCATGAGCAAAACGCCAATAAGCCGCATGCGAAATATCTCCAGTTCTGCCATAGCCAAGGAGCGATCCATGTCCGAAACGCTCTCGCGCATACTCCGAAAGAAATTCGCGACCGTGTTATTGTAGTGGCGATCGCTCCCGGAGCGATTGTTCCCGATGAACTCTGCTACCAATCGTTTAACTACGCGAGCAAGAAAGATATCTTGCCTCATGGTGAACTGGCCTTTGCCGGCGCGTTTGATACAAATGAATATGGGACTTCCAAAGTATTGGAGGCGGCCATACAAAATCACGAACAACTTATTATGCTTGAACCACATCCGGATGCAGTTGGTTTTGATCATGATTATCAAAGCCCTACATTTAGAGCCAAGATAATAGAACACCTTACAACTTATCTGAATAACAACGGAGAATATGAATAAAATAACCATTCTTTTAATCTCTGTTTTTATAACGTGCGGTTGCGAAAAAAAAATCGACTTTACTTATCGACCTAGTGAAAAACAAAAATTAGCAAATAAAATTAGAAAAGAGTCGGCTATTCAACTAAAAAACGAGCTAGGACTTATCCCCTGCGGATCTGGCGGACAAATGATGGGTCAGATTAAAATGCTTGCCTTGGCCTTTGATTATCATAAACCATTAGATATTGAGACCGGACGAGAGTTATTGATCGCGTCTGTGGAAAAATTTACTGCAGAAATTAATTCGAATGAAGCGATTCGTCCTTATCTAGGAAATTATCCATTTGGTCCCAAAAACATTGAAATCGAGATATACATTCAAGATCAAAATGGAGAAGATTTTGGACCGAAAAAATTATCCATTATTACTGCACGCAAAGGCTTATTAAGGTACAAAATTCACACACCAGACAACTGCGCTCTTGAAACAGTTCACGAAGAAACATTCGAAGAGGCTATCAAGCGGGTAAACTCCCGCTAGGGTAACGAACCTCAGCGGGGTTAATCAGATTCTAAACTCCGAAAACTCGATTTAATCCTGAAGTATAAAAAGCTCCAAACAGCCCTAGAGCCGCTATACCGGTGTAGTAAACTTTCCCTAGAACCCGATCTGAGTCAGATGAATGAGTCACTCCGTAAGAGGTTAAATACAAGCACCCCCCTGTAAAGCCGGTTCTCATTCCCAGGTTTATACAAGAATCAGGATTCTCTATCAAAATTGTTCCTAAAGGCTTGACGGCCGCAAATATACCCTGAGCGACGGTGCTCACGGTCTTTCCGAGAACTCCCACAGCGGCATTCACGCCATTAGCAAATTCTTGAGCTTGCGAACCCGTTTCATTTGTTAGGATATTTCGACCGACCCCTTCTATATAGTTTTTTGAAATCATCAAAGATGTGATGGCTTTGGCTCCGCCAACCAGCGAATGGCCGACTGCAACCGAGATGCGTTCAGGGACGGGACGTCTAATCGTTTTGATCTTTCCCGCTACAATGGCTCGCGTTTCGGCTGTTGAGAACGATTCGCCGGCTTTTTGAAAGTCATAGTAGCCAAGGCAGGTTTTGGCAATTTCTTTACACGAACTGATTGGTGCAAAGAGAGATTCGGTTACGACACTGCCGGCAGATGCGAGGCATTCAGCGGAACCTCGTATGACATAAAACGATTGTTCAACTGTATTTTTGTATATTCGTGCTCCTGAAACAAAAAAATTTGAAATTGCCATATTGACCGCGTTTGTTTGATTTGTTTGAAATAAACTAACAAAAAACACAATTTATCTTAAATAAGAAAAACAATCTTGATTTGTTTTCAATATTATTTATACCGAACGTGAATTAAAAATCATTTTTGGGCTGCAGTGAAAGCTCTCGCGTTCGGTAAACATCTCCCTTACTATCCAGCTCGATGAAATTCCTTGTCGCATTGAGATATACAGTCCTCAAAAGCTTTCCGATTTTGCGCATGCAAACCATCGATATGGCAACGCTCAGGCAAAGTTGAAACTCGAAACTGCTCGTCGGCCGCAGCATTTGAACGATTCATCAGATCTTGAGCCTCGGATAATATAATCATAGAAGACATGTTCGCCCAACCATTACGTTCCTTGCTATTGATTTGGCAGAGCAAGGCATGGTCCGAATGCAAGCGATAGTTCTTCTCAGCCAGCGCTTTGGCCTGGCTTAGCGCCGCATGCTGCATCAGCGTAGCCTCGCAAAATTGCTGCTCTAACGCCGCTTCGCTCTGGCTGAATTCCAATCTTTTTTTTGCCACAGTATCGATAACTTTTCGCTGGGATAATGTAATGATTCCGTACTCTTGCAGATCTCTGACATCGTAAGAGTCGATGATTTTTAAGCAGCTAAGCAGTCGAGTCTCTTGTTTAAACTTACCTTTCCATTCAATGGGTGCCGGTATTGCATAACGATTCACGTCGGCCCTCGCCTCATTCCGACCACTGCATGCATTGCGATAGAGATCAATGATTTGCGTAAACGGTATCGTGTTCGCATAGGTGCGATAAGCAGCCTGGAGCTGGATAGGGTCAAGCAAAGAATAGCGAAAGAGCTTCATCCAACCATGTTTTTCTACAACTCGAGGAAGAACCATATGGATGGCCTCATTACGAAGAAAAGCAAGAATTTTCGGATCTTCGTAATCGATTAAGAATCTGGAATAGATCGCAGTAGCAACAGCTACAGCCGCCAGAGGAATTGCAGCGCCAACAAGAGCAACTCTCGACATTGCTACAGCCCCAACAGTCGCAATCGCGGATAGAGAATATAACCATGCTTGTTTAACCTTTACGTCCGTCCATCGGCAAACTTCGATAGGTTTTGAAGCGAATGATGATTTTCCAAATGAAACAGACGAAACAGTGCACATAATAATTCCTCAAATTTGTGAAGGGCGGCATTGACATGTTTGCCCATTGTCCTGAGCCGACAGTGCCTTAATGAGATCCGGCGCCAATAAATAAGGATTTTTCGTCGCAATCATTTTCCCGATTTCGCGATAGCGGTGTTTGATTTGAGATGCATCGCGAACAATCCAATTCCACATTCGATCTTTATATGATAAAGGCCGCTTTTTCCCTAACTGCTCAAAAATCTCGTTACGCTGCGATTTAGCAACATAACGCTCGAATTGTCGAAACAGTACGATGGGACAGACCATCTTCTTATTAATCCCTTCGACCAATCGTTCTTTGAACAATTGTTCTGAAGTAGAAATTTTAAGATGAAGAACGTGCCGCGACATCCATTGGACGGCTCGCTCAAGATATCCCGGCGGCTCACGATCCAATGTTGAAGAATGCGCTTCTTCAGATATTTTTGCTGGTTGTATACTCATAAATTCTCATCTGACATTATATACGTATTGCAAAGGAACGGTAAATGATAAAACTAATTTTAGGCTCTCAATCGCCTCGCAGACGTGATATTTTAAATTTTTTTTCACTACCCTTTGAACAAATCACTCCCGATTTTGATGAGACACAAGTTGTTTTTCATGGAGATCCCGTTACTTTTGTCTGCGAAGTGGCCAAACGAAAAGCTCTTTGTCTGCAGGAACGCTTTCCCAAAGAACCCATCCTGACCGCCGACACGATCGTTTTTCGAGAAGGAAAACTCTATATGAAACCGGACAGCCTCGATGAAGCTTTCATCATGTTGAGTGAATTGGCCGGAAAGAAGCATTCCGTCTTCACCGCTGTATGCGTCGCCAAAGGTTCTGAACGCTGGGTTGAAGCACAGCAGACGAGCGTCTCTTTTCACGAACTCACTGCTTCTCAAATACATAACTATCATAAACGATTCAATCCCTTAGATAAGGCAGGCTCCTATGCTATCCAAGGCGGAGGCGCAATCATTGTCAAAAGAATCGAAGGCTGCTATTACAACATTATGGGGCTGCCGTTCGATACCACACGGCGACTGCTCTCCAAGGTTGGGATCGAACTATGGGATTATTTAAAGTCTGTTTGACGATTGTATTGACTTCGTCTTTGGCGGCATCTTCGGAAAATGATTCGAAGCGCCACGCCCTCTATATGATGCAAAACTCCGATATCGAAACGGCCCTGCAAACCTATCAGGGCTATTTCGCTAAAAGCGGCCACCACGATTTTGACGTTCTGCAGCGAATGGGTCTCGTTTTATTTCAGCATGGCATTCATAGCGAAGATCCCTCTATTTTTAGCATGACCCTCTTCGGCGCAGGCCTTTCGGGATCAACAGGAGCGTTGGAAATTTTAGAAAAGGGACTCACTCATCCCGATCCGCAAATCCAAATGATCGCTCTGCATTTCATCGCCCAATCCCAAGATGATCAAACCGATGAACTGCTCAATCGAGCAATGAGTTCCGATTTTCTATCGACCCGTCTCGAAGCCGCCTTTTATATGGCTCAAAAAAAACATCCCCGCGCCGTTGGCCAGATTGAAGGACTCATGTTCCGACTGCCGCCGATCTTCCGACCTCTTTTTCCATCCCTCTTTGCACTCATCGGTACAAGCGAAGCGACGGCCGCTCTACGGCGCCTGCTCGATGATCTTGCGCCGCAGGTGCGAATCGAATCCATTCTCAATATCGCCCGCCTCGGCCGCGACGACTTACTGCCGCTACTACGCAAGCAACTGACTCACAACAATATAGCTGAGCTTGAAGCCAGCGTCTATGCAATCGGTACATTAAAAGACAGCTCGAGCTTGGTCAGGCTAAAAAAACTGGCGCTTTCTCCTTCCGAAAATGTGAAAATCGCGTCCATCCTCGCTCTATATGCACTCGGAGATCGAAGCAATCTGGATCGATTAATCGCGCTGGCCCAATCCCGAAACATTTACGCTATTACTGCGTTGGGCCAAATTCCCGGTAGCGAAGACGCCCTTGCCGATCTAACTCATTCATCGGATTTACAAATCCGGCTCAACGCCGCGATCTCACTGCTCCAGCGGCGCGATGAGCGCTGTCTCAGAGGAATCGAAGAACTCTTGATTCGCGACGATCGCGATCTGGCCTTCTATTTACTCCCCTCAATCGGGCGAACGATTGCGATCTGGAAAGCCATCCCCTCCGCCGAACTGCGTAGTAAAGATCAAACCCTCGATCTCAGCTTATCGCTTTCCATGCGCGAACAGGTTTTGCGCGAATCGGTCTATCTACCCCAGCCCGAATTTCTCAAAATAGCTCAATTATTAATCGAAAAACAGCAAAACGATCTCATCCCCTGCATGATCACTCTTCTGAAAAACCTACGCACTCCCGAGGCCATCGATTTACTCAAAAAAGGATGCAGCCAACTCAACGCTCCATTCATTCGGGACTATTGCCATCTGGCGTTATTCGATTTAAAGGAAGAGGGACCTTATGGCGAATACATCAAGCATTGGGTAATCCATCAAAAAGATGCTGAACTGATTCGACTGCGTCCGATGCTTCCCTGGAAAATGCGACTCGACTCAAATTACACTTTAACTCCCGACGAGACCTCTCGGCTTCTCGTTGAGGCCTTTCTCGCTATTGCGGCCGACCGGAATATCGATTTCCTCGTAGAAGCCATCTTGAAGGGAAATCCGCAAAACCGCTACGCCCTCTTCGGCCTGCTCATGCGAGCCACAGAATAGACATAGCGTGGGATTGGGTATACAATATCCACCCATGGCGAAAATTCTGGATGTTCAAAATATTACCGTCTCTTTTTCTATTCACGGACGAAAGCTCCACGCCGTCCGTGGAGTCAGTTTTGATCTGAATGAAGGCGAAGCAATTGGCATCGTCGGAGAATCGGGCTGCGGTAAGAGCGCCACCGTTCAATCCCTCACTCGGCTGATCCCCTCTCCTCCCGCCCTGATTGAAACCGGACGAGTTTTCTTCAATGGAATCGATTTGCTCCAAGTCAAACCGAAACATTTGCGAGCAGTGCGCGGCCGTCAGATTGGCATGATATTTCAAGATCCGATGACCTCTCTCAATCCCACCATGAAAATCGGAGAGCAGATCATTGAAGGCTTGCTCTATCATCGCCTCCTCTCTCGAAAAGAGGCCAAAGGGCGGGCAATCGAGCTCTTGCATCTCGTGGGAATTCCGGAGCCCGAGTTGCGATCTTCTCAATTTCCCCATCAATTGAGCGGCGGGATGCGTCAAAGGGTTCTCATCGCGATCGCTCTGGCCGCCAACCCGCGTATTCTGATCGCCGACGAACCAACGACCGCTCTCGATCCGACCATTCAAACACAGATATTATCACTATTGAAGGAACTCCAGCAGCGCTTTACGATGAGCCTGATTTTGATCTCTCATGATATCGGCGTCGTAGCCCGGCTCTGCGATCGAATATTCGTTATGTATGCAGGGAAAATTGTTGAGCAAGGATCTGCATCAGATGTTCTCAACACTCCGCAGCATCCCTATACGCGCAAGCTTCTCGATTCTTTGCCTCGGTTAGATGCTGTCCATGGACAGCCTCTATCGGCAATCGATG
>Ga0247841_10008477_pt1 | contig 14780 bp, 10 predicted proteins | sample LaCruzMarch2015__2_FD_192410 | JGI IMG/M metagenome (GOLD analysis project Ga0247841, IMG submission 192410) | Freshwater microbial communities from meromictic Lake La Cruz, Castile-La Mancha, Spain - LaCruzMarch2015_18m | ecosystem: Environmental > Aquatic > Freshwater > Lake | place: Spain...
GAGCGCACATTTGCAGAACATTTGGACACGAGCCTGTCGAGTTTACTAACATCATACTTTCTTTGTATGGTAAGGACTTTCATTTGGAGCCTCATGTTGATGTAAGCGATAAAGATCTCTATGGCAATGCCCCATTTTACTTTGGAGAACGTGTGTATGGGATTGTGATAGAGCCTGACCCAGAAGGACATCTCTATTTTCTTAAATGGGAAGAAGAAGGTCTTGCGCCTCCACTGGGTATTAAGCCCATCTATTCATTAAAAGAAGAGGCCGGCACTGTTTTTTGCTTACAGGGAGATTATCGAAAAACGCCCTATTTTCACGGTGTATCCACTGTTTCCAACCGGCGGATATCTATCACCTTTCGCACTGTTCAGAAAATCCCTTAACATTAAAAAAATAGCCCAGAAGTAGCGTCTGTCTACATCTAAAATCACAAGGCCGGATAATCTCCTGGCCAGTTTTACGTGTAATCGCTTTTTTCGCAATTTTGACAAATTGGATACGCTGAAAGATCGCCCAACTTGTGAGCTGTAACAAAAGCCAAATATTCGGGACTTGAAAAGATCTGTTCCAAAGTATGTTGTCTAAGATTTCCAAATCGAATAGTCGCATTGAAATCATAGCAACAAGGAATTACGTTTAGATCCCATGTAATATTTAAAATATTTTTTCTTTTTCCATTAATTACCGGGCACATCCTCTCAGTATTGGGCATATTATAGTTACGCCCACTGCTATAATTGTGAACATAACCCCACTCGGCCAAATTGAATCCTAAGCCTTTAGCCCAAATACAAAAATCTTGTTTTTCTGGTGGCTCTGCAACAGGCAAGGACGACGTGATGGATTGAGCCGGGATTTTAATTGTAGCGCGAAAAGGATTGGGAAACAGCTTCATTGCTTCGCTTAAAAGTAGCAGGTTCTTCTTTACACATTCTAAGCCATCATAGCCATGTATCTTTTTGTAATCCTGTTCAGTAAAACCATACAAGCTAATAATCACGGTACTTAAACCCGCCTGGAGTAACTTCTCAAAGTAATCGTCTTTTACCTTTACACCCAAGGTAGAGAAGATCAGGCTGAGTGAGGAAGGATATTGTTTTTTTAACACTTCTATTTTTTGAATCAGGGATCTGTCTAAAAGAGGTTCACCAAAACCATGAAGATGAAAAAGACCTTGATAAGGGCCTATCGATGGAACTGGTCCAATTCTTTCTAATAAAAATGAGAAATCTTGTAAGGACATAAAGCCGATTTGACGAGTATGACTCTCGCGTGGACACATACTGCATTTGTATCCACAGGAATTGGTGTTTTCAATGTGAATTTCTTCAAATATTGGAACCATTACAAGCTCTCATATTATGATAAAAACCGATCTTAGATAATGAGATGATTCATTAAAAGTTCTAAATGCATCACTCCCTCTTGTAAATTACAGCTCCCTGATTGGACATTTCGATTATCACCTCATTTTTCAAAATATTTTTTGTCTGAATAGGTTAAGTTTCAATTTTAAATGTCTGCTCCGCCTTATTAAATCAAATAATCATAAAAATTATTAATTGTTTTTATGAATTATTAAAAATAAAAAGAAACAAAAAAATTTACAATTTAAACAATAATCGATTATAATAAATAAGATTTTTTCAGAAAAAAACGATTTTTTATAAAATGAGCGCAAGAATCCCTAGTACAAGAACAATACCTGAAGGCGATCTCAGAGCTGTAAGTTGCTCGCCAAGTAGATCCCCCTTGTCTTTTGGCATGGCAAGCCCAGCACCGCCTGAAGAACACCCATCCGATTTAACCACTGAGGAAAAAGCAAGTTCTATAGCAGATCGCACCTTGATAGCAGCTCCCAAGATATCTATCTCTCCAGATCCTTGTCTGCCTTCTCCGGCTTTAACTGCTCGACTTTCCGAGGTTAGTTCTATTTGCGGGGTTCTAGGAGAAGAATATTCTTATCTCTCAGCAATTTTGTATCACCTACAAATACTTGATGCAAACCTCTATGATGAATTAACTCACGCTTACGAAGTGGAAGATCTCGGTCGAAAACAAGCTTTGTTTAAAGATATATTTTCTAAAGTGCTGACGAAAATTACAAGCGCCGCAGTGCCACAAGAAGATTTGATTGCGCTTTGTAGTTTATGTATCGAACTTTGCGATTCCAATGCGCTTTATATCCTGGATCATCCTTTAAAAAGATATCCTTCCACAGAACCTACACGTGCCCATTTCAAATTATCTAGTTCTGATTACTCATCAATAAGCTACATATGTAATTCAGGGATTATAGCAACAGATAAACTTGCGCATAGTCTTTATCATCTGCATATTTTTACTAGAGCTTTTCTAAGAAGAATTTCTAGAGAGCCCTTAGATACGATTTTGTCCTCCTCAAATCCTTTGAGTACTATCTTCCCCTTAAAGCCTTCACAGAAAGGCCAGATCGATGCGATACTAGCCTCTCATCCCTATTTTAAATACATCCCACTAGAGCTTCGTAAAACCCTTTACAGCCAAGTATTTTTATTTTTACGTCAATCTGTAGATACTATTAGAAATTTCATGAAGAGTTTCAATGAGTTTTCAGCCATCTTTGAGCACAATAGAGATTCAATGCAAAGCCTCCATTTCCTCTTATCAAACTCAAGGGCCGGTGTGACAATAGCCCCCTCTTTAATCAAACTGTTAGAAATCCATTTTGATCCCCTAACTTCTAGAACCGAGCTTTGGGTTGAAAGAATAAGATGGATTCTTAATCTAGGTAATAAAATTGCTAAGCAGAATTTATGCATTGTGCATTTATATTCTTACCTACAAGGAGATTTGAGCCACTGGTCTTCGAGAAGTGCAACCTTAAATCTGACACAAGAACTCTTAGCACAAGCGCAAAAACATCCCGATCTTTCAACCACCCCAAATCTCTCTGAAATGACTGAGAGAGCTCAATCTTTTGAAAGCATGTTAACAGAATCAGGATCTTTTATAAGGGCTTTAGATTCTTCATGGAAAAACACAATATCGGCTAATCTATCCGGTCTTATGGCTCTTCATGCGTTATTAAAGCAAGGAATCATACAACATATATCAGATCCGGCTCCTACCGGCTCCCTTGAAATATGTTTTTCTCGTATTCCTAAAAATAGAAAGATTCAGATCGAAGACCCTCTTGGACGATCTATAACGGTTCGATTTAATGCAGAGCCCTGTAAGACAGAACCTTATCCCTCTTGCGTGGAAGAAGTCGCAGCTGAAGAACTACTGGATAAACCAGAGCTGAGCACCGCTGCAGTACCAGCAAGCGTCTCAGACTTTTTCAAAACATCCCCCCATGAGCTAGCCACTCTTTTTAAGGCTTTTGGAGCCTCTTCTGCTTTCCGAAACGCATTCTTCTATGCTGAAGATCTAAGTGGCCTTATTATGCAAGATTTGTCTCATCTGACACCAAGAGCAGCTGGACATTTAATGCTTAGCATAGGAATGGCCTGCGAACTATGCCTCGAACAAATTTTGACTGCCGTTCTTCTTACAAAACATAAGGTTACAGAAGCCAGCTACGAATCTTATTTTCCTAAAGGCAGACACTTGCGCCTACATGAACGCTTGACTCATTGTCAGCTAAATAGACTTCTAGATGGTGATGTTTGCAGAGCTCTTGAAGATCTTGCAGGCATTTTTGACGGCCTAGAGCAATCTTCAAGAAGCCTGCCTTCTTCCTTTTCAAGTCATGCTCTTCTTACCGATTGCCATCACATATTTTTAGGCAGCAGCCGAGGTATCGTCAAAAGTCAGGTAGAAAATACTCTATCTCTTGGTAGGAAAGTCCTCGAGTTTTATTTCATCATCCTATCTGCTCTTCCTCAGGTCGCTGATAAAATGGAAAAAAGGACTTTTATCCTTCCAAATCCAAGTGTAACCATAGAAAGCGAAAAAAGTGGCAAGCGTAAGTCCTCTAGCTTCGCTGAATTCAAAGCTAGTATTCTTGCCAAACTGCCTACAGAATACTACCCTACTACGGAAGAAAATGCAGCTATTTTCATGTACCTCCTTGACCGGATAGAATCCCTTCAAGAAGGGCTAGAGGACACTAAAACATTCAGATTTTCAGAACTATCAATTCGATTGGCTCTTCGTAACTTAGTTGAAGAAATTCTCTTTTATAAGTCAGAATTGTTAGGGCTTCCCGCCGATCGATCCACCATTGGGCATGAACTTTCGCTACTTTCAGAAATGCTGAGGCTTCCTTTAAGCCCAGAAGAGAGCTATTTCTTAGAATCGAACAGCCGTATGAGAGTTGAAGCTAAATATGAAGCAGATAGTACGAAAGGGGGCAAAAAAAAGAGTAAAATCCCTTCTAGTGAAGCTGCTGCCGCTTCGAGTTTTACCACAGTAATGTCTGAGAAAAAAAGAAGAATGCTCGAAAGATTAGAGCAAGAAACAGCTACTGCAAAATCGATCATTCTTAAAACATTGGATATGAGTGGCCCTACCAAATCCAGCAAAGCCAGAAAGTAATATCTTCTTAAAACCAATTTAGATCTTAAAGCATGCCCAATGACTCAAGACTCTCTATATCCCTATAGTAGCTAGTCTTAACGTCGCAACAGCTTGCGGCATCGTTATTTACCACTACAAAGTGAAAAAATCTGCAGCCAAATCATGATTTCAAATAGGGAATATTCCAACAGCTAAGAACTTTACCTAGAGTAAGAGGATCCTTACTGTCTTCGATTTTTTCGGCAAGAGAGCAAAGACTTCCGATAAATTTCTGCTGAGCCTCTGCCGTAGATTCTGAGGTATTGGTATGAATGCCACGTAAAACACTTTCAAATAAGCGAAAGTAATTCAAAAAAGCCCCTGGATCGTCATCGAATTCAAACTCTCCACACTCTCCCATTTCAGAGACTTTATCAGATTTGATCAACTGTGCAAACTTCACAAGCCTATTAGAAGCATGTAGATTGATGACCCCCTCTTTCGACTCGATTTCACTAAGGCAAATGACGTTAATTGCTGAAATTAATATATTGCTCTTGCTTTTGATTGGAGCTAAAAGAATAAGGCTCCACTCCTCGCAATGAAGAGCAATAGGGCCCTCTGATTCTAAAGGAGCATGAAGAATCGCAAACATTGAGCCGTTAATTTCCACCAGTTGCAATCTATGATCTTCATTGCATTTCGGAAAGCCCATTTGCAGTTTCGCATCGATCTTTTCGTTATTTGAGTTTTGCATTACACACCTTTAGCTTGTTCTATTTTTAAAGAGATTACTTTTTTAGGATGAAACGCATATTTCCAGCTTGGGAATTCCGCCTTTAGCTTATGAATCATGTGGCTTGCAAAGACAAGCAGGTCACTGATTCTATCAGGAGCATCGAGAACTAAATACTCGGTGTCATCTTCAGCATTTAGGATACTTTGATCTACCACCGCATCATCAATGTAAAAATAATCCGCAAGCTGATCCTGTGGTTTCAGAAACTGAAAGCTCTTGCTAAATACCGACCACTCTATAGCTGAAAGTTTGTCAATATTCTCTTCCCGCATTTCATAAAACAAAAACGCTTCTAGCATACGGTAGATACCGGGAGCTGTTCTCCCCTGCTCTTTGATGTGCTCATATGAATCTACTAAGCACTCTTTTATAACACCGATCCCATTGATAAATTTTGGATCATTAGACTGATAATCGAATATCTTTGCCATGCACACACACATACGCTCCCAGGCAAGATAAAGAATTAAGTCATGCATCGCATAGATGACTTTCTCAGTAAGAGCTGTTTCAAATCCGTCCAAACTAGCAGACAATGCTTTTTTATTTTTTTCAGAATTTTTTTCACGTTGATGTTTTATTTTTTGAAGAAGAAACGAAGAGTCTATTTGTGGAAGAGCTTTAATTTGACTCAAAATCTCTGCAAAAAGCTGATCATAGAGCTGGTGTAAAACTTCTATTTTATCAGTTGCAGATAGAGTCTCTATGCACGCTATAAAAACTGGATCATCGGGGCCGAATTCAGGAAGGTCTGAAAGTACAGAAGCGAGCCCTAAATATTCTAGCAAAGAGGGCCATCTAAAAGTTATCTCATTATTTTCATTCAGTAGTGCTAGATAATTCTGGATTTTAGCAGAATTCGAGCTAATAAGGCCTGAGATCTGATTATCAATAACACTGTTCATGGCATATCATTTAAATATTCTTTTATTCCCTCGAAATATCCTTCAGCTACTTCCTGTATTCGCTTTGAACATGGGATACCTGCAATGATAGCATCATGAGATGAAAGCCTATACACTTCCTCTTCGTTATTCTGAACCAGTGTCTCGCCATAACATACCGGACCATGAACGAGGCGCGTTAGTGCTAAATTGCGTGAGTAAATGCCTTGATCCTGAAGTAAACAAGAAGCCTTTGTATAAGAGGTCTTCTCATTGTCATCTATCAAAGGAGTGTTTAACTTGGCTACAAATTTAGTAACAATGTGCCGGCTAAGCTTTAAAGACTCCTCAATATCATCAGTGACAATTAAACGGAGAAACTCATAACGATCTCTGATCCTATTTAATTCATTCTTGCCAAATGCACCAGGAATGAAAGCTAGGTTATAATTGCAACCTGTCAGAACCTCTTTCTTTTCCTTTTCCTCATCGGTTAAGTGAGCGTTATAATGAATAACGACCGTAAGATCAGGAGAAAAGGCATTGATTTTTTCAGCACGAGCGATCAAATCTTGCTTATTATAATGGTCACGAAAAAGCTTAGCTAAAGAAGAAGCTTTTCTTTTTAGGGAGCCGTGGTTTTGCATCCATTCAAAAAAGCTTAACTCTATAGCACCCCGTCCTAACCCTGGACGGGTAATCAACACCTGGGAGCCTTCGGCTTCTAGCATACGTTGCAAAGCCCGCGCTGTTAGATAGGTCAAATCCCCCTCAGAAAAATGGATAGCTCGATTGTTTCTTGTTTTCTCTGCAGGGATATCTATGCGTCTCTCTTCAATCTCAGCAAGCTCTCCACCGAAGTGTCCGGGATCAATAGCTATCTTTACATTTTTTAAGCCGATACCTCTGTATTTCTTCTGAGGGATATTTAAAGAAGTTGTGGTGAGTTTCAGAATGTAATCTTGCGCTTGATGGTCTAAATCACCAATGGTTAAAGCATCAGGAGTAAGCCTATAAAAGCTCTTAATTGACTCTTCTTTTTCTAAAAATTTCTGGATCTTAAGCGCTACTTCTTCCGCTGTAAATTTTCCCTGATAAGAATCAAAGTCATGAAAATCTACACTAAAAACATTTAGTGATACCAAAAATAAAAAAAAGAATAAAAAGCGGGAAATCAATAACATCTAGTGCCAATAATTATTGTAATCAGAAATTATAGTGAAATAGCAATTTTAGACCAATTAATAGTCCCAAATACAGATCTCTGCCGTCTCGTCCTTTTTTTTAGCTCGGCAATAATTCATCAGCAAACTCTTTAGCAGCCTTTCCATCGACTGCGCTATTGATATTCCTAATCGCCTTCATTACGAGCCCTAAGTCCTTTTTACTCTTAGCTCCAGACTCGGCAATCGCCTGGATAACAATTTTTTTAGTTTCTTCAGAAGAAAGAGCTTTTGGTAAAAACTCTTGAACAATCGCAAGCTCGCCTTTTAAGGGCTCAGAGATATCAGGGCGGTTGGCGCTTTGAGCCTGCTCTAAAGCTTCTTGAAGGCTTCCATAATAGGTTTTGAATAGCTTTATGACATCAGCATCAGGAAGAGCTGCTCTTGCATCAACTGCCAGTATTTTTGATTTAAGCATGCGAAGTGTATTGAGCCTGAGCTGGTCCCTGCTTCTCATAGCATCTTTGATGCCTTCATTGATTGTTTCGATAATCGGCATAAAATCTCCGTTATTAGTATTTAATAATCCTACAAACTTACTCCAGACATAAATTTTTCCCAATGGAGAAATTCAGGTCCTCGAATTTGTATGACGATCGAGATCAATAATCAATGGCATTTAGCTGAATTCTCCCCCAAAAAAAAGGGATTGGAAGTTTAGATTGCCTATGCTAGTACGTAACACCTACCGACCTTGAATTGAAAATTCGTGTACTAACAATAAGCTCAAAGCACAAAGCGTTCTGCTATAATCCGTATAAGCATTATCTTGTGGCCAACTATGAGGTAGATCGCTTTCTTGAGTTTCTGGGTGATTTCGCAAATGAGCTCTTTTCACCTCCTCATAGAATCTTGAAACTTGAGCATCTGAAAAATGTTTACTTTCTATAATTGAGCGTACTGCAGCCTCATTCCTTGGCTCAGGCATGGTATATACTTTACCCCATGTATCAAAAACTTTTCTCGCATCCTCTGTTAGAATCTCTGAAACTGTACGAAAAAGTCCCTGTTCAATAAAAAGATAAGACGTAGAGTAATTACTTTCAGCCCAATTATCTTCTGCCTCTAAAGGCAATAGTCCTGTTTCTGTAGCTACCTTTGTTACATTGGCATAAAATCTCTGTAAAATAGGAGCTGGAAGGTTTAATCCTCTGATCAGATCTTGAAGCAATATCGAATTTGCTTTTTCTTCTTCCGTAAGTTGACTGAGTTCGCTAACAATAAAATTATAAATATCAACCAAATCAAAATCTCCTACAGAAGACGTGCTCGCTTGTGTAGCAATATCAGTCACATTGAATAAATCATCATCCATTCCCTGATTAGATCTTGTGGAGCAGAGTCCTTCTACAGCTCTAGAAACGACGTTAATATAATCACGTATCGGAAGCTCGCGTGCTGAAGGAGGCAACTCTCCTGCATCAATTCCAGCTTGAATATTATCCTCTACGACTGCTTCAATATACCTATCAAATAATGCGCGCGGTTCATGTGCACTACCTGCATATGATCGAATAAATATGTCAGGATCCTGCTCGTTAAGAGCTGTCATATACCCTTCAAATTGTCGTCTTAATTCTTTATCAATTGCCGTAGGGTCAAAAGGTTCTAACCGAAACTGACCAGCAAGAGTAAAAGAGCTGCCAAGATCCACTTTACGAGCTACCTGCTGTTGAGCAGAACTAAAATACCTAGATAAATGGATGCGAGTTTCAAAAGATCTAGGATCAAGATTTGGTCCAGTATGAGGGGATAAAGAAGGGGTACTTAGCGCGCCAAATCGGGCAGGGGCATAACCTCTTGATGAAGAAAGCGCTATGACTTCATCATTTTCTTTACTATCACTAGCATCATAAAAATCTTCTAGTAAGGATCCGTCTGTTTCTTCTACTAACGCAAATGTACGAGGATCTACAACTTTAGGTTCTAAATTAGGGAAAGTATGGATCCACTCTCGAAGAATTTTGGCACTTATTCTATAATAATTTTCAGCGTCATCCTCCGGACTTATTCTATAATATTTTTTATCTTCACCGACAACTACTGGAATATCCTCAACTCCTGGGAAAAGATATCCAGACTCTGCAGCATAACCTTCGAGATCTTTTTTTAAATCAGCTGCCAGCTCATTATAAGAGAGTGTGATCCGATCTTTTTCTTGCCGAGTTAGATCTCTACTAAGCACGGCGGCCTCTGCTGTAAATCTGAATTTCGAAAGGTATTTTTCGCGGCTCAGACGATGAGCCACGGGTAAAAGAGCTCTTTGGTAGTTAAAAACATCAAGATTTAAAAAAAACTGAGGAATGGGCCGAAGAAGATCAGAAGGACCAAGTAATCCCTTATCAGAAAGAACTTTTCTTATTTCGAGATATTTTACACGAGCACTTTCAAGCTCTGTAGCGAGATGCAGTTGTAAAACAAGCTTTTCTACTTCTTCTGAAAAATTTTGCAATGCAGATCCTATCTCTATAAAGTCGCATTCAATCTGCTTGAGGGTGACAATCAAATCTGAAATCACACTGGAAGAAGCAAGCGAGTCGTTATCTAACGGACTCAATTTATTAATTTCACCTATTAATTTAAAAGATCTATCTATTATTTCATTAAAATTTGCAGTCTGTATTTTAAAATTTGTTTCTATTCTCTCTAAGTAAGAAAAAAATCTTGCCATTTTTGTAGGTACAAACAGAAGTTTAGATAATGTTGGACTACGATTATCAGCATTTGTTACATGATCTAACATTTCTTTAACAACATTAGAGATATCGTTAGGCACTCTAAAAGGAGCAGCCGCGATTTCAAAGAAAAGCCTCTCTACTTTTTCAGTTGCTTCATTCAAAGACTCTAAAAGATTAAAACGTCGCGGTGTAGTATGTAGCGGAACTACTAAAGGCGGGCAATCGTCTCTATCTCTTTTTTTATTTACAGGATTTACCATAATGCTACCAAACAGTGATTTAAAAATAATTTAGTGAAGAAATTTTAACATAAAATCATATTAAAACCACCAAAATCATAAGCAACAATACAAGGAATCTCTTGATTTTTTTGGAATACCTAAGTATTTTTCCGTATATGCTACATCACTCTCCTTGGCTCAATTTCGAAAAAACCAGCTGGCCTAAATTACAAGCAGATTTAAGCTCCGAAGTAGCTATTATTGGCGGTGGCATTTCAGGAATCGCAACTCTTTATTACCTTGTTACAACAACACAGAAAAATGTTGTTCTAATCGAAAAAAACACTGTAGCAAGCGGCGCTACCGGCCACAATGCGGGACTTGCAATAGCATCGATTGAAAAGCCAGCATCTGAGCTTGTCAATATGATCGGAAAGCAGGCAACTCTTGCCCTTTTTAAGGAGTTGGATGAGGCCTTTGAAGATCTCCATGATATTCATCAGGAGATCGATCTGCAAGATAACCTCATCTCATTCACCAGTGTCGCAAGAGGATTTGACTCACTGAGTCAATTCAGTTCTTGTGTTAAGGAAATGGAAATTGGAAATAAACGCGAGTGGCACTACCTAGTCTGCGAAAATCTCAAAGACAATCTTCCTGAAGATCTCAAAGTAGTAGTAGAGTTTGTCCCGCATGAAACGATTTTAACGACGTTAAAGACTATTGATAGAAACTATATCGCTGCAGCCATACCGAGATTCGCTTTCAGGGCTAAAAGGATGAATAGCGCCAAGTTTTGTTATAAAGTCCTAGCTTATCTCAAAACTAAATTTGCAAGTCGCTTTTCTGTATACGAAGAAACTAACATTTGCAGCATCGAGCTCTACAAAAATCATTCAGTTCTCAAGCACTCTGAAGGGATCATAACAGCTGATGATGTTATCCTCTGTACAAATGCTTACAAAGATTTCACAATTTGGGACCATTCAACTAAAACTGCGTATACCAAGTTACAAGACTCTATCACCCCACGCATTGGTTATCTGGCCGCTTTTCCAGATAACTCTGTTACAAGTTATGCTTTAGGACTTTCTACTGATAGAGAGCCTTTTAATTCGGCTCCCTATTGGTATTTCTCTCATGCTCCACATGCAAATCACGACCTCAATCATTCTTGCGTAATTGGTGGACCAGAATTTGATTTACATGACTCCTTATCTCAAGAATGGATGGATGATAAAAAAGAGAAAAGCCTAGATCTTATTAAGCTGTTTCTAAAAACCACCTTCAAACAAACACCCGATACACTTTCTTTTTTTTGGTATGGGTGGATGGGCTATACATCAGATGGCCTGAGATGGGTAGGCCCTGATTCAGATCATCCTCATCTTTGGTACAATTTGGCTTGCAATGGGATAGGGATGGTTCCTGCGATTGCGGCAGCCAAAAGAATCGCTGCATTAATGGCTTCTAGTTCGAATTGAAATTCCTCTTATTAAATTTACTTGTTAGTGAAGAGCATCTAAGTTCTGAATACCTAATATACCTAAAAACTATTTCCGCTCATCTAAGAGTTAAAAAATCTCTTCACCTTTAAATTCTCATTATTTAGGATTCTTTTCATCCATACAAGCCTGTGTAGCTACGAAATAATCGAATTCCAGGTAAGCTTTTTTAAGGCTTTAAGCGATATCGCTTAAGGCTATTTTAAATAGACGGACTATCAGGAAGAAAGCCTCCCGCCTGCATTTGCCACATATGAGCATAATGACCTTTTTGACTCAAGAGCTCTAGATGAGTTCCCTCTTCTATGATCTGTCCCTGATCGAACACTAGAATCCGATCCATTTTTGAAAGTGTTGATAGACGGTGCGCCACAACGATCGTCGTTCGATTTTCCATGAGTTTCTCTAAGCTATCTTGGATATATCTTTCTGTGACGGAATCAAGCGCTGAGGTCGCTTCATCAAGTATCAGAATCGGTGCTTTGAGTAGCATAGCTCTTGCTATGGCAATCCTTTGTTTTTCTCCACCCGAGAGCTTCGTTCCCCGCTCCCCTACAAGAGTGTTATATCCTTTCGTGCATTTTTTTATAAATTCATCGCAGTGGGCAAGTTTTGAGGCTTTGATCACTTCCTCTAAAGAGGCATCAACCCTGCCATAGTGGATGTTATCCTCAAGGGATCTGTGGAATAGAATCGGATCTTGAGGGATGAGGGCTACATTATTACGTAGAGACTGCAGCGTCACAGAGGCTATATCTTGCCCATCTATTAAGATCCTCCCCTTTTCTAGAGAGAAAAAACGGAGGATCAAATTCACAAAAGTCGATTTTCCAGCGCCGGAATACCCGACAAGACCCACTTTTTCTCCTGCGGCAATATGAAGATTTTTGTCTTTGAAGACTTTCTTTTGCCCATAGGAAAAAGAAACGTTTTCAAAGGCAATTGCCCCCTGTTTCACCGAAAGATCTAGAGATTGAGGCGGATCGAGAATGTCTTGAGGATCATTCATAAGACAAAGAGCTTGCTTTGCAATACCGTAAGATTGAAAAAGCTCAGGTGCTTTATCTATTACATACCAAAGGACCATATAGAGGTTAGTTATCGTATAAAATACCTGAACAAGTTCCCCTGTTGAGATTTTCCCTTCCGTCCAAAAATAAGCTGCAAACCCAATCAAAGCAAATAGCTCCATGGCTAAAGCTATCGATAGAGCCGTAAACATTTTCGCAGAGTACATCTGAGCGAGTCTATTGGTTCTTTTTTCTTCCTTTTGGTAAACAGAGATATGCTCTTTTTCAAAACGGAAACGAAAGAAGAGATTCACAACGAAGTTATTGGTCAAACTATCAACAATCTTTCCTACAAGTGAGCTTCTAGCTTCTCCATGAAGATAAGAATAGTGGGCACATTTTAAAGTAAAAATCCAAGACACTAAAAAATGCACTACAATCCAAGACGCGACAATCAAAGAAAGAAAAGAATTTATATGCCAGAACATCGTAAGAACAATAATGCATGTAAAAAGACAAGGGATTAAAAGCATTAGAGTGGTTTTAAGCATTAAAGAGACGGTCGTGACCATATCTCCAATTTTATTTGCTAAGCTCCCTGAGAAGTGTTCATTGAAATATTTAGGAGAATGCCTTTGCACATGATCGAACATCGTCATACGGATGTCTGCTTCAAGTCTTGGAAAAACATAGGCTTGAATAAAGTCTCTGATACGAAATCCTGAGTCCATACCGATTAAAACAGCAGCGCCCCAAAACAGCAGAGTTTTAAGGCTTGGCCAAGCACTTAAACGATTTGCGTCATGCACAGTTAAAAGATCAACGACTTTTCCAAGAAAATAAGGCCAGAAAAGGGTCTCAACAGTCCAAATAAGCGAAAGCATGCCTATCACGATAAAAAGAAATCTCTGTTTGCGTGCAAAGCTCCAAACAAAACTCATTAAACTCATAAATTCCCTCTATGTTTTAGAAGATTGATCGCCTAAATCTTTTTCTCCTCTAAATGGAGCTTAAAGATCAGTTTTGTAATCCTCAAATACCACATCAATAACACGGAAGCATTGCATAGCTTCCGTGTTATTTGAATCGGTGATCCTTGCAGCAACAATTAAAGCTTTCCATAAGGTCCAAGCTCTACCTCTTGTCCATGTTCCGACATCGATCGGCAACATGGATCGAAAAACTCTCCGACTGTCCCCTGTAAATAGGGTCCAGGCAATTGCTAAATCACAGGCAGGATCACCAATCGTTAGCTGTCCAAAATCGATAACGGCAGAAAGTCTTCCCTTTTGGACAAGTAAGTTACCAACGCTCAGATCACCATGTACCCAAACGGGAGGTTTTTCCCACTTGGTTAATAAAGCCTTATCCCAGATGTCAGTGGCTGTCTTAACATCAATTTTATCTTTTAATACAGTGAGCGCCTGCCTTACTTCACCGTCATAGATTGTAAGATCTCCCCCACGGTAGAAACTATGAGGTCCAGGGAGTGGTCCGCCTGTAGTATCGATGGTTTGTAGGGCTAAAAGAAATGTTGCAAGAGTTCTTGCAAAATCACAAAGATCGTTGATTTGCCCGTGAGCTGAGCTCTGCCCTTCAATCCATCGATAGATGGACCATTTCCAGGGATAGCCATACTCGGGGCTGCCGATAGCAATAGGCTCAGGAATTCTAAGAGGTAGTAGAGGTGCAAGCCTTGGAAGCCATAACTGCTCCTTTTCCACTTGAAGAGCGTATTCGGCAGCACTTGGCATACGGACAAGCATAGAACTTCCTAAGTGAAATGTTCTGTTATCCCAACCACTAAAAGTCACGGGTTTGATAGGAAGATCTTTCCAATCAGGAAACTGACTAGTCACGAGTCTCTGTACTAATAATGAGTCTATTACTAATTGAATATGGTTCATTTACGACTACATTTTTTACATTAATTGTATCTTGCTAAAAATATAATCCTCTCCTTCACTAAATT
>Ga0247841_10008480_pt1 | contig 14779 bp, 15 predicted proteins | sample LaCruzMarch2015__2_FD_192410 | JGI IMG/M metagenome (GOLD analysis project Ga0247841, IMG submission 192410) | Freshwater microbial communities from meromictic Lake La Cruz, Castile-La Mancha, Spain - LaCruzMarch2015_18m | ecosystem: Environmental > Aquatic > Freshwater > Lake | place: Spain...
TATCCCTCCCTTGCTATCCATGCCACCAATACCGGCCGATCATGCAGCAAATCCCTTCAGGCCTTTCAGGCTATATTATGCCGGCACGCTGAATTATTTTAAAGCTCATCCTCAATTTGCCGGAATGCACGAAGGACTCGATATTGATGACTACGTGTTCGATATATGGGGAGCCGGAATGGACCCGGCTTTTGAAAAATCACTTCAAGCAAGCAAAAGGATCAGGTACCGGGGATTTTCCACAGAAATACATTCGGAAATGCGACACTGTCACCTCCTGTGCAATCCGCAAAGTGAATTATCCTACGGTTCGTACGACAAGATCATGAAGGAAAGCCAGTTGATGGGTATACCTGTCATTGTTATGAAGAACAGTTACATAGCCGATCATATTGAACATTTTGTCAATGGTATTGTTGCCTCTGATATAGCTGAATATCGTGGCTTAATAGAACATCTGGCATCGGATCAAGGTGCCTATCAAGTTCTTTCCATGTCGACCCTGGACCACACAAGGAGGTCATATAACAAGACAGCCTATGCAAAAGAAATACTGGACTTATATCGGGATGTTATCCAGATGTCCCGTAAAACCATTGATACAGAGCTGGTCCCTGACAATCCATACACCGCTGTGATGGATGGCATGGGGCCATGGAAAAGAAAAATATTGGACGCACCAGCTGACCTGACTGAGTCTGAGATCAATTTCGCCCTGCGTTGCGAAGGAGGGTTGATTCATTATCTGAAGGCTTACCCGGGTGCAGCTGATTTGAAAAACAAAATCATTGAACTTTTGGACCTCGAGAAGGCCATTGCTCCATCTACCCCCTGACCGTTTTCGGTTAATCAGATTTTTTATTGGGCCAGCCCAGTTCTGTGACGTCATGAATGGGATCAAGTTTGATCAGGTCGCTGACATCGTCAAACTTTTCATAAATAACCGGATCGGAGATCAGTTCAGGAACATCGGGGATGTATTCCTCCATGGTTTCGACAACAGTCAGGATCTTCTCTTCACACAGGAATGTTATAAAATCCCTTAACTCCTTTTCCCTGCCAGGTCCGATTTTTATTCCGATGGTTTCAAAAAATATCCGCGACGAGAGGGCATATTCAAACATCCGCAGAATATGCGGGGCAGACCCTCTTATAGAATAATAAATTCCTTTTTTAAATTGCAGGCAAATTACCTCATCCTCAAAATCCTCATAAATGAAGTCATCGTGATTCACTTTCAATTTCATAAGTAAAGTTTAATTTTTAAAAACATGCATATTAATACCGGCATTATGACTGTGACCAGTGGTTGACTTCTTTGAGCAGGATTATCCAACTATCAATTTTCTTGTTAGATGGCACTAATAAGTTTTATTTCGAACGATTTTTGCCTGGAAAAGAAGCGACATGTAATATATCAGAATCTTGAAGTAAGGCTTCCCCCTTGTTCGGAATCTAAGGTATCTGGAAAATTCGATATGCTGACCCCAGAATCCTGTTTTGCTTGTCTGCCTCAGAAAGCCGGCGTAAACTGAAAATAATTTTTGCCTAAGGGTCTGAGGGACTTTATCTCCACAAGAAATGGCATGCTTGTAAACCAGCCTGCCGGCGAAGGTTGATTTGAGCTGAGCCAAGTCATTTTGCACCTGGTCAGGGACCTTTGCATGGAAAACATCAACCAGATAACCCAACCCTGCGTTGACCTGCAGGTGAACCTTGAATTTTTTTGTTTGAAGCAACAACCTCTCCCAATCTATTGCATTATCAGGGTCATGGATCAGTGTAAAAGCATCAGCCACCCAGCGCACTGGTGGCTCAGGATTATACCTTAATCCATGTACAATTGTGTGGAATAGTTGATCAGTTGCACAGAAAGATCTTGTCATACCCCCTGAAAAACTGAACGGTACGGAATGATCCCAGAAATCATCCTCTGTGATGTTTCCATGCGCCTCGAAAATGGGGTGCCAATGAAGATCGAGTTCGATATTTTCTGCATTGGAAAAGGTTGCGCTACGACCATATTTAAGGCTGTGTTCAAGGTATTGTGGATCATGAAGGTTCCAGTTCTCGCTGATCAGCAGTTCGATTGTTGACCGTGCCTTGGAGTAAGGAATCAGTATATCGACATCAGCCATCGGCCGAATGGCGTAATTTTTATAGGTAAGGAACGATAGTGGAATTCCCTTCATAACCAGTGTGTGAACTCCGTTGGATTCAAGGAATTGAATGATTTTGCCTGCTTTGTAAAAAAGAATGTGGTTTTTCGACCATGAATTCCTATAAATACCCCTAAGACGGGGCATCAAGTCATCCGATACATCATGATTACGGAGGTTGTGGTATAGTAGTGGCAGTAATCTGAAGGATCCCGATTCAACATCCTTTTCGAAATCGACCTTATCAATCCATTGACGAAAAGCAGTAATCGCCTGTTCCCCTTTCAGGAGGCAGGCTTTCAGAAGTATTTCTTGATTTGGGGAGGGGATTGGATGACCGTGTTCGTGAAGCATCGGCGGTTAGCATTTGTCAAGCTCCAGAATACTTTTAATCATGATCCCTGGGTTCCTTGCTTTCGGGCCAGCCCATTTCACCCACGTCATGGATCGGATCAAGGAGAAAAAGATCCTGCATGTCTGAGTACTTAATCACTCTTGGAGGGATAAAATCTCTGGCTGCTGCTGTTAACTGTTTTTCTAATTCCGGAAGGTTTGCTGGCACCGGGGATGATGCGGATTGCACCAGCAGATTTTCCTTGACAAGGGATTCAATAAAGGCAGTTACCGACGCAATAATGTTCTCATTCATTGCTGGATTTTCATCGACCATGATTTCGATGACCTTATTCCAGTCGCCCGTTTGATGAATGAATTCCCAGATCAGGGCACCTGGACCGTCGAGACTGAAATAATTACCGGTATTAAGGTCGAGTAGTATGGTCTCTCCATCAATGGTTTCGTGAACCACATTGGGTTCGTTTACCCTGAGCAGTGTGGGTTCTATCATATAGAATTTGAAGTTGCTTTAGTTGCCAAAAATACAAAAACAATCTTGAACAAAAGGGGAAATGTTTGTAAGTTGTATTAAATCAAATATATGTGGTGGCCTGTCCGATCTTCTTCATTGCCTTTGTGGGATAGGTTATGGCCGTAATGAAAAGGTAGAGGTATTTCAGAAGCGGGTTGCGTGCAAGCTGGTATTTCCGGTAATGCCTGATGTGGAAGAAATACCATTTTATCCTGAGTTTTGAAGTCCGCGTACGGAAGATTTTATCCCTGAATGTAAATGTCTGCCTTATTGCATTGTACTGCAGGTTGCTTGTTGAACTGCTTTCATGGATGCGCACAAGGTTTACTGGCTGACCCATGTTGGCGAATTTTTTCCCGTCCACGACCATCCTCGAAAATAGTTCATAATCTTCACTCGGAAATATCTCCTGGTAACGGTATGACTGGTAAACGGGGGCTTTTGCAATCACAGTGGCGTGAAGGAGCCCATGTTCACCTCGTGCGTATGCTTTTACAATCTTAGAATGGGTAGCCGGGAAATTTGAAACATTGACCTCCCTTTTTTGATTGTCATTGAAATAAATCACATTGGCCCCCAATACATCAACATCCGGATGTTCTTCCATATATTGGAATTGTCGTTCGATCCTGTCGGGCAGGATTAAATCGTCAGGATCGGCGCGCATGATATATTTGCCTTTGGCAACTTCCAGCCCGGCATTCAGTGCAGCGGTAAATCCCTGGTTTATAGGGAAACGGATCAGTTTCAAATAATCCATGTGGCTGTATTGCTCCAGGATTTCTATGGAGTTGTCGGTCGACCCGTCATCGACCATGATCAGTTCAAGTGGTTCCGCCGTTGATTTGATAACGCTTTGCATGAAGTCATTCAGGTACTTCCCATTATTATAGTTGGATACGATCAATGACACATTGACTATCTGCTTTACAATCATGCAATAACACTTAAATAGGTCCGGAGCAGAGGGGATTTCAAAAACAATGCGGGCATCGCCAAATTAGATCCCCTGGTTTTATGCAACACTTTCAACCAACGGTTAAAAACAACTTTTACCAGTTCTTTTTGATCGAATAGGTTTCTTTCCGCATTTTTTTTGATAATATGTAAAAGAAAGCTTTCTATTTCAATAAGTGTTTTTTTGTTTTCAATGGCATCCTGATCCTTCATAAAAGTAAGCAAATTCAGTTGCTGTCGAGTTAAAGCAATACCTAGTAATTCAAAATTCTCTTTATAAATTTTATGGTCATACAGACTCACAGAAATATGATCTTTCCTTGTAATGCTATCTGAATGTACACGGTAATGTAGAAGGTATTCCTGAAGATTCCAAACTTTCCATTTTCTGGCAATTTCAATCCACATTTTGTAATCTTCATCTAATTGTAATCTTTCGTCGTAACCTCCAAACGGGATAGCCTCGCAACGCATCACGATTGATGAATGGCAAAAGTAATTCCTGAACAACAGGATCGCAGGAATGGCTTCAGGTTTAGCCTGCAATTTCCATCTCTTTTTTAAGAAATTTCCATTCTGGTCGATCAATCGTGCCCAACTTCCGATCATTCCATATCCGGGATGACTTTCCAAAAACCGGACCTGTTTTTCAAATTTATCGGGCATTGCGACGTCATCGGAATCGAATGGGGCGATAAACCTGCCACTGGCAACATTTAGGCCTTTATTGCGTGTGAAAGAGATCCCTTGGTTTTTTTCATTACGGAGAATCCTGATCCTGCTGTCTTTAAATTCTTTTACAATATCAAGACTTCCGTCGGAGGAGGCATCGTCAATAATAATAAGTTCAAAATCCTTGAATGATTGAGTCAGTATACTCTGTATGGCTTGCCCTATAAATCTTTCTGAATTGTATAGGGGCATAATTATACTAAGAACAGGCGCAGTCATTCAAAATGATTAGTTCAATCAGGTTTTAAAAGTATTTATCTTAAAAAAATGCAGAAAAAATTCTGCTAAATGAATTTTATCTTATCCATTGCATTCTATACTCAGCATCAGCCAGCAACACATCAAATTCCACCACGTTGATGAGGCCAAGGGCCAGGAATTTAGGCCCGTTTGAATCAAATGAGCTGAAGTTCGGCACGAAGACCGGCACCAGGGCGTAGGCCAGCATGAGCAGGTAGAAGGAGGGTTTCAGCTTCTGCCTGGATTTTTTCAGGGGTGGAGCGGGTTTTGAGGGGGGGTCTTCTTCATCAGTCAAAGCAATTTGTATTCTTATGCTATCTGAATTTTATTTTTTTTGCAGCGACCATACTCATCTTAGTCAACAGCCAGCCATGTTTGAACCGTTTTATCTGTGTGGTGCCAAATTCCCTGTCACGGTAACGAACGATAATCTCAATCATTTTTAGGTTCAATTTTGATGCGCCAAATATCAGGTCAAAATCACCAAAGGGATCGAAATCACCAAAAAATTGACGACTTTTCTTAATTCGCTCGTAGTCTCTTTTGTACAATACCTTCGTTCCGCATAAGGTGTCCTTTAAACGTTGTCCGAGCAGAAAGGAGAACAGCACGCTGAATATTTTATTTGCCAGGTAATTCAGGAATCGCATCGCCTCCTTTTGCATTGGGTAAACCAGCCTGCAACCGTTAATAAATTCGCCTTTGTTTTCTTTCAGGGCAATGTAGAATTTCCCAAGATCCTCGGGTGGCATCGTCATATCGGCATCCAGGATCATCAATACCTCCCCTGATGCAGCTTCAAAACCTTCCCTCACTGCGTTTCCTTTTCCAGCACCGGTTTGTATCATTACCTTTATGTTCTTTTCCGGATAGGCATTTTTCACCCTGAGCATTTCGTGATGAGAATTGTCTTTTGAATGACCGTCGACAAAAATGATTTCCTGCGAAAGTCCAAAAAACGGTATTTTTTTTATGATATTTTCAATATTTCCAAACTCGTTCCTGGCTGGAATAATAATGGAAACAGGATGTTCAACGTTATTACAGAGTAATGGTCTTGCCACTATGAGGTTCACGAGATCGAGATTGTGTAACAATGACAGATTAGCAAAAATCCTGTTAAGGAAAAAGTTAAAAACAGGAACATATTTTGGGAAAAGGAGTTTTTTTTGAACAGTAACTAGCTGAAAACCCTCCAGTTCAAGAAGTGTGGAAAGATCAGCGGTTGACAACCAGTTCTGTTTAGGCTGGGGTAGTTTAATATGTAAAAATTCACCAAAATTCATAACCGGTTCCCAGAGAAAGTTGAAGTTTGAGATTACTACCCTGGTTTGATCATGGCAGAGCCTACGCAGATTATGGAACACTTTCTGAATATCCCACAGACACCCGGCCAGATCGGATAATATGATATAATCAAAAGTTTCGTTCGAGTGAAAATCCTCAGCATCCGCTATGTGAAATGTTAGATCAGGATATTTATTCCTCGCTTTTTCGATCATCGTACCAGAATAATCTATTCCTCCTCCATACGATGGTTTAACAGCATTTAACAAATCTCCGAGACCACAGCCTAATTCTATCACCCTGATGTTCTCAGGAATGATGAATGAGAAATATTTCTCCAGTGACCGGTGGTAAAACCTGTTCCGTTTTTTCCATTTTTCACGCGAACCGGCAGTCTGGTTGTAAAAGTCTTTAATATCCTCTTTATTCAAAATTTTCATCCTGGATTAATGTGTGAAATGATGATCCTTTGATATAATCGGATTAGGTTGTTGTGTGTTAAAGGTCATATCAACCAGCTTTAGGTGAGCCGCATAGGTGCTGACCGAAAAAGCTCTTTCCATTGCGTGGGCCATGGTGCCGTCTTTTTGACCTTTTTCATCCTCAAAATCACCGGGATTTATGTTCAGATTTAATATTGGAATCAATGCCTGTTTCCTTGCAAAAAACATCGACCCGGCAGGAAAATTGAGATTGGTAAGTTGTGATGATTCAACCCCCATGGCAGTACACATTCTTTCAACCCTGTTGGCATTGGCCCCATAATAGAGATGCATCGGGACAATATGCCCATGAGCACCAATGAGTCCAATTGAGAGATCAGTGTTAAAAATCTGAATAGCACGGGCAATTGCAGTCTTCTTTAATAGCTTATTATACAGGTCATTTCGCCAAAGTTGGCCAGTTCTCCTGTGATCTGATTTTTTTGTATGGATTTTCAAAATCACCTGGTATCCATCATTCACTACATATGGCAACATCTTTAAAAAAGGCAAAATGTCGCGGCCACGATTTTCCACAGGGATGGAATTATATTCAAATGAATTGGTTGCCAGTAATGTATTAATCGTTTTTGTGATATTAGCAGGAGAAGTAACAAATATTTTAAACGGAACCCCCTCGATTTTTTTTAAATAGTCTAATATTTCCTTGAAAACATCAAGGTGAAAGGCATGAATGACAATGGCGAGCTCAGAAATGGGCTCTTCAGGGATCAGTTCAGGTTGATATTTCATGTCTGAGGTTGAAAAAGAATTTGCCTCTTTGATCATACCTGCCTGGTTCTTGTCCATTGTAGCAAACTGCTGTTTGGAAAAAATCCTGGCCTCCTGCCAGTTACGGTAAGCCCTGCTTTTTTGAAAGATGAAGGGAAACACAGTGAAAAGAAAACTCTTTAACTTTTCCTTATTTTCCCTTGACAATGGTAAATGCCACCAGGCCCATGTGATGACGTTCATTGTGCGTTTACAATATAATACCTGGAAATCAATGAATAATTCATAACCAGGAAGGAGATCGATACATAGATCAATGAAATGAAAGCAATCGTATTTCCATTCAATTTATTATACCTGTTTGAAAAGAGTGAGAAGATGATAGGAGCAATTGGAATGAAATATCTTTCCTGTATACCTTCAATAACAGCACCTCCCACAGGAGTCCAGCTCAAATAGAGTAGTAACCCTATCGTAAATATCACCGTGCAAATGGAAATTAAAATGATTAGTTTCTTGGAGATGATAATTTTTACATCCTCATTGTTTTCGAAAAGGCCCATAACAATGAGAGTGAGAAGGGCCATTATTATGTATGTGTAGGGAAGATGCGTATCAAGCCAACCCAATCTTCCTATAAATGAATGAATGAAAAAGTTGTGTTTCCAGAAAGTTGCCAGCACCGTATTTAGGTAATATCCCATGTGTGTGAGCAAAAAATTACATTGTAAGTATGGATGGATAAAATCCATTGCTCCTCCGTAATAACTTACTGTTGGATCGACTGAATCGTAAATATGTTTGACAAATAAGCCGCCAACCAGCAGTGTAAGGCAGGTTGAAATAAACAATAGTGTAGCTGCTTTGAGGTAATTTCGAAGAGATCTGGATTTTTTAACCGGAATTATAAAAAAAAGAAAGTACATGAAACCATAGGCGTACCTGGACAAAGTCAGGAATATGAGCAGCATGATCAGGATAATCAAATCCAGCTTTTTAAAGGATGCCTTGTTATCCAATGCCAACCTGAAAATGATAGAAATGAATAAAAAAGCGACCCCATTTGTTAGTGCATCAGGACTTATTGATGCAGCCTGGAAAATCGACATCGGTGTTAACGCCAGTAGCATAAATAACCATTTATAAACTGGCACCAGGGACAATGCAAAATAAATGAGGATCAGCCAACTGAAAAAATTAAACAACCTTGCAGCATATAACAGCATTAATGGAGATGGGTTAAAGGGTTTTACACTCACTATTGCTAGGGATTGAGGAAGATATAAAACCGGGGCATAGGTAGAGGTGTTTGGGAAAATGCAAACGAGGTTTGATCTGGGTTTAACCGTATGTCAAGCGATTTGCTGATCATTTCATTATTAATTTTCTGTTCCGGATGAAATGGGACCATGTTGTAAATTTCAAGAAATTTAATCATGCTTGATGCAATGTATCCACCCACCTTGTTGTCAATGGTTACAGGCAACAGCCTTCCGGTCGCTATCTGGTAGGCGCGAAAATAATGTGCAGGTTCATCCGGGACCTGGAATGGAGGTGTTAGAAATACAGTTAGTGAACCCCAAATAATCGAGACAAGGAGAAACACTCTTGGCGGCTTGAACATTCTACCATTGCTTAAGTTTTTCAAAGGATTTAGATTGGATGTTTGCTATTTCAAATTCATTTTGTTCGCCAGGTTTGCAGGGAACGATGCAGCATTTTTTCAAGTGCAGTAATACTGTCACAATATCTTTCGGTTAGCTGTTGTTTTATATTTGCCGGGATTTGCGGCTGTGACTGGTTGATCCGGATTATCAACCGAAGAATGCGATTCTCACTGCTTAATCCTTTTCCTTGAAATTGATTCTGAATCCAAAAGCTCCGGGGGACCAATGATACATTATACCGAATGTCAAGATTCGGTGTGAATGGGTCGTCGATGCCTAAAAACTGATAAATATCAGCCATTACTGCATGGGGATGTTCGTTCCAATCATCATACAAATAAATGCGTATCTGCTTGCGGCCAAACAATTCAATATATGGCTTAAGATTATCGGCATACAATCCATTTTGCCAGTATCGCCATCCAGGGTACCAGTTCCGATCTTGCCTTTCCGACTCAAATTTAAGTGCCTTATTGAAATCTCTCAAGGTCTCAATTCCAAGCCGTCGATGATGTAAGAATGCAGACCATGCACGATCGGCAGGTTGTCGCAACAGAGCTATCAACTTAAGTCCGGGAAACATTTCATACATATTTTTTGCTGTTTTTTCCGGTTGATAACTGCTAAGGTATATGGGTGAAGCTTCACCGGTCTGCTGTCCATCTTTAGCAAAACTGAACAAAGACAAACAAATTTCCTGGTATTGTTCATAGTGATAAATGCGTCATCCTGGTTTCCGATAGAAATTATGTACCTGGGTGAATTAAAACCAGCAACCCTGATAAAATAGACTGACACTTTATGTATTAACCGATTTTAATTCTAGGCGGCCAGGCCAGGCTGAAATCCGAATATTGCAGCGTAAGATTGGGATTGTAGGCCGGATCGTTCAGGAGCAAATGTGACCAGCGTTGCCTAAAGTAATCATTTTCAGCCTCCATTCGAATATGTTCATCATGATTGATGATCTTCCCTCTCGAAGCAGATTCATTATGATAAAGTTCAGCATAGGGTGTATATACATTCCTGTATCCCGCTTCAAGCAACCTGAGGCAAAAATCTACATCATTGTATGAAACCGGCAGTTCATTTTCATTGAACCCATTCATTTCTTCAAAGATACTTTTCCTCACTACCATGCATGCCGCTGTTATCGCCGAAAAAGAATTCGTTAGACTCGCACGTCCAAAATAACCTTTGTTGCCTTTATCGATCCTGTTGTGTGCACACCCGGCGATACCATGAAATCCTAACCCTAAAATGATTCCCGCATGCTGAATAGTATCATTTGGATAAAGCAACTTTGCTCCCACTGCACCCACTCCCGGCTGAACAGTCAGTCCCATCATTTCAGTCAGCCATTCTGCATTAATAACCCGTATATCATTATTAACCAAAGCAATATATTCCCCACGAGCCTCCTTTACTGCCTGATTATTCAGTGAGGAATAATTAAACGGTTGATCCATGCGTATAACCCTGATCCTACTGTCTTCCCCCGTTATTTGTCCAAAATAATCCAATGTTCCATGATCATCTGAACCATTGTCTATTACAATTACTTCAAAATCCGGATAAGTGGTTAATTTTACAATACTTTCGATACAAACGCGCAGGAGGTCCAATCCGTTTCTGGTAGGAATAATGATTGATACCATGGGTGGTTTTTCAGGCAAAGCATAGGTTATTTTGTAACCATAACCGACCAACAAGGCCTTTGCAGAAATTTTTGTGCGTTGAAAATGTTCATTGAGCGCTTTTTCACCCACGACCATAGCATAGGGTTTGGATTCTACAGAATATGCAGTACTCTCGTTGTGAATGCGCCAGTGATATAATACCCTTGGAATATGAAAGATTTCATTGGCACAGATCCGTTCCGTACATCGTAAAACCAGGTCATAATCCTGTGATCCATCAAAACCTTCCCTGAATCCTCCTACCTGTCTGACCAGATCAGCATTATAAACACCCAGGTGACTGAACATGTTTTGAGCATAAAACAGATCAGGATTCCAGTCAGACTTGAAATACGGATCAGATCTGTTCCCTGATTTATCGATCTTATCTTCATCTGAATAGATAAGTTTGACCGTCGGGTTTCTGTTAATGGCATCAACAACCCAAAATAATGCTGTTGAGGAAATTTCGTCATCATGATCCAGTAGGGCAATCCAGTTTCCGGTAGCAATTTCCAAAGCACTATTGGAACAGGCCGCAATATGTCCATTTGTACTTCTGTAAACCACTTTAATCCGAGGATCATTTTTCTCATACCGGGAAAGTATATTATGAATTTCAGGATATGATGATGCATCATCCGCAATACAAAGCTCCCAGAAAGGATAACTTTGCTGACACACGGATTCAATGGCTTTTATCAACCAGGCCGTATTTGGATTAAATACCGGCATAATAACGGAAATCAGGGGTTTTTCGGACAACACGGATTGCATTTGTCCTATTTTTTCCAATTTTGCAGGTGATGGTATATCATATTTCTTAATCCAGGAAGTATAATCATTTCTGTTTATCCTGATCATCCGATATGCTAATCCCCTGAAGCCTTCATTATTGTAAATGAACTTCATTTTTCGAAGGACATTCCGAAGTCTGCCGATTCGTTTTAGTGATTCAGCAGTACTACGAACAACAGTTAAAAAGTATATATTGGGTGCCAATTAGGTTAATATAAAAAAATCAATGGTAAATTCCTGGGAATTTGCAACATCATTGCAGGATTGCGAAAGCCATTGTGTTTATAGCAGTAATTAGAACATCTATCAAATTATTCTTGTTTTTCAAAAACACCAACCAAGGATTTTCCGAACTGATGGAAAAAAATTATATCAGTAAATTTCGATAACCGTATTAAATAATTATCCCAAAACTTAATTTGGAATGAATTGATCATTGCCTGCCTGATTAACATTTTATTTGCCAAGGAGGCAAAGAAACCGACTGAATCAAGATAGAATAATCTCTTTTCACTTAATACTGAATTTACTTCATTTCTTAAAAGCAGTTTGTTGTATCTTCTGAAATGACCAATTTGTGAATCAAACTCATTATAAAGAAATTGAAATGCGGGAACCAGCAGAATTAAATGGCCACCCCCTACGAGCAAATTATGGATCTTTCGGATCTCCTCCGCAGATCTGTCAATATGTTCAAGGACATCAATATAGATAACAGTATCAAATTTTCCGCATTTAATTGCATCAATAGTACCAGTAATTATTCTTTTTGAAATGGTAAGCTCAGTCGTATATCCATCAATTTTATCCGCCAATTTTTTATCTGGTTCAATAAAAGTCCATGATGAGGTGGCCCGTGTAACCAGGAATCTGGTATTGGCACCCAATCCTGCTCCTACCTCCAAAACATTTCCTCTTACATACGGATGTATGGTCGATGCAAAATATGCCTTCCAATTTGTTGCGTGTTGAAATAATTCAAGCTCTTTACCAAGATATTCAACCATGACAGAAATTATTTCTGACTGTTATATTCTGTAAAAATATCCTTATACGATTTACTCCTGTTTTTTTGAGATAAGATTAACAGTCCGATTACGATGATTCCTGCTGTAATAAGCATGGAGTTAATTAACCCTAAAGCGATGTTGCTTGTCCATCCTGGTATCGCTTCATGGCTGATGAATTTACCATAAAGGACGTACCCCCCAAATCCAAGAAAAAATATAAATAATAAAAATAGGATACGGATGAAAAACAACATCAGCTCTTCAGAGTATTCTATCAACGATTTTAATCCATGGAAAACGAGATCGTTGAATTTCATTTTCGATACGCCATCTATTCGTCTACGCCTGTCAAATTTAATTAAGCCTTTTCTATATTTAGACCGAGATAGGAAAGCGGAATAATGGTCAAAATCCTGCATACATATTGAATCGAATACCCTTTTGGAGATTATGGAATAATTTCCAAAATTAATGTTGACTCCACTAATAATTTTGAATAGGATTTTATAAAGAAAATAAGCAATCTTAAACGCAACAGATTGTGTTCGCTTCCCCCTGGATACAAACATGATATCAGTTAACGGTTGTTCAACCAATTTAAGGATCGCTTCGGGGTCGTCTTCTCCATCTGCATCAATAACAATATATCCATCTGCATCAAATTTTCTGGCATACCTGATACCTTGTTTAATCGCCCCCTGGTGTCCTATGTTGTACCCTAATCGTATGATTTTGTACTTATTTTCACTTGATTGAAATTTGAACTGCAATAATTTCTCTAAGCTTGAATCTGTCGAACAATCATCTACCATTATCACCGTAAATACATGACTTGTTTTTAATAATGTTTTTTCTAACTCAGTTAAAAAATCGAGAACCAACTTTTCCTCGTTATAACAAGGTGAAATAATCACAAATTTACTCATTGTCGAAGGTAATGATCGTTATACAGTTCTTATCTTATTAAAGAATATCTCCAAACTCAGGTTTGAGTTTCTTGAAAATCATTACCCCGGCAATGAAAATCATCAAGGTAACAAGCCAAAAGTACAAATTCATCTCCGGAAATTCATAAAACCATTTCTGTTCCAAAAACGTGTAACGGTATCCTTCTGAAATATAGAAAAAAGGGTTAAGCAATGCAACATATTTTAAGTTACCGGTTAGTATACTGTATGGCCACACAATCGGTGTGGCCCAGAACAATACGGTAGCAATTATATTTACAACATGCGACATGTCTGGAATTACAACATTTATTGACGATACCAGCCATGCTATGCCGGTCAGGAGAATTACAGAAGCAAAGAGGTAATAAAATATCTGGAGCCAGAAGAGAGTCGGGTAAACATCATAAAAAACGACAAACAACAGGATAACAAATCCAATCATAATTATGTGAATAATGAGCCCCGAATAGATCTTTATTAACGGAATGATCCATACATTCAACGCTGTTTTTTTTAGAAGGTATCCATATTCCGGGATAGCTAAAGAGCTGACTATCATGGTCTGACTAATAAACAACCACGGAATCATTCCTGTGAGCAACCAGGGTGTAAAGGGTAATCCGGTAGATGTCACCCCCGCCTTTAATCCGAATGAAAACGCAAACCAGATTACAAAAATATAAACTGCCGGTTGAATAAACGCCCATGGGAGACCAATATAGGAAGAGAGGTACCTCTCTTTAAAATCCCTGATTACTAAAGTCTGGATTACGTACCGTTCCCTTACCAGAGACTGGATGATTGCAAGAATTACATGGCTATATTTCATTTTTTTTGGATGGTGTTTTCAAAATCACTTGCTTTTGTATCATACTGAAAATATTAGTTTGATTTTATCAATAAGGATGGATCGTTTGTCGTCATAAACGCATTATACCGATCAGCGACAAAGATGGGATTTCCATCTTCTATGATCCGGCCTTCATGTAGCCATAGTGCCCGGGTACAAAAATCCCTTACAGCACCAAGGTTATGAGAGCAAAATAGAATAGTTTTTCCTGCATCTTTAAATTCCCTTATTTTCCTGAAACACTTTTGTTGAAACCGAATATCACCCACTGCCAATGCCTCGTCGATAATCAGAATATCCGGATTGATATGGATGGCCATCGAAAAGGCTAGGCGAACGTACATGCCGCTGGAATAGTTGTTTACCGG
>Ga0247841_10008481_pt1 | contig 14778 bp, 12 predicted proteins | sample LaCruzMarch2015__2_FD_192410 | JGI IMG/M metagenome (GOLD analysis project Ga0247841, IMG submission 192410) | Freshwater microbial communities from meromictic Lake La Cruz, Castile-La Mancha, Spain - LaCruzMarch2015_18m | ecosystem: Environmental > Aquatic > Freshwater > Lake | place: Spain...
CCTCCTTTCAAACGCCGGGTCCAGATTTGTCGCCAGGTTCCCCATACAAAATGGCTGCAACAGGCACATTTCAAAAAACAAAAAAAATCCATATCAATTCCATTTATATTTCTAAGTATTGTATCTTTGGTTCATGCTAACAAAGAATGACATATTATTAAAGCTAAAAGAGTTGAAGCCATCTCTTTATAAAGAGTATGCCGTAAAGGAAATCGGTTTGTTCGGTTCCTTTTCGGACGAAACCTTTAATGATGACAGCGACATTGATATTTTGGTTGAATTGGAACGACCAATTGGTTGGAAATATTTTTCATTAGAACTATACCTCGAAAAGATTTTTAATCGAAAAATTGACCTTGTTACAAAGAATGCCTTGAAAGAACAGATTAAGGATAGAATTCTTAACCAAGTAAATTACGTCTAGCTTGAAACTCCCATGAATACTTCGGAATCGACTACGAAATAATCTGGGATGTGGCTTCCCACTAATTCTTCAGCTCGCAAAATATGTATGGTAACAGGGGAGTATTCAGAATATTTGTATCGTTTTACCTCTCATGTTGCTATGCTATTTTAGAAAGCATTCCTTACTTTCATTTGCTCGATTTCTTCAATTTTATAATATCCTCTTCCAACTCCTTCAGACTTTGCATTCTTTCCACAATTTTTTGAGCTCGTTGATATTCTTCATATTCCTCACCAGACTTTTCCAAAGCCCTATCGTGACTTATTTTTCCGGCATGTGTCAGAAGTTCTCTGCCATTCAATTGTAGAATGCTGTCCAATCGATTTATCCAATCGCTCATGTACATGGGAGTACGTTGTTGAGCCATGGTTTCGGCAAAGGCAAGGTATTGTTCCACCAACAATCCAAGCAACTTTATTTCGTCTTCGTTCAAGTAGTTTTTGGCAATAATTACGTCAGTCTTTTTTATCGCTATCGTTCCATTTTTATCATATGACTGCATGCCCATCAAAGGCAAAGTAGCGTTTGCCCTGTAAAACACCAACTCGGCTGCCGTTTGCTTGCTGATAGCCCAAAGCAGTTTATTTTGCACCACTTTGAAGAACGCCATCGTCTTTTCATCTTTGGGATCATAATCGATGCTGGTAGTGTAAATATCTTTGATTTTCTGATAGAAGAAGCGCTCCGACAGACGAATCTCCCGAATTCGTTCCTGCAGTTCAGAAAAATAGTTCATTGAACTGCCACTCTTAAACCGGTCATCATTCAAGGCAAATCCCTTGATAATGTATTCCTTGAGCCGTTGGGTTGCCCAAATACGGAATTGAGTTCCTTGAGGGGATTTCACACGGTAACCGACGGAAATGATGACGTCGAGATTGTAGTAATTGGGAGCTTTCTGCTGAAATTCGGAAATTCCGAATTTCTTTAAGGTGGTAGCTTCTTCCAATTCCTTCTCGTCATAAATATTTTTTATGTGCTCGTTTATGGTAGATTTGGCTTTACCGAAAAGTGTAGCCATTTGGTCTTGTGAAAGCCAAACCGTTTCATCTTCCAAACGGACATCAATTTTGACGTTGCCGTCCTTATTTTGGTATATGAGTAACTCGCTATTCATTTTGTCCTTTCAATTTTAGTTTCCACCAATCCCACTAATAAACGTCTCCACAAACCCCCTAATCTTCGCTAGAATGCGTTCCCCCACGGATTTCCGCTGCAACACCGTCGGCTTCTCCCCCTCAATCAAATCTAAAACTTCATCACGAAGCGGTTCCCGTTCAGAGAACAAATAATCCCCAATCACCTTCTCCACCCGTACATCAGATAAATTCTCCTCAGCACACAGCTTATCAAAGGCGGCCTTCCGCTCCGCATTCCAAAAAGACTCGAATTCATTTGGTATCTCATCCGCATCCTCAATCGCAGCCATATTCTCCCGTATAAACTTCTCAATCAACTCCCTCTTACTCCTCAAATGCGCCTCCCCAGCAATCAAATCCACAATCTCCTTCCGCCTCTTATCCGCATCCGGATGCCCAATCAAGTTAGCCAGCAACGCCAAAATATACACCACATTGATCTCATCCCGATGAATCAGTTCCAGCTCAAAATCCACATCATCCAGAATCGAAACCTTCTCCTTCTGCCTATCGGAACGCACCTTATCATATAGGTCCAAATACTTACTCTTATAATCCGCAAACGCCTGCTCCGTCATCTCCAAATGCGCGAAATCAAAATCCGCAAACGTCGCCAGCACATTCTTGAGCCTCATCAACTCCCTGAACGCCTTGATAAACGCCAACTCCTCATTCTCATCAGCCAAAGAATTAACACTATCCACAGTAGGCACAATAGCAAGCAAAGCAACATACGCAGAGTCAAACTTAGAAACATAATCCTCATACGGCTCCACCAATATCACATCAATCGCATCCTTATTACTAAACAACGTAATCGCCTCATCCGTAGCCTTCTTCAAATTCCTAAACACCACAATATTCCCTTGTGACTTCTGCTCATTCAAAATCCGGTTCGTCCGCGAATACGCCTGAATCAAACCATGATACTTCAAATTCTTGTCCACATACAACGTATTCAACGTCGGGCTGTCGAAACCCGTCAGGAACATATTGACCACCAGCAAGAGGTCAATCTCCCGCGCCTTCACCCGCTTCGAAATGTCGTTGTAATAATTGTAAAACGACTCATTATCGCGCGTCGAGTAATTACACCCATACAGCGCATTATAGTCCCCAATAAACGCCTCCAACTTATCCCGACTATGCGCATTCAAACCATACAGCGCCTTGGATTCCTCCACGACCGAAACCTCTTCCGGCAGAAACCCATTCGCATCCTTGTCGTCCTCATTGGCAGCATAGCTAAAAATCGTCGCCACCCGCAGCGAGTGCAATCCAGCAGCCTTAGCTGCCGCAAACAACTCATAATACTTAATCAACGTCTCCACACTATTCACACAAAACATCGCCGTAAAGTCCCGCCCATGCGTCTTCCGGCTATGGTTGGCAATAATGAAATCCACAATCTTGCCCAACCGCAGCGGCGATTCCATCAGCTCCTTCGTGTCGATGTCTTCCACCTCGATGTCCACCTCCGTCTGCGAATCCTTCCGCTTGTAGCGACCCACGTATTCCACCGCGAACTTCAACACATTCTCGTCCTTGATGGCGTCGGTGATGACGTATTTGTGCAGACAATCGCCAAAGAGTTCAGAAGTGGTCCGCTTGCCCATCTCGTTCTTGATGGAATTCTCGGCAAAAATAGGCGTGCCGGTGAAGCCAAACATCTGTATATTGCTGAAATAGGACTTGATGCGGGCATGCGTTTCGCCGAACTGGCTCCGATGGCATTCGTCGAAAATGAACACAATCCGGTCGTCGCGCAGCAGCTCCATCTTTTTGACATGGCGCGTCAAACTGATGGCAGTGTTCAGCTTCTGAATGGTGGTGACAATCAGCTTCGTATCGTCCGAGAACTGCTTGACCAACTTATTCGTATCGTCAGTAGAGTCAATACTCCCCTTGCTGAAACTATTGAACTCCTTAGCCGTTTGAAAATCAAGATCCCTTCTATCCACCACAAACACCACCTTGCGCACGTGCGGCATATTCGTGATAATTTGACTCGCCTTAAACGAAGTCAGTGTCTTGCCCGAACCCGTGGTATGCCAGATGTAGCCATTCTTGGTCGAATTCTTGACCCGATCTATCAGCGCTTCCACAGCAAAATACTGGTATGGACGTAGCACCATCGGTATCTTCTTCGCTTCACTCAAAACAATATACTTGCAGATCATCTTGGAGATGTGGCAGGTATCCAAAAAGCTGAACGCGAACTGCTCCAACTGCGTGATAACCTTGTTTTCCTGATCGCTCCAGTAGAAGGTCTGCTTGTACGACTGACCTTTATGGTTGGCGTAATACTTGGTATTGACCCCGTTGCTGATCACGAAAATCTGGACGTACTGGAACAATCCGCCGTTTGTGCCGAACGAATGCCTTTGGTACCTATTTACTTGGTTGAACGCTTCCTTCAGCTCTATCCCGCGCCTCTTCAGCTCAACCTGCACCAGCGGCAACCCATTGATTAGCAACGTCACATCGTACCTATTCTTGTACGAACCCTCCACCGTAACCTGATGCGTCACCTGAAACTGATTCTGACACCAGTTGTCCTGGCTGATGAATTCGAAATAGAGGCTCTCCCCGTTGTCCCTCACTATATGCTGCTTCTCCCTGAGTATCTTGGCCTTATCGAACACCGACCCCTTCGACAATATATTCAGTACTCGGTCGAACTCTTTCGTCGAGAACAACACGCCGTTGTGCAGCTCCAACTGATTCTTCAGATTGAGCAGCAAGGCCTTCTCGTCGGGGATGGCTACTAGATCGTAGCCCAGCAGTTGAAGCTGCTTGATGAGGTTGTCTTCGAGGAGGAGTTCGGGTTGGGTGGTCATGGTGTCAAGTCTAATTTTGATCTATTCTATTTTTCAAAGCTTTTACAGCTTTGTCAAAATCGCTTTCAATTTTTTGAGTTTTGTTGAATTTGTCATATTCAGCAAACGCCTTATCTTCAGCTTGTTTCGCCGATATTTTGCCTTTTCCTTCCAATATTTTATATTCGTTAAATGCCATAAACTTGTTTACACTTTCGGTAAACTGCTCCATCGTAAATGAATTTCGGGTTTCAATAATGCGTTCGATATAGTCGAAAAATGCACCTACGGAACGTTCAAGGCTTTTAATCTCTTGTTCCGATAAATAATTTTTAGCCACAACGGTATCCGATTTTAAAATCCGACCATCGGGAGCGTTTTTCCATGTCTGTAAGCCCATAAATTCTTGGTCGGCAGAGGCGTTGTGGTAAATTATTTCGGCTGCTGTTTGCCCATGAATAGCAAAATGAAATTTATTTTGCACCGTTGCGTAAAATTCCTGCGTTATATCCGATTTTGGGTCGTAATCAATGCTGCACTCGGCAAAAATATCGGTAATTTGTTGGTAAATGCGCCTTTCACTTGCACGTATCGACCGAACACGCTCTAACAGTTCACGGAAATAATCTTTACCAAAGAATCTTCCGTTTTTTAAGCGTTCGTCATCAAGTATAAACCCTTTGATTATGTAGTCTTTCAGGGTTTTAGTTGCCCAAATCCTAAATTGTGTTGCTTGTCGGGAGTTTACCCTGTAACCTACCGAGATAATTGCATCAAGGCAATAGTATTCAATATTACGTTTTACTTCACGGTTTCCTTCTTTTTGAACTGTTTCCAAAATGGAAATAGTTGAATCTCTTAGCAACTCACCACTTTCATAAATATTATCAAAATGCTTGCTAATAGCAGGAACCTGAACGCCAAATAATTCGGCAATGGCTTTTTGTGTGAGCCAAACGGTTTCGTTGTTAAGTATTACCTCAACTTTTACATTGCCTCCAGGCGCTGTATAAAGCAAAAAATCCGTGAGTTCATCTTTTATTTTAAGTTTTTTTGTCATGTTTTCTACGGTTTAAGCAGCAAATTTCTCCAAATTCATGCAATCTTTAATGTGTAACTTGGCCTTATCGAACACAGACCCCTTCGATAATACATTCAATACTCGGTCATAGTGTCAAGTTCCTTACAAATCGCACATTATTTGTCATCGTGATTCGGTATTAAAAACTCAGCCGCCATTTTCAACTGTCCGATTTTTTCGGACAGTTCGCTGCCTTCTTTTTTAAGCTTGGATTTAAGGTCACTCCAATACTTTCGAGGGCGATCGGTTTCTGTTAGGACTTCAATAATATCGGTAATAGAGAAAAACCATTTTTCTTTTTCTGAATCCCATAAGGATCTTACCTGCCTAGATTCAAATAGTTTTATAGCCGTTTCTTTCGTCATTTAACCAGTGTTATGGGGTTGCATTTAATGCCAATTTACTAAACAAACATTTGTTGGAGAAGTCCTTTTTTCCAAAGTTGCATTTTCTCGATTTGAAGGGCGGTTTGGGCGATTTTTTCGTCGAGGGCAGAGAGGAAGGAGGCGATTTTTTGTTGTTCGGGGAGGGACGGAAGCGGAACCTCAATTGATTTAATAATATCGGCTGAAAGGTTTCCTTGACCTCCTTGCAAATAGGTTTTAATTATAATCTCCTTATTCAGAAGCAGGTAATAATAAAGGAACCGGTTATCTTCATTCGTCCTTATACACAGAATGGCCTGATTAATAGCTCCTTTAATTCTTGAAATTGCAACTTCGCCACTTGTTGCACCGTAAAGTGCGTAAATTAAATCGCCAACCTCAATCATCTTTGATGAAGAGTTCTTCAAACCTAATTCTGATAAAAATTGTTCAGTCTTTTCTGAGTTGATTTCACCTGACCTAATGAAGGGAATTTCACCATCAAAGAATTCTCTTTTCGTTGTCAAAGGAGTTCCGCCAGAAAAAAAGGTTCCAATTTTTCCCAATTTATTCTTTTTCCAATTGGAAAACTCATTTCCATCTTCATCCTTAAATCGTAACTCTTTGGAAAAAAGCTGCTGCATTACACCTTTTTTGTAATTTTCCAAAAGGCTTTTCTTCATATTCAGTTGTGCTATTTTGTCAGCAACTACTGATATGAAAGTTGCAATTCTAGTTTGTTCGGTTAAAGATGGAAGATTCAGTTCTAGTAGTGAAAGTTGGCTTGAATACAAATGAACAACGGATATCCCTTGAGCCAAGTTTGCTATTGAAATCTTTTTCTTATTATTCAAGTAGTAAGATAAAAAGACTCCATTGCAGCTGGTTTTAATAATATTCAAATCACCGCCAAGCGCAATTCCAGATCTGATAACACATGAAGCAGTTGCAATATCGATCTGCGTTTCACCTGAAGCAGGAATAATTACATCATTTGCTTCGCTAATTACTAAGTCCTTTACGCTAACATTCGTTTTTGAAAAAACCTCATCAATAACTTCTCCATAACGTGTATAAAGTTCTCCATATCGTATGCACTCTGTAATGCCACCTTCTGCAATCTCACTTTTTGAAACGCCTTTCCCTTTTGAGAATTTGGCAATAGCACCTAATTCATTTCCCTTCCATTCATCTGTAAATTCGGGGAAACGCAACTTTGGTACATTCATTAGCTTTACCATCACTTTTTCTTTTTGGTTTGCTTGAGCACCTTTTTCTCGTCACCATCTAACTTCCGTTGAAGTTTCTTGACATCTTCAGCAGGTGGAAGATTTTCGGGCACAATTCCCCTTTGTGTCAACATAGATCTTACAGCCAGATTATTATCCACATGTTCCCTTTCAATGCTGTTCTGACCTTTCAGGTTTTTGCTCTGAACGTTTAATCCAGTCATTTCAGCCGCCAAATCTTTTGCCTTAATACTGATGGTTGGTAGAAAGTCTGCCACTGGCCGATTTTCGGGTACATGCATCTTCCTTTTCAGATTATGCGTATTCAAGCGAAAGAGTGCTTCGTCACCCTTGCTTCTAATGATGGCGAAACCCTTGCTATCAACACCCCTTTCGTACAGAATACCAGAGAGTTGCTTTTCTGTTTGGCTTAATTTTTCACGAGCTTGAACGCGTTCAAATTCCAGAATTCGTTGCTCAACCAGCTCAGCACGACGTGTTTGTACTGCAAAATAGTTCTGTGCAAAAGCAATTTCTTCCTTGCGACTATCCCCATTTTGTGCAATTAAATAGCATGCGTAGCGAGTAAGCAGCAAGTCATCTATCTGTTTTTCAGCACCCTTACCTTGAATTATCATCTTCCTGACGTCAGGAAAATGATAAGCAACTTCTTCCCCTGCATTTGAACAGGAATCTTTTGCTTTTTGAACAACCCTTTCAAAGTTTTCCCACTTGCTATATCCCAGTAAATCTTGTAATTCGCGTGCACTCCAACATTCTACACCTTCAAGTTCGGATGCAGCAGCTTCAAATTTGGAAAAAAGGTTTTGAATTTCTTCGGACTTCATAAAAGTAAAAATTTAAAATGGCGTTGAGATTCCAAGTTCCTTGCAGAATTGGTCAATTGTCTTGTTGGTTTCCAAAATTGATTGGTCAATAGCATTGAGTTCAGCGGAAATGGTTTCAATATCTATTTCAGCCTCTGCCTCAAATGTATCCACATAACGAGGGATGTTCAGATTATAGTCGTTACCTGCAATCTCTTTGAGCATTGCCCTTTTACTGAACTTTTCAGTTTCAGACCTGTTGCGATAAGATTCAATGATTCGGTCAATATCGTCTTCCCGTAAAATATTCTGTGTTTTAACCTTATCGAAGTACTGACTTGCATCAATAAACAATACATCCTCCGGATTCTCCCGACACTTCTTGAAAACCAAGATGCACGTCGGAATCCCAGTTCCATAAAACACATTCGCCGGCAACCCAATCACCGCATCCAAATAATTCCGATCCTCAATGAGATACCGCCGAATCTGGAGTTCAGCCCCGCCACGAAAGAGTGCGCCGTGCGGAAGCACAACCGCCATCGTTCCATTATCGGCCAATTGATGGATCATGTGTTGGACGAAGGCGAAGTCGGCCTTGCTGCTCGGCGCCAGCTTTCCGTACTGGCTGAAGCGGTCGTCCGTCATGAAGAGGGGGCTGGCGCTCCAGTTGGCGGAAAAAGGCGGGTTGGCCACGACGGCCTCGAACCGCATGTCCAGGTGTTGCGGATGCTCCAGCGTGTCTTCCTGCCGAATGTCGAACTTCCGATAATGGACATCGTGCAGAATCATGTTCATGCGGGCAAGGTTGTAGGTGGTGCGGTTCATTTCCTGCCCGTAAAAGTTGTTCACTTCCTTCACCTCCTTGGCCACCCGCAACAACAACGACCCCGAACCACACGTCGGATCGTAAACCGACTTGAGCTTACTCTTGCCGGTCGTAACCAATTTGGCCAATATCTTGCTGACTTCCTGCGGCGTATAAAACTCACCCGCCTTCTTCCCCGCCCCACTGGCAAACTGCCCGATGAGGTATTCGTAAGCATCGCCCAGCACATCCAGCTCCGTATTCTCCAAATGAAAATCAATCTGATCCAAATGAAACAGCACCTTCGAAATCAACTCATTCTTAGCCGATTCCGTCCGCCCCAACTTCGTACTCGTCAAATCCAAATCCTCAAACAAATTGTCGAAATCATCCTCACTCGCCGTCCCCATGGTACTCTGCTCAATATTGCTCAGAATCTTGGCCAAATCCTCCAGGATAAAGTTATCCCCACCCTCCTTGTCACTATTCCCCCGCTTCGCCACCTCACTAAACAACTCCGACGGCTTCAGAAAATACCCTAGTTTTTCGAGCGACTCCTCCTTGATAGCCTCAATATACTCCTTGCCCTTCGCACTGTTTTCGTCAATATCCGTGTACTTAATTTTGTCCTGCTTCAGAATGATATCGGCATACCTCCACATCTTCTCCGACAAATACTTATAAAAAATGAACCCCAGGATATAATCCCGGAATTCATCCGCATTCATTTTTCCGCGTAGGGTGTTGGCTATGTTCCAGAGCTGCTGCTCGAGTTGTTTTTTGTGGTCTTCGGACATGGGGAGAAGTGGTTATGTAAGGGGAAATTGAAATATAAAGGTAGGGAAATCTTTTGAATGTCCTTGATGAAATTATGTTGAGAAAATATCGCAAGTTGAACAAAAAGCCTGGCTTATACACCTCTACAAAATCAATTTTTTGTGGTGTTATTTGATTGCGTTTTAATCAATAATTACTAAAAACGTTTGAAGTACCATACAGCTTATTGTATAACATTATTGCATAATCATCAGTCATCCCCGCAATAAAATCACATATTGTTCTCATCAATATGTTCCTATAACGCAATTCATTTTCTTTATTGTGGTCACTTTTTAGTTTATCTCTAAACAACCCCACCATTTGCTTCTCTGTTAATCCATTTAGCTTAGACTTTTCAGATTTGTGAAGTAAGCGCATATACAAAACAAATATCGTACCATCAGGCAGCTGTTGCGGATTATCAAGATAAGAGTTTATTAATTTCCTAAGAATATAGGTTGATTTACCATCCATACTCTGAGCAATATGAGAATTTAAAATCCTATTCTTGAGGAATTCTTGCAATTTATTTTCTGATTCTTCAAATTCATTGCTGTATGCTACAATTTTAAAGATATCCGATTTAAAAATTTCCGATTTTCTATCATTGAAGTCATTGGAATTGCTTAGTGAATAATCTAACATGAGCCTTTTCAGATTTATATCCGTTTGTTTAATAATTTGATTTACAAGAAAGTTAACAACAATACTAGACAATGAGTAGGTAAAGATACTCACGTGTTTCTCGTCTTTTAGTCGATTCAATTTATCAATTTCCTGGTCAGTTAAAAAGGTTGAAAATTCACTAATCATCATATCAATTATTTCATACTTGTCTATAAGACCAGCAAAAAGACCATCCTCTAAATCATGGTGTCTTTGAGCAATTTCATCTGCAATTCTAACAATAAGTCCTTCGATTGACCATGAGATACTCATATCTATCCCGTTTTGAAGGTATTTATCGTAGAAAGAGAAGCATAACCCGAAATCATGATGTTTACACTCTTCTTCTGCATGATTAATATGACATTTTAAATGGTTTCCATCTTTTTTATAATCACATTTCTTTGGACTTATACCAGTATGGTTTAAAATACCCCAAAGTGTATAATTTGTCAAATTCAATCCTGGATAATCATTCGTGATACGCTCTAACTCAGTAACAACTCTTATTCCTTGCAAGTTATGCTTGAACCCTCTTTGTTTTTTATAAACATCATTAAAATCTTTAAATTTCCCGCAACCATTCATGAAATAATTCAGTGTTCTCTCTCCTACATGTCCAAATGGCGTATGGCCTACGTCATGACCATATGCTATGGCACTTGTAAGGGCATCGTTTAATTTGAAATAGCTGGAAATTGTTTGGCTAATTTGAGATACTTCAATTGTATGAGTTAATCTATTTCGTATATGATCATCAAAACCAGAAACAAACACTTGAGTTTTTCTATTCAACCGTCTAAATTCTTTTGAATATAATATTCGATCCCTATCCCTATCGAATAGACTTCTAAACTCATGATTATCTTCGCTGTACTTTTTGGTTGCGAATTTTGGATTTGCAGAAAAGACTTTTGAGATTGTCATATTATTAGGTTGTTTTACTTGAGATTTATTTATTTTTATTCTTCTTTTTTATCAATAGCAAAAAATGATGAAATATTGGGTTTACTCTAGCACAAAAAAGTTAGTTAGGGTGCGGTAATCCATTTGCAAATCATTGTTTAATTGTATATTAACTGGTGTTAGCGGAAGTTTATTTAACTCTTTGTCCATTTTTCAGTATATTCACTTTCTAAACTTTTTAAATCAAGCTTATGGGTATTGATGAAATTCTGAATTGCTTCATCACTAATTTCACCTATTTTATACAACCGAAATTCTTTAATGAATGCTTTAATGTTCTTTTTAAGTAAATTGAGTTTACCTTTTTTCATAATCTCTACATTATGAGTAAAATCACCATAATATGAAAGTTTCTTCGTTGGGATTATCAAAATTCTCTTCACATAACTATCCCCATATTCACTTTCAAACCAACCACAATGAGAATTCATTTGACCAGCTTCATATTTATTGATTTCTACTCTAGTATCTACTACCTCGCTCTTACATTCAATTAGAAAATACTTATTATCAACGCCTCCCCAGAGATTATCAGGACCTTTCCTGTATTCCTTATCTGGCCTTTGACTTACAAATCCTAGAATAGTACCAATTTCTTTGGTCGCAATCTCAAATTTTTCTGAATCAACCCCAAAACTAAAATCACTCAAGATACTATCAACCGCAAGAAAGAAATCACCATAAGTATCAAATGCGGAAATCCAGTTTTTAATGCGATTTATTCTACTTTCATTAATAATTTCAATCTTTTTATAATTAACTCCATCCTTTGGCTTTAGCATCTGATGATTTAGCAAAAATGCTCTTTTCTGTAATTTGTTTGAAGTTGTTTTTGAAATAAAATATTGATATCGTGCGAGTATTTGTAAATACCAACCCTTTTCTGAATCATCTGTAACATAACTATCAAGTAAAATTTGTATTTTGCTGGATGCAGACTCATAATCTCCAGCTTGGCTTGCTGCTTCTGCCTCTCCTTCAAGCTGTAATATATTGTATAAACTATTATTAATTTGATTAATTGATATTTTATTCATTTCTTCCTTATAGTATTCTTTCCAACCATCATCTCTTTTAATTGATTGTAAAATTAAGGAAATCAGAACTTTTAAAGCGCTTTCATCAGCTTTTAACTCCTCTTTAGCAAGCTCTGCAACTTCGAGTCCAATTTCAATTTGTTTTCTTGTTTGCGCAGAAAAGTATTTATTTGTTCTCACACTTTTTACAAATTTTACCAAACTTTCACCCACAAGAATGATTACACTATAATCTTTTTCACCACGCACACTTCTACCTAAACCTTGTTCTATACGTTGGGCAAGTTTAATATTAATCACGTCACTATTAACTCTACATTGCTCCTCGTATCTATCAATAAGTGTTTCAAAAAAGGGTAAAGAGTCAATTAACAAGATTCTACAAGACTCATCAGGCAAATCAATGCCATCGTATCGATTAACTATGACAAGAGTTTTCGATATTTCACCATTCTTTAGCTTTAAAATATTTTCAAAAATATTATTTGTTGAGGATATTTCAGCCCCCCTGTGCTCATACTGTTCTGCACTTCGATAACTAGGAACTAATGCTACCGTTCCAAATTTTCGTTCTGCTGGTTTTGAAAAATATGGCACGACTAAATTTTTGTCTAAAGAATCATCAATCAGAGAAGGTATTAATATCATTTTCTCCCCTGACCATATCTGATCGTTATTTACTAGTGGATTCGTAATTGATTTTAAACTAAATCCGAGTCCTTTTATAAAGAAAGCGTCGTCTTGTGTAGTTGCTGACATTAATATTCGCTGCCGAGCTTTAGAAAACGAACTAAAAGAATTTATAGGTATAAATAATGGAACTATTTCAATACCGTTTGAAGTAATATGGGCTTGACAATTCTCCAATTGATTTTTAATTAATGGCCAAACAAAAGTCAATTCAATATCATCACTTTTTGCTGACAACTCAGATAAGACTTCACTTTTTTTGTCTATCCATGCCCAATAAGGTACCGTAATCAAGGTATTACTAATATTTGCTTTAATATCAAGAAAACTTCCCTCTCCTTGTTCAATTAAATCATCCTCAAAAATCGAGAGTAATTTATCAAACAGTTCATTGTCTCTACGTATTCTAATCGTGAATGCACTTTTAATTGAATCAATACAAGCATGTGAATCATCAAGTATGATATTTGAAACATCCAAATAATTGTTATCTAATCCAAACTTTGATCTTCCATTAAATAGCATTTGTACATGAGTTATTAAAATCTTTCTGCCATCAAGGAATTCATTTGGTAATTGATTATCTGGTTCTAATAAACAAAATGGAACTCCAAATTTTTGAGCTTCTAAAGCCACTTGTTGAACAAGATATTTATTTGGGCATATATATAAACTTAAGCCTTGGTTTTGATTAATCTTGGAAAGAAGAATCAATAATCCAATTAGTGTTTTCCCCTCTCCTGTATGTAGTTTAATAATTATATCCTTATCATCTTGCAAATTTGAGAACCATTCTGTTAAAATTTTACTTTGGGCTGGTCTTAAGGGACCAGTCATGGTTCTTCTATCAAGAGAGGAATATATTTCTATTGGATTTACTTTCCGATCTATTTGCGATTTTCCTAATTTCTTCTTAAAATCTACCATATTTCTATCTTTTTTTGTATTATTTAACAATTGAAAAAACACTAAATTACGGGTTCTAAAATTTCCGCTAACGGGTAGCTAGGACGCTGTAAACCAATGTATTTCATTGTTTTACTGTGACTTAGATGATTCTAGCACCAGTTATTTTTTGTTTTAATTTTATGTAAATCAGAAGATGGAGGAGAGTGGGAGGTTTCCCTCCCACGCACAACTCTTGTTCAGTTTAAAATGGATATAAATTCAGTTCTTGCAATCGGAATATTTGAACTCTCCAGGTGTGCGCCACATCCCAATACACATAATACATTTGTTATATTAATCGAATTTTTCATGTTGTTTACAATTGTTGCCATAATTATTATTATTGAAGTTAATAAATAAGAAACAGTGGTAAAGTCCAATTCTATTCCGATTGAAAAAGCAAAGTATAAGAACACTTTAAACTTACAAACCAAGATTTTAAATAACGCTCAGATCAACTTTCTCTATAGTTATATGAATAATAAAAAGGGGTTCTTTTATTTCTCCTTGTGGGCAATCGCAATCGGACGTATCAAATCCAATATTTAATGTTTGAGAATCATCCACTAATCTACGGATAAGAATATTAATCACTTTAAATCTTTCCACATCAGAATCAAAATATATTACATCTCCGATTGTATAATCCCTCATCGTGGCATTAGTCTTATTCGATTTAATATGTTTAAGAACTTCCAAGTCAGTAGTTGATAAACAATTCTTACCGTCAATAGTGGATAAAATGAACCTTGGATAAAATTTTACATCTTTAATTTTCATTGTATTAATATTTCAAGTTTCGCAAGTAGTAAAAATTTAAAATCTTAGGCATAAAAAAAGGCAAAGGGTCTTTCAGAAGTATCTGAAAATCAGTATATTTGAAGTGACAAAACAACAAATACTGAACCCAATGCCTAA
>Ga0247841_10008482_pt1 | contig 14778 bp, 14 predicted proteins | sample LaCruzMarch2015__2_FD_192410 | JGI IMG/M metagenome (GOLD analysis project Ga0247841, IMG submission 192410) | Freshwater microbial communities from meromictic Lake La Cruz, Castile-La Mancha, Spain - LaCruzMarch2015_18m | ecosystem: Environmental > Aquatic > Freshwater > Lake | place: Spain...
TTTGGACATGCAGCACGCCTTTGGGCTTTCCTGTAGAGCCCGATGTGTAGTGTAATATCAGCGGGTCCTCAAGGCCGAGCCATACTACGTTGAACTTGTCGGATGCAGCCTTCATCTCTTTTGTATAATTCAGTAACTTTATGTCCTTTGGTATACCGTGGTCTTTCTCGTGCTTGTATTCACTCTCTGAATGCTTGTCTGAGAGTACATATATTATGTTCTTAAGCGCAGGCAGGTCGTTGACAGGGATGCGCTCGCGCAGCTCGGGCGTAGTCACGATGCCGACCGCTTCAGAGTCATGCATCCGGTCTTTCACAGCCTCACCCATGAACGCCTCGAACAGCGGGCCGGGGATAGCGCCTATCTTTAGTATGCCTAGTATAGCAACGTACATCTCAGGCCCTCGTGGCATGAAAATAAAAATCCTATCGCCCTTTTTCATTCCGTATTTCTTCAGGATGTTGGCGAATTTATTGGACAACTTCTTCAGGTCCTCATAAGTGTAGTTCTCCTGGCGGTCGTCTGCGTCATTTATCAGCGCGACCTTGCTGCCTTTCCCGGCTTCGCAGTGCTTGTCTATGCACTCGTAGGCCATGTTGACCTTCCCTGTCTTGTTCCACGAGAAGTTTGCATGGACGGACGCCCAGTTGAAGTTCTTTGCAGTCTCCTCATAGCTCTTCATGTTGTGCTCGACAGCGTCTCTTTTACAATACGGTTTCTTGATTAACTTCGGTTTTTCATCCACCATCTTTGCCATTTTATATCGGTTTTATTAAATCGGTTTAAGATTTTTAACGTAATATGTTTTAATGTAATAGCCCCTGCTAGGTCCCTTGCTCAAGAGAAACCGGGAATATAGACGAAGGGGTTATAAAAATTAGGGCTATCAAGAACCACCGGCCAATAGGCTGGTGGTATGTTTGGTGGTTCTTGACATATAGATTTTCCACCAGTGACACCACCAGTCAGATAGACTGGTGGAAAATCGCATATTTTTAAAGCCTTTATGACAAGTATATCACCCGACTATGGAAAGAGAAGCCCTGATCTTGATTTCAATATCAGCTATCCTGCTGGCGATCATTGCTATTGTGGTTATGCTGGTTATGCAACCATCCGGTGAAGACCACGAGCAAATCGCTTGCACGATGGAGGCTAGAATATGCCCCGATGGGTCTGCTGTCGGCAGGGCAGGACCAAACTGCGAGTTCACACCGTGCCCGATTGAGACGCCGCCGGCAGTTCCAGCAGGCTGCCCTGAAGACACTATGGTATGCCCGGACGGCACTGTCGTCGTGAGAGTTGCGCCCTCATGCGGGTTTGCGCCATGCCCTGAGACTCCGAGCGCGGGGATTACTACTGATGTAATCACTCCACCAGCAGATGAAACGCCTTTAATCGAGCTACCAGCCGCAGATGCACCTGCTGAAGAAGAAACCGATCCGTGTAGCATCTGGAACAGCAGCAATAAGATAGCTGAGTGTTATAGTCTCTTAGCACAAGAGAACAATGATCCTGAGACCTGTGAGAAGATTACTATTAAGAACTATAAGGAAGAGTGCTACAGAGGATACGCAAGCTATGCAAAGGATCCATCACTCTGCGTTAAGACCGGTTCCGCGGAATCGGACTGCTTTAAAAAAGTGAATCTCCAAGTTATGAATTACACGTATTGCCTCAGCATACAAAAAGACACCTCGGAAAGACAGCTGGCTTATGATGGATGCCTTGCTGGCGCTGCTAAAAATACGCTGACAGATGATCCGTGCAGGCTCATAAGCCATTTCGGCAGAAGGTCTGACTGCGTAGAATACGTCGCCTTCGAGCTCGGGACCCTTGACGGCTGCCTTATGCTTCTTGAGGAAGACCTATGGGGGCCTGCGATAGTTTGCTCCGGCACAGAGATAGACTGCTTCCGTGCAGTGGTGAACGACACTAGGGACATAAGCGTGTGCAGCAATTTGGATTATGGCTGGAACAAAAACTGCTGTGTATACTACGGAGTCACGGACCTTGATTTGAGCAGCTCTAGGTGTGCTGCATTGGACATGGATGATGAGTATCTGTGCAGAGCCATAGCAGATAATGAGAAGGAACTCTGCGCCCAGATACGAGACGAAGACGAACACGATTGGTGCGAAGGCCTCTGGGAGTAAGACTAAATACTAAGACTAAATTTTTAGTTATAGTAAGAGATGTTATTGTAAGAAAGGTTATTGCTATAATAAAGAATATTATTGCTATAATACAGAATATTATTGCTATAATAAAGAGTATTACTGTTATATACGAATATCAAAATCTATTTCTTAATATCAAACCTATTCCTTAATATCATATTCCTTAATATCAAAATCTATTTCTTAAGCTGCCTTCCAACTATTTCATCCATCGCCTTGAGGAACTCGTCCTTTTTCTCGGGAGGTATCTTTGCACCGGCAGCCACATCGTGGCCCCCGCCGTCTCCACCAAGGGGCTTTGTGGCCTCGCGCAGGCCTTCGCCGAGCTTGAGCCCGCTGCGGACCAGGTCATAATTCCCCCGTCCTGAGATCTTCAATTCCCCCTCATCAGTCATACCAAAAGCGATTATCGGCTTGCCCATCTTCACTTGCATCGCGCCATATGTCATTCCGGCGATGACGCCGACAAGAGTCTCTCTGATAACGCCACTCCCATCAAACCAGTAAAGATTGTCCATCTCCTTTATCCCGTTGCTCTTGACCCATTCAAGGCCCTCGCGCAGCTCCTTCCTGTGTTTCTCAAGAAGGCTCTTGGCGCGCGACCATCCTGCCTGCCTGTCGCCCATGCAGACAGCAACGCCGACTTCGCCCTCCTCGTGGCGGCCGCAGGCGTTCAAAACAGTCGCATATTCCTTCGCGTCTCTCAGCTCGGTCTTTGGCTTCTCCTTTGTAAGCTCGTACACTTCGCCTATCAGCATATCAAGTACCAAGTGAGGCGCGTTGTGGTCCAGCAACAACATATACAGTGCGCTTGTAAGGCTCTGCTTTTCCTCATGTGACAAATCGACATAGTGCCTGACTTCGCCGCCGACAGGGTCCTTAAGCTCGATCCCAATCTGCTCGATGAATCTCACGCATGCGAGGTAATTGCCCGTAAGCCCCGGAAGCAGCGGCTCGGAACAATACTCCAACATTTTGGGAAGCGGCCTTGACTGGCGGCCGAACAAAGTCAGATTCTTATGCGGGTTTACAAGCCCTGCCTTCTTTGCATCGTCTAGTATCAGCCTGTTAGCACCCTTAAGGCCACCATGCAGGTCCTGCATATCGCCGACTGCGCCGATGACGCCGACAGGAGAAAGGTCTATGTTTATCGGGTCCAAAGCCTTGGCCACGAAATAGGCCACACCCGTCGCAGACAGTTCCCGCGTGCCGTTTATCCCATGCTGAAAGGGATTTACTTGATTAGGAGTCTCTTTCACAGGCGGGTGATGATCGATTATATAAAACGTGTTCTTCAACTCTTTTTCGAGGAGCTCTATCTGCCCTGAACCCATATCCACAAACACGACCGGGGACTCAAGACTGTTGACTTCGTCTAGATGCTCCAGATCTATCTGGCGGGTATTGATGAATTCGGTCTCAACGCCTGCACGGCGCAGGGCTTTGACAAGGATTGCAGTCGACGCAAGGCCATCTGCATCATAGTGGCCGACCACAGTAAGCTTCTTCTCGGCCCTAAGCTGGTCTGCCACCAGTTTGCACTTTTTCGAAAAGCCTTCAAAATCCATCTCGGAGTTAGAGAAACTGAAAAGAAAAAACAGTTTTATGCTAGTTACTGTTAATTATCAGATAATCCTCTAGAGGTTATCGACTTATCTAAATGGAAGAACCTCACCTCAAGACCCACAGGCACCTGAAGTTCGCACAGCTCCTTATAGTAGTCGCCATAGGCATAAACCTCGCTATGTTCATGATCATGTACTCGATGCTCACCTCGCAGATAACCAATGTAGAGTCAAAGGTAAAATCTGACCTGACGGCCCTTGACCAGAAGTCTGTGCAGGGTTTCCAGACGATATCCACCAACCTAAGCTCACTGAGCACTGGGCTCGAACAGAGCGCAGATAGCTTGGACTATATGAATTCCTTGCTAGAACAATTGGGTGAAAGGATACGTAACGTCAGCGAAGAGAGCCAGGCCGGGATACAAAGCATAAAATCGGAGATAAATTACACAGGCACGATCAACAATGCGATGGAGTCGGTCGTCCTGATAATATGGACAGACAAGGAATCAATAGTCGGCTCTGGTTTCTTCGTTTCGGAAGACGGCTACATCCTGACCGCGAACCATGTAGTAGACAGCTTTGATGGGAAGACTGTAAGGGTTAAGACAAAAAATGGCACGGTTTACACGGCTACGGTCGAGGAGCAAGATGAAGACTCTGATGTCGCAGTCCTGAGGGTACCAGTAACCGGCGTGGACTATTTAGAACTGGGCGACTCTGATAATCTTCCGCCGGGCAGCAAGGTATTCGCGCTCGGGGCACCCGAAGGATTTGCGTTCTCTGCAACGGAAGGCATAGTGAGCGCAGTCAGGAGCGTCAATGACATACAACGGGACGTCGGGCTCGACCTCGAACTGGGACAGAATATAAAGGTCGTACAGACAGACGCTTCGATCACTCACGGAAACTCGGGCGGGCCGCTGATTGATAAGGCTGGAAACGCGGTAGGGGTCAACTCGTTTGGCATAAGCCGCGGGTCAGGCAGCGATTCGAGAGACATTGCAGGGCTGAATTTTGCCATTTCATCCAACGACGCAGAAGAGGTACTAGCGTCTGTTTTATAGTTTTATAATAAGAAACAGCTAGGGTGGGCATTGCGCTGCCTTTAATAAGCAAAGCTTCTAACTTCGCGCGATGAAAATCGATTATACCATCATAATAGGGGTAATAGTAATAGTGATGCTTATTGCGGTATTGGTAATGCTGCCTCCTGCGGCAAAGCCTGCGCACAAGGAAGAGAATAGCTCGCAGGACACTAATGGCAGTGAAGAGCCATGGGTCGTCATGATGGGTATTTTCGCAGACCAGGAATCCTATCGCGAAAGCTCCCGTGCAGAATTCACAATAAGGCTGACAGTCCCCGAAAGCATGCCAAGTGCAGAGATCAGGCTATACGGCGTGGAAAACAGATATGGCGCTTATAAGATTGATAGGAACGAGATCTTTGATCTTGCAGCTGGTGAGAACATATTAAGGATAGATGCGCAGCTGCCGCCTTGCTCCTCGTGTGCAGGGATCACCCCTGGCAACTACAGCGTCTATTCTGCTTTGTATTCCAATGGCACACAGGTGGCCAACTCGTCAATGGAGATAGAGCTTGTCAAATGAACGGAAGTATCAAAAGCAAGCTGGAGATTATAAAGGATTCTGCTTCCGATGTGAAAATGCGGATAGATGAACTCCTTAAAAAAGATGACAGGATAGGGCTAGCCACGACTGACACGACCCCTTATGAGCAAGACTTTTATAGGCTTATGAGGGAGATGGCTGACGTTGCCAACCCTGTACTCCAACAAATGGGCCTCGACAAAGAAGCTATAACATCTGACATTGAAGAATTTGTCAAGATATTACAGGATAATGAACACGTGCTGTACTTCGCAGCTGTCAATGTAGATGCCAAGTATTCAAAGAATCGCTACGCGCTCATCAACCTACAGAACTGGCTGGGAAGGTTCCAAAAGTCCATTGACAGGGTCATTGCATTCATAGAAACCGACACTGAGTCAAAGGGATTGGAGGGGCTATTTAAGACTGTTGACTCATTAAAAATTTCTGAAAAAGAAAAAGAAGCGCTCAAGAAAGAGTTTTTGGACGCTTTGAACAGGATGAACTCGCATGTGTGAGAATCTTATTTCTAGGTGTAATAAGTCGCTCGCTTAGCCTAGCCGGGTCTAAGCTGACACAATACCTCAGCTAATATGCCGTAAGGTTGAACGCCGAGGTTGGGATGTTCAGGCGAGTATCTTCGAACGAAGGAACCTGAACATCAACCTCGTCGTCTGAGCTAAAACTAAGATAGGTAAAGACGCCGAGGTTGGGACACGAGGATCGCTTCGCGATCCTGTGCACAGGTTTGCCTTTGGCAAACCTCGTGTTTGAGGTCTCCTGTCTTGTGTCTTGAGTCTTGTCTGGAGGGGGATTGAAGTCTTCTGTCTTGAGTCTTCAGTCCTGTTTCGGATAGTTATATTATAGACGAAAGAAAAACTAGGTAATATTAATCAGTCTAATAGCTCATCAAACGATTCTCTAGTCATCCCCGTTTCACGTATGATTGCACGCAGAGTCTTCTTAGAAACTTCAGGGTGATTCGGCACAGTGACTCTGCGATGCGGTTCTGTGTTTTGTCTTAGGATTATATGGCTTCCGGTTTGATGGTCTGGCGCATAACCTATCTTCTTTAGAGCCTTCACTATCTCGATTCCGGAAAGAACAGGCAACTTAGGCATAGACTTCTACTAACTCCTCTCGTATCGGAGGCGGAACAGGTTCGTTATGCTTCTCTAAGCTTTCTATATATCCCTGAATAGCATCTTGGATATTCTTGACCGCTTCTTCTCGGGTCTTGCCCTGAGAGATACACCCGGGTAGAGACGGCACCTCAGCAGTGAACCACCCTTCTTCGTCTTGCTCTATCAAAACTCTGTATTTCATAGTCTAATTTGAGGTTTAAGGAAGAAAAAAGTCTGCAGTCCCAGGTCTTGCCCCGGGGTAGCTCCGTTGTGAACTCGGCTCAGAAGACCCAAGACTCTGGACACTAGACTGAAAATGAACGCCGAGGTTGGGTGTCAGCGTGTGCCCCGCTTAGTATAGTAGCTGACACAATACCTCGGCGCGAAGCTAAGCAAGTAAAATGAGCGCCGAGGTTGGGATTTGAACCCAAACGTCCTTTCGGACACCAGATTTCCTGAACCGCAGGTTCGGGAAACCCGAACTTTGTTCGCGGATCTCAAGTCTGGCGCGTTAGCCAGATTCCGCCACCTCGGCAAGATATTGCCTCTTGATTCGCTTGCTGAGGTGAGCAAACCTAAAGGTTTGCGCCCACCTCGGCGCGAAATTGTTTAGCTTCCTTAGCCGAGGTCCCGCTGCGAGATCCCGCTTGCCTAAGGAAGCAGTGCGGACCTCGAAGCATAATAACTCGACAGAAAGCGTCATATTTTGAAATTTACACTACAAAAACCTACTTCAGCTGTATGACCCTGCCTGAGACGAAGCTTTTGTCACCGCTGACTATTTCTGCGCCGAGCTTTTTGGCAACCTCGAGTATACAAGAATGCTCAAGTGTGGTTTCCTTGTAGACTTTCTTGGCCCGCGCATAGCGGTTTCCTGCGCGGATGGCAAGCTCGCTGTCTATGGAGACAATCTCAGAAAGGGTCTGTATTGCCCTCGCTGCCAGCGAGGCGTCTTGACACTGTTGCTCGACATAAGCCACTACCCCAGCAAGGCTAGTCGATGTAGTGTAAAGGCTTCCGCTGTCAACCAGGTCCTTGACGCGCTTCCCGGGCGGGCTACCCCTAAGGTACTCCACCCAGGCATGTGCGTCAAGCACATACCTACTGGGCATTTTCGAATGGGTCTAGCTTGGGAATAGCAGCATAGAAGTCTAGTTTTGAATTGAGCACATCGACTTCAACAAGCTGGTCCTCTTTTATGCATAAGGAGTTACGGACTTCCTTGGGTATTGTTAGGATGAGCGAGCCCCCTGCCTTCCTGGCTCGTGTGATTATATGGACCATATTAAGATTGTATCGGGGTATTATAGTACAATTAGTAATATTTTGTGATATATTATGTTATACTCTATAAAAAGCTTTATTATAGTCCAGTATTAGAAAAAAGGGGAGTCACAGGGCTTAAGCTAGATAGTAAAAAATGGTTTTCAGAAAAAGGTTTAGAGCCTTATCTCCACGTGCACGTCCTTTGGGATCTGTATCCTCATGACCCTTCGGAGTGCCTTCTCGTCGGCTGAGATCATGACAAGCCTCTTGTGGATGCGCATCTCCCAGCGCTCCCAAGTGTTCCTGCCCTCGCCGTCCGGTGATTTGAGCGTAGTGACCCTGAGCTTCTTGGTCGGTATCCTGATTATGCCCGACACTTCGACATCAGCCTTCTTAGCAATGTCGATTATCTGGCTACATATGTCGTCCAGCTTCTCCTTGTCTCGTCCGATGAGTTTGATCTTCGCTTTTTGCATTTTCTTCTTGCAAAGACTTTCAATGGCATTGCCTTATGAAAGCCTCTTTGTTTGAACGTGAACGTATAAAAGCTTGAGCCTGCGGCCCAAGCCTATGAAAACCGATAAAAGTGATCCGGCTTCAAACCGGCGAGCGGCATATTAAAGAAGCGCTCGCCAAACTGTGCCGGGAATCAAAAAAATAAAAGATAAGGAGCTAAGCTCCTTATGCCTTCTTTGGAACTAAGTCTATGACCATGCCTGCAGCAACGGTCTGGCCCATGTCCCTGATTGCGAACCTGCCGAGAGGTGGATATTCCGACGCCTTCTCGATGCACATCGGGACTGTCGGCTTCACCTTTATAATGGCTGCGTCGCCTGTCTTGATGAAGTCCGGCTTCTCCGCTATTACCGCACCGGTTGCAGGGTTTATCTTCTTCACGATTTCCGTGACTGTGCACGCAACTTGCGCTGTGTGGCAGTGGAAGACTGGTGTGTATCCCGGAGCTATGACGCTTGGGTGGTTCAGCACGATTATCTGTGCAGTGAACTCCTCAGCTACTGTCGGCGGATATGCCGCGTCGCCACATACGTCACCCCTTCGCACGTCCTGCTTTGATATGCCCCTGACGTTGAATCCGATGTTGTCACCTGGGTGAGCAATCGGAACCTGTTCGTGGTGCATCTCAATAGACTTCACTTCGCCCAAAACCTTCATTGGCATAAAGACCACCTTCTGGTTCGGCTTTATCGTGCCTGTCTCGACTCTCCCTACTGGGACTGTTCCCGCACCTGTGATGGTGTAGACGTCCTGTATCGGGATCCTGAGCGGCTTGTCCGTCAGCTTTGGCGGTACAGTCAGCTTGTTCAAGGCCTCGAGGATAGTCGGGCCGGTGTACCAAGGCATGTTAGCGCTCTTCTTTGTTATGTTGTCGCCCTTGTACGCTGAGATCGCGATTATCGGGATCTCGTCCGGCTTGTAGCCTACAGACTTCAGCAAGCCTATTACTCTCTGCTTGGTCTCGTTGAACTTTTTCTCGTCGTATTTAGCAGTGTCCATCTTGTTGACGGCTACTACTAGTTGCTTGACGCCGAGTGTCCTGGCGAGGAAGGTGTGCTCCTTTGTCTGCGGCATTATCTCTGTGTCAGTCGCAGCGACGACAAGTATCGCAGCGTCTGCCTGCGAAGTACCCGTGATCATGTTCTTCACGAAGTCCTTGTGGCCCGGCGCATCGATTATTGTAAAGTAGTACTTGTCGGTCTTGAACTTCTTGTGAGCGACGTCGATAGTAACGCCCCTCTCTCTTTCTTCCTTCAGCTGGTCCATGACGAAGGCGAACTCGAAAGTCGCCTTTCCGATCTTCTCTGCTTCGGCCTTCAGGTTCTTGATGGTTTGCTCATCAATCTCCCCGTGCTCGTAGAGCATCCTACCGACGAGAGTAGACTTACCCGCGTCGACGTGACCTATGGTCACAAGGTTCATGTGTGGTAGTTCTGCCATTTTGTTTCGTTTGTTTATTTTTTAGTTAAAAAATTTGTTATAATAAAAAAGTGTCAGCCTTATTCGGCATAGTCCCCTGCCGTCGGAGGCCTTGGGTCTAATCCCTTCCGCTTCCTTATCTGCCCGACTACGTCCGCCTGCAGCTCCTTTGGCAGCGGCTCGAAGCCCGCGTTCTCTGTAGACCATATGACGTTGCCCTCTGTCGCCGACCTGATGTCGCCCGCAAAGCCGAACATCTGCGCGATAGGCACAACGGCGTCGATGAAGCTCAGCTCGCCCTCCTGGCGCATATCGACAATGACACCGCGCCTTGACTGTATGTCCCTTGATGCTCCACCCATGAACATGACCGGCGCCTGTATGAAAACGTTGCTCTTCGGCTCGAGTATGCCAGCACCCGCTTCAAGCATTCCCCTATAGATGGGGTTCCTGACTGCAGGATATATCTGCGCAGGGCCCCTGTGGACCGCGTCCTCGTGCAGCTTGACGTCTGTTAAGATGACTTTGACCTTGGTGCACGGCTCCTGCGCAAGCGGGCCCCTCTTCATTACCTGCTCGAAAGCGTCCATGACCAGCTCGATCACCTCATTCAGGTTCTGGATACCCTTCGTGCCGTCTATCAAGACGTTGCCCCTGAAGATGTCCCTGATGTTCTTGGCCTCGTCCTTGTCCATGCCCATCTCTGCAAGCTTCTGCCAGATGTCCTTAGAATCCTTCTTACGGCCATCCGTGAATTCACCGGCGTGTATAGCTTTGTAGACCTCGTCCTCAAGTGGCTCGACCATGACAAAGAAATCGTTGTGCTTGTTCGGGCTCCGTCCGTGCTCCTCCGGGCTTCCCTTTGACACAGTCTCCCTGTAAACGACTATGGGGTTGCTAGTCTTTATTGGTATGTTCCGCTCCTTGCTGATCCTGTATTCTACTATTTCCAGGTGCAGCTCGCCCATCCCTGAGATCAAGTATTCGCCTGTCTCCTCATCGATCATGACTTGCAACGTCGGGTCTGCCTTGGCCAGCGACCTCATGGCTTCTATGAGCTTCGGCAGGTCTGCTGGGTTCTTTGGCTCGACCGCCTTTGTAACGACAGGCTCTGAGAAGTGCTTCACTGACTCGAAAGGCTCCATTGGCTCGGAGCTGAGGGTATCGCCTGAGAATGTGTGCTTCAGCCCTACTATCGCTGCCATGTTGCCTGATGAAAGTGAATCTACGTTGATCCTGTCGGGGCCCATGTAAACGCCGAGCTGCTGCACGCGCATCGTCTGTTTTGAACCGTTGGAATATATCTCCATGCCGCGCTCAAGCTTGCCGGAGTATATCCTGCCCGTAGCTATCTCACCCGCCTGCGGGTCTAACATGATCTTAGTTACCATCATCGCGAACTTGCCGTTATCATCGCAAGCCTGCATGTCTTTACAAATTTGGCTCTCCTTGTCGCCGTGCCAGATGTTTGGAACTCTGTATTTCTGGGCCTCCAATGGGCTTGGCAGGTGCCTGACTACCATGTCCAGTAAAACCTCGTGGAGCTTTGTCTTCTTGGCAAGCTCCTTCTGCTGCTCGTTGTTGCAGTAATCTATGATGTCTTTAAAACTGATGCCTACTTTTTTCATGTAGGGTACTGATGTGGCCCAGTTGTTGTATGCAGAACCAAAAGCTACTTTGCCGGTGTTCACGTCCACGAGCCAGTCCTTCTTGAACTCCTCAGGGGCCATCTGCCCGATAAGGCGGTTCACGTCAGCGATGATCTTTGTGAACTTCTGCACCATCGCCTCTGGCGTGAGCTTCAGCTCGTTTATCATGCGGTCTACTTTGTTGATGAATAGAAGTGGCTTGACTTTCTCCTTGATCGCCTGGCCTATGACCGTTTTTGTCTGGGGCATTATCCCCTCGACTGCACATACTACAATAATCGCACCATCGACAGCCCTCATAGACCTAGTGACCTCACCTGAGAAGTCGACGTGGCCTGGGGTGTCTATCATGTTGATAAGGTAATCGCTGTTGCTGTAGTGGTGGACCATCGATACGTTGGCTGCGTTGATTGTAATACCACGGGCCTTCTCCTGCTCGTCGTAGTCCATGAAGCACTGCTTGCCAGAGAGCTCCTCGGAAATAATACCGCAGCCTGAGAGCAGGTTGTCAGACAATGTGGTCTTGCCGTGGTCGATGTGCGCGGCTATGCCCATGTTTCGGATCTTGTCCTTTTGGGTCATAAGGTGCGTGACCTTCTCGACCATCTGTTCCCGTCTTCCCATTTTCTGTTGCGAGTATCGCGTTTAGAGTCTCGTATTAGCTTAATATATTAATAGAAGTTGTAAAGATCACCGCGACGCCTGCGCGATCCTCTCCATCTCTTCCTTCTTCTTGATTGCGAAGGACCTTGTGTCGTTGTTAGCCGCGCCGACTATCTCGTCCGCAAGGCAGTCTTCAATCGTGTTCTTCTTGTTGAACGCATTGCCGTAAGCGGCTACAACAAGGTGCTTCAATGCCATGTCGATCCGCCTCATCGGCGCGATGTCGACAGCCTGGTGGTAGTTCACACCACCGTATATGATAGTAGTGGTTTCCTCTCGGGGTGCTGCGTTCTGTATCGCATCGACAAGCACTTGAACTGGATTCCTCTTTGTCCTCTGCTCGATTATCTCGAAGGACTTCTTGACTATTCTTGTTGCAAGCGCCTTCTTTCCTGTCGCGCCCCCGCCCCTCAGGTATTTGCCGCCGAACTTCTTGGCACCTACGCTGCTTCTCATAATCTTGTTAAGCAGCCTCTCAACGAGGTTGACCTTTTCAGCCTTCCAGAACCTCTGGCCTGCATGCTTTCCTCCGCTGTGGGGGACAAACACTGGCTCAAGGTTTATGTAGCTCTGGAGGCCCTGGTCAAGGACTTCAACATCAAAACTCCACTTGCCGAACAGCTTGATATCCTCTTTAGTGTCCATTTTTACTTTCTTGCCTTCTCAGCCTTGCCTTTTACAAGCATCTGCAGAGACTGGTTGTTTACTTTGATTATCTTGTATCTGACACCAGGGATGTCGCCGTAGGACCTTCCCTTCCTGCCGCCGATACCTTCGATAAGCACTTCATCGTGCTCGTCTATGAACGTGATGGCGTGGTTCCTCGGAGCGAATGCAGTGATGTACTTGCCGGTTATGGCCAACTGTATCTTGGCGCACTTCCGGATAGCTGAGTTCGGCTGCTTTGCTTCGATGCCCACCTTCTCAAGAACGATCCCCCTAGCCTGGCTCCTTCCATGGAGCGGGTCGTGCTTTTCTTTGAGCTTCTTCGCACGCCTAATATACGTCTCGTCCGACCACCTGAACTTCTGGCGGTCGTCTTCGTTTTTCTTGGCTGAAAACTCACCTTGTCCCATTTTAATGATTATGTTTAATGATCTTGATATTCCAAGGATATCTTAAGCAAAACCTCGCGGTCTGCACTAATTCCCCAGAAAAGAGCGGTTAATTAGAAAGATGGGGTATAAAAAGATTTTAAAGAGTTCAGTTGTCTTGACAACAATTTTGTGGCGCTAAAAACACGCTTTTGCATCGCAAGTCACCACCAGACCTTCTTGCGCTTTGTGATGAATGCTATGTAATTGCCGAGAAGGTGTATGGCGAATGTGATAAACAGCAATGCGACAAACTCCTCCCAGATTATAAATGTCGGGGCAAACGCGTATGCAAATAGAAGCCCGCCGAATACAAGGTTCCACTGGTCAAAACCCCAAAAGGCTTGGCCAGGCTTAAATCCAAGCCTCCTTTTGACAAAACTATTTGTCAAGTCGCCCACCATGGCACCTAATGCAAGATAGAGCCCGAAGAAAGGGTCAGTTATCTTGAAATCAAAGACGTAATAAACATCATTCAAAGGGCCGGACTTTGACAGGTAGAACCACATCAACCCGAACAATGCCCCGGCTATAATGCCTATAATCAAGCCGCGCCAGGTCTTGCCGTCGCCGAATATGCGCTTGCCCTTCCACGTCCTGCCGAAATCGACAGGCTTGCCCCCGCCGAAGACCGCAAAGGAGTTGGCGCAATACGCAGGGCTAATATAATATAGAGAATGAAGTATAACTCCCAATATCCACATTTTGAATGTGAACTATGAGCTTAGTCTACAACTCGCCTCTTGATAGCGACTATATAGCCGGCTATCTTATTCCTGAGGGGCTTAGTTTGGGCAGTCGTCAGCTCCGCGACCTTCTTCTTGTTCTCATTGAAGTCCTCGCTGAACTGGTCAGGATAAGTCTCCAAAAGCTTCTCGCTTGCCCTTTTGATATTCTTTGTCTTTACTCGTCCCATCGTGAGCTTAGTTTGTCGTTGCTGGTATAAAAACTATTTGAATGCCTGCCATTTATGATTATGACTGACTACTTGAACGCTAGATGATTTATTTGAACGCGAGTGACTCGCCATTGAGAGCTATCTTCGACGCGAGCGCGTCGCCCACGCCCTTGCCTATATTATAATACATGTCACCTGAGTAATAACTGGAAGCGTCTAGGTAATACGGTTCTGCGTCTGGGGAGCCTGCTACGTCCCTTGCTAGGCTCAATGCATCTTCAAACCCGCCCGTGTAATCGATAAGGCCCAGCTGCAGCGCCCTTGAGCCGAGGAATATATCACTGGTGTTCACTATCGCTATTGCATCTTTGGTCAAAGACCTTCTGGAGATTATGACTTCTAGGAACTCTGTATGCACCTGGTCGACTATGCCCTGCAGGATCGTTTTCTCATCGTCAGTCATCTGCTTATACGGCGAGCCGATGTCCTTGTATATGCCGGATTTTATTACGGTAGTGTTTATCCCGAGCTTGTCTTCGAGCAAACCCTGATAAGACATGTAGGTGGATATCACGCCTATGCTGCCTATGAGCGAGTCCTCGTCAGACATTATATAATCAGAAAAAGCGGCAACGTAGTATGCCCCGGAGGCACCCATATCGCCTATGTAAGCAATGACGGGCTTCGACTCGGACAGCTTTGAAACCTGGCGGGCTATCTCCTTTGTCTCGATGACGCCGCCGCCGCCAGAATTAATCTTTAGCACGACAGCAACGACACTCCCATCCTCTGC
>Ga0247841_10008483_pt1 | contig 14774 bp, 14 predicted proteins | sample LaCruzMarch2015__2_FD_192410 | JGI IMG/M metagenome (GOLD analysis project Ga0247841, IMG submission 192410) | Freshwater microbial communities from meromictic Lake La Cruz, Castile-La Mancha, Spain - LaCruzMarch2015_18m | ecosystem: Environmental > Aquatic > Freshwater > Lake | place: Spain...
TAGTTTCTTATGTTTTAAGAATTACTTCAATTGATCCTTTGAGACATAATTTGCCTTTTGAACGTTTTATGAATCCGCAAAGACCAACTCCTCCGGATATCGACTTGGATTTTGCTGATGATCGCAGAGATGAAGTCATTGCTTATGTGACACAAAAATATGGTAAAGATAAAGTTGCTCAAATTATTACTTTTAACGTCATGAAAGCTAAAGAAGCTGTTCGGGATATTGGTCGGGTTTTAGGAATGCCTTATTCTGAACCAGATAAAATTGCTAAATTAATTCCTACTGGGATGACTCTTACTCAGGCCTTAAAGGCTGTACCGGAATTAGCTAATCATTATCGTCAGCCGGAATTCAAAAAACTTTTAGATTTAGCTCAGAAAGTTGAGGGGATTTCTCGACATGCTTCAACCCACGCGGCTGGGGTGGTTATTGGTAATAAAGATTTAACTGAATATGCCCCGCTACAAAAAGAAACAAAAGGTGAGCGACAGATGAGCCAGTATGATATGTATTCACTGGACTTAAATGTTTCTGAGAAGGCCGTTGGTCTTTTGAAAATGGACTTCTTGGGTTTGCGCAACCTGACTATCATTGAAAAAGCCATGGAATATATTCGTCAAATTCACGGTATAGAAATTGACCTCTCAGACATTCCTTTAGATGATGCTGAAGCTTATAAATTAATTGCTATTGGGGAAACAACCGGGATTTTCCAAATGGAAAGTTCTGGTATGAGACGTTTGGCTAAGAAATTAAAGCCCAATAAATTCACCGATATTGCCGCTATGGTGGCGTTATATCGTCCTGGTCCTATGCAGTTTATTGATGAATTTATTGCTGGTAAGAAAAATCCTAAGAAAATTCATTACCCCCATCCGGATTTAAAACCCATTCTTGAAGAAACCTATGGTATCGCTGTTTATCAAGAGCAATGTATGAGTATTGCTAACGTTATGGCTGGTTATAGTTTAGGCGATGCTGATATTTTACGTCGGGCCATTGGTAAGAAGAAAAAATCCATTATGGCTAAGGAAAAAATCAAGTTTATTAAACAGGCTCAAGAATTAAAATATAAAAAAGAAACTGCGGAAAATGTTTTTGCTTTAATTGAACGTTTTGCCAGTTACGGTTTTAACAAAGCTCATTCGACTTCTTACGCCATGATTGCTTATCAAACAGCCTATCTTAAAGCTCATTGGCCAGTAGAATTTATGGCAGCAGTGCTAACAGCTGAAGCCATTGGTAATGCCGGTCCTACTAGAGACGAAAAAGTGGCTCAAGCTATTGAAGAATGTACTAGGGTAAAAATTAAAATCCTACCACCAAACATTAATCGTTCCAAACCAATTTTTTCGGTTGAGGATAATGAAGAATCCTTAGGTGGCAAAGCCATTCGTTTTGGTTTAGCCGCAGTTAAAAACGTCGGAGAAGCCGCTATTAGTGTGATTATGGAATCAAGAGAAATTGGCGGAGACTTTAAATCAATTTTTGAATTTTGCCAAAGAGTTGATCAGCAAAAGGTTAACAAGAAAGTTTTAGAAAGTTTAATCCGAGTCGGAGCTATGGATCAGTTTGGCAAACGAGCGGCTTTACTTTCTTCATTAGAAAAAATAAGAAATAAAGGAGCTTTAGCTCAAAAAGAAAAAGCTAATGGTCAAACAGGACTTTTTGATAATGATCCTCCAACTGAAATTGAAGAAAAAATTCCCGAAATGGAAGAATTTACTCGTCAAGAATTATTAGCCTTGGAAAAAGAACTTTTAGGTTTTTACTTAACCGAACATCCTTTAAATCAATATTTGGCCTCTATTACTAATAAACGATCCCATAGGATTGGTGATTTAGAAGAGCTTGAAGAAAAAGAAGAGATAGTTAGAGTTGGGGGAATGATTACTGCTATTAGGGTAGTTTTTACCAAGAAAAATAATCAGGAAATGGCTTTTGTTAAAATTGAGGACGATAGTGGTTCGATTGAAGGGGTTGTTTTCCCTAAGATTTTTGCTAGAACCAAAAATCTTTGGGTAAAGAATCAGGCAGTTTTGATAAAGGGTAAAGTTCAAACTCGCGAAGGTTCTTCTAATTTAATGATTGATGAAGCTTCTATGATCGAAGCTTTTCAAGAACCAATAGGAGGAGAATCTGAAGATAAAAAACAAGGTGATTGGGATTTTGAACTGACTTTGCCTTCTCAACTTTCACCTAAAAAGCTGGTTGATCTAAACAAGCTTTTAAAGCAGAATCAGGGTAAAAGCAAGCTAGCCTTAGTTTTTGTTGATAATCAAAGTCGAGTAAGGCGTTTATTATTACCTTTTAGTGTTGATTACTCAGAGCTACTTCAGGAAGAAATAAAAAAGATTATTAGCAGCTAGATAAGTTCTTGCAGATAAAAGAAAAATCAGGATTGAATATCTACAAAAATAAGATATAATTAGCTATCATGGCGCTTAAAGCAAAAATTAATGAAATAGAATTTTCTGTTGGTGATAAAGTTAGAGTCTCTCAAAAAATTCAGGAGGGTGATAAAACCCGTATCCAAATTTTTGAAGGAATTGTTATCGCTATTCGTGGCGAAGGTGAAAATAAAATGTTTACGGTTCGTAAAATCGGGGCTGGAGGAGTTGGTGTTGAAAGAATCTGGCCTTTAAACACTCCTTGGATTGAAAAAATCAAAGTGGTTAAAAAAGGTCAAGTTAGAAGAGCCAAGCTTTACTTTTTACGAAAATCTCCTAATAAACTTAAATTCCGCAGCGAAAACAGAAAAGCTAACACTAAATAAAAAGTTGCTTTTTGAACTCTTCTTAAATTCGTAATTTTTCCTAATAATTGTTAAGATAATAACGTTTCTTAATAAATAAAATTAATTATGAAAGTTGAAAGACTAATTGTTGGTCAGCTACAAACTAATTGCTATTTAGTTTGGGATCAAGACTCAGGCAAAGGTGTGATTATTGACCCAGGGGATGATGCTGATTTAATTCTTAACCGTTTACGTGATTTAGAAATAAAACCACTTTTTATTTTAGCAACTCACGGTCATTTTGATCATGTATCAGCAGTTTTAGAACTTAAATTAGCTTTAGGAATCCCCTTTTTAATTCATCAAAAAGACCTCTTCTTGTTAAAAAGAGCTGTTACTTCCGCCAATCATTTTACTAACAATAAAGAAGCCCTTTTGCCTTTAGCTGATAAATACCTTCAAGAAAAAGAAATTATTATTTTTGGTAATAGTCAGTTAGAAGTCCAAGAATTGCCTGGCCACACTCCAGGTGGCGTTATCTTTCTTGGTCAAGACATAGTCTTTTCTGGTGATAGTCTTTTTTATCATGGTATCGGTCGGACAGACTTATCTTATTCTTCAAAGAAAGATCTTTTAGAAGGGATTAATAATAAACTGTTTGTTTTGCCAGAAGATACGATTGTTTATTCCGGACATGGTGAAGAAACCACTATCAAAGAAGAAAAAGAAAATTTTAATTTGGTAGCCAGAGTTTAAAAAGTAAAGGATTTTTTAGTAAACTCCATAAATCATTTAAAGATAAGCGTCCATCTTGGTTAAAATCAAAAGGCAAAAGAACCTTAAACTGAGCTAAGTTATTATTCTCATTAATTTCTAAAAATGTCTGACGGGGCAGATAAAAAGGTTTTAACAAAACCAGGCGGTATTGTTTACCAATAATTAGATTTTTTAAGCCCTTAATCTCAGCCTGATTGTTTTTCATTGGAAAATTGGTTGTTTGAAAAATAACTTCCTGGTTTTCGTTATAAATCAAAAATTTAAAATCATCACCTAAACTTTTTCTTTTAAAAAGTAATTTAGCGATTAATTTAATAGTAGTTTCTGGGACAATTTCTAATTTCCAATCAATCTGATTACCAATCATTTTTTGATTTTTAGCCAGAAATATTTTTAGATCTAATTTTTCTGCCTGATTGCCAGTTTTTAAATGAAGCCAAATAGTTTTTTCTTCAAAAGGTAGCATTGTTCCTAAATCAGAGAAAAAATAATCAGTATCTTTAGATAAACCTTCAATTTGCAATTGATAATTATCAAGACTACTGTCCCAGATATCCTGACCATCATTTCTTAAAGTTAAAGCAATTTGATAGGTGGAATTTTTAATGATTTTGGCTGGTAACTCGTGAGGAATAGAAATTTTAGTAACTTGTAGCGGTTGGCCTTTGATTTTAAGTATTTTTTGGGTAGCCTCATATTGTTGATAAAATTCGGTGGAGTTTAATTTTTGCCAAGAAAAATGATCAAAAGGTTCATCTTGGTAATTAAGAATAAAAGGAGTGATAGCAATCACCTGACTGTCATTAAGAATTTCCTGTAAATAATCAACAGTTTGTTGAGCTACTTTTTCTGCAGGTAAAAAATTATAGTCCGGAGTTTTACCTTCTTGATGAGACCAACCACTTTCGGTAATAAAAACTGGCAAATTCTTTTTAACACCTAAGGATCTTAATAAAGCAAGTTCCCAGAGGTAATTTTTTAGAGAATTACGTCCAGTATTATAACGATTTTTTGGATAAGAATGAGAAGCCCAACCATCAAGATAGTCAAATAATTCAGGTTGAGTTTGTAAAACTTTGGTTAAATAAGCAACTTGGTTCATATGCTGATTGGCATCTGTCGGAGCAGCACTATCAAAACCAGCCATCATAATGAAAAAATCAGGATTAATTTCTTTAAAAGTTTTAGCATAAGCTAAAGTCACCTTAGCAAAATTTTGTGGACTTAAAAGACCACCCCATTCATCAGCATGATTAGGCTCGTTGAATAAAACTAAATAACGATTTTTAACTACCCAATTAAGGCTGTTTAAAAATTCTGCCAATTTAACTGCTTCTTGAATTTCTGGAGCATGCCAATGGCCGCTTTCAAAATAAGTAGCTAAACGGACAATTGGGATTAAATGGAGTTCTCGAGCTTTATTAAAAACTCCTTGCCATTTATCCTTATTCATATCATCTTGATGAATAACTAAAGTAATGTAACCCCAATCACCATTATTTGAATTCACTAGAGAAGCGGCTTTCTCCATGTCTTCAGAGCTAGGAACTGCTAAATGGATACCTAATTTATTATTAGGAGCTATTAAATCAGCAAAATCAGCCTGAGCTCTTACTGGTTTGAAGAAAGAAAAAGAAAAGGAAAATAGCAGCAATAAAGAAATAACAATAATTTTTTTCATGTATCCTTATCTTATCATGAAGGTCACTCTTTACTTTTTGCTTTTTCTTCAATAATATCTACTTATATGCTAACAACTATCGGTTTAACTTTAATTGCTATTGGTTGGATTCTTCAGTTTTCTTCGGTTTTACAAGGAAGTCGGGAAATAAAGCGTTTCTTTGTTGTTTTTTACACCTTAGGAGTGCTTTTACTTGTGATTGATGGCTATATAAATAAGTTAACTACCATGGCTTCTTTAAACCTAATTACTCTACTTCTATCTGGTTTTGTGGTCTTCAAACTGAAAAAAGAAGAATAAGTTATAACTAAGTTTGGGACGAATTTAAGTATCCCTATTTTAATGACAATCTTCCCTTATAAAATGAAATTTGGTTTATGATAAACTTTATTCATGGTTTTTAAAATAGATAAATTAAATGATAAAGGAATAGAAAAGTTTTTTACAAACTCCTTCGATGATTTAGAAAAGTTTTTTGGCTTTAAATGGATTGTTGACAGGCCCTCATTGTTTGTTGTTAAAGATCTAGGGGTTAAAAAAGCAATGAAGGGGAGTGATGTTCCAACTTGGGTAAATGGATGGGTAGGACCAGGGGCAGTTTATGTATTAAGTCCTGAACTCATTGTAAAAGAGTTAAAAATCTCTAAAATTAACGATAAAAAATATAAGGCATTAATTAAACATGAATTAGTTCATAAATTCTATAACAGTAGAACAAAAAGAAGTAAACCAACATGGTTAACCGAAGGACTGGCTGTTTACCTATCAGGACAACTTGAATGGCGTGAGGTTCCAAAAAAATTTGAAATGTTTTTAAATTTTTATGATTGGAGCAAAATGAGCTGGAATGAAAAAAAAGATTGCAAGGGCTTATATCCTGAATCAGGTTTTGTGGTAAAAATGTTAGTTGAGAGATTTGGAAAAGAAAAACTATTAAAATTATTAAACAAGATTAAAGACAAAGACCTTAGCGAAAAAGAATTCAAAGATAAATTTAAAAAAAATTATGGTTTTGATTTAAATTACGAAGAAATAAATAAATATTGGGGGAATAGCTAATATTAATTCTTCTATAACTTTGTGAACCACAGAAATTTTAATTGGAACTAATATATAGCTGAATTAAATCAGCTATCTTCAATTATCCCTCAAGCAAAACTAAAAATACTAACACTAGATTATAGAACTTGATTTCTCAATATTTCGAGTTAAAATGTAATTCCTTATGAAAGAAAGAGAAATAGATTCTCAAAAAGAATTTTTACAGCCATTATTGGAACCTCCAAGAGAGTTTTTAGATGGTATCCAATTTAATCCTAATTTTAAGAAAAGTTCACATTCTCTAGATAACTATTGCATGAAGAGTAAATTACCCACGACTAAAGACGTAGGTTTTTATATAAATTTCTGTGGCGAATTTCTCTACCCACTGATGAATTTTTATAAATTAGAAACTCATGAGTTTAATAATGGCCCTATCATGGGAGCGATGAATGAAGTTTTGATAAATTCAGTAGAGCATGGGAATAAGTCAGATAAAGGTAAAGAAATTCTCTTTGGTTTATGGGTTGGAAGAAACGGAATTATTTTTGCCTTGCGTGACGAAGGAGATTTTTTTAGTAGGACGTCTAATAAGAAATTAATAGAATCTAGAACAATTATTTGCTCTACTAGGAAAAAAGAACAAGGAGGTATGGGTTTTAAAAATTTATATAAAAATTCCGATAAAATTTATGTTTCCAACGAACAAAATGCTCTTTTCGTGGCCGTTTCAAAAGAAAAGTTTTTGAAAAAATAACTTGTGACCCCGGAGAGATTTGAACTCTCGATCTTCTGGATGAAAACCAGATGTCCTAGGCCGCTAGACGACGGGGCCATTTAAACTAAATAAAATGTGAGTCCGGATGGGATCGAACCATCGACACCCTGCTTAAAAGGCAGGTGCTCTACCACTGAGCTACGGACCCTTTGATAACCAACGATTATTTTAACATAAAATACAGCTGTTTTCTACATAAAAAAAGCGCCGGGGTAAAATTAGGCAAGGGAAAAGAAAATACCTTTTCGGCGCTTTTTAAAAAAATGGTTAACGGATAAGAATCTGAATATCAAGACGCTTTTTTAAAAGAGTATTGAAATTTTCTATTTGCTGACAAAAATTGTAATTGTTAGAAAAAAACTCCTGTTTCAAAAAATTTAAATTTAAAATTAAATCGTGAATCTCTTTACTATTTAAAAAATTAATACTTTTTTTATCCTTGATAGAAGATAGTAATTTCTTAGTTATTTTAATATCCACCTGTAACAACATGACATCTTTACGTTTATGATCAAGATTGTTTATCGTATATAAAATATCTTTTACCTGAGAGGATAAACTGTTTCCTATTACCTGATTCATCGCTAACCTCCTTTTTATTTTTTTAATGAACTTAAGAATTGAAAATCAACGCTTTTGCTGAATTTAATTATTTTGGCTATTTTAACTTAAAAACTAACAAAATTGCAATTTTTATGTGTTATACTCATAACATGGTAATTTTAGGCATTGATCCGGGCACAGCAATGACAGGATATGGTTTAATTGATTGTACAAAAGAAAAAGTTAAACTCATTAAACACGGTAGCATTAAAACTGTTAACGATCATGATTCTTCTTTCCGTTTAAACCTCATTTATAATGAAGCCAAAGGGATTATTAAAAAATATAAACCTGAAGTTTTGGCGATTGAAAGTCTTTTTTTTAGTAACAACGTTAAATCAGCTTCTGCTGTTGGTCAGGCAATTGGTGTTATGAAATTAGCAGCTGAACGAGGTGATATTAGAGTTTTTGAATACCCACCTTTAAAAATAAAAATGAAGCTTGTGGGTTCTGGTCGAGCAGAAAAAAGTGAAGTTCAATCTAAAGTTAGAAAATATCTACGTTTACGTAAAATCCCCAGACCAACTCATGCTGCTGATGCTTTAGCTGCAGCTATTTGTCATTGGATTGAAATCAATAAAGTCTAAGTTTATAATAGGTATATAAATAAGTAACCTTAAGATATTGAATTTTAAGATAAGAAGGGAGGTGAACAAGCGAAATTATGACCGATACTAAAATTGGTGAAATAATTCACTATTACGATAAAATTGGGGTGGCGGTTATTAAAGTTTTATCTCCACTTAAAGCTGGTGACCGGGTAAAAATTTCCGGCCATGATAAGGAATTCGAACAAACCATTGTTTCCATGCAGGTTGAACATCAAAATATCGACCAAGCCAAAAAAGGCGATGATGTCGGTGTTAAACTTGATCAGCCGGCAAAGGATGGCGATGAAGTTTATAAAGTTGCTTAAGATGATTTGGAAACTCGCTCCTGACCTTCAGAAAAAGGTGTCATTTCTCGTGACCACTTTAGATCTTACCTATATTGATGCCAAAAGACTTGTAGTTTTCAGAAGTTTTGGTTCCAAAGCCAGAGCTCGAGCAAGAATTTGGAGTTTACCTAGAATTTGGCAACAAGCTTTAAAAGTTGAAGCTCACTACTGCATTGAAGCTATTTCCGAAAAATTTGATCATTTAAGAGAATCTGATCAGGAGAAAATTTTAATTCATGAGCTAGCCCATATCCCTAAAAACTTTTCTGGTAGTTTATTACCTCATGGTAGAATGAGAAAAATAGGGAGAAGATCTTTCTTTTAAAAAAAATGATATTACTTCACGGAGAAAACATTATTGCCTCCCGCCAAAAACTCAAAGAATCAATTACTTTTTTTGAGCAGAAAAAAACTGGAGAAGTCTTGAAATTCGAAGGCAACAACCTTAGCTTAATTAATCTTCGTCAAGCTTTAAGCCCTTTATCCTTAATTGGTGGTGATAAGTTGGTTATTATTGAAAACCTTTTCGGAGGTAGAAAAAGTAAGGAAAAAGAAAAAGTCATTGATTTTTTAAAAAAAGAAAATCCTGAAGATTTGATTATTTGGGAAGGTAAAAAAATTGATGGCCGGTTAATTACTTCTTTTAAAAACCAAACTTTAAAATTTGATTTACCAGTAATTATTTTTCGCTTTTTGGATGCCTTGTTTCCTGATAATAGTCGTATGTCTTTAAACCTGTTTCATCAATGTTTAGCCCAAGATCCCCCAGAAATTATTTTTTATATGATGATTAAACATTTTCGCCTGCTGATTATAGCCGCTGATTTAGGTTCTAAAGGTTTAGATAAAATGGATAGTTGGCGTCAGGAAAAAATTATTAACCAGGCTAAAAAATTTGGCTTAAACCGTCTTTTACAAATTTACCGTCAGTTCTTAGAAATTGATTGGCGTCAAAAAACTGGTAAAGCCCCTTTTGATTTGATTTCCGAGCTTGACCTTTTGCTAGCTTCTTTCTAGAATAGAAGAAGGATGATTAAACCTTTTGTTGAAAAAATTGATAAACCTTGGGGATATGAATTGATACTAACCCCACCTGATGCGCCTTTTGCTGGAAAGATTCTTCACATTAATAAAGATGCTCGTTTAAGTTATCAATACCACGAAAAGAAAAAAGAAACTCTTTGTTTAATTAATGGTCGAGCTAAAATTATTTTCAATGATCAAGAAGAAGAGATGGAAATGAAAAAAGGTTATTTAATTAATCCTTTAGATAAACATCGCTTTCAAGGAATAACTGATTGTGATTTATTTGAAGTTTCTACTATAGAAGAAGGAACAACCGTTCGTTTACAGGATGACTATAGGCGTCCTAATGAAACCGAAGAGTTAAGAAAGCAACCTAATCGTGGTTGGCAAAAATAAATAAAAATTAATAAAATCTGCCCATGCTTAAAAAAGAAAAACATGTTCTCTGGTTTGAAGAAGTTGATAAAGATGATATCGCTTTAGTTGGCGGTAAAGGTGCCAATCTTGGAGAGATGTCAGCTGCTGGCTTCCCTGTGCCCCGTGGTTTTATTGTTACCAGCAAAGCTTACTTTTATTTTCTCGAAGAAAACAAACTTAAAAGTCAAATTTTTCAGGAATTAAAGTTAGTTAATAAAGAAGATCCTGAAACTATTAATCGCGCTTCGATTAATATTAAAAAATTAATTTTATCTGGCAAAATTCCTACGGATTTAGCTAAAGAAATTATTGTCAATTATTTAAAACTCGGTGGGATTATTAAGCAGGCTTTAGTAGCTATTCGTTCTTCTGCTACTGCTGAAGATTTACCTGGTGCTTCTTTTGCTGGACAGCAAGAAACTTTTTTAAATGTTCAAGGTGAAGCTAATGTTTTACGAAAGGTTCATGAGTGTTGGGCCTCACTTTTTGAAGCTCGGGCGATTTTTTATCGTGAAGAAAAAGGTTTTGATCATTTTAAAGTTGGTTTAGCCATCCCAGTTCAAGAAATGGTCTCAGCTGACGTTTCTGGTATTATGTTTACCGTTGATCCGGTAACTCAGGAAAAAAATCACTTACTCATTGAAGCTATTTGGGGGTTGGGAGAATATATTGTTCAAGGGCAAGTAACTCCTGACGCTTATTTAATTGATAAAAATAGATTGGAGATTCTTTCCAGGAAAGTAGAAAAGCAAACTATTCAGTTAACTAAAGTGGGAACTTTGACTAAAAAAACTAATGTTCCTATGCAAAGACGTTTAAGAAGAAAACTTTCTGATAAACAAATTTTGGAATTAGCAGCTATGGGTAAAAAAATCCATAAACATTATTTTTATCCTCAGGATATCGAATGGGTTTTTTATAAAAATAAGCTTTATATTGTTCAATCGCGGCCGATTACTACTCTTCAGGATAACAAAGTTAAAAAGGAAGAAGGGAATTCAGAAGAAAATAAAAAACCAATACTTCTTAAAGGTCAATCAGCTAGTCCTGGCATTGGTACTGGTCCAGTACGAAAAATTTATTCCGGAAAAGAAATATCTAAAGTTAAAAAAGGTGATGTTTTAGTGGCCCCAATGACGTCTCCTGATTTTGTTCCAGCTATGAAAAGAGCAGCAGCGATTGTCACTGATAAGGGAGGTCAAACTTCTCATGCGGCTATTGTTAGTCGTGAATTAGGAATTCCTTGTGTAGTAGGGACAGAAACTGCTACTAAAGAATTAAAAAATGAACAAATAATTACCGTTAATGGTTCTAAAGGTGAAGTTTATAAAGGAGGAACTATTATTAATCCTGATCTTTTAAAAACAGCCAGTAGTTTAGCTCCATTACCTACTTATAGTCCTAGATCAGTTATCAAAACTGCAACTCATGTTTATGTTAACTTAGCAGAACCTCATTTAGCCACAGAAATCGCCAAAAGAAATGTAGATGGAGTTGGTTTATTAAGAGCCGAATTTATGATTTCTGAAATTGGTGTTCATCCTAAAAAAATCATTAAGGATAAAAAACAAAAAGCCTTTATCGAAAAATTATCCACAAATTTAAGTACTTTTTGTGAAAGTTTTTATCCACGGCCAGTTATTTATAGAGCCACTGATTTTAAAACTAACGAATATCGTAATTTAACCGGTGGGGAAAGATTTGAGCCTGAAGAGGAAAATCCACTTTTGGGTTATCGAGGCGCTTTTCGTTATATTCATGATCCAGAAGTTTTTGAAATGGAATTGCAGGCTATTAAAAAAACCCGTAAAAAATTTAATAATCTTTGGTTAATGATTCCTTTTGCTAGAACTCCAAATGAACTTAAGGAAGTTAAAAAAATTGTTGTCGGAGCGGGCTTAACCAGAAGTACCAGTTTTAAGTTACTTTTAATGGTAGAAATTCCTTCTAATGTTATTTTACTTGATGAATTTTTAGAAGTAGGCATCGATGGAGTTTCGATTGGCTCTAATGATTTAACGATGCTTATTTTGGGAGTTGATCGTGATAGCTCTGATCTAGCTAAAGCTTTTAATGAGCAAGATCCAGCTGTTTTATGGGCTTTAGAAAAAACCATAAAAACTTGTCAAAAAAATAAAATCATGGTTTCTATTTGTGGCCAGGCACCATCTTTCTATCCTGATTTAGTGGAAAAATTAATTGCTTGGGGTATTACCAGTGTTTCTGTTAACCCAGATGCCATTGAAAGAACTCGGGATTTAATTTATCAGGCAGAAAAAAAGGTTAAATCATAAAATTATGGCTAAAATTAAAAATATCCAAGCTAGAGAAATTTTAGATTCGCGCGGTAATCCAACCGTGGAAGTGGCTGTTTGGCTAGATGATAACGCTGTGGGTGTTTCTTCGATACCATCCGGGGCTTCTGTTGGTCAATATGAGGCTTTGGAGCTAAGAGACAACGATTCGTCTCGCTTTAATGGTTTAGGAGTTTTAAAAGCCGTATCTAATATTAATCAAATTATTGCACCCAAATTAAAAGGATTTGAGGCTCATAATCAGTTGGAAATTGATAAGTCTTTAATTACTCTTGACGGTACTCCCAATAAAACTAATCTTGGAGCTAATAGTCTTTTGGCCGTTTCTCAAGGAGTTTGTGAAGCAGCTGCGATTTCGGAAAAGGTAGAGACCTATGAACATGTGGCTCATCTTTATGGTTTAAAAAAAGATAATTTTAAAATTCCTTCACCAGTTTTTAATTTAATTAACGGCGGCCAACATGGAGCTGGTAATCTTGATTTTCAAGAGTTTCATCTTATTCCTTCAGAGCAAAAACCTTATAAAGAAGCCTTAAGAATTGGGGTAGAAATTTACCAAGCAGTTAAAAAAGTTCTTACTCGCAATGGGGCTATTCATTCGGTAGGTGATGAAGGGGGATTTGCTCCTAATCTTTTTACTAATTTAGATGCCTTAGAAGTTTTAACTCAGGCGATTAAAGAAGCTGGCTATACCTTGAATAAAGATGCTTTTTTAGGATTAGATGTAGCTGCTGGTAATTTTTACAAAAATAACCGTTACCAAATTAGAGATCGAAGTACACCAATGGGAGCTGATGAGTTGGTAGAATTTTATAAAGAGTTGATGGAACAGTTTCCTTTAATCACGATAGAAGATCCTTTATATGAAGATGATTGGAGTGGTTGGCAAAAAATAACTAAAGATTTGCCAAAAGTAATTGTTATTGGCGATGATCTTTTAGCCACTAATAAAAAAAGGCTTCAAGAGGCTATCAAACAAAAAGCCTGTTCTGGTGTTTTAATTAAACCTAATCAGATAGGCACAATTGCGGAAACTATTGAGGTAGTCAAAATTGCCAAACAAGCTGGTTTAAAAATTATGGTTTCTCATCGTAGCGGAGAAACTAATGATGATTTTATTGCTGATTTTGCTGTGGGTGTTGGGGCTGATTACGCTAAGTTTGGGGCTCCGGCTCGAGGTGAAAGGGTCGCAAAATATAATCGCTTACTAAAAATTGAAGAGCAGATTGCTTTTAATAAAATTTAACATTTTATGTTTTCCAAACCTGTAGTTTTGATTATCCTTGATGGTTGGGGTTTGGCTCCACCAGGTCCTGGTAATGCCGTTTTTTTGGCTAAAACTCCTAATTTTGACAAATATTGGGCAGCTTTCCCCCATACTCAGTTAGCGGCAGCTGGCGAATCTGTTGGTTTACCACATGGAGAAGATGGTAACTCAGAAACCGGTCATTTAAATTTAGGGGCTGGACAGATAGTTTTCCAAAGTTTACCTAGGATTAATACGGCGATTGCTGATGGTAGTTTTTATGATATCGAGGCTTTTAAAAAAACCATAGAACATCTTAAAAAGAATAGTTCATCTCTTCATCTTTTGGGTTTAGTTGGCCCAGGAGGAGTTCACTCTAGTTTAAATCACCTTTATGCTCTTTTAAGACTGGCTTCACAGGCAGGTTTGAAAAAAGTCTGGTTACATCTTTTTACTGATGGTCGTGATTCACCTCCTTCCTCAGCGTCTATTTATCTTAATCAAATTCAAATGGCAATTGAAAAAATTGGGGTTGGTCAAATAGCGACTTTAATTGGCCGTTATTATGCCATGGATCGTGACCATCGTTGGGAAAGAACCCAGAAAGCCTATGATTTAATGGTTGGAGGTAAAGGTGAAAATATATCTTCAGTTAAAGAAGCTATTAGAAAATCTTATGAAAATGGGAAAACTGATGAATTTATTGAGCCGATTGTGATTAACAAAGAAGGTTTAATTGAAGACAATGATGCTGTTATCTTTTTTAATTTTCGGATTGATCGACCACGACAGTTAACTAAAGCTTTTGTTTTATCTGATTTCGAAAAATTAAAAATTAAAAAAATGACTTTTGATCCTTACGCGGAAAAATATGGTTTACGTCAATATCAAAAATTAGAAGAAATAACAACTTTTAAACGTTCTAAAATTTTAAAAAATCTTTTTTTTGTAACCATGACTGAATACGAAAAAGGATTACCAGTAGTCACTGCTTTTCCACCAGAAGTTGTTAAAATTCCTTTAGCTAGAATAATTTCAGAAAACAATCTTCAGCAGCTTCATATTTCTGAAACCGAAAAAGAGCGTTTTGTTTCTTATTACTTCGATGGTCAACGAGAGAAACCTTTTCTTAATGAAAATTGGGTAGAAATTCCTTCTCCAAAAGTGGCTACCTATGATTTAAAACCAGAAATGGCAGCAGCTGAAGTTA
>Ga0247841_10008485_pt1 | contig 14772 bp, 14 predicted proteins | sample LaCruzMarch2015__2_FD_192410 | JGI IMG/M metagenome (GOLD analysis project Ga0247841, IMG submission 192410) | Freshwater microbial communities from meromictic Lake La Cruz, Castile-La Mancha, Spain - LaCruzMarch2015_18m | ecosystem: Environmental > Aquatic > Freshwater > Lake | place: Spain...
CATCACGCGTCTCTTTGACAGTGGTGGTAGAAACATCGTCCCACCAGGCATCGCCGGGATTCTGCAGCAGCAGGTTGATGGCCCACATCTCCTTATCCTGGCCCTCCGCCTTGGCCACATCTCCCAGCTGGTCCTGGAACGTATTACGCACCAGTTTCATCCAGACCTCCCCGTAAAGGGCTGCCTGGGGGCTGTCCTCGTTACAGAAGCGGTCCCATCCCAGTAACCAGTCCCTGGCTGCGGCCACCTCGGGATCATCGAACTTGAGTTTAGCCAGGTACGGCAATAACTCGTCGGCGGGCAGGTACTTGTTATCGCCCTGCATGGCCTGGTACGTGGACACGGTGTTGGGCGCAAGCTGCTTGATAAGCTCGTAGATACGCTGGCTGCGGTAACCATAAACCCACTTGTTATACTTGCTGCCAAAATTGGCGTTCACGCCCGGCCCGAGCTGATTATTTAAAAATTCGTAGTATTGAGGAGGGGCGGCCTCCTGGTTGGCGGCCACGATAAATCCTCGCGCGGGGTTATAAGCCCGCGGCATCAAGTCGTAGGGTATATAGCCTTTCCACTCATATTCGCTGGTCCAGCCCGGTGCGGGCACCTGACCGGTGTAGTTTGCGGGCCTGATGGGTATCTTGCCGGGCATCTGGTAGCCTATGTTGCCCTGCCTGTCTGCATAAACGAGACTCTGCGAAGGCACGTCCCAGTTTTTCAGCGCAGTGCGGAACTCGTCCCAGTTTCTGGCGGAATTGAGGCCGATGATGGCCAGGGAAATACGGCTCGGCTCCAGCGCGGTCCAGTGCATGGCCAGCGGGTCCTTGTTATTGAAGCCGGCCGTCTGGCCGGTTTTCGCGTCGTATTTATTGTCGTTAGTTATGGGTCCGAGGTGGGTCTCCCTGACCTTGACCGTTATGGGCGGCTTTCCGTCACCGAAGGTGATCGTCTCATTCCGCACGGTCATGTCACGCCACTTCCCGTCCCACTCGTATTGAAGCGGATTATCCGGGTTCACCTTGATCATGTACTGGTCGTTTACATCGGGGTAGACGTTGGTAATGCCCCACGCGATATCGTTATTGTGGCCTGCAACAACAGCGGGATTGGAGGCAAAAGTAAAGCCCGCTGCGTCGAAGGGGCGCCCCGTGCCATCGTCCGGGCAGTGCAGGGCCACCTCATACCAGATGGAGGGTTGCGCTATGCCCAGGTGCGGGTCGTTGGCCAGCAACGGCGTGCCGCCGGCCGTCATATTGCCCGAAGCCACCCAGCTGTTACTGCCAACACCTTCCGTTCCCCCCGTGACCTCCCCGAGGTCGGGTGCTGCGTCACTGCTGATCAGGACCGGTGAAGGAGACAGGGCGCCGGTCTGAACGGGTCCCGGCCGGGGCTCGGCAAGAGGGGCTGATTTTTCGATTGCCTGGATATCCTCATCCAGCAATATGGTGGGCTTGCTGTCGATGGGCCAGGCCGGCACCAGCCATTGATCCGCCATCTCGGCCCCCAGCGCATTATACAGTTTGCTGCGGGTTATCTCAGGATCGCGGCTGAGCCCGAGGTCCCAGGCCATCAGCTTGGCGAAGGAAATCGTATCCAGCGGGCTCCAGGGCTCCACTTTAAACTTCACGCCTGTGAGCCCCAGGATCGAGTAGTTTACAGAGAGTTCCTGAGGGCTTTTGCCCGCGAGATAAGCGTTGACGCCCTCGGCGAAGGCATCCAGCGGGGCACGCTGCTCCGCTGTCCAGGAGTCATATTCTTTCTGGCAGACCTTATAGAGACCGAGGGAGCGGAGATAGAGATCTGTGTTAACAAGGCTGGCTTTTTTACCCGTCAGTTCCTCGATCCTGCCCCCGCAGGTCTTGCGGAAGAACTCCATCTGCCACCAGCGGTCCTGTGCCTGGGCATAGCCCTGGGCGAAATAGAGGTCGTGCATGTTCTTGGCATAAATATGAGGTACGCCGCTATCATCGCGGATTATCTCGACACTGTCCTGCAGGCCTTTTACCTGCATGTTGCCGTCAACTTTAGGAAGTGGAGTGTTGACCATTGACTGGTAACAGATGAATCCTCCTCCTAAAAGCAATACGACAATGGCCAGGACTGTTATCAGGACAATTCTGCCGGCTCTGCCACCCTTTTTCTTCACTTGAATCTCCTTAAAAGTTTATTAAATAGCCTGTGAACGATTGAAAATACGGCTTCCACACTTGCGGTTAACGTCAACCTGTTTCCGATGACGGTCACTTAAAAAATCCGGCCACCTTTTCCAGAGGCTCACGGCTGCTGCGGAACTGGTTGGCCGGGTTCTTATCATCGGTGTAGCCTATAGGGATGCCCAGCACCATCAGCTTGGAAGCAGGCAGATTCAGTATCTTGCGTTGTATGTCGGGATAGAGGACCGGGATGATGGCCGGGATGGTTCCCAGCCCATGTGCGGTGGCAAGGAGGAGGATGTTCTGCGTTATCAGCCCGCAGTCAAAGATGTTCCACATGTTGGTGCCGTTATCGGCGTGGTGGAAGGCGCTGTCGATCATGACATAGATGCAGCTCGGCGCTCCCCACAGCTTGAAGCCGAACTGGCCCCACTCCGCGCGCTTCTGCTTGTCCTCGCGCGCTAAACCCAGCTTCTCCAGTATCCCGGCCATTACCGCAGCGCGCCGTGATATCCATGGCTCCGGGTATGTAAAGGGGATGGGAACGTCCAGGTTGGGCATCTTCGTGGAATTTTCTATATACGCCTGCTTTATTTCCTCCAGCCTGGCGCCGCTGACAACGGCGAATTCCCAGGGCTGGCTGTTGGAGGCGGAGGGAGAACGCAGAGCATCCTCGACGATCTTCTTTAAAATATCCTGTGGGACGGGGTCGGGTTTAAAAGCACGTACCGAGTGTCTCTTGTTAATAGCTTCCAGAACATCCATAGCTGCAGCCTCCTCGAGAATTATTGGCGAAAGACGCAAATACATGATAACGCTAACCGGCGAGCGGTACAATGTCTGCCCGGCCTGAAACAGGATTCATGCAACCGGGCCGAATTATACTAAAATAATGTATTATGCCTGCGGAAAAACAGTCGTCTGCGGAAACTATTTCCAGCGATCCCACAGGGTTGGCGCGTATCTTTCGTGCCCTGCGTTATCGCAACTACCGCCTTTTCTTCATAGGGCAGGGCATTTCGCTGATCGGAACCTGGATGCAGCAGGTGGCCATAAGCTGGCTGGTGTACAGCCTTACCAATTCCGCCCTGTTGCTGGGAGTGGTGGCATTTTCCGGCCTGATCAGCACCTTCCTGCTGACACCCTTTGCCGGCGTGCTGGTGGACCGTCTCGATCGCCACCGCATCCTGGTTGTTACTCAGACATTGGCCATGCTGCAGGCTTTGGCCCTGGCGGCGGTTGTGCTGACCGGCGTGGCAGCGGTCTGGAATTTGATACTGCTCAGCATAATGCTGGGGCTCATCAACGCCTTCGACATGCCCACCCGCCAGTCATTCGTACTGGACATGGTCACCAATCGTGAAGACCTAGGAAATGCCATTGCCCTCAACTCTTCGCTGTTCAACGCCGCCAGGCTGATTGGTCCGGCTGTAGCCGGTGTGCTGGTGGCTACGGTGGGCGAGGGACTTTGTTTTCTCATTAACGGTATCAGCTTCATTGCGGTCATCGCCTGCCTGCTGGCCATGAAGATAGCGCCGACACCTCCCGGGGGAAAGCAGCAAGATTTCTTCCGCGGTATGAAGGACGGCGCAGCTTACGCTTTTGGCTTCCCGCCGGTTAAATACATCATCTTATTGCTGACATTTGCCAGCCTGGTGGCAATGCCCTATCCCGTGCTTATGCCCGTCTTTGCCAGGGAGGTGCTGCAGGGTGGGGCCAACACGCTGGGTTTCCTCATGGCGGGCGCAGGGGTGGGCGCACTGGCCGGTGCCATCTACCTGGCCTCGCGCAAAAACGTATTCGGACTGGGTAAGATAATCGTGGTTTCCGCCTGCAGCTTCGGCGTCGGGTTAATATGTTTTTCCCTGTCTCGGATTATGCTGCTTTCCATGATCTTCATGGCGATAACCGGCTTCGGTATGGTGGTGCAGCTGGCAGCCAGTAATACTATCCTTCAAACAATTGCCGATGACGATAAGCGGGGCCGGGTAATGAGCTTTTTTGTCATGTCGTTTATGGGATTGGCCCCTTTCGGCACACTGATTTTCGGTGCTCTGGCCGACAGTATCGGCGCGCCAAATACGCTCTTCATAGGCGGCGTCTGTATACTTGCCGGGGGCCTGGTATTCGCCCGCAAGTTCTCTACGGTCAAAGGCATGGTGTATCAGGCCTATGCGAAAAAGGGGCTGGTGCCCCCCGATGATTCAAAAAATAAATGAACCATAGGCAGCTTTATTGGCTGCCTATGGTCCGCGAATGTCAGCTTATACGATTATTAGGCTTTGCCGATGCGGAACATCTTTGTGCCGCATTTGGCGCAGACACCCTGGGTCGCCGGTTTGCCATTCTTCATCTTAATGGCCTTGGCATTTTTCATTTCCCTCTTGGCCCTGCACTTCATGCAATAAGCTTCCATCAATGTACCTCCTATGTATTTGAATTTAGCATAGATGATTGTTTGAAGCTTGTCAAGTGGGGGAACACCTTAAAATAGCTATAAAAGACAAAATTTCCTTGCTGTGATCGTAAAAAAGCTTAAAATATCGTGAAATTTCGCATAGGTGACTTTCGTACTATAGGCCCTCAGGCGGGCCACCTTTGCCAGCGGGAGCGTTTTTTAACTATAATTGTGCACCTGCAAATTCTGTTATTAAAGGAATCGGAGTGAACGTAGTCGCGCTGGTCGGTATGCCCGGATCAGGAAAATCGGAAGTGGCCCGTGTCTTTCAAAAGCACGGCTATAGCGCGATAAGGTTCGGCGACATCACCGATGAAGAAGTGAAGAAGCGCGGCCTCAAGCTGGATGAGGGTAATGAGAGGATGGTCAGAGAGGACCTGAGAAAAGAGCACGGCATGGCGGCCTATGCCATTCTGAACCTGCCGCGCATCCAGGCTGCCCTGGAGAAATCAAACGTCGTCATTGACGGTCTTTACTCCTGGGAGGAGTACAAATTCCTTAAACAAGAGTTGAGCAGCAGGCTGCATATCGTAGCTGTCTGGGCCCCACCCGGGACCCGTTACGCCAGGCTGCGTACCAGGTCGGTCAGGCCCCTCAGCGCAGACCAGGCCGGGCAGCGGGACTATGCCGAGATTGAGAACGTAAACAAGGGCGGTCCCATAGCCATGGCTGATTTCACTATCAGCAATGATAGTACACTGGATTCTTTGATGGAACAGGCTAATAATATAGTAAAGGTGCTGAAGTGAAAGGGATCAAAAGGCCTTCGCTGGACGAGTATTTCCTAAAAATCGCCGCTGTGATAGCCGAGAGGGCTACCTGCCGGCGGCATCACGTGGGAGCTGTGACCGTTAAGAATAAGCACATACTTTCTACAGGCTATAACGGGGCAGCTGCCGGCGTTAAGGACTGCCTGGAGCTCGGTTGCCTTAGAGATGAGCGTAACATCCCGTCGGGCCAGATGCACGAGATCTGCCGGGGCATTCACGCCGAACAGAACGCCATCATACAGGCGTCGCTGCACGGCGTCAGCATTGAAGGAGCGACGATTTACTGCACACACTCCCCCTGTATACTCTGCGCCAAGATGCTGGCCAACGCCCGCATAAAGCGCTTCGTCACCTTCGGCAAATATGCGGATGATGCTTTCCTCGAGCTCTTTAAAGAGGCTGGCATAGATTTCGATCTGAGGCCCCGACCATCTTTCCAGATCACGACCCTTGATTAAGAGAACCACAATAAAAGTAGGTCAATAGGATGCGTGAATGTAAACTGGGCCATAATAAGGACCACTGCAATTGCACTTATGAGCCGTGCTCGCGTAAAGGCATCTGCTGCGAATGTATAAAGTACCACAGAGAGATGGATGAACTGCCGGCGTGCTATTTCCCCCCGGAGATCGAACGTACCTATAACCGGTCGATCGAACGATTTATCTCTCTCCGGGGGAGTAAACGGCGATAAATTTTTAACCAGGTTACTTGCCACAAGATCAAAATCACATTTGTTTATGCTTGGGTTTCAATAATAGAAGCAATTCGCTGGATGATTTGCGTGAAGTACGATGCTTATTGTTGCCTCCCAAGGTACTGAACTGTCCCTTTATTAATTCTTCTTGGATTTCATAGTGCACACATGCTGTTCTTTTGACATAATCTCCCGACAATCCGTTTGTGCATTCGCCTGAAGGAAATGTCAGAATGAGGGTAGCTCGAACGCTCGACAATATTGAAAGCAAATCTTGTAGCGCACCTTTGGATTGACTCTTGTTGCAAAATGCGGATTGAGGTCGCTCGTTTATCGGAGGATAACGACCAATACCTGACACTTTACCGCAATGACCTCGTGCAATTGTCTCAAGAACATGATAGAAACGACTGTACTGCACTTCTGAATATGGAGGGTCAACAATTACCAAATCATCTTCGCATAATGTTCTGGCTATCTCTACAGCATCTGCAATAATCGCCCGACCACGGACTTTAGCATGTCGCGGGCAAAGAGTTTCCAATGATCTTGAACATTCCTGGATGGGATCTCGATTCCAAGCTTCAAATAGGAAGATCTTAGCTCCTATTGTGGGTTGAAATGGTTGTGCTGTATGTCCTGGAGATGCTGCGCATTTTATGGCAGCATGCAGAATTGCTGCGATGGCAACGGTTTTATGAGGTTCATTATCGGGGAGCGACCTTACTAAATAGTCAAAGGTAAGTGCTTGCGAAGGGCTGAAATAATGGCCCCCGTACGCATTCCAGATCGGGCCGATTAACGACTCATTTGAGCATAGAAGCCTTGCCTTTTCCACAATATCAGCGGCGTCCATTTTAACCTTAGCTAAATCGCATGCAGCGCCCCAGTAGGGAGACTTAATTCGGTTATTCCCTGCCCTATTTAGCCATTTCTTGAAGATAGGATCTGGTATAAGCGGATAATCTCTCTCAATTATCGCACTAGCAAGAATTGAGCTGTATGCCTGCATGTCCACAGATAGTACTGGAAGTTCAGACTTCTCCGCGGCATACCAAGATACAGATCCTGCTCCACTGAACAAATCAACTATGCGGCTTGAGGAACTAGCTTGATCTAGAATCAATTCTCCAAGCCCGTTTTTAAGCATTGTTCGCTTAGATCCCATATATTTCACAGCCCCATTCCCCACAGGGCAAGACGCTCGCATTCGCCCATAATTGAAATCTCATGTTCAAGATCATTTCGCCAGGTCATATTTGAAGGAACTGAACTGCTATTGGCAGTCTCCCATTCCACCATTTTCACAATTGCGTCGTTTATGTCAGACCAGAGATCCATAAAATCGGAAGGGACATTACTTATTTGCCATAGGCCTCGCTCTTCTCCAAAAGGCTTCCACCAAAATTCCAGTTCGTTGCGACCCAAGGAGCATTCAGTAAGCAATTTGGAGCATGACCCTGCTGCAACGCGGAGTAGAAGAAAAGCGCGTGCAATGACTTGAATATGATGCCCCTGATCACCGTATCTGGCCGATTTTGTTGCTTCATTAATAAGCACCGAATTTACAGGATCCACCGTTCGGGTAAGAAACTGCTTCCATCTATCTATAAGACGGGGATCCCTGAAGACCGTAGTAAGCATTCTTGTGATTCTGTCGACATAATTCCCTCTTGAAGATCGAGGTGACGCCGCAAACACGTTTTCTAAGCTTAGACGAAGTAAATGTCGATCCAGGATCTCGAATCTTGCGTCTGGCATAGGCTCGCAATATTTCCAAAGACTATGAATAAATGTGGAGCGGTCTATAGTATTTGTGTATGGGGTTCTGTCAAGCCGAGTTGGCCTGTAACTAGCCTGATTTCGAGAATCCCTATCTTCGCCGATACTTAGGCGTTGAAGATCAAGACCCCAAGTCTGCAGCCACTTTGTAGCGACTGCACGAGAAGTGGAACCTGCACCAAAAGCATCTAACCAAACACCCATGGCTACCCCCCCGGGTTTAATAATCTGTTTCAGCAGATTGGCCGAGCGTAATAGGGTCGCCCAATATTCAAGAGCCAGCCAGGTTATCGAATGAGTACGCTGATTGCTTCGCCCATCTCGCCTGAGTATACCAACTGGTCTGCACCTGCTGGTTGACGTAACCACAAAGTGACGATCATCGAAGATTCCGATTCCTTCCGTAGCCAAGATCGACATTGCTGCTCTAAGCTCGGCATAATAAGCAAGATGAACACATATCGCATCATCTCCTCTGGAACACGCATTCAGCGCCATGCCGAGAAAAGACCACCCATCTGCACAGTGTAGCAGCGACGATGTGGCAATATATTTAGATAAAGCCACATCATCTGTAGAGGCGCCCGGCTGAGTATGCTGCACCAAGTTGCCTATGCAATTGACAAAATACGGGTTACTCGAATCAAGCCAACATGAATAGGCAGAATCGTTCAAGGAATCCCTAAGCATTGTCGTTACGGCATCGGAAGACGCCTTACGTAGAGAGGTCTTCTGTGAAATATTAAGAAGTGGCATTATTATGTTAGCCTTAGTTCAGAGATTATCTGTTTAGAAGCTTCTCCAACTTTACCAGGCGATTGAATTAGATGTTTTAGAAGATGCAATCGCAACTCCCTATAACCTCCACTTCCTCTAAACGATGCCTTAAGAACACGTTCGTTCTCTCTTAAACCGGGTGCTGACGACGTCCTCCAATCATATTTCGCTAAACTATCCGCAATAACCTTCAGGTAGTCACTGACCGGTTGCTTTTTAAGAGATAAAATCGCGTTGCTAACAGCATGTTCATCAATAGCAGCAGCATCTTCTTCGACGGTCCATTTATCTAATTTGAGCTCTTTTGCGCGCACATAGCAAAGGTCATTAGTAATATAAAGAATCCCACGTATTCCTTGATCAGTATTTAACAACGTGTAAGGCCCATCAAATGCCGCATCATAACCACTTTTAAATAATTCAGATTGCTCTAATTTCCGTAGCCGCACAGCCCAGGGTTCGGCGGATTTGTTGATAGCCTTTTTTATTTCCTGTCCAACGACTATCAGGAAAGCAGCCTGCTGCGCCATACTCCAGGGTAGCACTTCCTCATCAGATCCAATTGCCGCGCCAAATAAACCTCCTATTTGCCGTTGCCTCGATTCCCACAATTTAACATATGTAGCCATAAGTGATCTTATCCAAGCAGCTTGGCTCGCCATGGGTTCATTGAGACCTTTTTCGCCAAGCATATTAATTCTCTGAAACCAAGCGCTTTTCTGGTGAGACCAGAGCGCTGATACAAGCTCTTGCGCTCTAGTCTCGCGATAGACCGAGTGGCCTTCGAAGCGCTCAAGCCAGTCTTCAGTCCTCAGCAAAGGATACAGATCAAATGCCAAGCTAGCATTAATCCTTTTTGGTGTGATATTTATCGACCAGAATAAATAGGCCTGCCAACTAATATCCAAACCATAAAACGCCACAACAGGAAGCTCGTAACTTTTTTCCAACATATCCTCGTTAAATGCCCAGAGACGATGTTGCCCGTCAATTATTTCAATAGGTGGTAGTTGCGTCGGCTTAGAATCATGAGTGGCAAATTTCTTGGGGAATTTAATTATGGATATTTTGCTATTAATGTCACTGACGCTAATTAGATCCTCGGAATGAACCGTTTGCGTTCCGCGTCGTTTATCATTTGGTTTCAGTATATTTACGACTATCGCAGTAGGAAGCCAACCTGGTTTTCTCAGATCATTGAACTGACCGGACTCGCGTTTGATATTGCTCAAATCTGACCATGGATAACCGTATCTAATGAATTCCCCTATCTGTTCCGATCTTTGGCTATCATGTCTACGCTGAATTCCTAAGTCCTGCGACCTTGCTAGTCCATCTTTTGTTGTTCGTGCATGGATATCTGATAATGCCCTCAGTTTGGCCGCCGATAAAGTGAATAGGTAAAAATAAGGATCAGGTCGGCGTCTATGCGCAGTTGGATTAAATATAACTTTTTCCCATTCGTCCAGCCATTGGTGGACTTTAAGGGCAACCACCTCTGGAAAATCAACATCCTGAATCCGTTCCATTTAGCCCTCTCCCTTAACCCATTTTAAGCCCGATTCAAATAATATAATTTGATAAAGCCGTCCAATCGATCTTAATCTACCCATATGTTATACCATCAATATGTAATCTTCAATGCGTATATATTATTAAGATAGGTAGTTCAATGGCTCCCATTTGTAAATATCGGAAAAATTGAGATTGTATTTCGTTCTTTTATCATCAATTGCGTATATTGCCATGTTATGACGCATTCAATTTCTATAGGGCTTGTTACACTGGGGATTTGTCCTGCTATTAGAATCTGCATTATGGCAAGCACTACACGGGCCGCGATTAAATAAGAGCGAGTTATGGCGTTGATAGCCTGCCACAACCAGCCGGCGATAAGGTAGAATGGAAGATGGATGAACTCCCGGCATGCTATTTCCCGGCCGAGATTGAACGTACCTATGATCGTTCGATCGAACGATTCATCTCTATTCAGGGGAAAAAGCAGCGCTAATCTTCCTGATGGGAATGGCCTCGGCTTTACCTGGGCGACTTAATCTGCACCTGCTGCGTATAGACTGATGTGGCCCCGCTTTGCAGAGTCGCCTTGATCGTCAGAGGATACAGGGCATTATCACTGAACCCTCCACCTATCATTGTTTGCTTCTGACTGATTATTCCGTTGGGAATTAAAGGCACCGAGGGAGATACGTCGTAATTGAAATCGAATGATCTGCCGGCTGCCAGGGTGGCTGTTAAAGCGGTTATCGGTTCAGCGGACACATTCTTTAAGGTTATTTCTACAGCCGGCCCGCCGGGGGTGATCGGAGGCATGGGGCCTGTCACCGATATGATTTCCACGGGCTGATTCTGTGAACCGCCGGTACACGCTGATCCGCCAAAAAGTGCTATCACAACTGCAAGCGTGAAAATAAGGAAGGTTACAAGTACTCCAGGTCTGGCCGTCTGAATATATTTCATATTGTTGCGGCAAATAAACTTACAGCTCTCCATTGATCAATACCTCCTTGATCCGACTCCATGCTTCGGGTTTTTTACCACCTGATATCGATATTCGATACGGTGCCCATGGGTTTCCAGAGGGGTCCCAGAATGGTCTTCTGACCATCCAGGTCGGCCTCTTCCGACTTAAGCAGGTAAAGAGACATCTGCAACTGCTGCTTCTGCTCGCCGGCATGCCGGGCCTCGCTGCTGCCCGCTATGAATGTTGTACCGCCCACCCACAGGTTGAAGTCCTGCACATCGGCATTGTACGCCTTTACCTTGTTGTTGTAGTCGCTTAACTTTACCTCGTATTCACGGCTCTTAACACTATAATTTTTGTAATAGGCGTAGTCGGGAGAAGGGTTCACGCTTAAACTGATGAAACCGAGCTCCCGGCCCTGTTCCACATAAGCCACACGGTCTCCACCCGGGGCGGACCCTCCGCTGTCACCCTCCACTACTTCCGGTTTGAGCAGGGCCACGTCGGATGACTGAGCGGTCTCACCTGTGGAATCGGTGTATACCAGGCCGCGGTCGATAGTGTTGAAAGCGTTGACGGCGTGGCCGATCGGCTGGCCGGCCAGGTCTACTCCCACCCAGGCGGCCCGTATGCCCGCTTTCTCGGCGTTGTTATGTACCTCCTGGGCAAATGATCCGCACATGAAATCACTGGCTACGTATTCCCGTTCATCCGTTTTATCCGCTTTCAGAAAGGCCACGACCTGGTCCCAGCTTGGGTCCCCGGCGTCCGGGTTGTTCTCAAGGATGACCCTGAACCCGTAGGTGCCGCTGTAGGGCAACTGGCGGGTAGTACCCTGGCAGGCCGGAATACTGAGGGCAAACGCCAGGGCAATCAATAAAACAATCAGCGCACCCGGCCTGCTCATCGGGGCTCCCCTTGCATGCTGTAAGCACAGCCGCAGTAGTTTTGGCGGTAAAGCTCCCAGTTTCTGGCCAGCTCAATGGCCTTTTTAAACCCGTCCTTCTTTTTGAAGTCTCGGGACATAAATTTGTCTCCACCTATCTCCATACCTATACGGTTGATCTCAGCCGCCGATTTATGCGGGCTGATGGTTAGCGTGGAGGTAAAGGCTTCTGATCCCGTTTCCAGCAAGAAACCAAACGTCTTTTCAATGCGTACGCGGTAGCAGATGGAACAGCGCGCCCCTCCCTCGGGTTCATCCCCCAATGCCGCTGTTGCCGAGCTCCAATTTTCAATGTCGTAGGGCCCGGCCACAAGTTCGAATTTGAGCTTGTCCGCCGTGCGCCGCGCGGTCTCGAGCCTCAGGAGGTACTCTGTCTCCGGGTAGATATTCGGATTATAGAAATAACCTGTGACCCTGTGTCCCTCGCTCAAAAGCACATCGGCGGCGCCTGCCGCGCAGACGCCGCAGCAAATGTGCAGCACTACATTCATCAGATTAATATTGACGCGTACGTCAGGCTTTTTTGCCTTTTGTTCTCTCAGCGAGCCGCTTCTCGATCCTCTTGATAAACTCGGGGTCCGAGAAGCCCAGGCTCTGTGCCATGCCGGCGCATTCCAGCCCATCGGCCACGCTCATATTCATGCTCATATCTATGTTGCGCTTGGCCAGGCCGACGCCGATGGGGCCGTTTTCCGCGATCTGTTTGGCCCAGGCGATGCCGGTTTTCTCCAGGTCCTCCAGCTTAACCACTTCGTTGACCATACCCCAGCTTTCGGCCTTCTGAGCGCCAATAGTCTTGCCGGTCAGGATGAGCTCCTTAGCCCTGCCCACTCCCACTATGCGCGGCAACCGCTGGCTGGCGCCGTCATCGGGCACCAGTCCCATCACTACCTCGGGTATACAGAAGGTGGTCTCGGGACTGCACAGCCTCAGATCGCAGGCCAGCACCATCTCACAGGCGATGCCGAAGCAGAAGTTATGTATCAAGGCTATAACGGCCTTCTCAAGGTACTCGATCTCGTTATAGGCCCTCTGCGCCATCCGGACGAACCTGCGGATATCCTGCTGGCTCCCGCCGGCCTGAAAGGCCGTGAGGTCGGTCCCCGCCGAGAATCCCTTGCCTTCGCCCGAGAGCAGCACAGCCCCGACGCTGGGCCGGGAAGCCACCTCTGCGAAACATTTCTCTATGTCCCAAAACATCTGGGGATTTATAGCATTCCTTTTATCAGGCCGGTTCAGCTTGACGTGAAGGATGCCGTCTTTTTCGGTGCAGGCAAGAGTCTCGAATTGCATAACATATCTCCTTAATAAATTATTGTGGAACTGGTGTAATATCTGGGCCCTAATCCAACAGCCCCATTAAAAATAGCTGTCGCGGCCACGGTATGTCAAGCACATACGCGTTGCCGGACAGCTATCTGCCGGTGCTCTGCCTGCTGATTCACGAGGAGATATGCTGTGAATCCGATACGGTGGTTATTTCACCTGAAAAAGTTCTATTTAAGGAGAGCCCTTTTAAGCCTTTTTATTTTTCACCCTATCGAGGAACCGCTGCTCGACCCGTTTGATGAAGTTGGGATCGGACATAGCCAGGCTCTGCGCCATGCCGGCGCATTCCAGCGCATCATGGATGCTCATGTTGTAGCTCATATCGACGTTGCGCTTGGCAAGCCCCACGCTGACCATGCCGTTGCTCATGATCTCTTTTGCCCAGGCTACGCCTGTTTTCTCAAGCTCTTCAAGTTTGACGATCTCGTTGACCAGGCCCCACCTTTCGGCCTTTTCTGCGTTAATGGTCTTGCCGGTCAGGATCAATTCCTTGGCCCGCCCCACACCTACAACGCGCGAGAGCCTCTGGCTGCCGCCGCCGTCCGGCACCATGCCCATGTTTACCTCCGGAATGTTGAAGGTGGCATCAGGTGTGCATATCCTCAGGTCGCAGGCCAGCGCCAGTTCCAGCGCTCCACCAAAGCAGTAATTATGAATAAGCGCGATGACCGGTTTTTCCAGCAGCTCTATCTCATTGAACATGGCCTGAAAGAAGCGCACGCCGCGGCGCAGATCGACGGCGCTGCCGCCGGGCTGAAATGAGTTCAGGTCGGTGCCGCCGGAGAAGCATTTCCCTTCTCCGGAGAGCAGCACTACTTCGACATTGGGCAGGATGGCTACCTCGGCGAAGCACTGCTGGACTTCCCTGATCAGTTCGAAGCTCATCGCGTTTCTCTTCTCAGGCCTGTTTAATTTTACGTGCAGGATACCGTCTTTCTCTGCGTGGGCAACTGTTTTGAATTCCATTTTCAACTCCTTATATATTTTTAGCTGCAATAAAGGCCAATGCATTCTTAACTTCGGGCTATGACAGGCGGCTTCGGCGGCGTACAGAAAAGTATGAGGACTACTCCGATCAACGCGCCCGCGCAGGCGATGAGCATGGCTATATCGTAGTTGCCGTTGATATCGTACATATAACCGGCAAAGGCCGGGGAGGCGAACTGAAAGACCGAGTTAATGGGATTGGTGATCCTGCTGATACTGGGGAAGGAAGCAGCTCCGAAGTAATTGCCTACGATGAGCGGGGTTGCCACGTAGGCGGTCCCGAAGCCGAAGCCGGACAACAGCGGGTATATATATGCGGCCAGCAGGTTATCTTTCGAGGCGATGGTGAAGAGGACACCCCCTACCAGCAGCGAAAAGCCGGCGATACCTATAA